>Ga0315277_10000662_pt1 | contig 53824 bp, 52 predicted proteins | sample YL17G05_15_MG_FD_203695 | JGI IMG/M metagenome (GOLD analysis project Ga0315277, IMG submission 203695) | Sediment microbial communities from Yellowstone Lake, YNP, Wyoming, USA - YL17G05_15 | ecosystem: Environmental > Aquatic > Freshwater > Lake > Sediment | place: USA: Wyoming | collected... | reverse complement strand
ATATCGTTCCGCGTAGTTAGAAAAGAGTTGAAAAGCAAGATAAATAGGATTATGGTAAAGATCCGAGGAATTCGTCACGATCATCGGGATAACATTGACAAGCTGGGCATAATTAGCCATTTTCACCATTTTAGCATGTTGATGGAGAACTTCCAATACTGATGCGGTGAAGAGTCCATCGCGAAGTGTGTAATATCCTTCGTAGAGTTGGCGAGCGTTCCACCATGGTGCCCATTCATCCAGGATAATAGGAATCTCCTTCTCTGGTCCTAAGACCTCTTTAATTGTGTTTGCCACCCATTGAATGCGCCGTTCAACTTCAAATGCCCCAGCGATAATGTTGTAGAAGTCCCTGACCCGATTTTTGAGTGTGGCAACAATCGTGCCTGGAATATAGACGTGTAACGAGAGGTAGTCTATCTGTTCAGCCGCAATTTCAAGGAGTTGGCGGTTCCAATTTGGAAATGCAGAATCAGCACCAACCGCGATTAGTTTGATTGTGGGATCGACAGTCCGCATAGCACGAGCAAATTCTAGATATCGCTGTGCATATTTCTGAGCGGGTAGGTAGCCTTTTTCCCAATTCCCAAAAATTTCATTGGCAATCCCCCAAAATTTGACTTTGTACGGTTCAGGGTGGCCGAATTGGGCTCGTATTGCACCGTATTCGGTTGTTGCTTCGCTATTCATGTATTCAACCCATTGAGCAGCTTCTTCTGGGGTGCCTGTTCCGAAATTGATATTTATTAAGGGTTCGACTCCTACTTCTCTCGCAAAAAGCATGAACTCATCCGAACCAAAGTGATTATCATGTTTAGGTCCAATTTTGGGTCCCCAATCATGCCAATGCTTATTTGGTTGTATTTTCCGTTGTTCTCGAGGACCAATACCTTCCTTCCAATGGTAAACGTCGGAAAAACAGCCACCAGGCCATCGAATGACCGATAATTTCAATGCACGAATTTCATTGAGCACGTCCTGCCGCATACCGCCGTGAAGAAGCGGTAGATTCTTGTTGTATTCATCCCAGATCCCACCATAAATACACTTCCCTAGAACCTCAATGAACCCCCCGTAAATCAGTGGATCGATCTCTGCTTCGATGCGTCCAGCGTCGATCGTGAGGTTCGCCGGATTGGGTGGGGGACCCGCCGCTTCGTTCAATCCCTTGATTTCTTTATTGGCTTTAAAGAGCCCGAACGGCTGAGCAAAAACCCGAAATGCAAGAAGTCCAAAATTCACTAATTTCATGAACGGTTCCCAATTTACCATAAAACCACTATTAATTTATTTCCTGCATTAAAATAAATACTCATTTTTCTGAAAAAAATTTTCACAAAATATTTAATAGAGATTGGTAAAATCGTTAGAACGTACGTAAAAACGTCGGTTTGAAATCGTAAAACCGGAATCATACTATTGTGAAAAATAGATGAGAAGAAGGTTAAGTAAGATAAAAATAGGTGAGAAAAACTTATCCAAAATGAAACTAGGTGAGAAAACATGGGAAAATTAGATGGAAAAGTCGCAGTAATTGCATATGCTAGCGGTGGCTTAGGAAAGGCTATCGCTGAGTTGTTCGAGAGTGAAGGCGCTAAAATCATTGTTCAAGACGATGCTGATGCGAAGCTAGAAGGCGTACCTGGCGAAAAATTTATTGGTGACTTAACAAAGAAAGAAGATGCCGATAAATTTATCGAATTTGCTAAATCTACAGGTGGCGGCAAGATTGACATTCTCGTGAATAATGAGGATTTCCCGGAGGAGAAGAAAAAACTCGTTGAATTGACCACGGAAGAATTCCAAAAGGTCGTCGATATGAATCTGAAAACTATTTGGTATACTTTAGCAGCACTTTATCCGACGGTGAAAGATCAGGAGAAAGAAGGCATAAAAATCATTAACATCGGTGATGTGGCTGGCGCTGCTGGAACACCTAAACTCATCGCTTATTCCGCCGTAAAAGCAGGGCTTTATGGATTGACCAAGACTGTTGCGAAAGAATGGTCACGGTTCCCGAAAGTCCGTTGCAATATGATTAACGCTGGTGCAATCAAATTTGGCGAAGGCTATGCAGCCCAAGGCGATGGGAAAACAGCAGCTAAGGCATTGAGCCTTAATAATGCCTTTGCAGCCATCACGGCAACCCCCAAAGATATTGCAAATGTGGCTCTTTTCTTAGCATCTGATGAGTCGAGTGCAATTAATGCAGCAACAATAGACGCAATTGGAGGCGTTTATACTATATCAGGAGAGTGAGTTATGATGGTCGATAAATTAAAAGGAGAATCAGCTATTATTACTGGGGCAGCCCAGGGCATTGGAAAAGCAATTGCTCTACGATTCGCTGAAGAAGGCGCAAATGTCTTAATCGTCGATTTGGATGATGCCAAATCAAATGAAACTGCAGCTGAAATCAAGAAGAAATTTCCGAAAGTAAAAGTAGGTGTCGTTGCCGGAAAGGAAAAAGGTGATATCACCAAATATGCAAATTGCGAAGCGATGGCAGCAGCTGCGAAAACCGAATTAGGCGGTTGCACAATCCTCATCAACAACGCAGGTCTCACGCTTGATAAACCAATCCATACTCTTTCTGATGCATGGTGGAACATTGTTCTTAACGTTGTTCTCGTAGCATCTTTCAACATGATCAAAGCCGTTGCTCCGATTATGATGGAAAAGAAGTACGGGTGCATCTGGAATGTCTCGAGTGTCGCAGGCATCGGAGGCAATGCAGCACAAATTAACTATGCCTCAGCAAAATCAGGTTTAGTGGGCCTTACCAAAGCTGCAGCACGTGAATTAGGAGATAGCAATATCAGCGTCAATGTTGTTGGCTTCGGTGCTATCTGGACCCGCTTAATCCAGCCTCACGCAGAAATTGAAATCATGGGGCAAAAAATGGCTGAAATGAAAGCCGTTTCTGGGCAAGATCCCAAACAAGTCATGGGAATGTATAAAGCAGGCATACCCATGTGCAAGAGCAGAGAGACGCCCCTCATGCCAGAAGATGTTGCCAACTGGTTCGTGGCAAATTGCACGCGTGATGCGCACTTTATGACTGGCCAATGGATGGTATTCAGCGGCGGAATGATTTTGTAAATAGAGAACAGCTAGACTGTTCCAATTTAAATCCAAATCTCTTTTTTTCTTTTATTTTTTTATTTAATTCGGTATTAACCTCTTGTTTTTGGTTGAAGAATTTTATTGTATCTCATTAAGTGATTTCACGATTAAGGAAGTTTTGAGCATAATAGTTAAGCACATCAAGCAACAACTCGATTTTTAGGGATTCGAGCGCCTCTTCTTCAATGTTAAACCCTTCTTTTTCGATTTGATTTCGCATATCACTGATTAATTTTTCAAGACCAAAAGAATCTAAGAAATCAGAATTTTTATACAATTTTAATCGATATTGATTATCTTGGGTTAGTCGTTGTTCGATTTCTTCTGCATTATATTTTCTTCCTTTTCCGAATCCTTGACAAGTTTTTTGGATTTCCCGATAGATTCTTTTATTATTAAAGAGTTCATACCAAAAGGGAAACTGCCGGCATTGAAAGGGTCTGGCGGAATAAATTCTGCATTCGTGCTCTTGCAAAAAGATACAAGCGCCCTTTTGCTGCCGAATCATAAAAAATTTGAATTTGAATTCTTTTTTATTGATTCTAACGAGTTTTTCGCCGAAATCGATATAGTTCTCTAAGAGGGCTTTCGTTGAACATTGTAATTTCTCACTTAATGCAAAAATTTCGTCAAGATCAATGTAGGTGGTCCCTTCCATCGCACTACAACAATTCCCGCATCTTTGGCATTCAAATTGAAACTCGGCATATTGTGTGTTACTCAAGAAGATCCTTCATTCAACTTAATCTCTCTTATGATTCATAATATTTTATTATCTTTTTAATAGTTACAGTTCATTTAGAAATTAGAATCAGCCGCTTGAGGAAGTCGTGTTGAACAACGAATTCCCAGATGGGTTTCACGGCGCCGATGAGGAAGATGATGTGGGCATCGCTCCCGATCGAAATTTGGACTTTGGAAGTTGAATTGAGCAGTTCAGCGGTGCGTTTGAAGATGTGATCTTTTTCGGTCGGGGGCGAAATGAGTTTATCGAAATTCAATTCGATGAAGAGACCGTATTGATCGATCAATTCGATATTCCTTTCAATATCTTGGAGAGAGGGGTGTGCTAATCCAATGGGGTAGGAATACACTTTTTTTAATTGCTGGGCTTTTTCGATGGGGTTGAATGGATTCTTGAGAGGTTTGATAGGGTAAGTTTCGACTAGAAGGAAATCCAATTCTGAAAATTCAGCAGGAAAAGTATTGGAGTTTGAAAAGTTGCTTAGCTCAAGCCCTAAGAAAACCTGTATCGCTCTATTGGAAGGGAGATTCCGAACTCCATCAATATATTCACGTAGAGGACGGGGGGTTGAGACGTCTCGTAGGTACATGAACTGCCCTGAGCTATCGCAATGGTCCGTAATGGCAACTGCCGAGAGTTTCCGGCGTGCCGCAATATTCAAGATTTCTTGGGGCGATTGATCCCCATCTGAAAAATACGAATGGATGTGAAAATCAATCATTACTAGTTCATCACAAGAGGGGATTTTAAGTATATCTCCTTTCATTATTGAAAAGTTCATACAAAAAGGGAAATTACCAGAAATTAAAAAATCAAGATTCGATACATTTTTTAATGGTCTGAATGATGGATTCTTCAAGACCTCCGCCAGTATACCCCAATTCTTGTTGGCTGGATGTGGGATCGAAAAAAAGCTCCCGACATTGAATGTCCTTGAAAAGTAACTTGTGGTTTAGTCCCGCTTCTTTACCTTTTTTCTTATCTTTTCTCCTAAGATACCAGCCTGTTATGGTTCCGATCCATGTTGGCAACGTGATGATTCTTCTATTCACGCCAGCAGCCTTCAACATGATCTTAATCCATTGCTTCCATGTCAAGTTTTCATCACCAATGGGATACCGTTGACCGCCTTTCCCTCGTTCGATGGCACCGACGATAGATTCTGCAATGTGTTCTACAGAGATCATATTTGATCCACCTTTGAAGAAAAAGACCCAAGGTTTCATTTTCAATATGCTATTAACAATAATATCTTTCCAAAGAGGCATGCGTTCTGGCATGGTTCCGAAAATATAGGGTAATTCCAAAATCATGACATCCATTTTATCGCCACCAATATTGATACAAAGGTCAGCTTGCTCCACGCGACATTTTATGTAGGGATGGTGTTCTTTTAGTTGCAATTCTGGCATAATCCGGTCAAAATACGCAAAATATGAGTTTAAAATAGCGCATCTTTTCACGCCAGCATCCCTTGCAGCTTCAATGACTTTACCGCAAGCGACAACTAATCGTTCATGGAAAAATTCGTATGCAGGGGCATCAGGAAGAAATCGATCATCAGGACCTACAGCATAGACAATAGCATCAGAGCCCATAAATAATTTTATTAATTCATCGTGAGTCATTTCAAAAGCATTTCCGTACTTGACTCCCACTTTTTTTGGGAACCAGTCGCCAAGATTAACATCAGGAATGGAGATTGTGTCGACCTCATGTCCATGTTCTAAGAACTTTAATGTAGCATGATACCCGAGGAAACCAGTTCCTCCTACAATAAATACTTTCATGGATAAACCATATAAAAAATTAAATTTGATTCTTGTGGTTGATATTTAGAGAAATTAAATTTAAATCATTTTGGCGTTCAAGCTCAACATGGAAAATTAAGGGTCTATTTAAGAAATACTAGCAGCCTTTATAATAATTGGAATTTATGTAAGAAAGTTATGGGCTAAATAAAAGATAGAAAAGCGTGAATTAAAATGGCGGAAAATAGCTTTTTGAAGGGAAAAGTTGCTTTAATTACGGGATCTGGCAGCGGCGGATTTGGCAGACAAATGGCCTTGAATTTTGCTAGTAAAGGCGCAAAGTTAGTATTAAATGATATTAATTTGAAAGGACTTGAAGAAACAAGAGACATGATATTAAAATCTTATGATGTAGAGATATTCCTCGCCCCAGCGGATATTGCAAACGAAAATCAAGTGAAAGATATGGCAGTAAAAGTTCTTGAAAGGTTCGATAACATTTTCCTTATAGTCAATAACGCAGGGATCGATGGAGGGTTTGATGAATCGCTTGCGGCATCGAGTGAAATCTATGATAAGGTGATGAACGTGAATGTTAAGGGAGCCTGGAATGTTACAAAAGCGTTTTATAAAAAAATGAAAAAGCAAAAACAGTTTCAGCCCATACGAGGGAAAATTATAAACATTGCTTCGTGCGCTGGAACGCAAAGCGGCTTAAATCCATTCATCGGAGTCTATAGTGCGAGTAAAGCGACCCTTATTGCGTTTACCAAGCTCTGGGCTCTAGAATTAGGTCCAAGTAACATTACGGTGAACGCAATTTCGCCAGGTGTTTTTCTGACGCCTCTGTATAAAAATGACCCGAAGATAATTCGCCAATTTCTAGAATTAAGAAAAGTCAAGCTTCCGATCGATAGAATTGGAGAGGCCAAAGAAATTGCGGATCTTGCGTTATTTCTGGCGTCGAGCGCTGCGGATTACATGACGGGGCAGAATTTGATTTTAGACGGTGGAATGACAATTAGTATAAATAAGATAGAAAAGTGAATCCACTGATCGGTTTCCTTTCAATAACTTTTTGTTAAGTGTAACAGGATTTTCTATTTTTTCCTAAATTACTAGAGTTTGATGAAGGAGGCTTTCAGTTGGCGTTCGTTTTGAAATTGTTGTTCAATATCCTCAGTATATTTATTTCTATAAAAGCATGATCTACTTTGTTCCAAGCATTCATCACAAAATGGTTCTTCCTTTATAGATTTATCCTGCGTACACCCAATAATTTTATCCAATTCCGTATAAAATATGATGATTTCCATCTAATCATCCCTTCGTTGACCTCAGAGGATCTTTTTGCACGCAGTTGGTTTCTTTCTTGGATTAGAGCTTTGACGGTTGGTCTCTATATTAGGGATTTGTAATTGCTCTTTTAAACTAGTTAGGAGCGCATGATAACTGAACTAGTGCATTTTATAAGGCTATATAAAGAGAGGCACATTCTATCTCATGCTTTATTAAAAAAAGTGAGGGAGAGGATTTGCTACAGTGTATTAGTAAAAATTCTTGATATTCTTAGTACAAAATTTGTGTTAAAGCAGGGAGGGGAGTTCAGCTTTGCACTTGACACATCTTTTAGCGCCTCTGAAGACTCGAGCACCGCAAGCATTACAAGTCCAGTTCGTTTCCTCCCATTGGACCCATTCCTCATCGGTTCGTTCCTTTCGAGCAGGTATGGATTTCAACATGTATTGTTTAGCAAGCGCAAATGGATAATTAGCAATGTTGTCACAAGGAAAGTCTGAACACTGATGGCAGCCGGTAATCCCCTTTTCCATCACACAGTTTCGAATCTTACAGGATTGACAGAAAAAGTACTTCTTTTCGGATAAACATCCATCACATTCAATCTGTTCCGGCTTACACCAGTATGCTTTGGCTAGCTTTTGCTTTAGAGGTTCGTCGTGATGTTTATCGGCATAAAAAATACCACAGACTCCACAATATAAGCCGCAAGGAGCTAATAATTTTGGATTTATCTTCAATATATCACCTCATTCTTTAGTTATGGTAAAACTACGACTTTAATGGTCCCGGGCTTGAAGGCGGCATCAATGGCTTCGCGAATTTGCGTTAAGGGGAAGGTAGAGGAAATGAGATCCATGACATGGACAGTCCCTTTCTCGAGTTCTTGAATAGCAGCCGGGAAGGGACCGCAACGCGAGCCTTGTATTTTCAGCTCACGCACGACGACTTGAGTGAAATCCGTCATCGAACGAATGCCGTGTGTGGATTTGAGGTTAATTGTTCCACGATTTCGAACAAGAGTCATGGCGAGATCGACGGATTCAGGGACCCCGGTGCATTCAATCACTATATCAGCACCAATTTTCGTTTCTTCCATGATTTTTTTGACAGGGTCTTTATCAATGCCAATTGTCAGCTCTGCGCCTAATTTTTTCGCCAGTTCGAGATGCGATCGTCCTACAACAATCGGTTTCCTGCCTTTATTCTTAACAATTTGGAGCATCAAAAGACCCAGCTTCCCCGCGCCTATAATCACCACGTTCTTGTCGGTGTCACGTAACGGAGCCATTTCAAACGTCTGAAGGGCCGCAGCCAGAGGCTCGATGAACGTCGCCTCTTCGAAGGGGAGATCATGAATATTATGAATGTTACTATCGGGGACTTTGATATATTTTGCTAAGGCGCCATCCTCATAGATTCCTATGGCTTTGACGGAGGTGCATTGCGTCCGCTGCCCAGACTTGCAGAAGTAGCAATTGCCACAGCTAATATTGATTTCTGAGGTAACGCGGTCTCCCACTTGGATTCCATCGGTCACCTTCTTACCGATCTCAGCTACGACGCCACTGAACTCATGTCCTAAAATGCGCGGCGTCGGAATCCTATAGGTCCCTTTCAAGATGCTCAAATCTGTGCCGCAAATCCCTACAGCTTTTACTTTAATGAGCACCTCATTATCTCGGAGTTTTGGAACTTCGATATCTTCCCGTACAGTAATTGCAGTACCATCAAGAATCGCAGCTAACACAATATATATTATGGGAGGAAAGAAAATAAATAGATAGTCGATTGAAGTTTATCATTTTTAAGGCAAGATTGGGTTAAGGCGTAGGCGTATGGTCAAAAGTGTGATAGAAGAAATCGATGCACTATTTACTCCAAAGCGAATCGCAGCTTTTGGTGTCAGTGCAACGGCAGGAAAACTTGGGAATCTATTACTGCAAAGTTTCATCGATATCGGATTTCAGGGGGAGTTAATCCCAATTCATCCTACTGCTCCAGAGATTATGGGACTGAAGGCGTACCCGAATCTAGAGGCTTATCCTAATTCAATAGATTTGGCGATTATTTCATTGCATCCGTCAAAAGTTTTTGATGCCATCAAGGATTGCGTTGAAAAACATGCAAAGGGAATCATTATATTCAGTTCTGGCTTTAGTGAGCAAGGAAGTGAAGGGAAAAAGTTAGAAGATGAAATTGTCCAATACGCAAGGAGCCGCGGAACGCGGCTAATCGGACCAAATTGCATGGGGTTGTATTCCCCCGCTACTAAGGTTTCATTCTTTCCTGGTCTACCCTCTGATCCGGGGGAAATAGGGTTTATCTCGCAATCTGGAAGTTTATCGGTGAATCTTGCTTTTGATGCTGCTTTAAAGGGCATCCATTTCTCTAAGATGATTTCCTGTGGCAATAGTGCAGATTTGGACCTAACCGATTTCTTGGAATATTTGGGAAGTGACCCAGCAACAAAAGTAATAACTTGCTATATTGAGGGGATTAAAGATGGGCAACGCTTCTTAAAAGTAGCACGGGAGGTCTCGAAGACAAAACCGATTATAATCTGGAAAGTGGGTGAAACGGCTGGGGGGAAACGCGCTGCCCACTCGCATACAGGATCAATTGGAGGGGATCCGGAGGTTTGGAATAAAATTATGGATCAAGCGGGAATTCTCCGGGTCCAGAATCTGACAGAACTCATAGAGCACATCGCGGCTTTCAGTCATCCTTACCTGCCAAAAGGAAATCGTGTCGTGATCCTCTCGGGTCCTGGAGGCCCTGCAGTTTCTTCAGCAGATGCCTCTGAAAGAGGTAAATTAGTTCTTGCATCGCTAACCGAAGAAACACAGCAAGCATTATCTAAAATTTTGCCAGAGTACGGTACAAGCGTAGCAAACCCAGTTGATTTAAGCTTGACCAGTGCGCTAAACCCTGCGCTGCACCATCAAGCAGGTGAAATAGTAGGTAGGGATCCGAACGTTGATATGCTCCTATTTTTTATTTCAGTGCTCCCCAAATCGGTAATAAAAGGGCTCCTGAAAATTCAAGAACAAATCAAAAAACCCATTGCGATTATCTGCCCGATCGACTTAATGACTTCTTGGGACGGACCAATTGCAAATCATGTAAAGGCAATGTTTGATCCGATTGATCCGAAGAGGGCTACGGAATATTTACAGAAATTGAATGAGAGTAGCATTTCAGTTTATCTGACCGAACAAAGCGCGGTAAAAGCCCTCGCTGCACTTTGGAAATATCAGCAATATCTTCAGCAAGTATAGGTCTTAATCTTTATGGATGAGGTCATGAGGAATCTTGTTTTTTTCAAGCCAACTAGAAAAAATCCGGTCTTTCTCGAAGCGTTCTTTCAGTAACCACAACAGGACCATCGGATCGTCCCGGTCCTTCACAGACCCTATTTTATCGGTTAATTCTTTCAACCACTTTTCAAAGGCAGTTGCCTTCTTAAAGCGTTCCCTGATGAGCGTATCCAAGACTTTCGGCACGTTTTCAGCCTTTATAATGGTATAAAACACGCGATCACTATCACTCCATAACTCATCTGCCTGATCACCAAAGTTATAGCCCTCCAGCGCCAGATCCCCATTCTCACGTAAAACAGCCTCAAGCACATCATGCCCCACCTCGCCCTGCCGTTTATCATAGATTGTGATACGTTGCATATTTAAATAAGTCACTTTCGCATATTTAAGTAACAAATTGTCATAACAGAAGGAGATCAATTTGATCGTTGGCGTCACAGGAATCAATTCGGGACTAGGCAGAACACTTGTCCCCAAACTTCAACATGAACCTACCATAGATAAGATAATTGGGATCGATATCAGCGAATATAAGGATAACCCAGAAAAAGTTGAATTTATTCGGACGGATGTGAGAGATGCTGAGGGAATGGAGAGGGCTTTAAAGGGGGTAGATGTCCTCGTTCATTTGGCTTACATCGTTATGCCCAAAAAGATACCAAAACTCAAATTAATATATGATATCAATGTGAATGGGTCAAAAACTGTTTTTCAAGCGGCTACCAAGAATTTAGTAAAGAAAATCATCCATCTGTCGAGCCAATCGGTGTATGGGCATGTCAAGGAGTGTCCCAAAATCGTGAAGGAAGATTCCCCGCGGCTCGGGATCAAGACGACGAATTTTTATTATTCGCACACTAAAGCTTTGGTAGAAGAGTTTCTAGATCAATTTGAAATTGCCAATTCTGCTATTTCTATTATTAGATTGAGACCGCCAATCATTACCGGACCTCATTTCCTCCAAAATTTGGGGCTTCTTGATTTCCGCAACAAGAAGCGCGCGACAACAGCGATTCCGGCAAACCATGATGGAAAATTGCCGATCCAACTAATTCATGAAGAGGACCTAACCGATATTATAATGATGGCGATAATGAAGGACATACGAGGGGCGTACAATGTCGGTAGCAATGTCATACCAGACTTGGAAGAGTTTGCCAAACAGGAGTACGGGATAAAGGTCAGACGATTGCCACAGTTTTTAGTAAAGTTGGGAATTAAAGCGGACAAGATTTGGAAATCTTTGATATGGGCTGAAGCATTATTATACAATTCACTGCTTAATACAGAGAAAATAGAGCAAGAATTTCATTGGAAACCGAAATATTCTACGGAAGCATGTATCGCAGGAATAAATCGTCAGTAAAGTTAGTTCTCAATTGAGTTCTATTTTGAGACCAGAGTATCTTCCCGATTATTTCGAAGTTTTTATGGAAAATAGTAATTTTCTTTGACAAAAAAAGATTAGGCTTATATTATCCTAATCACATTTACATTCTGGTTAGAAAATTCTTTTTGGGATTGATTCCATGGATACTGACAGAAGAATTGTGTATTTTAGTATGGAAATAGCCTTAGAATCAGATATCCCGACCTATAGCGGTGGATTGGGAGTATTAGCCGGGGATTTGATTCGATCTGCGGCAGATCTGGAAATTCCCCTTGTGGCGGTTACACTAACGTATTCAGGAGGCTATTTTTATCAGGTGATCAACTCAGATGGTTGGCAATCTGAACGGGATGTGCGATGGGAATTCACGGATGAATTCGATCGTTGCGAGAAGACGGCGGTGGTTGATGTTTATGGGAAACCCTTGCAGATCCAGTGTTGGCGATATAATTTTCGTGGTAAGACGGGCTATACCATTCCGATCTACTTGTTGGAAACCGATGTTGAAGCCAACGAAGAGTGGCAAAAAAAATTGACGCATATTCTCTATGACTCCCAGAGACCGGAAATTCGATTAATTCAAGAATTAATTTTAGGGATCGGTGGCGCTAGAATTCTCGATGTTCATGGGCTGAATAATATAGAGACCTATCACCTGAATGAGGGGCATGCTGCTTTAGTTACATTAGAATTACTGAAAAAATTTAAAGGCAAAATCCAGAATGTTCGGGATCGATGCGTTTTCACGACGCATACACCGGTGCCCGCAGGATTTGATGTCTTTCCCTACGACCTCGTCCAAAATGTGCTCAGAGACCAATTTCCTACAAATGTTAATATTAGAGAGTTGGCGGGGCAGGATTCATTGAATATGGCACACTTGGCCGCAAACTTATCAGGGTATATTAACGCAGTCTCAAGAAAACATCAGGAAATATCTCAAAATCTTTTTCCTAAGAAAAATATCCATTATATCACTAATGGGATCAATGTGGCACGCTGGGTTTCGCCTTATATCAAACCTATCTTCGACGAGATTTTCCCAGGGTGGACGCAGACGCCGGAAGATCTGAAAAATACTTATAGGATTAATTCCAGCGCACTTTGGACGGCGCATCAAAAAGCGAAACTGGATTTATTGGATTATGAGAAATCGCATAGCCATGTGCTGCTTGAACAGAAATTATTGACGATGGGCTATGCACGTCGAATCACAGAGTATAAGCGCCCGACACTGATATTCTCAGATTTGGATCGATTGGGAAAGATTGCGCAGAATCGAGCCCAATTTATTTTTGCAGGAAAAACACACCCTCGTGATGAATACGGAAAGCAGCTCATCAAGGACATCCATAATGCGTCGGAGTATTTATGGAAAAACTATAAGGTTCGCGTTGCCTTCTTAGGGAATTACGACATGGACTTGGCGAAAATGCTGATTCCCGGGTGCGATGTGTGGTTGAATACGCCTCGATGTTTTATGGAGGCTTCCGGGACTTCGGGGATGAAAGCCGCCCTCAATGGCGTGCCGCAGCTATCATCGTTAGATGGCTGGTGGATAGAAGCGATGGAAATGGAAGATGCCGGGTGGGGGTTTGGCCCTGATCCGAAAGGGACTGCATGTGGTTCTGATCAAGCGGATGCGGATGCGCTATATAAATTATTGGAGAAAGAAATCATTCCCATGTACTACGAACGCAATAATGAGTGGATTGAACGAATGAAAAAATCGATAAAACTCGCAGCGTTCTTTAACTCGCACCGCATGGTGAAACAATATGCTACCGATGCCTGGCAATTGGAAGGACAAGCCCGTTGGAAATCCACGAAGTACAAGTGGGTAGATGACATTGCATAGGTCTTAATAATGACCCAGGAAAGAAATCATATTAAAAATAAATTTTTACTTAGAATCCAAAAGGTTCGGAGTTTCTTCTAAGAAAATCTCAAGGAAAATGTCTTCTACATTCCTCCCTTCCCTTTGTAAAAATTTGACTAATTCGTCATAAGAAGCATCGATAAAGGTTTGGGGGAGCGAAGTTTTTTGTCGGAAATGGCGCTGACAGTATCGGGCTAATTGTAAACGATCCGAATCCTGGTCGAGTTTCTTTTCCATAGCATATTATTGAACAAAAGTCTTTTTTTGACTTGTGTAATTTTGTCGAACCAGCTTTGGGTTCCTAACCTGACCTTTCAATGCGAATGAAGGTAAAGCAAAATATATTTATGACACAATTTCCTAGATAGGATTATATGGGTTTTCTGAGAATTATGGGCATCCTATTAGTAGGGATAGCACTATTCCTATTATTTTTCATCTATGAGAATTCAGCCCGCCCAGAATGGTTTTTGGTTTGTATGGTATTACCGAGTATGGTTATCGGGGTATTGTTAATTATTGCAAAAGAGAAAAGTGGCTATACGCCGTAATAGTATTCCGGTTATCCTCAAAAGATATAAATCTGAATAAATAACTTTTTTATAGACTTAGTCTTTATGTTTATGGAGCAGAAACCAGTCAACATTAAGTCCCATTTCGCCTTATAAATACCGAAGAACCTACGAAAACCAGTCTCCCCCAAAAAAACGGATTGCGGAAAGGTAAAGCATGGAATTAATTACAACCGCCTTCAAAATTGCCTTGGATGAACAATACAAAGACGTACATAGAAAAGATTTAAACGTAGAAGAGATTATTGAGGAGTTCAGAATAAGCGCCCTTACAACAAAGACTTTATTAGAAATTTACAACATCTTCGCAATTATAATAGTGGAGCACTGGCAAAAGTTCGGGGAAGAAATAGCAATCCGCGTCTTTGATCTACTATTCAAAGAATGGGATGTATCCCCAAAAATCGTTGCGCCCTTAAAAATATCTAACGAATATCACTATAATCCAGAAGAAGACTTCTAAAGTAAATAGGCACTGCTCAAATATAAAAGGTAATATTTAGAAATGCAATTCAAAAAAACATCGTTGCAATTGATGGATAATTTGATTGTATTGAAAAAAATCAGGATATAATACACAGGAGATTATTGTTTGGACGAAAAAAAACCTGACAGAAAGCCTAACGAAAATAGAAAAAGACCCTTTAATCGAAAGCCAAGAAATGAGGGTGAGTTCAATCGGAGAGATGATAGAGAATTCGATCGGAGAAACAACAGAAATTTCGATAAGAGAAATGATAGAGAATTCGATCGAAGAAATGATGAAGATTTCGATCAAAGATCGCGTGGACCACGAAATATTAGGTTTGGAACAAAGTTTTGTGGTGAATGTCGAGCCTGTAAATTCTGGATCGAGCCACGAATTGGACGGTACCGCTGTGATAACTCGTATTTACCCTTCGAAATTGTAGAAATCCGACGGGACAAATTTACAAATAGTATTACTGAAATTGTGATTAATCTCTTGGTTTAGAACCGATTCGCTACTTTCCTGAACAAATCGTCGCATCTGTCTTTCTTAGGTAGTGGAACCTAGATTTTTTTGAATGAAAATATAGGATTAGTTAGTTGCCAAATTATCTAACAAACATTATAAGGGAGAATTTTTTATAAGTACTCTCACTATTGATTAAAAAAATACTATTTTTCTAAAAAAAAGAACCTTAAGAGGAATAAAAATGAACTGTCGAATGAAAATACTACTCTTTGTGCTTTTGATCTCTTTGCTCCTACTCCCAGGATCAAGTCTGATCCGATCATCGCCAAAACAGGTACAGAATAATGCCCAACCTTTACAGCTTCTTACCGATCTCCCGCTGAATATTCTTGGAAACGCCCAATTAGCCGCGGCGGCAAATGGCGGCGGCAACGGCCAACCCGCGACCCCCTATATAATCAAAAATAAAATCATAAATGCAAGTGGAATCGGAACTGACGGGATTCGTATTAGGAATACCAATGTGTATTTCATCCTGAAAAATTGCACCGTTACGAACGCAGCCAGTCTTTACGCAGGAATTAACCTGTGGAATGTTACCCACGCGCGACTTGAAAACAATTTCGTCCTAAACAATTTTTGGGGAATTGAATCATGGTTCAGTTATAATAATACGTTGATCGGCAACACCGCCTATGACAATGCCGCTGGAATTGTAATATACTCAAGTAATTATACCACGCTGACCGGTAACACTGCCAATAACAATAGCTATGGAATTGAATTACTTGCAGTTAGTAATAAGAACATACTAGCCGACAACACCGTCTATAATAATACGAATACTGGAATTTTAGTCTCGTATAGTCAATATAACAAGCTGACCGGCAATCCCGCCTCTTTCAGTCCGTATGGAATTAGAATATCGAATAGTCATAATACTACGCTGATTGGCAACGGCGCCTGGAACAATACCTATGGAATTAAATTAGATCTTAGTAATTATACCACGCTGACCACCAACACCGCCTTTTACAATTACTATGGAATTGATTTAGAGAATAGCAATCATTATAACAAGCTAGTCGGCAACACTCCCCATGATAATGTCTATGGAATTGAATTAATTCATAGTAATGATACGACGCTGACCGGCAACACCGTCTATGACAATAATGACTACGGAATTTACTTAAGTGATAGTTATAATAACACGCTGACCGGCAATACAGCCTATGATACCGTCAATGATAATGTTGGCTCTGGAATTTACCTATGGGAGAGTAATAATAACGCGCTGACCACCAACACCGCCTATAATGAATACTCTGGAATTTTACTAGGGTATAGTCATAATAATACCCTCACCGACAACACCGCCCATCACAATACTAGGGGAATTGAATTAACTTATAGTGATAATAACACGCTGACCGTCAACAAAGCCCATGATAATAATGCTGATAATACTGCGAAGGGGATATATATAGACAATAGTAATAATAACACGCTGACCGGCAATATCGCCCTTTCTAATTACAACGGAATCTACCTAAAAAACAGTGATAAGAACACAGTGACCGGGAACACCGCCAATGATAGTGGTTATGTTGGAATTTTCTTAGATCTAAGTGATAAGAACACGGTGACCGGCAACTTCGCCTATAATAACTCGTATGGAATTAGCATATGGGTTGGTCATAATAACACGCTGACTGGTAACACCGCCAACTCTAATATCGATGGATTTACTGTAGGGTTTGGTAATAATAACACGCTGATTGGTAACACCGCCAACTCTAATAGCGCGATGGGAATTTATTTAAGGCATAGTAATTCTTCCTGGGTGATAGGAAATACATTACTTGGAAATAATGAATGCATTGTTGAGGACGGGTGTGTTGGCAATATAATAGAATACAATGATTGTGGAGAAGGAGGAGAAATCCCGGGATTTTCATGGTCACTGGCCTTACTGGGATTCACCGGACTCAGTCTTTTAGCACTGGCACTAAAACGCAAAGAGAAACTTTAGATGCTTTCCCTTTCATAATTTTTTTCTTTTTTTAGATTAACCTTCCTAAAAATATCTGCTCATCTGCTTTTCTGAGGTAGTGGAACCGAAGTTTTTTTGAACGAAATCCACTCATCATCTTATTTATATTTTTGAAGAATAGTTATTTTTCATAAGAGATGATAACTAGAGCGTGATGAAATGCCGTTGAAAGCAGATAAAGAGTATTCGGAGTACATGGTGAATTTCATTAAAGAAATATGCGATAATATAGGACCACGACTTGCCACGCAAAAAGAGGAGCATGCGTGTATTGATGTGATCAACAAAGAGCTCGGAAAATATTGCAAAGAAACTTTTACGCAAGAGTTCAAAACTGCCTTTTTGGCCTATCCTCGGGGATTAGTCCGGTGGGGCGGCGGATTGTGCGCGATTGGTTTCTTCTTCCTATTCACTATGCTACCGTATATCTGTACTATCTTAGGGGTCTTGGGCCTGTTTTTTGCGGTGACGGAGCTGTTATTTCTCAAGGAGTACCTCGATATATTCTATAAGAAAGGGATTTCGAAGAATATCTTCGGCATCATCAATCCGAAGAAAGCTGCCACACCCAAGAAATACCTGATATTTGGAGGACATTCCGATTCTGCGATCGAATTGCCTTTTGCAAAACTCGGCGTCAAATCCATGCAGAAACGCCTCTATGGAGCAATTGCCCTCGGAATCTTTGCGATAATCTGGTCAATAATTAAAATAATTCTGCTGGGAATTCTAGCACCGGTGATTAGTTACTCGATTTTCAATCTCAATTGGATGGACATAATTTTACTCATCCCTTTTGTACCATGGTTTATCTTCTTTTTGAATATTCTATTCCGGTTCTTCGGCTCAAAAATTGTTAAAGGGGCCAACGATAATTTAAGCGGCGTGGCGGTTTCATGCGCAATCGCGAAATTCCTGAGCCAGGAAGAAAATCGCCCGAACAATGTCGCCGTCATTTGCGGCTCTTTTGGAGCGGAAGAGGCGGGGCAGCGCGGGTCAAAAGCATTCGTTAAACAAACCTCCAAAGAGATTCTCCAAAACAGCTATACGATAGTGGTTGAAAGTTGCGGCGGAGGAAATGGTGTTGGAATATTAAGCGCGGAAACGATGTATCTCACGGTCAATGGGAAGTTCCCCTTTATTCATCCAATTACACATAACCCTGAAGTCTATAATCGCATATACAAAGGTTTCGAGAACGCCAGAGAAAGGAAGAAAGGGTTGCCCCCCACTGAAGTTGTTTCGGCGAAATTTGCTGGAACTGATGCGGTTAGATTCTCAGAAAAGGGTCTACCCGCCTGCGCAATCGTCGGCGGTGGCATTGAAACGATGTTCATCAAGAATTGGCATTCCCTTGAAGACACCCCCGAGAATTTGGATAAAAATATAATGAACCATGTCCTCAATATTTGTCTCGAATTCGTTGAACTGATCGATAAGGAATACGACTAGAAATTATAATTTTTTTTTTCTTTTTAAATTATTTTTATGGCTATTTCTCTAGATATTCCAAGCGATCTCTAGGCTTTCGGTTCCTTGTACATACGTAAATAATGCAGCAAATTTTATATTGAGGGAAAATGACTTTGAAAGTCTAAGAGGTACTTAGAATAGGAAGTGAGAATGCAAATGAGATTTGGAATAGAATTTCTTCCGGTGATTTCTACACTTGATATAGCGTATAATGCGAGAATTGCAGAGGAACAAGGATTCAACAACATCTGGATAACTGATCATTATAACAACCGAAATATTTACGTCACTCTGACACATGTAGCGCTCTGGACCAATAAAATTACCATCGGAGCTGGTGTTGCAAACCCATATCATATTAATCCCGCGGTGATCGCCTCTTCGATTGCGACCATCGATGAAATAAGCGGTGGACGCACGGTCTTAGGGATTGGAGCCGGTGATAAAACCACGCTTGCAGAATTAGGGATTGACCGTAAAAACAATTTGGCAGCTGTCAGGGAAAGTGTGGAGATAATTCGGCAGTTGTGGACAGGTAAAGCTGTAACACATGAGGGGACCGCCTTTAATATGCCAAATGCAAAGCTTGGCTTTAAAATTACCAATATTCTACCGATATATCTTGCCGCCCAAGGACCGAAAATGACCGAACTGGCAGCAGAAATAGCGGAGGGGGTTCTAATAAATGGTTCACACCCCCAGGATTTCATTTTTGCTGAAAAAATGCTGAAGAAAGGGTCGATGAAAAGCCAACGATGTATAACACCTCCGAATTTCGATGTGGGAGCTTACACGGTGTTTTCGATTGATAAAGACCGAGACAAAGCTGTAAGAGCGGCAAGGATTCCCGTGGCATATGTTGTGGCAGGTTGTCTTCAGGAAGTACTTGACCGTCATAACATTGACAAAGTTGTATCTGACAAAATTGGAGAAGAGTTGCAAAAAGGAAATATATCCGGAGCCAAAGAATTAGTAAACGATGAAATGTTGGATATGTTTGCCGTAATTGGTGATGTCGACGAAATCATTGATAAAATTGAAGCACTAAAAAGGGCAGGCGTTTCTCAATTGGTAGTGGGCAGCCCAATCGGACCAGATATAACCAAAGCAATCAAAACTATTGGAAAAAGTATAATTCCGGTGTTCACGAAGGGGGATTAATTGTGGTCCTAAACTTTGGAATAGAATTTGTCCCTTCAGAACGAACGCTTGATGTCGCTTATTACTCGAAATTAGCCGAAATGGAAGAGTTCAATAATATTTGGATAACTGATCATTTCACGAATCGTTCGGTATTTGCAAGTCTGACCCAAGTTGCGCTATATACGAATAAAATTACCATTGGCACGGGGGTTACTAATTACTATCATATCAATCCGACCGTTATTGCCTCCGCAATTGCAACCATTGCCGAAATAAGTGGAGGACGGACGGTACTAGGGTTAGGGGCTGGCGATAAGGTCACATTAGCAAAATTGGGGATCGATTGGGTTAAACCACTGATTGGAATGAGGGAGAGCATTGAAATTATCCGCGCCTTGTGGAAAGGTGAAACAGTGGATTACAAAGGCGAGGTTTTTAAAATTCCACGAGCGAAATTGAATTTCAAGGTGAAGTATAAGCCCCTAATTTACATGGCAGCCCAAGGACCGAAAATGACTGAACTTGCTGCGGAAATAGCAGATGGAATATTAGTTAATGCGAGCCATCCGCTGGATTATGAGGAGGCAAAAAGAAATATTGAAATCGGCATGAAGAATAGAGTATTACCTAAGCGAAAGTTTGAGGTTTCAGCTTATACCTCTTTTAGTATCCATGAAAAGCCTGATAAAGCGATCAATGCCGCTAAAATAGTGGTTGCTTTCATTGTCGCTGGATCTATTCCATTGATACTGGAACGGCATAAAATCCCCTTGGAGCAAGCAAAAAGTATCGAAGCAGCGTTAGCCAAAAACAAATTCGGAGATGCTATCGGCATGGTAACCCCAGAAATGTTGGAAGCGTTCTGTATAGCGGGAACACCCGACGATTGCTTATCCAAAATAGAGGTTCTCAAAAAGATAGGCGTTACGCAGTTAGTCTGTGGCTCACCCCTTGGTCCGAACATCCCGGATGCTATAAAATTAATGGGCAAAACCATTTTACCAGCATTTAGAGGAAAATGGTAAAGTTACCCCTTTCTTTTAGACCACAGATTTTTCCTCCTCTTTTTTTAAGTTAGAAAGAATATAATATTATAATGAGCCATTACTTTCAGGAGAAGATGGTTTGCCCGAAAACATTTCAATTAAAGCCGAATTTGAGGCTGCAGTAAAACGCGTGAATGAGCTGCCATCGCAACCGACGAATGTGCAGTTGGAGTTGTATGGATTCTTCAAGCAAGCGCTTTTTGGGGATATCACCGGAGAACGCCCAGGGCGATTAAATGTAAGAGCCCGAGCTAAATACGATGAGTGGGCCAATAAAAAAGGGATGTCCAATGAAGAAGCGATGAGGAAATACATCGAAGTGGCTATAAGACTTGAAAAATCCCAGAAATAAAAGCCACAAAAAAGATCTTTTGATTAAAACTGAATAAAACAGAAAAATTACGAATGCTTTCAAATTTTTACCGTAAGAATGGAATCGCCGATCGTTAGCTTGGGGAGAATCTCTCGTCCTTGGATTATTTTACCAATGATATTGACTGGTTCAGCTGCCACAGGCTGGCTTTTGCCGCGAGACAAGGGTGTTCTTCCGAAAAATAGACAGATGGCAGGATCGCGAGGCCAATACGCCACATCCCATACTTCCAATTCGACTCGTGAATTTTCAATTCCAATTTTTTCTTTTAGAGAATCGGGGAGATAGAAATAGACTTCTTCACCCCAGAGCCGCAGTGGGACATCATATTTCATGGGGAGAAATTCCAGAAGCGCCTCAATAGTTTTGGGACTATAATCCCGTTTGAGTTCTGCGATTATATTTCCTAAAGGTGTTATGAATTTAATTTTATCCATAAATTACTATTCACTTGAATTTCCATTGTGGTTTAATAACTTGATCAACTCATTCAATTAAAGATATACTTAATGCCTCTCTTTTATAGGATTTATTTAATTTTTTTAGTCCTATCTGCTAATTTCTAAATACGAATAAGAAACTAAGGAGTAACTACCTATGATAGATCCTTTGCTCCCAATTTGATTTTTCTCCAGTCTGGATGAGTATATTTAAGGACGCAATGAAATCCGTAAGTGATCGGAGGTAATAAGCCGTATCTTTGTTCGGATAGAGAAATTGCACAATCGACTGCAACCCCTGATCATTCGTAACGATGTATTTCACTGGCGATTCAAGCTGCTTTAATAAACAGATGAGGGAAAGATCATTGGTCCAAGCTTGCATTCGATCCATATGTATTTGCTTAATTGATGGCCCATGCTCGAATTTAGTGAGAATAATTCGTTCTAGCGCTTGAATCGTATCATTATCGATATTTATCCGAGTGATAGTTTCAGAGAGGAACTGCTGCACTTTTTCATACTGCGGTGTTCCATAACCAATAGGGGATATCTCCTGAAAAACATTCTCGGTTGTGAAGAGGTTGTACCGTCGCTGCGTTTTTTTCATGAATCTTTGGAAACGCATACTATCATAGTTATAGGTCTTGATTACGAAGTTAGCGTCGAGGATAACACTATCCTTTTGGAGTGGTGGGGGTTCGACAGGTTTCGACAGGCCTGAAAGGGCTGCCTCAAAGTCCTCTATAACTTTAAATGGATCTATATAATTGGGAAGCTGTTTTATGAGATTGCTAACCAGGATGCGTGTTTTAGGATCTTTAATCCGTGTTTCAACAGTTAAAAACAGGTTATCAGCCTTTGGTTTCTGTCTGCACTTCAAATAACAAAATCCCGAATAAAAAATCGACGGAATAATCGATTCTATCCCTGTTTCAGTAACGGTTTTCAAGAATTGGAGCGCATCGGAATATTCTCCCTTTCGAAAAAGTTCTATTCCCCGATTATAGGTCTCCATTTCAAATCCCCACTATTCAGCAATAATTACTCCTAATAAATAAAAGAAAATAAAGGCTTATAACTATAAGCATTTTTTGAGGAAATGAACCGATTCAAGACTCTGGGAACCATGGATGAAAATTGAGTATTTGTTTCGGCGAGTTTTTGTTCCGACAAAAAGTTTCTATAGTTGTGTTCCGCCACTATAGCGTAAAATAGGATCCTTTTTTAAAAGTGGAATAAAAAAAAGGTTAAATTAAAATTTTATTCGAGTTACGGTATTGTATAAAAAAAGGGAGTTGAAAAATTAATCACGACGCCATATAGTGGTCATGCCAAGACCACCGCCACCGCATAAGGTCGCTAATCCCAGATGTAGGTTGCGCCGTTTCATTTCGTGAATTAGAGAGACAACAATTCGTGCTCCAGTGCACCCAACGGGATGCCCAAGTCCGACGCCACTCCCATTTACATTAGTGATGTCTCTGCTCCATCCAAGACCTACTTCGGCCGCCAAATAAGTCGCGGCAAAGGCTTCGTTGCATTCGATGAGTTGAATATCACTTAATTTCAGTTTAGCGCGTTCTAGTGCCTTTTTCGTCGCTGGAATTGGCCCTTCGCCCATATATTTAGGATCAACGCCAACAACACCGAAATCTACTAATGTTGCCATAGGGGAAAGCCCCAATGTTTTTGCCCGCTCTTTGCTCATCAGAATGAGTGCAGCGGCACCATCGTTTATTCCGGAGGCATTTCCCGCGGTCACCTTCCCATCTTTCTTGAACGCAGGGGGCAATTTTGACATGATCTCCATCGTCATTCCCGGTCGGAAATGCTCATCTTTATCAAAAATTAGAGGCGCCTTTTTGTATTGGGGAATTTCAATGGGTACTATTTCTTCCTTAAAGGTGCCGTTCTTCGTAGCTTTTTCCGCATTGTTATGCGAGCGGACTGCGACTTCATCAATCGCTTCACGCGAGAGCTTCCATTTCTCCGCCACAAGCTCGGCCGTGAGACCCATGACAATGTCTGCGCCGGCATGTAACCCCTGATAGAGGGAATCGACAAAGGTATGGTTGCTATTCGAATACCCGCGCCCATCTGCAACGCCCCACCGAGCATCGAAGGAGACAATGGGTGCATTGGTCATCGACTCAACACCGCCTGCGAGAACGACGTCAGTATAACCACTCTTAATTTGAAGTGCCCCTGAGACAATAGCTTCCATCCCGGAATTACAGACCCGTTGAATGGTCACGGCAGGGACTTCTTGCGGGATGCCAGCTTTCAACATGGCTACCCGCGCGACGTTCAATTCATCGCAGCGTTCCATGCAGCATCCCATTCGCACATCGCCGATAATTTTGGGGTCGATCTTCGCCCGTTTCACTGCCTCTTTCATGACAAACGCCGCAATCTGACTTCCAGTAAACGGCTTCAAGGATCCGCCAAACTTTCCAATTGCGCTTCTGCATGCGCTGACAATTACAACATCCGTCATCTTAATACATCCTTCATTAGTATTTCTAATAGACAATTTCCAAAAGACATAAAATACTTATTGAGATGGTTAATCAATCTTTAGCAGAAGGTCCGAATATGAGTAATATCTATGAGGCACGGAAGATCGTAGAGCAGATTGTCAATCAGGCAGTATGCTGTTTCAAAGAAGGGCGATACCACGATTCGGTGAAAGTTCTGACGGAAATTCTGAATTATTCACAAGAATGCGTAGAAATGGAAAAGTATCGGGAGACCTACGAATTATTAGTGAAAATTATCAGGGACTCTAAAGGAGAGGTAGGGCTCGATGTATTGCCACTTATCATTGCCGGGCGATTAATTGAGGATCCATTGGTTGATATGAATTTAGGCATGGCGGTAAGTGAGTTAGAGCAGTATAAAGTTGCAGCAGACCCCAATTTGTTCCGGAATTGCCGAGATCAGATTGTACAGTGGTTAATCGACAATACAGGGGAATTCGCACGGGTAAAACTAGATGACCTCGCAGGCTATCTAAATATTCCCTTGAACATGGTCATCCGTATAATCAATGATGCGATATTTGACGGTTATATAATTGGGAAATTAGATCTCCAAAAGCAAGAATTGGTGGTTATGCCCTATGAACAGGAAAAACGGGCCTTGAAATGCATTATTTGTTATCAGGATATTGATTTTGATGCGCCGGACCTCGTTCGGTGCAAGTATTGCGGGACGGTGGCGCACCATGACCATGTCATGCAATGGGTTGCAGCCGCTGGAAAAAAGTGTCCCCGGTGCATGTCGGAACTGGAATTGGAATAATGGGTTTTGAAAGTCCCACTATCAGATAAGATCGGGGGGTCTGCGATTTCCAACCACGATCATAGGGCGGTCGCTAAGGCATTCTTGTTCACGGATATTGAGGATCTGTTCCCCAATTTCAGATAAGGCAAACACAGGAATAGTAGAACCAAAGACTTTTCGAGCCTTGGACATGAAATACTCTCGCATAATCTTGGAAGCGCAGGCGTGTGCCATATCGGCTTTTTCTATCAGGTTAATGTAGTCTGGGGGGATTCCCGTGGTGTGCACCACGAAAATGATGATTTGGACCCCCTTCGCTTTTTCCAGCGCTCGAAGCTCTTCAATTATCGGGGCCTCGGAACTAACCACAATGGCGCCAATCTTTTGATACCCGAGGTTGATTGCGAGTTTCACGCCCTCGAGGACGTCCATCTTGGCTGAGAGGGGGTCAAGAACGATTGCACCCAATTCCTGAAGACGGGTAATCAATTCAGGTATCGGCGTTGTTTCTATCAAGGCATTCATAGGACCGCCGATTCCTTGTATTACTTCAGGAGTTGCAGAAATCACCGTCCCTGCGCCATCACAGGCGATGACAACTGCATCCACTAGCCCATGTTGCATTGCAGACATGAATGATTCACTACAGCCGTACCCAATGCCCTTGACTTTGGTGTAAATCAGTCTTTTTTTGGTACAAAGCCCAAAATCACGAATTTTCCATTGCGAGTGCTTCAGAATCGATTCTACGGAATGATCCTTCCGGCCAATCCAAGCTTCATGGATCGGGCAATATTTAACGAGCGGTTCTGAAATAGAGATCACTTTACCATCACTAATGATGACCTTCGCCTTTCCAATCTCCCAGACATGGCGGTCTTGTTTTTTTTCGGACATTCTTATTATTCTTCCAAAATTCTTTTTAATTCTAAATATTCTTCCTTAGTAATTTCACCTTTTGCTAACCGAAGCTTTAAAACCTTGAGAACCTCGTCGCTGGCTGAACGAAGGGCTGGGGACTTGGGTGCGCCCTCTTTCATTACTTTCTTCGCTCTAACTATTTTTGCCTCTGAAATTATTTTCTCGTCTGAGTCATCCGTTCCCTGTTTCCCAATAGTGCCATCTTTAATCATTTTTTCTTGGCATTCGATGGCTTTTTGATACATCCCAATTTCGTTATACAGGTGCTCTAACTCGGTCAAAGCTTGTTTGTAATTAGGATCGATTTGAATTGCCTTCTGATAGCAGTCTATGGCTTTATCGAAATCCGCCAGATCTGAATAATAAAGATCACCCAGGATTTTCCACGCCTCCTTAAAGGAGGGGTCGATTTCTAACGCTTTCTCATAACACTCGATTGCCTGATAAAAATCGCCGAGATTACCGTTAGCATTACCCATATTTACAAAAGCAAATTTATAGTTGGGGTCAATCTTCACCGCCTCCTCGAAAAACCCAATGGCTTTTTCATCTTCGCCCAGTTTTACATAGGCATTGCCCATATTATTCCAGGCGAATTTATAAGCTGGATCGATTTGAACCGTTTTCTCATAGCAATCGATAGCTTTTTCATACTCACCCAGATCATCGTAGATGGTACCCAAATTATTCCAAGCAATCTTGAACTGGGGATCAATCTGTAAAGCGCGCTCGTAGCAGTCAATGGCATCCTGATAGTTTTGTAATTCGGCATGAGCCAGACCCATCGAATTCCAAGCGTCCACATAGTTCGGGTCGATTTCAATGATTTTCTTGAACGCGTTTAGCATTTCCTCAAAGTCACGCATTTCCCCATAGGTCAGCCCTAAGAAATTCCAGGCAAGAATAAAGTGGGGATCAATTTCAAGCGCTTTATTGAAGCAGTCAATCGCTTTTAAGTAAGCTTTCAGTTCTTTATAAGCGACCCCCATGTCATATCTAGCTATTTTATCTTGCGCATCAATTTTTAGGGCTGCCTCAGCACAGTCGATTGCACTTACAAAATCCCCGATATTCCGGTATGTTATCCCCATGGAATTCCAAGCGATGGAATATGCGGGGTCAATTTCGACCGCTTTTTTAAAGCCATTAATGGCTTTTTCAAATTCCTGTACCATTCCATAGCAGATACCTAAATTGAGCCAAGCTTCTTTGATGGAAGGATCGATGCTGACTGCCTTCGTGAAATACTCGATCGCTGTCTGAAATTCTTTTTGCTCAAGGTATTTCTGTGCTTGTTTTAAGCATTCGTTGATTTCCTCGGCTGGCATCGAGTTACCTTCGCCTCAAAGGTTGTTCCCCTAAATTCTAGTATTATTTTTAGGGACTTTCTGCAATATTAAACCTTCGATTGAAGGAAAAAGAGGATAAAAAGCGAACTAATCTTACTTAAAGGCGGGCATCACTTTTTCAGCAAAAAGTTTCATCGAATTGAAATAATCACCGATGAACTCGAAAATGAAGTGCTCGACACCAGCCTGCACAAATTTGTTTATTTGTTCGATTACATCGGAAGGAGTACCGGCTATAACAATGCTATCAACGATGTGTTCCGGCACATTTTTCCCAACAAAATTCATAGCATCGCCTTGATGTTTCGTAAGGGCTCGAACTGGTTCTGTGAAATGTTTTTTGAGGTCCAACTCCGCAGGGACGTCAATTCCATAGAGTTCCAGCGTTTCCTTTCTGGCAATTAAAGCTGAAGCGACAGCACGGGTAATTTTCCTGGCAAACTCAGGATTATCTTGCGAGACTGCAATCCAAACTTCAATGCATTTTTCGATCTCTGAAGCCCTGGGATTTTCATTCAGCAGAGAGAGTTGTTTCTTATATAGTTCAGGGGGTAAATTAGTTGGGATCCAACCATCCCCAACTTCAGCCGCTAATTTTATGGTTTTAGGACTATTGCCAGCGACATATAATTTCGGAGGAGTCTCCACCTTGAATTGCAATCCCGCCTCCTTTAGATTAAAAAATTCGCCCTCAAAATTAACGGAATCACGCAGGGAAGAACTCCAGAGTAATTTGAGGACTTTGCATGCTTCTGTCAGCCGGGTAACGCATTTATTCCAAGGGACGCCAAAATCTATCAGATTCGCGCCTTCGCCAGCTCCAATTCCTAGGATGAATCTACCTTTAGTTAAATCCTGCATGGTCAAAGCAGCCAAAGCTAATTGGGCTGGGTGCCGCCGGTGCGGATCAGTCACGCAGGTGCCTAACGTGGCTCTTTTTATTTTATCCGCGAGATGTCCCAGAACTACGAAGGCATCTGAGATTTGAGTCTTAGCACTGAGCGGCGTCCAGTTTAAGTGGTCCATGACCCAAATGGAATCAAACCCCAAATCATCTGCTAATAAGGAAGATTTTAATATATCATCTATCTGAAATTTGAGAAACGGGGCATTGGAGCCATGATGGACACCGAATTTTAGAGTTTTTGTCATAATTAAACCAACTAACTATTTCTAAATTTAAACATTATCGAGTTTAAAAAAAAAAGAATCTATATAATTTTTTTTCTCAACCTAAATTTCTTTACATTTGGTAATATATTCGAGGGATTGATGGCGGAAATAGGTGTTATACAAGGTGGCATAAAGCCCGCCTTTCGCCATTAACGCGTCATGGTTCCCTTCTTCGACGATCTTACCGTGGTCTAGTACGATAATGCGATCGGCTTTCCGAACGGTCCAGAGGCGATGAGCTATAATAATCGAGGTGCGATTTTGGAAAACTTTTTCGAGCGCATCTTGAATTCGGGTTTCTGTGAAGGGGTCAACTGAGGCAGTCGCTTCGTCTAGGATGATGATCGCCGGGTTTTCAAGAAGTACTCGGGCAAGTGCCACCAATTGGCGTTGTCCAACCGATAAGAGATTACCCCGTTCGCCAGCATTGGTGTTCAGCCCCCCTAAATCGTCGATCCAATCGGACCCACCCGCTTGATCTAGAGCCCAAATAATTTGCTCTTTGGTATCAGACTCTTTCGTTCGAATGTTGTTTTCAATGGTGTCAGCCCAGAGGAATGGAGTTTGGGGAATATAGCCGATCGATTTCCGATATGCGGACAAGTCGAATTTCCTGATGTTTATCCCATCAATGAAAATATCACCCTTTTGAAATTCGTAGAAGCGGGTAATAAGCTTGGCAATAGTGGATTTTCCAGCACCTGTGTGCCCAACGATCGCAAGAGTTTCCCCAGGATGAATTGTTAAAGAGAAGTTATCTAGGACTTTTGTGGTATTATCATATTGAAAAGTGACATTCTGAAATGTGATTTCGCCCCGCAGCTTATCAGGTTGAACCTTATCGTCTTGGACTATGACCGAAGGAGTATCAATAATGGCAAAGATGCGTTCTGCAGCAGAAAGTGCGGATTGGAATTGGGGCCAAAAGGCAGCGATGACGAATAAGGGATAAAACAGAAGCCAAAGTCCTTGTAAAAATAAATAAAGATCGCCGGCTGATAACTGCCCATTAAGGAGTCCTGAACCCCCAAAATAGATTAAGAGGGCCAAAATGATACCTTGGACAATACTAAGGCTTGGAAAAATAAAGTTTAGGATGTAGCCTCTTCTTAAATTGACTTTATAGGCTCTTTTATTAATCGCATTGAAATCAGTGTAGAGTTTGGCTTCTTGCCGAAAGGTTTTAGCAATTTGGATACCGGAAAGGGTTTCCTGAAAGAAGGAATTAACCTGTGCGCTGGCTCGCTGGCCAAGCAAGGTGGCTCTCCTAGCTATTTTGCGGTAGATAATTGTGACGACAAAAAACATGGGAATAGTTGCGAGAAAAGTGATGGATAATATTAAGTTAATGGGGACCATATAAACTGCCAGAACAATGATTACCAGAAGAGATGAAACAAATTCTATCGTGAGATCCACGCCGTCTCCAAAATCTCTTGAATCATTATTGATACGACTCACGATATTTCCAATGGGATTTTTATCAAAGAAGGATAAATCCCGGTTAATCGCGGCTTCAGTAGTATCATGTCGTAGATTAAGGACAACATTCCCAATCGTTCGCGCAGAATACTTCTGGAGTAAGTAGTTGAAAACATAGGAAATCACATTTAAAATAAAGATGACCGAGATGACCAAAATGAGAAAAAAGGGATCACCTGTTATGATTAAATTATTTATTATATTAGCCGAAAGAATTGGGACGAAGGCGGTAGTTGTAGAATATAATGTTAAAAATGTAATGACCATTATCATCGGCTTAATTTGTGGGCGGAAGTAGGAGAGAATCCGTCTGAATAGATCCCTATCCCTATAAGTCCTGTCGTACTCTTCTGCTTCTAAACCAATCCATCCCACTCAACACACCTCCTTCAATTGGGTAACGTCGACATCAAACCTTTTTACGAAAATTTTCCGATATTCGTCCGAGGTCTCGAGGAGTTCTCTGTGCGTTCCCTTCGCAACAATATGCCCGTGTCTTAAAACTAATATTAAATCAGCCCAACGAATTTGGGAGAGCCTATGAGTGATGAGAAAAGTGGTTCGATTTTGCCGGATCTCATTCATCGCCCGTTGTATCGAATCCTCAGTATTGGAATCGATGGCTGACGTCGAATCATCAAGAATTAGAATGGCAGGATCGGTAAGAAATGCACGTGCGATAGCAATACGCTGCTTTTCACCCCCGCTAAGTTGAACGCCGCGTTCTCCGATTTTAGAATCGTATTTTTTGGGCATTTGGTCCACAAACGCATGAACTTGAGCTTTTTTGGCTACATTTATTACTTCCTCCAATGAACTAACTCTACCGAAGGATATATTATCGAATATAGAACTTGAAAATAGGAATATATCTTGTTCAATTCGAGCGATTTGCGATCGGAGAGATTGCAGGGCGTATTCTTTCACATCGATGCCATCAATGAGAATTTTTCCCTTAGAGACATCATAGAGTCGTGACAATAGCTTAGTTAAGGTAGTTTTTCCTGATCCAGTGGTTCCTACGATAGCAACGGTCTGACCTGCTTCAATTTCAAAAGAGATGTTTTGCAGTACGGGTATTTCCGTATTTGGGTAGGTAAAACTGACATTTTCGAATTTTACAGCGCCGGTAATTTTCTTGGAAATACCTCCGATATTTTGGTCGATGGTGGTCATTGCGTTCATAATGGTGAGTAGGCGTTCGGCTCCAGCTATTGCAAGGCGGACCGATGCGAATGCAAATATTGAGATATTCGTCGGGAATCGTAATTGAGTTAATAACCCGACGAAAGCGATTATTTGACCAATTACCATTAATCCTTGAAGATTGAGAAAAATGGAATGAGTAAATCCGATGGTGATTGCCACTGCAACGATTAATAGGGGCAGATATTTACCCATAGCCAAGCCCTCAGCCGCAAATGCATCGCGATAATTTCCTGCATGCGCAAGATATTTTTTCATTTCTCGCGATTCCAATGCATTCGCTTTTACCACCTCGATGCCGGAGAGCGTTTCGGTGAGCGTGGCATCCAATTCCCCGAAGTAATCCTGTAGTTTTACAGTAATTGGGCCAATTTTTTTAATATAATCTCTCAGGGTAATTATAAAAAGGATACAAAAGGCAATGGGTGTAATGACTAATTGAATCGGATAAAAAAGCGCAATAAAAACAATAGGAACAATGAGGCTAGTGAAGGCATTTATGATCAAAGATAGAGCGGGGCTAATTAAAAAGTTCAGCATCCGAATATCATTTGTTGCGAGGGCCATCAGGTTCCCAATGCGCTGTAAATCGTGAAAAGATTGGCTTTTTCCTAAGAGATTTACATAGAATTCTTTCCTCGTATCTCTCTCAATGCGTTGTGCCAACGTTTCCCGAATTAAATTATTCACCAAGATCAGAAGAGGGGCTCCAATGCCCATAAACAGAATAATCCAAACATAATTAATCAGAGTTTCAAGCGTTCCCGCCGCTAATACATCGGTGATGGCAATTCCAATAATGACAATGACACCCGAGGAAAGAATTGCGGAAAGAATGGTGGTAAGAAAAGTGAAGGCAAATAGAAATTTGTTGGACCCCTTAAGAATATGAGCCACAATCCAGCGACCGGGACCTTTCTCCCTAGCTTTTTTGTATTGATCCTTCTCAGGAGAAAATTCCACATTATCCCGTTCTACTAATTGTGTGGTAAATGGCATCTAAATAAGAACCTTAAAATGATTTTCAAAAAAAGAAGATTATATGATAATTCATTTATTTTTTTCGATTTTTTATTATCACAAGAAGAATTACAACAGCTATGACAATGGCTGTAATCGAGGCTGCAAAGACGATATTCGTATAATCACTGATGCGTTTGATGACAATTCCGAGCAGAGCCCATACAACAACGAGGCTGTAAGCGATATCTTTTCTTGTTAAAAGCATTGCGCCCGTGATAATTCCAGCAACAATGATAACAAGAATAGTCCAGATTTCTGCAGAAATCCCAAATGCGTCCCAGCTCACCGAAACCAGGAAAGCTGTGATATTAGCGATTGTAGCAACGGTAATCCATCCCAAATATACGCTGAAGGGGAGATGAATATAGATTTTCACTTTACGGGAAACATCAGCCCGTCCGATATTTAATCGGAGATATATTGCAATCAAGGAAACTAAAAGGACCAGCATCATTACAACCGAGGCTATTATGATTTCGTATTGCCATACAAAGATCCACATAATATTGGCGGCAGATGCAATGATAAACAGATAATTGATTTGATTTAGGAAGGGAAGGTCTTCTTTTTCTTTTTTAAAGAGGTCTTTGGCTTGGTAAATGGCAAAGGCGAATAAAAGAATATAAATAATACTCCAGATCGAGAAGGTTAAGCCTGCAGGAACAAATAAATTGGGATATGAGTCAGATACTGCAGCTGTGGTTATCCCATTTATGAGACCTATGGTTGCAAATACATTGACTATAACGGTTGCTATAACTCCTATCAAGTTACCAATCTGTAAAGTCACTTTTTTACTTGAATTTGACACAAAATCACCTGAATTGAGGTTATTAATTAACCCATTTCGTTAGAATTTTTAAATATAAAGGCAACTTTTGATGCTATTAGAAAAAGTATTTTTGCTGTTTCGCCTTCATTCGCTCTTTGTTTATACAGCGGACGCCTTTACAATGAACCCCATGGTCTAAAAAGTCCTTGGTGCAGAGGTTGCAGTGGATACAATCCGCCTCAGGGTATTCTGGGCCTCTCTGCCATAGATTAGGTAAATCGGGTTGACTTATTAGGGGACGGCTCAACGCACAAAATTCAATAGGAGTAGTTTCAAGGATGGTTCGTATGGTTTCGAACCGGTATAAGCCACCTACCAGAATAATAGGAATATTCACAGCGTCCTTTATTTTTATCGCAAGATCTAAATTGAAAGCTTCCAAATTGCGTTCTCGTATCTTTCGCTGTGATTCTGGGGGCAGCGATATCAATTTCTCTTGCATTCCAGCTTCCCAGATATAAGATGAAATTTCGAGGGCATCGAAGCCTTCTCCTGCCAGAAGAGTGGCGAGATGGGCGGCTTCCGAGACTTGCAGTCCCCCTTGAATTCGGTCAGACCCATTCATTTTAAGACAAATTGGGAAGGTTTTCCCTACCCTCTTTCGAGATTCTTTAAGTAGGTCAATGACGAATTTTATCCGGTTCTCAGGAGTTGATCCATAGGCATCGGTGCGTTTGTTCATAAAGGGTGAATAGAATTGCGTGATGAGATAACCGTGCGCCCCATGGAATTGGATCCCATCAAACCCAGCAATTTTAGCCCGGCGTGAGGCTTCTCCAAAGCAAGTTGCAATTTCAGCGATTTCTTCAATAGAGAGGGCTTTAGGGGTGCGTTTGTGGATTTTCTCTTCAAGGGGAAAGGAGGAGATGGTCTCTCCAGTATATCCACCAAAAGAAATTTGGCGACCAGCATGTCCAATTTGCAAGAAAATTTTGGAATGGCTTCCAATCTCATCAACTATATCATGATATCGCCCTGAAATTTGTGATAACCCCTCTATATGGTCATCAGAATAATTTGCTATCATTTTTGGGAGTTGACAGCCATCTTCTCTTATATAACTCATTCCTGTTATGGTTAGCCCGACTCCACCACGTGCTAATCCCTCATATACTTTAATTAGATCATCGGTAACGAACCCATCTTCTGTCGCTCTACATTCATAGGTAGCCGATCGCACTAACCGATTTGGAATCTCAATATTGCCGATTTTCGCGGCTGTGAAGACGAGCCCATGCTCATTTTTCACCATATAATCCACTTTTCAGGCTTGTTTTTTGAATTTGCCATGAAAATAGATAGGACCTTATTATTAAAAAGGATATACGCTTAAATGCTTATTGGAATCCAGAGCCAATGAAAAATCAATCTGGAATTTCTCGAGAGGGATGGTGCCAATTCCATAGAAAAATATTTAAAAATTGCTTGAAATTAAATAATAAAAAGAATCAATAGAAAATAAAGCCATGGCAAAGAACTATTCTGTAGGTTTTTCTTTTAATTTGGATAGGAATCGAACAATAGAGGAAGCAGAGTTCGATACAGGGAAGACTGTAATTGGCGTAAGAGACGCCCTTCTTGGAGGAGGACATAAAGTCTTCTGTATCGAAGCAGATAGGGATGTCTATAAAAATTTACTCAAGATAAAGAATAAAATTGATATTATTTTCAATATCGCAGAAGGATACTCTGGATCTGATAGCCGGGAATCGATTTTCCCAATCTTTTTCGAGTTATTAGGGATTCCGTATGTAGGATCTAGCCCGGAAACACTAGCATTATCACTCAACAAAGATGCTTCCAAAAAAATGTTTAAGTATTATAACATTCCGTCGCCTAAATTTCAAGTATTCACAGAAATGGGCGATTTACGAGAATTTAATTTGGATTTCCCCGTTATCATCAAACCAGTCCATGAAGGGACTTCCAAAGGCATTTTTAATGATTCTTTGGTTGATAATGTTGAAGACCTCAAGCGGAAAGTCAAATTTATTTTAGAGACCTATAAAGAATCCGCCCAAGTAGAACAGTTCATTGACGGAAAAGAATTCTCCGTGGGCATCATTGGAAACGATCCCTATATCGTTTTTCGACCCATTGAAGTCGATTTTGGAACATTTCCTCCACATCTGCATCATTTTTATTCGTATGAAGCTAAAACCAAGTATGATGATCCCAATAATCTCCTTTATCCTGCGAGAATTACACCGCGCGAAGAACAAATGGTGAAAGATATTTCTTTGAGAGCTTATAAAATGTTCAAATGCCGTGATTTCGGAAGGTGCGATTTCAGAATGGATCAGAAAGGCAATCTGTACGTGCTGGAAATGACGGCTCTTCCGGGGATCTCAGTAAATCCTATTGAGAACCATGAATTCGCCAAGGCAGGTATGTATTTTGGCTTCACTTACACAGAACTGATTAATAAAATTCTCCACTGCGCACTGAAGAGGTATCACATGCTAGATTAGGGGCTGGATCTTGGTAGACGAAATTGTGATTATCTACAGTGCAGACACAACGACCTACGAAGAGGCGGATATCACTCGAATTAAAGATATTATTGAAAATTTGGGAATGAAGACGCTTATAGCCCAAATAGATGAGCATTTAAATAAATTATTCGAGCGAAAACGGTTCAAACTCATATTAAATTTAGTTCCAGCGTTAGACGATAGATTTTCCCGGTTTCTGCCAGCCATGTGTGAGCTCTTGAAAATTCCCTATGTGGGCGCCGGTGTTTTCACCAATTCCATGCTAACCGGTAATTTTTCGAAGGAAATTCTAAATTATCACGGAATAGGTTATTCGGATAAGCCTAGTGTAAGCACCCACTATATTGCGGTGGTTGGGAATAATGAGAAAATAGTTTCAAATGTCGTAAGATTAGATAAAGAGGGAAAGTTTTTCAAGGATTTAAATTTAGATAAGGAAGCCGAAAAGAATCTAATAGCAAATGCAATGGGAGTGAAATCTTCGTTAAAAATCTTGGATTTGCTTTCGCTTAGCGGGTCTTTTAGCCCTAAACAAAAAGGAAAATTTATGATAAAAAATATTGATCCCGCCCCTTCTTTGAAAGAATCCTCCATTTTCTGTGAAGTATTAAAAGTGTTGGGAATTTCGTATGAAGAGATTGTGGCCAGCATTCTGATTAGCGCAATGCAAAGGTATAAAATCGCCCTTTCAGAAAGCCTTGAAGTCATATCCCATAAAATATTCGGTTAATTTTATTAAAATTACTGCGCTTAATTTGAAACTGCTTTTTTAGGGAAACTTTTTTTCCTGGATAATTTTTTCGCGATTAGTACGCCGTTGGGCGTCAGTTAAATTCCGAGCCATCGCCTCGTTGCAGATTTTCTTTCCGGTAAGCACCATCGGATTGTCTGCCCAATTGACATCCAGCATAAGACATAAATAATACACCGCACTTTGAATAAACGCAATTAATTGCCCTATATTTTTCTCCGTGGGCGCTTCAATCGTGATCTTCGCAGCGGGTATCCCTTGAGTTAGGATCGCCTCGAAGGTGGCATCCGCTTGGTAGCGAATTACGTCCAGCGCAGTCTTCCCCCGTAAGTTCGGCAAGTTAGATTCGAGCGACAGATTATCGGGGTCTGTGCATACATCCCAAAGAAGGGGAAGGGCGTGATTGCGCTTGCCTCCAAGTATCAATTCTAAGACTGAATGCTGGCATATGGGGGCTGGCTGGGATGTACCTAACAATCCTTTCCCACCCTTGCCCGAACTTTCGCTAATTTCTTGCACGAATAATCCAACGGTCCCTTCAAGCCAGCGGGAGTAAGGCATCGAGAATACATTTGAGAAGCCCTTTTCGTGTAAATTATAAAGGAATGCCGCGAATTTCAAGGCTGCATTTTGCGTCATATCATTTGCAGGGCCGTATATTTTATATCCTGCCGCAGTGCCATCGAGGAATTCTTGCACTTTGATGCCCGCTAGATAAGCTGGAACGATGCCTACATTCGTACAGCTCCCCGCAAACCGCCCTGATAAGTCCGGCACATCCATAATCACTGCGTTGAGCGACTTGACGAGGTCAAACATCGCCCCGCGCGCGGCGAGGGCAATCATGGGATATTGTTTGAAGAGGGAGACGGTGGAGTTGATATCGAGCGTCTCGCCACCCCGAGAGATGGGGACGACCATCGAGTCTTTGGGGGTTGTAGTTTTGAGGGCTCCTTTCAATTCAGAAGGACGGGACGAGGCAAGTGGCACAATTCGTCGGGGAGCTAAATATTGCAATGCCAGTAATGTTTGGATGGACCCACCTGTTCCTAAAACGATGATATTTTTTAGCCCTTTTGTAAGAAATGGGTCGCAGACCTTTTTAATTTCTTGGATGTTCACATGCTTGTAAGGCTCCATGAAAAACGGGGCTTCATAGTGCGTTGTGTTCGTGCTTACTAGCTCCCACGCCGCTTGCAACGCATCCTGCGGAACGTCCGGATAAAACTCAACAATAGGAGGATTCATAATCTCATTCTGATCATTCAATTATATAAAATGATACGTGTTTGTTAGTATGAAATTCGGTAAGCTCGATTGGATAATGATAAGCGGATTTATCATTCTGGGGTTATTAGCGATTTTAATTTTTTAAACCCCAAAAGCAACCTTAATTAATTTTTTAAACCCCAAAAGCAACCTTAATTAATTTTTTAAACCCCAAAAGCAATCTTAATTCCCATACCTTCAGTAAAGTGAATTAATTCTAATTGTTTAAATAAATCTTATAAGATTTTATTCAATCTCGAGTTATTAATGATTCGAGTTATTAATGATTCGAGTTATTAATGATTAAATTAAGTTTAAATTTGTATTCCTAGATTTTTTATTACACGCATTGATTTAGAAATGGCTAGAAATACTATTAATTGTTATTAAATATAGTCATTTTTAGTTGATAAATTCGCTGGAGAAGGAATTTTCCTTGGAAATTAGTAAATATATTAAAGATCTGCTCCAGGAGGGGTCTCTTGAGAAGGTTATCTCCTCCTTAAAGAAGGAGTTATTTGATTCCTTTGAGTTACTGAAGGAAATGCGTGAGAAGGTTACAATAGGACAGTTAGGGTTGGAGGAATTTCAAAAACGGAAGTTAAAAATAGAACAGCGAATTGATGATCTTTCAAATAGGCTTGTTTATCTTAAGAAGGCTGGAGAACAAGCCCCTTTAATAGATGAGAGCGTTCAAAAAGATGCTGAATTACTACTGAATGAATATCAAGTTGAGAAAATAGTTATGCTGATGATTAATGCGATTGGAATGGTCGAGCGACGGGAACTTGAACTTAGAGAACGAATGGAAGCCTTTGAAGAAGAACTAAATTTAATTAAATCTTTTATCTTATCAAAACCAGCGACTCTCCAAGGAATTACACAACTGCCTTCACAAATGCCTCCTCCATTACCTCCTCAAACTCCCTCACGATCCTTTTCGTCTCAACCGCCCCCGAGTGTTCCATCATCTCAAGCAGCCTCTGGAATCCCACCTTCTCAAGAACTCCCGCAAGTCTCGCCAGTTAGTGGCCCTTCTGAAGATGAAATCTCCGCATTTAGAAAAAAATTACTCAAACCACCCCCTAAAAAGGAGGAACCAAAATCGGCGCCCATCTCTATCCGGTCTTCTCTAATAATGGAAATGAAGGAATTTTTCGGCTCTGCGATAAAGGAAGTTGAGGAAGACAAACTGGACTTGCATGAGAGAGAAGGAGAGAGCGAAAGAACAACTGAGGAAGAGAAAGGGGAGTCCGATAAGGATAAGATATTGGAGAAGAAAGTAGAAGTGAGTGACGGTAAGAAGCGGGCTATAGTTTCAGAAGAAAGGAATAAGCGGGATGATAAAAAAGAGGAAAGGACTGGTAAGGAAGATGAATTAGTATTAGTTCTTGAGGAAGATGGAGAGCCAGATAAAAAAGAGAAAGAAAAAAAAAAATTGGATCCTAACCTTTCGGAGGTAAAAAAGAGTAAAAGGCGATAAAGCCTTCCGGGACTTGTCACTGGAGAAAAAGCAGGAAAAGCAATCTTAAATGTAAATAATTTAACAAATCGCATTTTATATAAAATCGTATGTGATTCGGATTATGAAATTCCGTAAGTTCGATTGGATTATGTTAGGCGGATTTATCATTCTGGGGTTGTTAGCGATCTTATTCTATTTTTATCCGCAGTATGGGGTTTGGTTAGATTTTAGCACTTGGACGATTAATAAAGACTTCTTAGGGGAGACTTTACTTATTGTGTTTACAGTCTGTGTTATTGGCAACTTATTACCAATCGTCACACCGTATGCATTCATCATCATTCCTGCGGCGTTGAATTTCCCTAGTTTTTTCTGGTTGATCGGTCTTGTCGCAGCACTCGGAGCGCTAATTGGTGAAAGCGTGGGATATCTTGTCGGGCGGGCAGGATATGAGTTAATGAAGAGAAGCAACAGGAATATTGAGAAGATAGAGGACTGGAAACTCTTAATCAATAAACGCCCGCGGCTCGTGATGTTTCTAGTATTTTTATTTGGCTTAACGCCGCTCAATGATGATAATATAATGGTCCCGATTGGGTTAGCCGGGTTTGATTTTAAACGAACGGTCTTTTCCTGTTTCTTGGGAAAGTTGGGGATGATGATGCTTTTGGCAGTAGGGGGTGCCTTTGGAATTTCGTGGCTAGAAAGTTTAGCGGGGTCTGGCGAAGCCTCTACAACCGGTTGGATTGAGGGGCTTATTATAATAGCGATAACCTTAGTAATTGTGTGGATTATGTTTAAAATTGATATAAAACGCTTTTTAAAGGAAAAATACGGCGTAGAGGAATTAAAAGAATCAACAGGAAGTGTTTCTAAATGAATCAGAAATCGTTTTTAATAATGGCGCATCGTGGCGCAAGTACTTATGCGTTGGAGAATAGCTTTGAAGCATTCAATAAGGCGATAGAACTGAAAGCGCCTATGATAGAAACGGATATCCAAGAAAGTTTGGATGGGCATTTGGTTCTAATGCACGATGGGAATTTGGATAGAACCACACGGAGCAAGGGCGCAATAAAAAAGATGACAATTGATCAGATAAAAAGCATCAAACTGAGGAACAATGAGGAGATTCCTCTATTGGATGATGTCTTAAAATTATTAGGAGAAAAGGTCAGATTTAATTTAGAGATTAAGGTGGATAATGTCGAAAAAAAGGTCAATGACCTATTGAATCAGTATCACTTAGTCGAGAAAACCATTATTTCCAGTTTTTCCTTTACCACCCTCAAAAACCTTCACGACCTCAACCCGCAGTTGCATCTCGCATTCCTGACCTTTCTGCCTTGGACCGTGCTTCGGGTGAAATACTCATTCAAAAAGCTCCAAACGAGCGGCATTGAGGCAATAAACCCTATCGCAAAAGTGCTATCGAAATCCTTTGTGGAGCAAGCCCACGCGCAGAATTTCAAGATTTATCCATGGACTGTAGATGTGAAGGCGGAAGTCCTGAAACTCAAGGATGAATACGAAGTCGATGGAATAATCACGAATGTTCCAGATATTTTATCCAAGGCTTGATGGTATGAAAAAAATCACGATTTTCAGTCCTGATAACATTTATTCCTACGGAGCAATGGTCATTGCCGGGATCCTAGAGAATGCAGGGCAGGATGTTAAATTAACCCGAAAGTATAATGTCGAAGAAGCCGCGAATTCAGATATCGTGGGATTCAGTCTCAGTTCAACCCTGCATTTAGTGGGGATAACCCCGAATCTTATGGCGCAGCTAAAAGCTCAGGCGGCTCCATTTATTGTGGTGGGGGGGCCAGTATCAATCGCTCCAGAGCTAGTCTTCAAGTGTCTTCCGGACGTTGATGCGGTCGTGATTGGTGAGGGCGAGGGAACGATTCGAGACCTGATCGATGCGATCCGGTTTAAGAAGGATTTGGACTCAGTGCCGGGAATCGCGTTTAAGCATGATGGAAAAATCATAAAAACGGGGGAACGCACGCTCTATAAATTGGAAAATAGTCCCATTCCTAAAATTCCCGAGGATATTGGGGAACAGAGTATCCGCGGGGCAAATGTTTATTTCGAAACGCATCGGGGCTGTCTAGCGAATTGTGCATTTTGTCTGATTCCTAAATTCTGTGGACAGCAAAATATTCGGAGTAAAACGATTCCGCAAATAAAGCGTGAAGTGCGCGCCTTTGCTGCAAAGGGTGCCATGACATTGGCAATTGGTAGCGGGAATATTGCACTTTATGGTCTCAGAGATCACCAAATTAATGAAGAGAAAGTGGAGGAGATGTTGGCTACCGTGAGTTCTGTGGTTGGTCCGATGAATTTTGCAGCGCCAGACTTACGGGTCGATATGATTCCAGATCGCATTCTTGAGGCGATTCGGAAATATACGCACGGCTTGATAATTTTTGGGATGGAATCGGGGAGCGATCAAGTCCTCAAATTGATGCGAAAGGGAAGCACCGTCCAAAAAATCGAGGAAGCCATCGAGAAATGCGAAAAACTATGGCTAAAAGTTGCCGGGGCTTTCATCACAGGATATCCAGGAGAAAGTGAAGAGCAGTTCCAAGAAACCAAGGAATTCATCGAAAAACATTCACTGGTTGATTACACCATTAGCTTGCCCGAGCCCATTCCAGGGACTGAATTGGCAACAACTGTTATGAAAACGCCGGAAAATAAGAATCCCGTCTTCATTAAGGATACCACCACGCTCGGGAAAAAATATGATTTCACCGTTGCGGAACGCCGCTGCTTCGAGTTGTATCTCTCCGCAAGCATTTCACGAAAAGTGCCGCTTTTCTTGAGCGATCGCCTAATGCAAGAATTTATTAAGGTGACTAAACAGCAAGGTGAGGAAATCCGGCAAATTACCCAGCTCCTCAAACAATATCTCGCGTAATTAGACCCCCATAGCATACTTTTTATAATAGTATTTTTTTTAGTTTCAATGAGGGACCTATATGATCCAGGTGAAGAATTTAAGCAAGCATTTTGGCAATTTGAAGGCAGTGGATGATATCTCCTTTGAAATTGAGAAAGGAGAAATTTTCGGGTTTTTAGGACCGAATGGCGCAGGCAAAACGACCACAATCCGCCTATTGAGCTGTATTATTAGACCAACTGCTGGAACAGCATTTTTAGATGGGTTGAATATTCTCGATCATGCTATGGAAGTTCGTAAAATAGTGGGGGTTTTGACCGAGCATCCTTGCCTTTACGAACGGCTCACTCCGGTCTATAACCTAGATTTTTTTGGGAAATTATATGAAGTCCCTGATGCGGTTCGCGCCCAGCGAATTGAGGAACTCTTGACGATGTTTGACCTCATTGATCGCAAAGATGAAAAGGTGGAGACCTTTTCAAAAGGCATGAAACAAAAATTAGCACTGGCGCGCGCATTATTCCACAATCCAAAGATTATATTTCTTGATGAACCGACTGCAGCCCTTGATCCAAAAATCGCGAAGAGTGTCCGGGATTATATTAAAAAATTGAGTGAAGAAAAGGAACAGATCACGTTTATTTCAACGCATAACCTCACAGAAGCCGAATATTTGTGCGATCGAGTGGCTGTTATTGATCATGGCAAAATTGTGGGGTTGGGAAGTCCAGACGAGTTGAGTAAAGATATTTGGAAGGGTCAACAGGTTCAAATTGCAGTGAAAAATTATAGTCCTCAAATTCAGCAACGATTAGCGGAATTGGATTTCATTAAACATTTTGAGTTCCAAAATAACATTCTGAAGATTGATGTGGAGAACACCATGAGTGATAACCCGCGCATTATTGAGGCGCTTGTGAAAGCTGGCGCCCAAATCGTCAGCGCCGAAATCAAGAAGCATTCACTGGAGGAAGTCTATTTAAATTTAATACGGGATTAAGGAGGTAGAAAGGAATATGAAAAAAGCAATCGCCGTGATGAAAAAGGATTTGAAGGAAATTTCGCGCAATTTCCAAGTATTTGGCGTCATGATCCTCATTCCAATTATCTTTGGAGTGGTTTTTCCGATAATTATCTCGTTCGTAGCCGCAGCAATACCTCCGGCAGAAATAGCAACCCTCGGCTTTATAATCAATCTGTATAGCGGGTTTTTCCTGATGATGGGCGCTATTATCCCAACGGTGGTTGCCTCCGATTCGTTTGCTGGGGAGAAGGAACGTAAAACCATCGAGGCCCTGTTGGCGGCGCCAATCTCGGATGGGGAATTATTTCTGGGAAAGGTGCTGGTATCGTTTGTGCCAACTGTAGTCCTCACATACTTGTCAGCCACGATTTTTTGCGTGCTAGTAAATATAACTCTGGGAGCTTACTACCTTCCAAATTTGAATTTCATTTATATCCTGCTTGCGACCCCGTTATTCACCCTCCTTAGCATCGAAATAACGGTCTTCGTGTCAGTGCGAGTCAAGGGGTTTCGTGAGGCGCAACAGCTCGCTGGGGCAGTCCTAGTTCCCGTTATAGCTATTGTCTTTTTGAACGCCTTCACTTCGATTATCTTTGAAGTTCCTTGGAATATTCTGTTATTTGGCGGGTTGGTTGGGGCAGATATTGGGCTCTATGGACTCGCCGTTAAAAAGTTTGGCCGGGAAAATATAATTTCTAAGATATAACGGTGGAGACTCCGCTTTTTTTATAAAGTGCGAGAATTTCCTCCAATTGGGTAGCCGCCGATTTAAGGGCGCCCTGATAATCAAGGGAGCCCTTGCTCTCAATCACCATATTTATTACATTTTTCATATAACCAATCTTTGAAAGAATATCATGGATTTGCGCGCCCCCCAACCCCTCAAACAAAGAATTGAGATCATTTTTAATTTTTTGCTCGATTTTGAGAATGAATTTTTGACAATCATTGGGAGAAAGCTTAGAGCTTTGCATTTTCTTTAATATTTCTTCGAGCGAAACCATTCGATTCAGTCCTCAATATATTAATTCGAGTCATAGTAATAATCATAATAATAATAATTTAAGTTCTATAAAATTATCTTTCCACCTAAATATAAAAAATATAAAAAAAGGAAGAAATAAAAAACAAAAAATGTCAGGTATTCGCCCTCATTCTTCTCCATCGCCCTTATCCAAGGGTTCAGGGGGGACTAATTCTGTGCCGCAAGTCCCACAGAAGATGTGAATTTGCGTGGTTTCATCAAAAAGCAGAATCTCCACACGATTCGCATCCACGATTGCATCACGACGGGCTGGACATATTATTTCTGAAATATCTCCAATAATTTAGGAGGCAGGTTGTGGATTCAGCCCACCTCAAAAAGGAAATGTAGGGAGGAGGGGGTTGAGGTTAAAAAAAAAAACAGTGGGCTGAATTCTCCACCTGCATGATTTCCTCGACCTAGGTATCCTTACTATTAGCTCTATAGAACCGAGCTATTTAAACCTCTAGCCCCCCACTTCCCCCTCCCGCCCATTTGCACCTTTTCCGCATTTCGAGATCTTGGTCCTATGTGCAAATCTCTGAAATCACCCATTTTAGTATTTTTCACTTTTCAGCGGCACCTAGCCCCTTTATACCTCCACCTACCCCAGATACAGCCCCAGAGCTTTACGAGATCAGATCTCCATGGAATCGCTTCACGGATGATGATCTCAAAGAGTTCCTTGATATGGGTTTCTGGATCCACGAGATGTTTTGTACCACGACGCTGGAAGGTTTTTACTTTGGAGATCGCCTTTTATTAGAAAAATTATTTGGAAGAGACCCTTATAATTTTGGTCCAGCTGAGCGAAGACATCGCGAAATTTTTCCAAGTCCTCCATGGTAATACCAGTTATAATGTATAAATTTGGCATTGTAAAATGCCCATTTAAGGACATTTTTAATAATGCAATAAAGTAGAAGAGGCGGGTGGAGATTGAATCGCCTGGTTGATTGATACTTCGGATAACGTCCAAATAATTTAAGTTCATTAGAATATCCCGTTTTTTATCCAATTGGTCTGGATTAAATTGAGAAATGAGTTGCCCCATAAATTCTCCTAATGTAATTCCCAATTCCATTGCTTGAGTCTTAAATGAACTTCTACACATGTTTAATATGTTTTTTAATCGGGCATTGAGAGTCCCATAAATATACCCCACTTTTCGCATTCGTCTATTGTAGCTTTTAATGACACTTTCATCGTCTTCAATTTGCTTCTTATTCTGAGAAATAATAAAATCTAATTGGTGAATCCTTGGGTTCCACGAACGAATTGTATCGATGCTATTAACGAAATTCGTTATTTCAATGAGTTTCTGGGAAGCCTCGACTATAGAATAATGAATTTCATCTGATTTATCCGCGAGAATCTCTTCATTAGTTCTTTTTACTATTTTCTGAAGCGATTCCAACTGCATCTTATTAATATCAAAGATAGATTGTAATGATTCTACCTCTTCTTGAATTCCATTATCTTTTTCCTTTGATTCCTTTATTTCTTGATCGAGTTGATTCAATTTTGCTTTCCTTTCTTCTTGGTCAGGAGGTATATTGCCACAAATAGGGCACTTTCCATTTTTCACGCGTTCATCCGCAATTGCATCATTTATGGTAAACCCACAAGAACAGGAACGCCCTTTAAAAATCTCAAGCCCTAAATTGGTTTCTTTTGTTTTAAGTGCCTGTCGGGAATTAAATAAATTATCTTGGTCTCGTCTCAGCTTTTCTATCTTATTCTTTATTTCATTTACCCGGTCATTCAATTTCCTTTCTTTAGTTAAAAGTTGTCCCCCACTAGAAGTAACCTGTTGTGTAACAAACCCTTGGTTTTTCTCGTGCAGCTCTAATTGCCGTTCAAAAATGGTTTTCTCTCGGATTTTTTCCAAATATATTTTTTCAATTTGATCTTCCGTCCCTCCGCTTATACCTAACTTTTCTAGTTCGCCTTTGATATTCGCTTTTTCCTCCATTTTTTGTTTATTAACTATTCGTAAATTCTCAATCCCTGAATTCAAAGTCGACATTTGATTTCGAATCCTTTCCATCTGTTCCCCATAAAATTCAGCAGTAATTTTCAAAATATGGTAAATATATAATTTCTCACGAATTTCGGGGGACCCAAATAGGAATATCCTCTCTATTTCTTTGAAATCCCGGGGTTGACGATGTAAATCAATGAACATTGTATTATCAAATACGTTCAACCCAAAGGTAGTCTTTCTCTTAGAGAGATGGTGAATATTGAGTTGTAATGCGATTTGATTTTGAGCTTCAGACAAGTTTCGATAAGTTGTGTGGTTTAATTCAACTGAATCAAGATTATTCCCGTTCCTTTTTAGGTTAAAAAGAATTTCATTGATTGAAAAGTCCAATTCTACTTGAGGCGCCACGCTCGCATCGCAAAGTTTAATATTTTGTGGATGAGATAATAATCCCATTGCAAAACTGCTAAAAAATTGTCCTTGGTTATCCTCTATAATGTTAATACCCGGTGCAAGAATGAACCTCGCGTTCTGGTTCGAAGTCATTTTCTCCAACAGCAATTGATTTATACCTTGGGGGCCCTTCTGGAAGAAGGGAAAGAAGGGTCCAATTTCCTTCTGTAAAAATTCGATGTTTAATTTGTCAATTACCCCCTTTCCATAAATTGTCGTTAGTACCTGAGAATTCTGAAGGATATAGGGGTCTATCTCTCCTTTATCAGCTTTTTTTTGCCTCGTCCCATAAAAATAATTATCCAATTTCTTGTAAATCATTTCAACTGACTCCAGAACCTATTTTTCTCCCAATCTAAGACGACATACTCCTTTAAAAAAGTAATTAACTCATTTCCTGTCATGTTATCGAAGTAGGGCTTTAGTTGCTCTGCAATTCTGAGAAAAGTCTTGAAATCCTCATCCGATTCTAATAGCTCTTGGACATATTTCCATCCTCGATCTGTCAATTGGAGATAAAGTGTCCTATTTTTGCCAAGATGGTACGTTACATAATTCGGTATAATTAATGTGCTAGTGACATAATCATTCATAGTTTTATCATACATGCCAAAATTGGCTACCGCAAATTCTGGAGCAATATATCCTTGGTAAGGTATAAACGATTCAAGATCGGATTCTTTTATTCTCTTTTCCTTTTCCATTAAATCGCTTCTAATCTTTATAGCGACCTTTCTTTTTTCATTATCGGTAAAAAGAAATAATAATTTCTGGCGTTTTTTGCGCCCTAATAACTGTATCTTTTTAAATGTCGCTAATACGGCCAAATGAAAGAACTTTATAAATTTGAATTGCTCCTCAATCTCATGTTCAGAGATTTCCTTATGGTTAGTCGCTTCATTGGTCGTGTATTGATCTAAGTTATTGAAAATCTTCCATAATGTTTGTCTTGTCAGGTCCGCCATGGTCTTTTTTATGAGCCCCTCTTTTTGAAGCTCAGTAACTGCAGTTAAATAATGAGAAAAAATAAGTAAATCTGAAAAGAAGGTTTCCTTAAAAATGGTCAGTTTAGAAATCCTGGATAAACTCTCAATTTGGATTTCAAACAGTTTTGATAAGAGCCAATCCACTTGGTTCTCTGACAAAATCACATCTAAATATGGACGAATATTTAAATTAATCATCTAGAACTTCCCCCTTTCTATCCTCTTGTTCATAATTTATACATAGCGCGCACTCTTCTATATCCTCAATAACCTGCGGATGAAATGTGTATTTTTGTGATGGAATATAAGGTTGAATACGTTTAAATACGGCTTTAAATAACGATTTCCAAACGTTTTGACGACTACACAAACCTTCACCGTTTACCTCTTCGCCTGGTGTGCAATTCAGCTTATTAGGGCAGAAGAACTTTATTTTTATAGCTTTCCGACCCGCATATGTCCCCGCCTTAATTTCTTCAACCTGATCTTTGGTAACTCCAAAACTATTTTTTGCTAAATTATTCATTATCGGTTGGAAAATATCGGAATATAAGTCCAATACTTTCCAGATTAGATCTTCAAATGATTTACTTTCCGTAATTTTCTTACGATTTAATATATCCGCCTCGATTTCCTCAAGCTCGTCAGCGGTTTCAAGAAACAAGAAATTGGGGACGAACCTTTTTTTCTGCTTATTTGAATCAAGATTTTGGATATAGAGGACTAGCCCGCTATCTCGAGCTCTTCTTAAAATTTCAGTTTCGTTTCGGTCGAGATCGGCATCTTTGGATAATAAACTTAAAGCATTCTTTTGATTTCTTGTCCAATCGAATTCTCTGTTTGAGAATTCCTTATGTCTTTCAAATTTATCGATTTGGTCTCTGATTTTCATAACGCCTCAGTACCTCCTTTATCCTCCTGAAACATATAGATTCGTACATATTTTTTTGAAATTTTTATGTAGCTACACACTTTTCAAATTCCTTTATGTGGATTTTTCCTTATATTTCCTTTCCTTTTCTCATTCAAAAGTTATCTTGAGTGAGCATCTTATGAAATATTCCGTCATAGAATTAAAAGCAGGATATATCCCGCAAAATTGGATCCTTCTGCATAGTCAAGATCTTATCCATCAGAAGGTCCTAAAAATTAGGTTAGTGGCCCTAATGATAGAGTTACACAGGAATTTAGCCATCCTAAAAAAGAAGTTGGAGGTTATTGAAATTGACCCCGCTGAAAAGTTATGAAATAAAGCGAAAAAATAAATTCACAGAGTTACGGATAAAAATCGGCTCGGATTCGTCCAGAATTCAAATTGAACAGAAGTTCTTCGAATTAATTAACTATATTTTGCAAATGAAAACAGAAGGCAAAGGAAATTAAGTTTAATCAATTCTTCGATAAATAGTTCTTGGCAGTGGCAGGTTATGGATTCAGCCCACCTCAAAAAGGAAATGTAGGGAGGAGGGGGTTGGGGTTAAAAAACAAATAGTGGGCTGAATATTCCACCTGCGTGATTTCCTCGACCTAGACATCCTTACTATTAACTCTATAGAACCGACCTATTTAAACCTCTAGCCCCCCACTTCCCCCTCCCGCCCATTTGCACCTTTTCCGCATTTCGAGATCTTGGTCCTATGTGCAAATCTCTGAAATCACGCATTCTAGTATTTTTCACTTTTCAGCGATACTTGCTTTCTTAATACCCCTTCCCGCCTAGACCAACCTTTAGAGAGTTACAAGGATAGAGCCCTATGGAATCACTTCAAGTCTGTCTTCGGCAGTTACGGAGGGAAATCACCGCCTATCTGGCACGAATTCGCGCCCTCCGGCGCATCCCCATGGAGACCTTCCCAAAATTGCTCATCCCCTACTACGAGGGGTTGATCCGGACCAATATGGAGGTCATTGCGATCCTCGAACGACAGAACCTCCAGGAAAAAGAAAAAAAAGAGAAAAAATAGTTGTATAACTCAACGTGAATTTGGGCTATTTTTCAATCACTTTTTTTCATATTTTTAAATTCCCAAAGCCCCAATTTGCATTGACAGAAAGCTCTAAGAATATCAATAAATCCAGCCAAAGTTTCACTGATATCAATCAAATCTTGAACGGTTAATTCTTCTATTTCTAGAATATCTTCAGGTTTACACTTTCTCTTTTCAGCCTCTTGTTCTCTCTTTTCCTGCCCAACTTTATCAGAATAAAAAAGAACCTTTATGCTAAGAAATGAAGTTAAATCATTCGGTGAAAAATTGGAAGCCATATATGGTAAAACAAAAGAACCGTGAGAAAGTAGTGCATTTTTCACGAATCGTATTCGATCTACCATCTTATGTAACTTTGGAAAATCAGTTTTTAATGATTTGAAATTTAAAATATTCCAAATGTTGGATTCTCTACATTTCCGTTTCTTTGGATTGACCTTCTCTGTCCATTTGTTTAAAACTAAACAACTTTTCTCAAAAAGTGGAAAGAGATCGCCAAAACTGCGTTTAAAAATTTTGATAAAACTCAAGAAATCTCTGTTCTTGATTGTATCAAAATATAAATTCTGATTATCTTCCATCATCAATGATATTGAAGTTAGATTCGCTAGAAGTACAGAATTGTGCGAATTGCTTGGATGAAATATTGTGGAATTTTGAATTATCTTTATAAACTCCAAATCAAATTCATCAAAATCTTCAATTTGAATTACACTTTTCAGAAAATCATTAAAATTAAACCAGATATCTCCTTTCAATTTGATTCTCTCTTCTAATTGCTCCTTATTCAACTCATTTTGCATATACTTCATTATTTCACTATGTATTACTCTAAAAGCAAAATGATCATACCAAAGTTCAATATAGGGAATCAGATTTTGAATGTAATTGTCCGATTCATTATACACTTTGGATTTATTCCAATAATGATCGATGATCTTCACAATCTCTATTTCTGGGAGATAACTTTGAAATATAGTTTTAATTTTTTCATTTATTGCCCCTTTTGCTTCCATCTTTAACATCATCTCATTCCATCTTTAATATCTTTAACTTCCTCTCAAAAATTGGGCCTTCTTGTAAAATGAGGGGGGTTACCCTCCAATGTGCCCATATTGGATCGCCCAGAGCAGAAAAAAAATGATCGGTAATAGAATACCTGCAGACGCGGCAATAACCCAGAGCCAATCTCTGAGCCAATTCCAAACCTTTTCCCCCGCTTCTTCCCAATCGACCATTCTGTCCTCACGCCTCTCGTTATCAGCAGATTAAACCTCAATCTAGAATATATATATTAATATTAAGACTATACTGATTACAAGCGCGCAAACGAGGCAGGATACGATGGCATCCAAGGTCTTCACGGACTCCTCTAATGACTGCACTCGGGCGTATAACATTCGAAAGTGCTCGTCCGACGTGAAGGCTGGATCGAGGGGGGGTATATCCCCCAGCTCAAATTTCGCCTTCCAATCCTCGGTATCCTCGCGCTTCCGCTTTTCATCTTCCATAGTATCTTCTTCATCATCTTGTTCCATACGACTCACTCCGTCTCATACTTCTTCTTCAGGATTTGGACCTCTTTACCCCATTATATATGACCATACATAGACCTTCCATACTTCCGCACGATGTCCTCAATTTCCACTAACCGCTTGGAAGGACTCCACGCATTCAGTTTCAGTTTCTGTAATTCCAACTGTATTAATCGCTGGGATGACATTACCTCCAAGAATAGGTTATAGGAACTCGTCGCAAAATCTGGACGCGATTCGAACCCTTGAGTTGCGATCTTTTTAAGGTCAAGTTTGATATCCATCAGGACTACCCACTTTACCCTCAATTCCCTTGCCATCTCTAAGATATGATGGAGGTTTTCCTCGTCGATCCTTGGTAATAGCCCCGCCTCCAATAGTTTTTTCCATTTCTCTTGCTTCAGTAATTCGATCCGCTTCCAAGCTATAATATGCATTATTGATTCACTGAACCCTATTTGGCACGTCGCAGCAATAGCCCGATCCTTCAGGGCGCTATCCCGAAATGTCACTCTCACCCGAATTTGCTCAAAAAAAGCGAGCGATTTTTCGATACTTGACCCCTCAGCCACAATTACCCCTCCGCCCCATACTTCTTCTTCAGCACTTGGAACTCCGGGAGGGCTTGCAATGGGGCGAAGCCGGCGCTCACCTCTACGAATTCGTCCCACTCCTCAGGCGCCACTTCGAGGACGCGGCGCAGATACTCCACAGCGGCTTTGAGGTCCTTCTGTTCGACGGCGAGCTCTGCTAAGCGCTCGAGGAGCAGGATATCATCTCCGCACTTCTTCAGCCCTTCTTGGAGGAGTCGAGTTGCCGCCTCGGGCTGCTCCCCCTCGATCAAGCGCTCTCCGCGGGAGACGTAGAGGTCCGCCAGTGCGCCAGGGTCGCGTTCCAACTCCACGGCCTTCTTCCAGTAGTTGAGGGCTTGGGGTTCGGGCGCGGTGTCAGCCAGCTGGGCGTAGAACTGCCCCTTCTGCGCCTCAGGGATGAGTCCCAATCCCAAAATAAGACTATCGGGGCTGAGCGCTGGCGGCGCCTCGACCTTGTCAGGGAAAGCTTGGTGCAGGAGGGCGGCGAGGTAGTGCTGGAGGACCTGCCCGTGAATTTGCGCTCGGTAATAGGTGTCGATGTAGCGGGCATACCGCGGGACCGGACGTGCCTCCCGGCGGCGTAGCGGGGCGGTTACGGGGCGACCCACTACCACTCCTCGGCGGGGCGCTGTAACGGCAAGATGGGGTGGTAGGGAACTCAACACGATTCTGCTGGGGAACTGCTTCACCACCTCGTCCAGCTTCGCCGACTGGTACTTCTCGCAGAACTCCGTCTCGAACTTGGTCTGCTCCGCGAGGTGGTCCCGTAGGAGCTCTTTCTTCATAATATACTCGTTTTCCTTCTGGGCTTCGAGGAAGCTCGTGAGGTGGGTGAGGAGCGAGGCATTCATGGTGGTCAGCGTGGTGCCTTTGATGTCCTGTTTATGCCAAAGGAGGAACTCCTCCAGCCGCTGGTACCCCAGCCGGAAGTGCTTGCACGCGCCTTTGCAGACTGGGCGGTCTGGGCAGGTGAGCGTATCGAGCACGCTCTTAGGCTTCTGCTCCTGCCCATTCACGAGCATTTTGGTCCCTTTAATCCCCGCCACCAGATTCAACAGCTTCTGAAGGTCGGGATCGGCGGCATCGGTGAAGCGCACGGCGCACGTCTTCCCGCCTATATCCGCCCCGTGCTTGGTCGCCACCTTCAGCGCCTCTTCGATGTTTTGGGAGGTGGATTTGGCATTGAAGCGGACCTCTAGTTCGGTGATTTTACTCATATACCCTTTCACTGCTCCTATTTGGTGCACCCCGTCAGCCTAAGGGAAATGGAAGGTCCCAAGGCGTCCGCGCTGCGTGATAATGCCACTGCGCGCTCGATAAACTTCTCCTGAGCCCCACCCAGATGGCGGCTAGGGCGGCAATCTTCGATTCCAGTAGTCCTTGTATCAGCTGCCCGCGCAATCTCTCCCGTAGCGTATCCATCCCAAGCACTCCAACATCACCAGACAGGGTTACCTTTCGGAGAAAATATTGATCTTTCTAGCATTTATACTCTTGTATCCGTGCCCACTGAATACCTAAGTCCCTTTATAAGCTGACCTAAATACATACCAAAGATATACCGGAGGGCTATAGAATTCCTATAGAAATTGCACATTTTTATGCCCCAATATTATCCACATCGCATTAATGCTTAAATAGAAGGTCTTTCCATATAGTAAAACACTGTTATATAAAATTGAATTCCAAGATTTTGGAATACTATGATACTATGATTATGATAACGAGTTTGGTAGTAATGCAAGTCAATGCCCTAGATCAACAGCAATCTAAATTCCCAAACGGCCATCCATCGACTTCTATTGAAGAAGATGGGGAACATGCCGAAAAGTTATGGCGTGATTGGGCTAATTCTAAATGCATTAAATTCCATAAAAATGATCAATCGTTAGAAACATTTGCGCACGCCTTTAAAGGGCTTATTAAACGGACGGATTACGAGGTCCGGGTACCAGATCTGGGAAAAATCGCCGTGGACGTAAAATCTTTAAAATTTAATAGCGGATACGAGGATTTTATCTTGGATGTTCAAGAAATAAAGAAGCAGCAATCTTTCCAGGACGAATTCAAAATTGACGTCTGGTTCGCCATCATTCCGCGGAATGGATTACAATTGCTCACATTGCCCTCCTCCGCGAGACACACTATACCACCGCCTCCACCAGGTCCAAAAAGCCATCAAAGCTCAACCCCCTGCTAAAAAAATAAAAAAGAATCTTCATTAGCCTCAGATCTTAGCTATAAAAACTTATCATAAGCTAAATTAAAAGACTATTAAGTTAGGAGTATTGGGCAGAAAGTCCTAAAAGAAGTTGAAGACCCACTACCGGCGAAGGATCCAGCAAATCCTCCGCCAACTCAAGCTTATAAAAAAATAAAACTCCATTTTTTAAAATTTCATAATCCCCTTTATTGATAATTTTACCAATCCTTATATAATAGGGGACTAATAATAGACAATATTAGAATGCATTGTATTATCTTTTAAAAGGGGAGTAGCAAGAGGCTGAAGATGA
>Ga0315277_10000660_pt1 | contig 53886 bp, 56 predicted proteins | sample YL17G05_15_MG_FD_203695 | JGI IMG/M metagenome (GOLD analysis project Ga0315277, IMG submission 203695) | Sediment microbial communities from Yellowstone Lake, YNP, Wyoming, USA - YL17G05_15 | ecosystem: Environmental > Aquatic > Freshwater > Lake > Sediment | place: USA: Wyoming | collected... | reverse complement strand
TCATCCTGGACGGCGAGTCTCATGATGTCAGCATCCGTGATATCCAAACGACGCATGACGGCCTCCTTTCGGAGGTCATCATATCAAAAATCACTATAATGCGCAATTATTTATGACGCCATGTATAAATCCCGCCCCTTCATCTATTTTATAGAAATATGTTAAAGCTCAAATATAAAATGCATACCGGCTGTTGCCAGCAAAAGCGGAATTGTGAAGCCCACGATTATTTAATTTTAATTGAATATTTAATCGCTCGAAAATAATCTTCTTTCTCCTCTATCCCATAGTAATATCCTTTATTATCAAAATAGCCACCCCAACTGAAATTTTCTGTTTTTTGGTGAATTAAATATCGCCCCTTAGCATCGAATAAATCTGTATAGGTATATTCCCTGAAAAGCAACGTACCTAATTCGCTGATTTTTTCGACGCTATCAAGTTCCTCCGGCGTTTCATAAGCAACACAGCGACAGAAAATATTTCCTTGAGGCGAAATATCCACCCCGGTAATAAAAAAACTGTTAATGACTGCATCTGGAAGTGGCGAAGAAGGAGGAGTTATATAAGGAGGTATTGCATGTTGAGCTTTAGTAATTATTTTCTTTAGAAGTCGTCCTTGATTATCAAAAAAATATATTGTGTATGGATATGTCAGAACTAAGAAAATCTCATTATCTGGAGTTATCCCTATATCACCCGAGCCATTTATATGCGGTTCTATTCTTTTTATTTCGCTTTTCGTCTCCTCCATAAAGGATAGCAAGTGCTTTCCTTGAGGACTGAATTTGTGAATTAATTTTCCCTTATATCGGCTGTATATATAAATATTGTCTCCTGAATCTAAGACGCCATGATAAGGAGTAAATCTCACACTGAAGGAATCTATAAAATTTCCTCGAGTATCGAATTTTGAAATTCTGTTATTTTCTATATCGAAGATTAAAATGTCGTTATGACTGTCAAGCTTAATTTCAAAGGAACGTAACATTTCTCCGGGGCCTTGGCCTTTCCTTCCTATTGTTAAAAGATAATTGCCGTTTTTATCAAACTTCTGTATTCGATAATTTCCTGAGTCAAGGACATAAATATTTTCATTCTGGTCAGCTATGACATATGTCGGCTGATGAAATAGCTGGTTTTTGTCTCCTTCAAGGGTTCCGATAGCCACTTCCTCGGTAAATACAATTTTCTTTCCTTTTTTGCTCACTTCCCATATTCCTTTATCATAGTTTGTCACGACTTGAACACCGTCTATATAATCAATCTTACCTTTCCATTCATCTTTTTGTGAGCAACCGAAGGGCAAAAAAAGAACTAAAGAGAACCAAATATAAAGGCTGATTTTTATCATGACCGCATCCCTCTCAATAAAGGATACGAAATTATCTCTGGATTTGTTCCTTGGCCCCATTACTTTTTATAGGGTGTTGAAGAATGCTGGGTCGCCTGGGCACAAAGGTTAAGATTTTTGGATCTCATGAGGGAAATAGCCATTGGGCAAAGATTTAAGGCCGGCTGTTGTCAGCAAAAGGGGGATTGATGGGAACCAAAAAGGTGGGGGCTCTCCCCAACATAGGAATATCTTGTTTGAGCTTTTTATGAATATTCTTTTATTTTGCCACAAATTGCCAATAGGAAATTTTAGGTTGACGCGGCCTGTTGCGTTTGATACAAATTTTGGGGGATGTCAGTTCGTGCAATCCTACCGAAAAACCTATTTATATGGAGCCAGAGCATGAAAATCCTGCGTTGCTTTTGGGGAATCTATCTAATTCTTGCTTTATTTGGTCCGATTATTTTACGCTCACAAGATCCATATCAGGATACATATGTTGTCTACTATTTCGGGGCGACGAACTGCGGATATTGCAATATTCCCGCCAACATTGAAAAAATAAAGCAAGTTAGGAATGAATATTTTAAACGATACCCGGATTTTAACACCAAATATGTTTTTGTTTGCATGGACAGAAATATCGAGGAAGGGCTCGAATTTATAAAAAAAAATACGGATATTGGGATGAAGTATCAATCGGCAGTTTTTACAATAACGAATTAGCCTTGAACTTTTTAAATACAACAAAAATTCCGGGGGTTCCCCACGTTATGGTTTACAGAGACACATATAGGAAAATAGAACAATTCTCAGTTCCGGTTATAACAGAAAGGAAATTGCTCGTTGATTTGGTTGGAGGCACACAGATAGGAGATTGGATAAGCAAGGGATATCCGTTAGAGTTAAAGCAGGGAAAATTTAGGGCACCTTTCGGTTTGATAGATGGCGGCTAAGCCAGAGTATCGCGTCGATGGCAAACATAAGGATCTTAAAATCCCTCGGAACGAAAGTTCCGTGCTGGTTCGAGTCCGGCCCTCGGCACTCCCTCCTGTACCTAACGCCTTATAATTGAGTTAATTACCACTACCAAACGAAACCAAACGCAAACAGGCGTAAACAGACAAATTTGGTCTGTTTTGGCATGCTGTGGTCCCCAGATGGCCCCCGGGAAGAAATCCCTCTGCATCCATACATGCCGGCTGTCTTAGCAAAACGAGACTCTTTTCAGCAAGGCCAGGAATAGTCATTTCAGAATTTCAAAGATTTTGTCGATTTCTCTCTGATATAGATCTTTAGCCAGATTATCCCAGGCCTCTTCTTTTGAAGGAAGAGAGTTTATTTCCTCAATTACCTCTTTTTTCAGCTTGAGAATTAGTTCCTGATTATTCCTTCTAAAAGTCACCTGAAGACCTCCTCCTTCTTTAAGGTGAATGTTGCCTTTTCCAAATGTACAACCGGTTGAAAACTGCACTCCATCAGCAAAGCAGGACTGCGGAGGAGTTACTTTGGTTTCGATAAAGGCTTCCGTTTTCATGGGTTCTCTGCCGAAAGTCTGGTTTGCAAACAAGCCAGCTTTCAAACCTAAAACCAGATAGGGACCTAAATGCCCATGAAATTCGGTGGCTCTTAACAAAAGTTCCTCACTTTGCTTAACCTTCTCCTGGGATTGAACGGGTGCACATAAAACCAGAAACGCCAATGCCAAAAATAAAATCTTGTTTATCACTTTTCCTCCGACTTTTTTTGAATGATTTTATTTTAATATAAGGCAAGACAACATATTTTTTCAAGTCTATGAAGTCAACCCTCTTGTCTGCCCGAAGTGTGGCAACACGATGAAGGTCATCGCCTTCATTGCCGATTATGATGCGGTTGACCATATCATCAACCACCTGGGCCTGACCTTCATCGCCGATAAGCCTCCTGCGCCCCATGTTCTTGAGCAGACCGTCCTCCTGGCGGCCGAAGCCAGTGCCAAATATCTCTCATAATCGTTCATTTTCCTTTGGCATTAGCACCGGACGTCTGTCTTGTTTTTTCCCTTTTGAGTGCATGTCCTTCTGAACCTTTCGGCTTTTTTGATCTTTTGAGCTATTGACAGGGATTCACCTTTTATTTTTCCTTAAGTACGTAATTAAGCCAGGTGAAAAATCCATCAATCTTGGCTGCCATCTCTTTTCTATCTTTAAATTTCGGGATTCCAAGAATCATTGACACATCATCTTCTTCTCTTTTGGTTAAGTACTCCCCATCGCTAATTTTTTTACGAACCTTAATAAGTCTTAAAATCTGAATGTTAAGCGCGTCTGCGTTCATCGTTTAACCCCCAGCGACTAGACGGTCTTTCTCTTTCTCTCCCGATGGCTAAAATTCCTTCACCAGCTCACTCAGGACGAACGATCTCTATGAAGTAAGGGGAAGGGGAGGGCTTCAGATATGCCTACAGGACGCTCTATCGCTTTTTTCGCTTTGAAGGTTCATCACAGACAGCTTGACTCACTTCCTGAGCACGCTTCTTTTTCAAGGCTATTACTTCAACCCTACTTCTCACCGGTATTTTAAACTTCTTCATCCAATACTTGATTGTGTCCGGAGAGACGTTCTCAAGCCTTGCAACCTTCGCCAGACTGAGGCCTTCCTCTAAATATTCTTTCGTTAACCATTCTCGATTTTTATAACCTTTCATTTTTCAACCACTCCTCTGCCTTCTACTTTCAGCCGCCAACGCCGTTTGCATTTCCTTCATCTCTCTCTCCATCAAAGCTCTCATAAGCCCTGGATTGTCCTCAAACAACCTTTCAGTCTCAAGGACTTCTTCCACTGAAGCTAAATCGTCTTCGTCTTTAAAATCCATCCGCTGGAGTGTTTCGTTTTTTCTCTTCTCCTCAAGCTTTCTCCTCTGGAGTAACTTCACCTCAGCTCTTGTCCGTACTCGGATTTTATGCTTCTTCATCCAGTAGGCGATAGTGCACCTATCTATACCTGCGAGCCTTGCAACTTTCTCCTGCGAGAGCTCCTCGGTGATATATTTTTTGGTTAGCCATTCTTTTGTTTGATACTTCATCCTCTCCTCCAGCTCAAAATTCTGAAGAGCTTAGAAAATAAAGATAAGCTCTCAGGGGTGGTATATATTATATACGCATACAAAACTGGTGTTGCTTTTATTTGCCATCCGCGAACTTATCATGAGAAAACGTAAGCTCATACACGCTCCGCCTTTCGTAAAGCCCCCCGCCCTCGACCCGCGCCCGATCTCTTGCTGTCAACCAAATTCTTTTGCCCTTTTTTGCCTGGTCCCGGCCCTTTTCGCCGTTCCCGCAAAAAACGGCTTCACCAGCTCGCGATAGCTGAACGATCTCGGAACGATCCTTGTAATTGCCTTCGGAAAAATGACCTCGCTCACCTGCATATAAACTTGAGAACCGGTTTTCAACTTTGGGCTTCAATCATCTGCTCTTTCGTTTTTCTCTGATAATAAGAAAGGCGATAAAAACTCCGGCCAGGATCGCCGCCGCGAGCCAAATGAAAATCATTTGTCTTTCCTCCCGTAGTGCAAAACCTGCATTTTTGTTATGGCCCGTTTACAGACATGGAAGCCGGCATTATGAATAGTGCGGGCTGTTGTTAGCAAAAGGGGGGTTGATGATGGGTACCAAAAAGGTAGGAACTCTCCCCCGCCGGCCCAAGAGCCGACGTAATTATAACGCAAATTGACAGGCAGAGTTAAAGTTGATAACAATCATGAGCGAGTGATGTTCATGGGTACGGCAACTGCGAAAATGGACAAATTAGCAAGTGTCAGAATTCTACCTTATTTCCCAAGAATATCCAAAGAGCAATTCGGACACGAAGTCTTCGTGACCTCGATGGACGATAGGAGTATTCAGATCTATCCTTTGACGGCTTGGTTTGAGTTTGTCGATAATTTGCACAACGGGGAGCGGGACGATCCCCTGATGCAGCGATTTCTAATGAAGGCGAGTTATAACGGCCAAAGGGCCAAGGTAGATGGGTATGGAAGGACTAAAATTCCCCGATTCCTCGGGAAGAAGATTAATCTGGAGGGCGAAATGGAGCTTGGAGAGAGGGAAGACCGCCTGGTTTTGTCGCCTAAAGCCAAGAGAGGCGAGTGAAGTCTGAAGTCAGGGAGGAATAGATGGAAAAGTTTTACGTCTATCACAATTGGACGGCAGAAAGAGGAGGGAAAGCAATAATTCATCGAGGGTCTTGCAGCTTTTGTAGCGATGGACAGGGAGTCCATAAAACCGGGCCAACCAGAAATGGAAAATGGTTAGGCCCCTTCGAAGACAAAAACGCTGCTCTTGCCAAGGCCAGAGATACTGAAGCAGCCAGAGTGGACTCATGCAAGAAATGCAGCCCATAAATTAGCACAGGTGGAGCAAATTATGGAACAAGTCTTTTATATGGCGTTGGGAGCGGTTTTGGCCTTGGCCGGAGGAATTATAACGCAAAATTATCAAAGTCACGTTCTTGGAAAAAAGGAAGACAGAGAGCTCCTTCTTAGGGCGTTAGACATTCTGATCGACCTTGAGCCCGATTTTAACGCACTTCCCGCGGCACGCGAAGATGTGATAAAACCCTGCAAAGAACTTTTCGCCATTGCCAGAAGAATCCAGACGAGGCGCTATCATCGATTGGGCGAAAAGCTGATCGACTTTGCCCTAAAGGACGTTAGGCACACGGAACAAGGTTTGGATGAGCTCATAGATGAGATGAGAGCGGAAATAAGCAAGCCTTTTGATGTCTTCCATAGAAAAGAGAAAAAGTTCTTTGAGAAGGTAGCAGAAGAGCTTAGAAATCTGGGGGAAAAAAAGAGAAGCAGGAGAGAAAGGGGGAATGATTGAGGCGAGTGGAGGCCGGGATCTCGCACCGGCCTCGCCTCATCTTTCTGGCCACCTTGACATCCCCGCGCATCCCGTTTTATCATCCCTGACGATGGGACGAGGCAAAATTGCCTCACGAACGCTCCTTCAGCCAGCGCAGCGGCAAAAGCAAAGTCCTATGAATCTGTTGGCTCTCAAGACAGACTTGTGGAATCTAAAGGGAGTTATTTAACCTGCTTAATAATCCAGTCTCCGATGGTATTAAGAACAACGGGGGCTATGGTTTCCTCAATTAAAGGATATTCGGTTGTCAAACCTGTATTAGCGGTTTGAAAGAGATGATTGATATCGGGGAATTCTACTGTTCTATAATTCTCATGCCCAGCCTTCTGGAGAATTTCTTCCACTGCCTTTAGATTCTGGGATGAAGGAACATGGACGTCCTTATTCCCCCCCAGAGCTAAAACAGGACATTTGACCTTGGCAAGGAAAGTCGCAGGATCAGTTCTCATTAAGTATCGATTCTCAGCGCTCAGGTTATACTCAATCATGTCTCTTGCCATTTCTGGTGGTAGCTTCATTCCTTTGCATATGGAATACATCCTTTCTCTTGCTCTGTCGTCATTTTCTTCCTTTTCAAGGATATGGAATATTTGTTCCCAAGATTTGGTAATCTCTACTGTATATGTGCTTTGATAAACACTTTTTTCTGAAGACACTTTTAGTTGATAGAGAAGGATATCTTTTCCGGGCAATGCAGGACCGGCCATAAGGACGATATAGGCGACCTCCTCAATCTCACTCGCAACGATTTGGGCGATAAAACCTCCTTCGCTATGTCCTATCAAGCCAATTTTTTGAGGATCGATAAAGGAGCACGTTTTTAGGAATCGCAAAGCCGCTTTAACGTCCTCCGCAAGATCAGCACTGGTTGCTCTTTCTTGACTGCCTGTTGATTCTCCAACTCCCCGATCATCGTAGCGGAGAACAGCGATCCCTCTTTTGGTAAGATCATCAGCCAAAACCTGAAAAAAACGATGGCCGCCGAAGCCTTCTTCATTTCGATCTTGAGGGCCTGCTCCGCTTATCAGTATAGCCGCAGGATAAGGGCCTCCTGATTTGGGATAGGTTAACGTGCCAGCCAGGACGATATCATCATGGACATTGGGAAATTTTACATCCTGTTCTGTATAAGGATAAGGTTTTTGGGGAGTCTGTGGACGAACTGGATAAGAAATTCTTATAACTTTTTTTAAATTCACGGCTGTTTCCCCATCGCCTCTTTTTAAGACCCCCTCAATCGTCTGTCGATCCGCTTTTAGAGAACCTGAATAGGTAAACCTGACAAGAGGAATCGTAATACTTATTGCATTGCCTTCAATTGAAAAATCTTGAACCGGAATACCGCTTGCACCTTGCAGGGGCAAACTGCAAAGGCATCGTAACGTATTATCCTCATTCTTCACTATTTCAAAAACAAGCTGAAGTTTGATTCCTCCTTTTCCTTCTATGAAACCTTCCCATTTGCCTAAAAATAATTCCGATTCCTTGGGAGGCAAATCCTTTTTTAGCTGCGCTTTTATGGAAGAATCAGAAAAAACAATCACCAATGAACAAATAAGAAAAATAATGGATAGCAAACAGGATAGAATTTTTTTCTTTGGAGCTGGCATGAATTTATCCGCTTTTTAGCTCAGGTGGCCCGTGCCGACATCCTGAACGGAACATAGCACTCGGAATCCGGCACTGTCAAGAGCTTGTATGGGGTCAGGACATCGGTGACACTTGGGTTCTCTGAGTTTTGTTCCAGTGGAGATAATATTCATGTGGGGTCTGCATGTCCAACGTCCGGTGAGGCCGAATATAGTTAAATTCATATTCATGGCCGGCCAGCTGCCGGTTATGCTCTTCCACGTTGAGGGAGATGCCTTCGGCTTCATAGAACTCTTCCCGATGCGTCCGATTGCTCCTTTCAACCCCTCCGTTCATCCCCGGATGGTGCGGGGGATTGACGAGCAGCAGGATCTTTGCTTTCTTGCAGGCTTCCTCGAACTGGTCCATGAACTCCGAGCCGCCGTCGATCTGGATGGCCTTGATCCGAAACGGAAATTTCGTCTTCAAGTGATGCAGAAACTCCGCCGCAGCCGTACCAAAGTCTGCTACCGATACGGGAAAGGAGCCAAAGAGCAGGAGAGGATGGACTACCTGGAGTTCATTGCCCGGGTGACCTCCCACATTCCCGACAAAGGTCAGGTGACGATTCGCTACTTCGGCCTGTACGCCAATGCTCATCGAGGCAAGGTGCGTAAGTCAGAGGAGGCACGGTCTAAGCTCCTGATCATCGAGGAGGAATGCCCGAGGGTACCCCGCCGCGGCTGGGCCGAGATGATCCGCAAGGTGTACGAGGTCGATCCCTTGACCTGCCCCAAATGCCAGGGCCAAATGCGCATCATTGCCTTCCTCATCGATTCCTCCGTGGTCGATTCTATCATCAACCACCTCAAGCTGACGTTTATCGCAGATAAGCCTCCCCCGCCACACCTCGCCTATCAAGAAGTCCTGATGGCCGCCGAGACTTCGGCCGACTATTTTTCCTGATCTTCTCCTGGCTTGGGAGGAAAGGTCCGGCCGATTTCCCGTGCTCTTATGCTTCCCTTGCCCCTCTGAGCCCGCCTGCTGCAATTTTTTGTTCGATTTGACAACCCGACATATCAGGATTTATCATCCAAGGAGAGTTCAACTGGAGGATTGCCCATGCGTCTCTCAAAAATGACACTCCTGATTGGCTCCCTTTTGTTTGTTTCCCTCGACTCTGTTTCGGCGGCTGATGTTCGAGCCTATCTCTATAATCCCGCCGTCGATTCAGCCGTGTTTAAATACCCCTACCCCCACGAGGTTGAAACAGTTGAATATCACCCCTTCCTGGTGATCGCCGGCAGCGATGTAGCCGAAGGAGAATACGAGCTGAGCTATTCGCTTGAGCGGGACAGCCAAGCTCTTCTTACCGGCTCATGTCAAGTTATAACCATGGGCCGCTTGTTTGTCACTGAAATCAAGCTGAAAGAGAAGTATCCTGCGGCGCAGGCCGTCCGCTGGGAGTTAAAAGGCGCCGCTTCCGGCATCCTCAAAGGCTTGGCCCCCCTGAAATGGTCCCGCTTTCGTGGTCTGGTCAAATTTCGTGACCCGCAGATTAGGCAGAGTGCCACCATTGAATTGAGTTCCTGGGGCTTCGGGGCGCCCGGGAGGATCCAAATTCCGGTGGCTGAAGACGGCCGCTTCGAAGCTCTGGTTCCCGCCCGAGTCTATAAGGTCCTCAACGCCAACAGCACCGGCTACCGCTATAATGCCATGGAACGCTGGGGGTGGGACTATGATCTCACCCGAGATCGCGAGGATGAATTCGTGATTGGACGGATTGAGATTTATGGACTGCACGCCTTTAAGATTACGGGGGGGCCATCTACGATTTTGATTGCTTTTCGCCCTACGGCACTGAGCCGGGTGCTCAGGTTTGACGAAGACCACGATGGCCTTATTGACCCCAAGGAATTCGAAAAAATGTCTGAAGCGCTCAAGCATTCTTTCACCGCCATCGGGCCGGAACTGAAAGCAGAAAACATCAAAGCCTGGGTTGACGGGAAAGCCTATCCGGTGGTCCAGCTGACCCAGCTGCCGGAGTTCAATGGCCAGGACCGCTACCAGGTGCTTTACCTGGTGCAGCTGTTCCTCGATAGACCTCTTTCTTTGGGAGAGCCCCATGAGATCAAGATCGAGGTGGAAAGTGAGGAGGAGTTAAACGGTCAGAAGGTCAGGGACTGGGGGCAGGGATCGGTGGGTTATTTTCCCACGATATTCTGAGCGGAGCCGGCTGCCGAGCGAGTGGTGGACAGAGCAATGAACTTGATAAAACAATTCGAGGGGAAAGGCGATGTGCCTGCTTCGGACATATTCGTATTGGCGAAAAAAGAGGGCATCTCTGCGACTGCTGTGGAAAGAGCAAAAAGGATAATGAACATTAAATCTGAGAGAGAAGCAAAAGGCTGGATATGGAAACTCTAGGCCAAGAAGTTAATGTGGTTATTAGGTAATTTCTTAACGCCTTAACTTCTTTGGAACAGGTGAAGAAATTAAGAAATTATATATAGGGTATAAGAGAGAGATTTTGTTTTTTCAGAGAGAAATGACAGAGAAACAGCTGTAGGGTCGTACATCCTCTCTTTTGAAAACAGCGTAGAAACAATCCTAGGACTGCCTTCACACCAGGAGAAATGAGAACCCAATTGACCCCAGCTGTGCCCGGTGCTACAATCCTGTTGTCCAAAAGGAGGTCAGCATGAGCGATGAATATGCCTTGAAAAGAGAAGTAGAGCGTTTGATCTTAGAAGTGGAGAAATTAAAGCGGCAAATAAAAGAGGTGAATCGGGACCCAGAGAACTCAAACACTTTATTAATCTTGCAGCTGCTGACATGGATTGCTTTAGTGAAAGTATGAACCAAAAGCTTCAGAAATTTGATGAACTGCACACTAGGGGAGCAGACGCATTTATTAAATCAATTAACTTATTGAACGATTTTAGTCTTAAAGAAGAAGATACCAGATCCGTTCTAGAGACGCTCAAGGGGCTTGAGCAGGTTTTTACGGAGGCGGCAGATAGCATAAAAAACATGCATGAAATAGTTAGGGCTACCCCTCGGGTTACTACAAACTATAATAGAGCAAAGCGTCAGACGCTGTCTGTTTTGGAAATATTCCTCAATAAAATTCACAAAGCTATCGATCTCACCAAGGATATAGAAAAAGCCATAGAACAACGTCCTCTCTAATACCGTGCAATAGGTTAACTCGTTCAATCGATTTGAGGCGATTGGAGGCCGGGACATAAGCCCAGGCCTCCCAAGTGATTAATAGACGTGTTGCCACGAATATGCGCCTCACAGATAAAGACGGGAGACCGGAAATAAATTTCTCACATGGGGGAAAATAATGCCAAAACATGAAGTATACAAGTGTATTATTAAAGCAGTAAAAAGCGGAAAGCTGAAAGAACCCTTTTCTGTGGGCGATTTTGAGAAGGCTTGTCCAGGATTTGGAATTGGAACGTATAGGGCTTTTCTTTATAAGCATTCAGTTGGCAATGGTAAGACTACTGAATTATTTGCTAAGGTATCTCCTGGCAAGTTTAAGCTTATTAGACCGCTAATATACGGGATTGACTGCTAAGAGTTTCATCTTTGGGCAGATGAGCATACTTGAGAAGATATAAATAAATTATAGCCTTAGGCCTGCTTATCTGCCATTATCCAAGCGAGGAATCCAGAGGCTCATGGCATTGCCTCATACTTGATATCAGGACTCTCGTTAGCATAAAATCACCATGTAGGTATGGCCGATAGGGAGGGAGTAATGGAATATAACACCTTAAGCTTCTTCAGAATTTTGATTCCCGGTTTAATGCTGTTTTTGTTTTTTATGCTTTTCTTAACAAACGATTTTAATGAAATAGGAAATATTTCAAGTTTATTTCGTGATTTTGAGCTAAAAGACACATTTTATATTTGCGTCTTTTTAATTGTTGGCGCCATTTATTATATTTTCAAAATCAGGAATATTCTTTGGAAACCATTCTATAGAAGAGTGCAAGACAATATTAAGAATAAATTATTAAACCCAGTTATTAATAAGCTTAGTGTAGCTCAGAAAGAAAAACTTAAAGAGAAAAAGAAATTGATACATATATTTTATCATTTTGTTGATCTAGATGCTTCTCTAAAAGAAAAAGCGAAGCGCATCAGATTTAATGGACTAATATGGTCAAGCTGTGTAGACCTTTCAACGATTAGTTTTATGACCGCAATTGCTTTTCTAATAAAATTTATTTTTATTGAAACTAATTACAGCATAATTATTTCTATACTCCTTATTCTTTTAGCAGCTATCGCGCTAATCTTTGTAGTGATTTTAACTAATAGACATATCTCTTTATCGAATGAACAATTGGATATGATTTGCCAAATATATAGAAGGCAATTAGAAGATAAAATATTTGAGCAGCTGGGATAATGTTTAGAGATTCATCTGATATCAATTATAGAACTATTGAACAAATCCAAAATGAATATAAAAAAGACAATATAGAATGGTCACTTGGTTTCAGTGGGGGGAAGGATTCATCAGCATTATTAAAACTTACATATATCGCATTATATAATTTAAAACTAAAACACAAACCACTTCACGTAATTTATTGTGATACCGGAGTAGAAATCCCAATGATATGTTCGCTCGTAAAAAAAACCCTTAGAGATTTATTAGTTGAAGCAAATGAAAATGAAATACCTATTATTCTAAGAATCTTAGTGCCTCCCTTAAAAGATAGGTATTTTGCCAAGGTTATTGGACATGGCTATCCTCCTCCGACAAATAAATTTAGGTGGTGCACAGACAGATTAAGAATAAGGCCAATACAAAAAATTCTAAAGAATACGGATAAGAAGAACATCATCCTATTAGGAATAAGAAAAGACGAAAGCATTGAAAGAAATAAAGCAATTATAAGATACGCTACCGAAAATGAATATTTTTTCCGTCAATCAAACAATAATACTCTTATTTTCTCTCCAATTATAAAATATACATTTAGTGATGTTTGGCATATTCTCATAAATTATGAACTTCCTAAAAGCATACAGGGAGAAACCATAAAAAATTACTATAATTCTTTAAATTCAGAAAACACATCAAATCATGAAGGTAGATTAGGCTGTTGGACATGCACTGTTATAAGAAAAGATAGGGCAGTGGAGAATTTAATAGCGAACGGATATAAGGAACTTGAGCCTTTATTGGCCTTTAGAAATTGGCTAATACATATCAGAGAGGATAGAAATTATCGCTGCAAACAAAGAAGAAACGGGGCAAATGGTCCTGGCCCCTTTACCATCGAGGCAAGAAAGGAAATATTAAATAAACTAATATTTGCACAGAATAATTGCCCCTGGAAACTAATTGATGAAGAAGAAATTGAATATATAAAAAACCAATGGGAATTGGATATGAATTCCTCCGAATATCTTGAGAAATGACCAAGGCATTAAAAAGGTAAGGCTATGAAGCCCTATCCACCAGAGTGTGAAAAGGACGTGTTGCCACGGATCTGCGCCTCATAGGGAGAGACGAATGTCCGGAGAAGATATTCTCATAGGGGGTAAGAGTAGCGTACATTGACGATTCAGAGAGTATGGGAAAGGGAGAGAAACATCGGCTAAAGGAGGATAAAATGCCGACAAAGCCTAATGAGGACATCATTCCAGATTACCGGGGTAACCCAGAGCTATTAGGGATTCTTTCCCACTATGCATCGCTGATCGATGAAACGGTAAACTTCGGATCACAGGTCTTCACATGGATATTCGCAACAGTCAATAAGGGAGACCATCATATTGCAGCACTCAGTTTCTTCAGACGTTCAATCGAACTTCTGGATTCGATATCAGTTCTCATCAAGAACTCTTGTATCTCGCCAAGCCGGGTTTTACTGAGATCCCTTTTTGAAGTGCTGCTCTCGCTGGAGTATATGTTACAAAAGGACCTCGAAAACAGGGGCAGAGACTATATACTTTGTCTGAAGTATAAAGAAATCGACTATCTTAAGAAATTCGTGAGTAGTGACCCGCTTCATGTCGAATATGTCAATAAGTACAAAAACGATGAACTGCTAAGAAATCCCGTAATCCCGGAAATTCCTAACGTCATGGAGAGCATTAAAGCAAAAAAAAAGTTAGTTAAGAGCGAGTTCTATTCAAGCTCTGAAGCCTCCTACCAAGCAATTAAGAGAGCCAAGAAAGGGAGAAACCCAAAGTGGTGGTTCAATCTTCACGATGGTCCCAAAGACATATTCGACCTAGCAGAGAAGATGAGCCGTCCCGCTCAATATGAAGTAATGTATCGGAATTGGGCTGGCTATGCTCACGGAACTGGTGGTATGGATGAGCAGGTTGAAATAATAGGAAAGGGCCAAATAGCAATCCCTCAATTGAGGTCGCCAAAGGATGCTGAATTCGTGGCATTTATCGCGATTAGTTATGGGCTTACAATATTAAGAATAATGATCCATGAGTATGCTAAAGAAAAGCTGAAGGATTTTGGAGTGTGGTATAAGAAGGAAATCCAAGCTGGTTATTTGGATATGAGAGAAGAAAGAATAATCGTGAAATGAACCAGGTTGACTGGAGCTCAACGAATGTTTATCCCTCCTCTTGGTCTTTCTCTATTAAAAAGGTAAGACGAAGCGCACTGTAATCGGACAATGCCCAGCCGGCGAGAAGGTCCCACAAAACTCAAGCAGACAGGCTACTATTTCTTTGACGAATACATAGGCTTTTCCCTTCTCGGGATGGGCGGCACCAATTGCCCGATTTTCCTGACCGCTAGCAGCCGTACCTCCATGTTGGCGAATGGCCGACGCTGGACGGTCCCTCTGGTCCTGGCTGGCGATCCACGGGAAGGGACTATCGGGCTTGAGCAGTCGCCGGCCGCGATTACGTTTGAGAACTCCCAGGGGGAGCGGTTCGACTTAGTGAAGGAGCTTGAGAAGCTTGACGTCGGAAGGCAAGAAACAGTCTTTCACCCGTGGCGGATGACGTGTCAACCGCCTATCACTCCACCGGTTTGTTTTCGCCTGATCGTCCCACCGAGTCCTCCCATGCCAATGTTTTTAAGGGCATCCGCGATAAAACTTGTGTCCATCCCCATCCCCCCAGGCCATCCCCAGTTGGCAGTCCTTTTAAGTTAGGCCAAAAGCGCCCGCGCTGCGACCGGATCGATGGTCGAGGCGTAGGGGCTTTGATAGGGTCTTTCGATTCCGAGCATTCTAAGCTGATTTTGAAGGTTCAGGGCCTCTTCATAGGGATCTTCATTTGAACTGAATAAAGAACCAATAAGTTTCCGGCCAATCGCTATCACGTCGATGGGGGAAAAAGCCGGAAAATCTGGCACAAATTTGGCGCGCGGCGACGGAGAAGGAGAATAGCCCACCCGTAAATCGTGTCTTTTCAGTCAATTAGAGAGGATTGAAAAATTATCGCACTGGACTCAAAATCCAGTCCTTGGCGACAAGGCTGTGGGTTCGATTCCCTCCTCCGGCATATCTTATTTCCCTGTTTTATCAATCACTTTCGACGATTTTTGTCTCCCTTTTTTCTTGTGACTCCGATAGCCTAGCGTAGGCGCTTTTAGACATTTTTTGGCACGTATTTGGCACACGGTTGGTACGCGTTTCTGTGCCTTAACCGTCGTAACATCTATGAATATCGGCCCCTTTAAATCCAGAAGTCTTTGGTAATAAATAGGCTAGTCCCGCTTTACACCATTAGCCGAGGAGCCAAAGTCCTTGGGCCTCAAGGATTATCAATAGATTAGAGGGCTTTTCGGGGGGTGATCTTTCTATCGTGTCGCGCCATGTATCCTGCCACATGGTCTCCCCGTTGACATCTGATCGCGCTTCGGCTTATCATTTCAGACGATGGAGTTAGGGAACTCGGCTCATCATTTCAAGGGGAGTCGCGATGCGTCTTCCGAAATCAAGAATCTGGGCGATTGCAGGTTTGTGCTTTTTGGTGCTGATAATTACTCTAGGGTATAGATACATATCGCGGCTTGATAAGGCCAAGACCTGGCGAGTTATAGACCTTCCGCAACTTGACGGAATTAGTGTTTACCTATCTACTTCTTGGTTTGATGGAAAGCTCTACTATAAATTCACTGTACTCCCTGGTGAAAAAGCTGAGAAAGCAAAAGAGAACGCAGCCGAACGCGACAAATTCACCATACTTTTCTATGATAAAGGTGGATTTAAGCTGTTGGAAATACCGGTTCATCTTCGTTCGTTAACTCGAATTGTGGATGATGATGGGAAGACAATAAGTTGCCATATGAATGACGCCGTTGAGTGTACTTCTGCGCTTTATAGGAAGTTTAAGGACTGGAATGTATTTTGGAATTTTTCGATCTCCCGGTAAACAAAAGCTAGGAGAATTTTCTAAGCGGCGGCCTTTCCAGCCACTGCGCTAGGATGTAAGACTTTGTAAGGAGTTTATGATGGGACAATGTAAATGGTGTAATCGATCCGGTTGGTTTCTGTCACTCAATTCATCTGGTTTATGTAATAATTGCTCGCCATTAGTTAATCTTGAGGCGTCGCAACGAATCAGGATAATTAATGATTCTCTCAAAATCTTGTCTGAGTCAAAAAATCTCGATACCAAACTTTCCAGGCTAAATGTTCTTCTTGAGCATGCTAATGCATTATTGAAATACGAACAGAGAGGCATTCCAATATCTGATCCGCTTCCTTCCTATTTTATCAGCAAATTCGGCAACATGTGTGACCAGATAATCGCTGATTCCTTAAAGGATGAAGTCAATATGGCGTCGTCGAAAGCTGCCGTTGCCGTATCAACAACCACAAAGGTTAATATGCTCTCAAAGGTTTTGCTAAAAATTCGTGAGTATAAAGCGCGATCTAGCAATCCATCTTTGCTTGACCAACTAGAGAGACAAGTTCAAACAGAAATTCAACGGTATCAGCTTGATGGCTATCTTGATTCTGCAAAGAAAGCTGAGTTTAAGGGCCAAAAGAAAAAGGCCTTAGATCAATATTATGAAGCGCTTTATCTTCTTCGCCATGATGAGGTAGATGATTCCCTGCAAAAAGGACAGATCACGTTCATCGAAAACAAAATTAGTGAACTCGGAGGTTCCTTAGAGTAATGCACTCTGGCCACCTGGACGGAAGAAGCCATCGCTGGCGCCATCCAGGAGCGGCTGAAGGACTAACGCCGCCCTTCGGAAACTCGCTTATATATTTCGAATTCACGCTCGCCGTTGGGGATAGATTGGTTAATATTCGGTCCTTTACTTGGGAAATTTATCATAGTATTTATTGGCGACACCTCTGTAAACGACCACGACACGCCGCTCGAATATTTGATTTCAACGACGCCTCCGGTTGTAAGGAGCGTTCCGTCGTAACGAGTTTGGCCCCAGCCGGTCCCTAAGAGTTCATTAACAAGCAGATCTCCGCCCACCCATACAATGAAGTTCGAACTATATCCCTTATACTCCCCGATGATTCGGACCCGCTCCACGTACGTCGGCATGTCAAAGACCATGTCCCCCTTCCCGCTCTTGCTCCAGATGTCTCGGACGGTCAATGTCTTGATGCCTTGCCCGCCCGCCGTGTTGTTAAAGATGATGTCCACGCCGCCGGGGCTAATTCCCGTGACCGACCCAGATTGGTCTACTGTTGCCACGCTCGCGTTACCGCTACTCCACGTTCCGGTTCCGGCTTTGGTTGTCCCGTCGGACATCGTGACGGTAGCCGTCATCTGCTCCGTATTGCCAACCACGATCGTCGAGTGTTCTGAAGTTACAGTGACACTGGTTACCTTTGGTGTTACCGGCGGCGTTGGCGTTGTTGGACTGCCTTTATTACAAGAAAGCATCAAACAAACCAAAACCAAAAGACCGGAAGACAAAATAAATCTTTTCATGTTACCTCCCCGTAATGTCAGATCGGATGATATTCTGACGGATGGGCCATGTCAATAGGGACAGGCCGGTTCCCTGACATCCACCAGGCCGATCCGCGCTTTCCCTGGCCGAGATTCCCCATGCCGTCGGGATCGACATCCCTACGGTCAAATTGAATGAAACAAAAGGTCAATTTGTATCTTTTTTATAATGATACCAAAAGGAGGATCACTTGGCCGCAGGCTGATTGAGGCTACTGGAGGCCGGCCCTAAGTCCTAGCCTCCCGGAAAGATAGGACGCGTTGCCAGGATACGCGCCTCGATATAAAAGACGCCTGAGTTTCATTATTTTCTCACGTATCGCTGGGCTAATTTTCCCAAATGATTTTCGTTAGAGAGCCAGAAAATATTGACTTTCTACTTTACTATTTATAAAATCAGCCAGTGTAAAAGGAGGAAAAATGCTACAAATTTTAGTTTGGGGGATTTGCGTAATGATTCTTGGTATCGGCTATTGTGGCATGTACTTAGAAAAGATAGCAGGAAAGGATAGGGCAAAAAGCAGTACAGGAATCGCTTTTTTCATCTTGATGTTAATACTTGCTATTGTCATTTTTGCACTTTCCTTGATGCAAGGCCAAGAACTATCCAGCTTGCTTGGCAAGTAGAATGAAGTAGGCTTTCCAGACTCAATCTAATAAAAGATAAGTTGGTCCGGCCAAAAGCTGGCGGCTCTATAACGATTAGTGTGATAATTTCTGTCCCCTTTTTATGAATCCAAATGGGGAGAATTAGAAAAACTGGCCAAGAAAAGCATAATATTTTCTCGAGCAACCATGAAAGATACGTTAAGTCGGCTCTCTTAGGGGCATTTGATCCACTTCAGACCGGTATTTCCCCCGTATGGAAACTATTATTCGGGTCCGTATCTTTTTTAGCTACTTTTTGATAATGCACCGACAGCCACCACTGTGATCGTCATAGAGCCTCAAACACCTTGACTTTCTTCCAGAGAAAGACAAACATTTATTCATTGATCTAGAAGGGTAGAGGTCATGGCCCTAAAAGCCCCAAAATATGTCACTTCAGTTCGCCTCCTCATTTACTGGCAATATGCAAATTTGATTGCCAAGTCGGCCGGCTTTGGGGATAACTGGGCCTTCGTAGTATCGCGATATAAAAAACTCGTTTCTGGCGAGATGAAATGGTCCACTTCCCTGAGAGATTATCAAAAGTCGTTGGAAAAAGGGATGGAGTGTGTGTATTGCGGCTCAAAGAAAGACCTCAGCATGGATCATATCATCCCCATTTCAAGAGCTGGCGTTGATCCAAGGGTTCTTAACCTTCTCGCCTCAGTTGATAATTGTATATGCGCCTGCAAAGTATGCAATTCAGCCAAGAGTGATAAAGACGTGTTTGAGTGGTACGGGCACGACCGCATTGGAGAAATCCCAGACTTGGTGCTCTCCAAGTTTTTGAAGCTTGTCTATTCGCTTCATGAAACGCAGGGAACACTTGATCTAAAAGACCCAAATATGGACGGCGTCCTTGACATTTATGATCTGGGCGTAGTTATTACGCATCTTATTTCGAAGATTTCGGCAAGAACGGGCGATAAAGACAATTAAGGCGGCTGGAGGCCGGGCTAGGCCTGGCCTCCCGGAAAGATAGGACGTGTTGCCACGAATATGCGCTAATTTCGATAGACGGCTGGGCAGAAAGAACTTTATCTTGACATATATTTTTTTAATGAGTATTATCCCTTGAGGAGGGAATCAAATGAAAAAGTTTACTTCTTGTATGGTGCTTTTCTCTTTTATTTTTCTCCTATCCGGCTGTGCTACTCTTTTTAAAGGAACAAGCGAAGAGGTTAGGTTCGGCAGCGAGCCTCAAAAAGCGGAGGTGTGGGTAAATGGCGCAAAAATGGGAGAAACGCCCATAAGCCTCAAGCTAGAAAGCAAGAAAACTTATCAAATTGAGTTCAGGAAAGAGGGATATAAGCCGGTCCAAAGAAATATAACAAATCGTGTTGGAGCTGGCTGGATTATCCTTGATGTTTTGGCGGGGCTTATCCCAATCATTGTTGACGCCGCAACTGGCGCATGGTACTCGCTGGACCAAAAAAATGTTGACGCTGTGTTGGAGAAGCAATAATCTTTTAGTCTCATCAAAAAGTCTTCCTTAATTATTCAAATTTCTTTTTTTGAGGCGAATGGAGGCCGAACCTATGAGGTCCTGGTCTCCTGAATGTGAAAAAGACGGCAGGCCGGATATGCGCCTTAATAAGGGAAAGTATATTTGACATGTGCTCTTTTAAAGAATAAATTTCCCTATGAATGAGAGATAGCGTTTTCTGTATTCCTATTCGGTCAAATAGCGCTTTAATGATAATTAAAAGCATTTGGTCCGAAATAATGTGAGCTGCCAGGGAACCTAAGTGAAATCACCGAGCTTCAGAAACTTACAGCCTGCATCCAACGCAGCAAGCGCAGCTGGGAAGGGTGCAAGCCTAAAGCGTGATACAAAGCCTGAGCTGCGCCTTAGACAGGGACTTTGGAGAAGAGGCTTTAGATACAGGACGAATGTTCCAAATCTGCCGGGCATTCCAGACATAATATTTGGAAAGGCTAAGGTTGCAATATTTTGTGATGGAGATTTCTGGCACGGGAAGGACTGGCAATCAAGAAAAACCAAGCTAAGAAAAGGAACTAATGCAGAATATTGGATTGCAAAGATCGAGCATAACATGAAGCGAGACCGAATAAATTCCCGCGCGCTGCAAAAAAAAGGATGGACTGTGCTTCGCTTTTGGGAATCAGAAATCCAGCACAATATTCATAGCGTTCTCTCAACGCTTATATCTGCTCTTACCCGAAACGCAGACAAGGTTTAGGATGTTTTTTTTAGGTATGATTGAATTGCGATAATGATAAATATGATAGGTGAACAACAGGCAGCAAACGCGCTTGTAGCTGTTCTGAAGGAATCCAAATGGATAGGTGTTATTCTTGCCAAAGCATACCTGAATCTGCTTAAGGGAATAGATGATGAAGCTGTAGCGAGGCAAATATATCGTAGTGGCTCTGCAACATTATCAAAAGCAAGAGAGCTACTTCCCAAAATCAAATCTTCAGGATTTCTCCAATTTATTCCTCAGCGCGAGAGGTTAGGCTCAGCAGAAAATCCTATTACCAAGTTATTTCCGGCGGCGATCACAGAGCAGCAATTTTTGACAAAGATTGATGGGCTGCGGGAGAAACGGCCATCGGTAGATTATGAAGATCAAAGGCGGTCTGGTCACACTTTGGCAGATTTTAAACTTATCGAGGCGCAACTGGAGTTGCCCATAAATGTGAAGAACGCCGGGACTCGATTTGAAAAAGCGAGACAACTTGTCGGGCTTGAACCTAATGATTGCATTCCAATTCCAGTCTATAAAGCTTATGACGCGATAGAAAAGCTTCCGAATTTATTATACGCAGTGTCTATCGATTATTCATTAATCGAAACGATCAATAGAACATTGGTTCCACTCTTTGATGAAAAAGAGAGGATAACTTGGGGAATTCTTAACTCACATAGTGGAAAACAGCTTAGGGATGCTGAAGATAGGTTCGTTTATGGTATGACTCTAAAATATTGGGATAATCTGCAGCCAAAGATTGTTGAGTCTGAATTTCGATTTATATCGGCGCGCAAAGCTATTCGGATACTCCAAAATCATCCAAAGCGCACACCTGGAGTTGGCCTGCGAGCTTGGGGGACTGGCGCATCTGCAGAGGTAAATGTTCATATATCAATCTCCAAAGAAACTAAGCCATGGGATGAGGTTTGCAGGCGGATCTATGAGAATGGGCTGGAGGATATTATTAGAGCAGTAAACCGAAAACGGACAGAAGTTGTTTATGATCCGGAGATATAAATGATGACTGTTGTAAGTCTTTTTTCGGGATGTGGAGGTTTAGATTACGGCTTTGAAAAAGCGGGGTATTCAGTCTGCTTTTTTAATGATTCGGATAAATACTCATGTGCTACCCTCAGGTTGAATAAGAAAAAAAACGTCATTGAAGCCCCGATCGAACAGATCTCTTCAGAAGCTTGCAGAAAGGCGGTAGGTTCTGGGAAAAATGCAGTTGATGTTCTAATTGGCGGACCTCCTTGTCAACCTTTTTCTAAGTCAGCCTATTGGAGCAGAGGTGATACTCTAAGAATGAAAGATCCAAGAGCAGACACTCTTGATCATTACTTCCGGTTTATTGAGGAGCTTCGTCCTAAGGTATTTCTCCTTGAGAATGTCCATGGTCTTAATTACAATGGAAAGGAAGAGGGATTTCAGTATATCCTTAAGAGAATTGCTGAGCTAAATGCTCGTCATACAGTTAATTACATTCCATCTTGGGCTGTTCTCAACGTGGCTGAATATGGCGTCCCTCAACTTCGCGTTCGCTTCTTCTTAATCGGAGAGAAGACTGGGAGGAAATTCCGATTTCCAGAACCAACTCATAAGCCAAAAGAGGAGATTCAAAGAAGCATCTTTGACGCTGATAAAAAAGAGCCCTACCTAACAGCGTGGGAAGCAATTGGAGATATCCCAGAAGACAAATCACAAAACCTGATAGTCGGAGGGAAGTGGGCTGATCTGTTGCCTTCTATCCCAGAGGGCGAAAACTATCTATGGCATACAGAGCGGAAGCCGGGTCTTCCTCTATTCGGCTGGCGAACGCGATACTGGGGTTTTCTACTTAAGCTGGCCAAATCACAGCCCAGCTGGACGATACAAGCTCAGCCCGGATCTGCAATTGGTCCATTTCACTGGAAAAATCGGAGGCTTTCTTGGCAAGAAATGGCGGCCATACAGACATTCCCAAGGGAGTTCAAGATTTCTTGTGCCCGAGTTGAAATTCAAAGACAACTCGGAAATGCTGTTCCATCACTTATGGCCGAGATCCTTGCCCGTGCTATAGGGGAGCAGTTTTTCGGAATGAACTATGCCGATCCACTTAGTTTAGAAGTGCCTCGGAAAGAACTTATCCCTCCGCCAGAACGAGTATTGCCCGTCCCCGAGAAATTCAAACATCTCATGGGAAAACACCCTCCTCATCCCGGGACTGGAAAGGGTCCTCAATCTCTGAACAGAAACAGGCTTCATAATTAGCTTTTTCCGATTGCCTAATGGGCATAACTCTTGTTTTTCAAAAGCACTCGGAAAAAGCCAAACATGATCAGGTTGGCAATTCGTAAGAAAAGAAAGACTTCTGGGTTTGCCGCAATGAGGCGAGTGGAGGCCGGGCCGAAGCCCTGGCCTCCCGGTTAGCTTTGGACGTGTTGCCACGGATATGAGCCTCATAGAGAGAGACGGTGGAAAGCAGGATAAATTCTCATAAAAAGTGCACTGAAACATGAGCTTATGCGAATAACAATCATAGCATCAGATGGTTTGCCTGCAAGGTCAGTCGGACCCTGGTCAGAAGAGAAGTTATTTTACCTGGAGAAATATATTAATATCTTTACGACATCCATGCGGAAGAGATGGAAGGGAGAGCTTTATTTTATCGATTTATTTGCTGGACCCGGAAAATGTGTAGTCAAGGGGATGAACAAAGAAATTGATGGCTCTCCGCTGATTGCCCTAAAATCTCCTTTCCCCTTCGCAAAGTATTTTTTTGTCGAACGAAACGAAGAAGCCTACAAAGCGTTATCGGAAAGATACAAATCTCACAGCTATGCTGAGCGAGTTATTTCAATTCAGGGTGATTGTAATGTCCACATAGATGATATTGTTCGGCAAATTCCGACCCGCTCATTAAGCTTGGCATTCATAGATCCTACCGGGCTTGACTTCTGGTTCACGTCTTTGCAGAAACTTGCCAAAAGAAAAGTGGATCTGATCATCACTTTTCCAGACTTCATGGCTACAGCAAGGAACTTTGGTAGACTGCTGCAGTCCAAGCAACCGAACAGCTTAGACAGAGTCGTTGGAGACTCACAGTGGAGAAAGTATTTGTCTGCGGAAGATGTTACCAGATACTATTGTAGAAAACTGATATCACTGGGCTACCAAGAAACAAAATTGGGGAACGAAATATTTATAAGAAGCGATCGGAATCTGCCTCTTTATTGTATCCTCTTTGCATGTAAGCATTCATTAGGATATACTTTTTGGGAAGGAATCAAAAAAATCGAATTCGATGGCCAAAGAAGACTAATCTAAAATGCGCCCTCTCCAAGCTACGCTATTTGAACCTGAAAGAAAGATAAGTCCCAGAGTTAAGTATCAAAAATATACTCTTCTCGATGGCAGTGAAGAATATAAGTTCAAACAAATAAATGATGGATCAATTATCACGCGATTCGATAAAACACCTCATGCCTTAAATCCGAAAGACGTTATTTGTCCCCATTTTGTTGAACTGAAATGGGCTTATGGCTGTCCGTATGATTGCTCATGGTGTTATTTGAAAGGCACTTTCAGATTTAGGCCAGAAGGAATAAAGCCTGTTTCTAAGGATTTCGAGAAAATAAAACTGCATCTTCAAACGTTTTTTAGCGAAGTTCAAGAACCAGAAATCCTAAATTCTGGAGAAATCGCCGATTCATTGATGTTTGAGAACGGCGTTAAATCATTCTCTAAGTTCGTAATTCCTTTATTCGAGGAACAAGATATTCACAAAATTCTATTTCTTACAAAATCAACAAATATAACTAATCTATTAGAGATTGAAGAGCATAGGCAAACTATAGTCAGTTTTTCATTAAATGCCGTTCCGGTTGCGGCAAAATGGGAGAGAAGGGCGCCGGATGTGATTAGAAGAGTATCCGCAGCGGGCAAACTATATAATGCCGGTTATTCGATAAGGATAAGAATAGATCCAATGGTTCCGATAGATAATTGGTATAGGCCCTACAAAGGCCTGATTGATCTTATTTTTTCGAGAATCAATCCCGAAAGAATTACGCTGGGCTCTTTAAGAGGTTTACAGAGCACTATTAATCAGACAAAAGATTCTTCATGGACGATATATTTAAAAGAATCCTCCAATTGGGGGAAAAAAATCGACTTTGATAAAAGATTCCTCATGTATTCAAAGATTATGGGATATTTGGATGCGAAATATAAATACAACGCAATCGCGCTCTGTAAAGAAACTGCAGAAATGTGGGAAAAGCTTCGCATGAATTATCAAAAAATTAAATGTAATTGTGTCCAATAAATGGCGTTTGAATAAAACAACTGTTATATGTCCCTCCGCAAGGTCAACCGCTTCTTATGGGCCGACATCTACGTCGGAGGCAAGCGGATTCTGAGATTGTTTAAGGCACATAATGAACTTGAGCTATTATTGAAAGACTGATAGGCACAATGCCCCGCCGGCGAGAAGGCCCCACGAAACTCAAACAGACAGACCATTATTGCTTTGACGGATGCATAGGCTTTCCCCCTATCGGGATGGGCGGCACTAATTCCCCGATTCTCCTGACGGCCAACAGGCGGACCTCCACGAGCCAGGGAAGCAGCTCCCGGCCGCGATTGTGTTTGAGAACTCCCAGGGGGAGCGGTTCGAGTTAGTGAAGGAGCTTGAGAAGCTTGACGTCGGAAGATATGAAGCAGTCCCTCAATTTTGGCTGTTCGATTGAAGAAATCCGGCGCGGGTCCAAAGGCATCTTCGCAGAGGTCTCGGTCTTCGGCGGTATCTGATTCAGAAAACTTAAGTCAGACTTCAGGGCGACCAGAACGGCTTAATGTTCGATGAGTAGAATGAGAAGAGACTTCGCTGTGCTATGCTTTCCGGCTTTTACTTTACAGGGAAAAAGAGCTTCTCAACACTGCAGCCCATAGCCTTCGCGATTTTTACTGCCGTCAAGACACTCGGGTCCGTCTTTTGGCTCACCAGGTCGCTGATTGCGCTTTTGCTCAGACAGGTCTCTTGCGCCAACCAGCTCTGGGTCTTCCCCATTTCCTTGAGCTTTGCATCGAGGGCATTCGAAACGCCCTTTTTCATTATGCGCTCCATTTTATTGAAATCAGGTTATGTTTTGGTCTTTATCCTTCATAAATTGGAAGGGCGGAAGTCCCACATAATATTTCTGGGTTACTCTTTCATAAACAATCTTGGCATGAGCAAGGTCTTTTGTAAGATCCTTTTGGAAATGCTCTGTAGCCTCCTTAAAAGCGCCAAACAGATCATCAATGTGGAGGACCATAATTGGTCTTGTTTTCTTTCTCAAAGTTGGACTCTTATCAATTAAGTATTGAAGAGCCTCAGGCTCAGCTGTGCCCCAGACATAGAATATATAACTTGCCTCGCCTTTCCGGACTAATGCCGAGTCTCCCGTGTAAGAGTGAAGGAACCTGCATCTCGCGGAATAGAGGTCGATAGCGCGGCAGGAATACTTAAGTTTTGGGAGCAAGTACTTATCAGCCCATTCAATGAAGTCGTCTCGGTCTGAATCTGCTTTATGCTTTGGCCGATTGAGCCAGCCCATAGCGTCAATTCCTGAATACAATAAAATTAGTCCCGAGATAAGAAGTTGCTTATCGAAACAAAGTTGCATTGCATTTGTCATGTCGTCTATGGCTCGCGTAAGTTTTTCTGCGCCCATCTTTGTGCTCATTTTCTATTTCCGATATGGAGACTTAATGGCAATACCCCTAAAAATCAATGTGCCTTTCCGCGCCTTTCTCGATTCTCTCAAGGTTGTGGAGATACTTTTCGGTCCTCTCAACTGACGCACGTCTCATCGCTTCCTTGACCTGGAGCAACGAGGCGCCCGGCTTTAGGCTCTGATTCGCAACGAAGTGTCTCAACGAGTGAGCAGAGGGTTTGTTCTGGTCGATCCCGATTGACCGGGAAGCGTTTTTGTGATCTGCTAACTCTGGTAATGACTTCAAAATAGGAGACGGGTCCTTCCTTATTAATTGTTTTCCCTCAACCACCGCTCTCGTTTATGAGTATATTCAAGCCTGCCAGCGTCTCCCAATTCAAGATATTCCTTTAAACCAAGTACGTCCTTTTCTGAAAGCCTAATGGTGAATTTTGGCTTTCCTGCGTGACCGGATTTTTTGTCAAGAGACTTTTTAATCGCCCTTTTCGCTTTCTCCTCCATAGGAGCTTTTTTCCATTCCATAAGCTGCCTTCTCGAGAAAGTTATCATTCCATCCAACTCTAACAGTTCCATTTGTTCTTTCTTACACTTTTCTTGAAACGGCGTCAGCCGCTTATTTGGGAAATCAAGTATGATTACCTGTCTATGATTTGGCGGTATATGCGGAATAAGCCCCTTTCCGCTTTTTTCTAAGAGATCAGACGAAGACATACCCAAGGAGGCAGCTGCTTCTTCCAGCGTAAGAACGTCACGTATCGACGCACCCGGTTTACTGGATGAGCCCTCAAAAATATCAGGAAATCTAACAAGAGGACGGCAGTCATTAGGTGGCAAGACTTTTATATTACTCCGTCCAAATTCTATCCTATCTTGGTTGCGAAAGCGGTTTATCTTCTTGTCTTTCTCCCACCGTGAAATAAGCCTTTTCATCGTGTCCAGATAAAGAGTTCTACAGTGATCCGGTACTTCGAATTTAATGCCTCGATCAGGATATAATGCGGTCTTGGGAGAAAAGAACTTATTCCTTTGAGTCTCTATATCCAAGCTCCTTTTCTTATTACACATAATTTTATAGTATTCGTTTTTAATTCTTTTCTTAAGTTCCTTAGGTTCTTCCGTGGGTAGGGCAAGTTCCTTCTGGTAATCTGTGCCTTCAAGGTTTTTGTAAAACCACTGCAACTGATAAAGAATACAATCCCAATCCGGACCTTTGTTATTTCTAAAAACCAACGCAAAAATACAGGCAACTTTATAAACTAACTTTACTTGCCCTCCGCGTGTTCTCCAAATTTCATCTCTTAAAGACGTTTTTAAATCGTTGCTAAGCCCCTCTCTCACTGAATCAATGTATCTAAATGCTTGGCGAAGACTTAATCCATCTAGGATGAATTCGACCCAATCATTGTATTCATCTGAATTTCTATCGAACGCTTTCTTTGGCAGGCTCCAATAGAGCTTATAATAATCAAAGACTGCATCAATCAAATTGTTTTTAGGTTTTTCCAGCCTTTTAATAGTTTTCTTCGCTTCTATAACCTGCGCTCTATGGCGTAACCTTAAGTCAGGGGAAAGCTTATCAAGAGAACAGGTATATCTAGGATGTATGCTTCTTATTTGATCGGCTACGCACTCACAACACTCGTATATGCCATAGCCATAAACCTGGAACAAAAATTCATCTAATTTCTCTATATCTTCGGGGAATCTTTTGCTCTTCGTCATCTAAAACATAAATTATCAATAAGTTGACTGCTGAATGGTTTAAAAAAAACCTCATCCAGCGTCCCGTTATTTTGCCGATTCTATTCTATAATCTTCGATATGAATAATCAATATCATCAAAGGAAAAGAAATGCAGAATAAATTACGTGGACTAAGAATTAAACGTGGTATTAGCCAAATTTCTCTATCCTCTAGGATAAAAATCCACTTCAGCACCTTGAGCAGGATCGAACGCGGCTGGATCTCAGGAACGCCTGAGCAACGGAGGCAGATTGCTCGGTTCTTCAAGGTTAAGGAAAGATCGCTTTTCCCACGAGGACGAAATAGCAGAAGCGAAAACAATTTGAATGAAGACACCTCACTCGGCCCGAAGCAATAAAGGCTATGCTACTCACGTAGAAGGAAAAAGGTGCATGTCAGACGCAGCCCTTAATTACCTGAGAAGAGGTTTCGCCGTCATCCCCTGCGGCCCGGATAAGCATCCGCTCATTCCCTGGGCTAAATTCCAGAAGCAGAGGCCTACTGAAGCAGAGGTTAAGGAGTGGTGGTGCTCCAAGTCTGGCGCGAATGTCGCCATCGTTACGGGGAAAATCTCCGGCCTCACGGTTGTTGACTGCGACACACCAACGGCCATCGAGAAGTTTGAGGCGCTTCTGCCTGACTGTTTTGAGTGCCCGATTGTCACGACTCCGCGTGGGGGAAGGCATTACTATTTCAAATATTGCCCAGAGCTTCAGAGCCGGAACGACACCTGTGACGGGATCGACGTGAAATCCGAGGGGGGCTACGTGCTGGCCCCACCGAGCCGGACCGAAAAAGGCGTTTATAAATGGCACCCTACGCTGAATCTAGAGAACACGGAATCTCCCTCTGTGACCAAAGAGGTCCTGGACCTACTAAAAGCTGCCACTCCAGTCTATTCCCCGCCACCTTCGGGGATCCTCAATTACGGTAACCGTGACAATTATCTCTTCCACGCCGCGCTTCAGCTTTTCCGTGACGGCATAAGTCTTGATGAAGTCCAGAGAATTATCCTCGACATGGCGAAGGTGGCGAAGCCGCCCTTTCCGGAAACAGAAGCTCTCACTAAAATCAAAAGCGCCTTTGAACGGGCCGCACGTAAAGACCGGAAGATTGGCGTTATCAGATGTCTGAAAACGGGAGCTGAACTTCAGGCCCTTGAGCTTCATGTTGAATGGTTACTCGAAAAGCTTATCCCTGAGCGCGCACTCACGGTTCTGCACGGGCCGGGCGGCATAGGGAAGACCTGGCTTGGGATGATGATCGGCAAAGCCATCAGTGAAGGCCAGGACCTTTTCTCGCTCAAGACCAAAAAGAAGTCGGTTGTTTATATAGATTTCGAGAATCCTCTTCCTGTCCTGGTCGACCGCATCCGTAAAATCGCCGTGCCAACGGTTATGTTCTGGCAATTGGGGTTTGAGACACCGCCGCCGAAACTCGACTCGGACGACTGGCAACTTTATAAAGACCTCCCGGCACGAAGCCTCATCATTTTCGACAGCCTCCGAAGTTCCCAAAACAGGGAGGAGAATTCCTCAAAGGACATGGCACTCATCATAGGCCGTTTAAAAGAACTCCGAGAACAGGGACACGATATCCTGCTATACCATCACTCATCAAAGGCAGACGAACGGACCTTCCGCGGCTCTATGGCGATAACGGACCTCGCCGACCATGTTCTCTCCCTATATAAGGTGAACCGAAAGTACGAGGAGCTTGACGATGCCAAACCGGATCCGGGCGCGCTCTACCGCTTCGGCACGGGCGTAAAAACAAGATACGAGAGGTTCAGTGTCTTCCTCTCGTTCAACGGCCAGGGCTTCAAACTTGCGGATGATCCGGATCGCGATATATTGAAGGCTATTGCGCGATTCATCCGGACCACCGATTCCCCCAATCAATCTGAAATTTATGCATGGGCGAGGGGAGAGCTCGAAATAACGAAAAAAGAAAAACTGGCCCATCTCTTGAAAAAAGGTGAACTTCATGGCTTTTGGACATCAAAAAGAAAGGGCTATCGGAGACTCTATGAATCCTCCATCTGACCGCGAGTCTGTCCCTCCGTCCCCATATAAATATATGGGGGACAAAGGGGACAGACCCGCTTGCCTGCTGTCCTTTCACAAAGGGGACAAACGGGGACAGAGGGGACAGAAAATAAATTTATATCATATAGAATCAACCTTTACCCTGGGACAGACTGGGGACAGACATCACAAAAAACGCTCTTTGCAGGTGACAAAAATTTGTGCACAAAAATGCCTCTGTCCCTGCCTCTGCGGAACAGTTCGAGACATACGCAAAATGCCTCTTAATCTGTATAGAATGTCACCTTTGGGGAATCAAAATGAGTGAGAAGAAAATCATTTATGAATTCCAAAAAAACAGCGGCGAAAGTGTCATAACATCGTTCACGACCTTTAAGGGCAAAAAGCTCGTCAATCTAAGAGTCTATTACAGCGCTGGTGTAGATCAAGATGAATGGAGGCCGAGCCCCCGAGGCCTGTGCCTTCACAAAGAGCCGATCCCCGAGCTCAAGCAGGCGATCGACAGGGCAGCGTAAGAATGGGAGAAGGAACTCTCTGGTGGAATCACTGATGGTTCAGAAAAAATTAAGCAAGGGAGCGCCGGGAGACTTTGAAAACCCGGAAAACGATCTGTCTTAGGAACCATGAGAAGGCAGGAGAGAGGCTGAGGATGCCCATGAATCGACCGTTAACGCTCCAAAATCTGCCGTTAACGATGCGTAGAGCGGAGAGCTCGGGAAATAGGCCGAAAAGGTCGTGCAAATGCTGTGAGCGCGAATTTAGGCCGTTAACGCAAAGACGCGAGTTTTGCTCAGACAATTGCCGACTTCTCTGGTGGGCAGCCAAAAAGCTCCTCGAAGAATCTCGTGCAGGGAAAGTTAATGGCCTGATGCCTATGCTGAAAGAGTTAGCATCCTTAACTAAATCAAAATAAGTTAGCTCTTTCAAAAAATTGCTTCAAGCCGATTTATCAAAACATGTTCTTGTTTTATTTTCAGGTTCGTGAAAAAGACGGCTAACGACATTCGCGAATAACAAGTCATTCTCTTCAAAAAAACTAATCAAGAACATAACTAAATTAGTGCTCCCGAAAACTTTTTTGCGCCATCCAAATCCATCAATTGAGCTAACCTATATTCCAGAATATCCGCGAAAGTTTTTACTTATTAATACTTTAAGCTAAAGAATCGTCGTCTTTCCTTTTGCTATATTGACTTCCGGAATTTCGGATTTAATATGAAATTGTGGAAGGCACCGTGAACGACAAAAAGGTCAAACGCGCTTTTCAGGCGGTGTTGCTTGAGCTCCTCCGCTACCGTTCCTCGCTCGTCCGCCTCCACCGCATTGTCCGCCGTGACAGGCAAAGGCTCAAACAGCCGGAAAAAAAGGTGAAGTCTTTCGTGGAGCCGAGTTGAAAACTGTCTCCTTCGCCGGCTTCAAGATCAAAGTCCTGACCTCCCGACTCATTCCCGCAACCAGAATCTACGCCTTCACCTCCCCCCGCCATGCTAAGGACTTCATCGCCATCCTCGAATCCCTTGACAAGCTCATCAGCGCCAATAGGGTCAAGCTGATCGTGAGAAAACCAAAGGGGAGAATAATTAGGCCATCATGAAACCTGAAGAGCTGAGACATTACTTTTTTTGCATGAGAAATTGTCCAGATGTTAAATGCAAAAATATCGAGCAATGTAAAGAAGCCGTCAGAATAATAATCAGCCTCATAGATGAACAAAAAATACCGAGGAGAATAATCAGACCATGAGAGAGATAAAATTTCGGGCGTGGGATAAAGTTGGAAAACATATGTACTTTTCATTTCCCATTGTTAGTCACGGAGAAACGAACATATTTATGCTCTCCAGTTTAATCGAGGCGTGGACGAAAGGTAACTATGAACTCATGCAATTCACCGGCCTCCTCGACAAGAACGGCAAGGAAATATATGAGGGGGATATCGTAACCCATCCTTATCATTGGGAAGAAAACCACGTCATCAAATGGCCCGAGGATTATTATGATATTCAAGAATACGCCCTGGATTCAGAAGACATGAAGGTCATCGGTAATATCTATGAGAATCCCGAATTGATTGAGAAAACCTAGTATGAGAAAAGATAAAATTTACGGAGTGGGTAATGATATCATAGACCTAGGGTCACTTGGAAAGTGCCCATACCCCCCCGGTCTTCTGGAATGGATAGGATTGGCGGGGGGATAGCTAAAATCTTGAGGGTAAAGGGGAGATAGTTTACATAATAGCTATTATGCGACCCAGAATCCTATCTGGTTTAGAGTGTCTAGTTGACATAATAGATATTATGACCTTGATATAGATAGATTAGACTCTCTTCTCTCTTATCAACTTCCATATATCTAAACTAATAAGTATTCTTCTCTTAATATTTCTTTTCTTAATACTTAATTAATACTTAATTAAATAATAGATAGACATATAATAGAGATAGTCAATACAGTTTAGACAGGCTAGGCTGGGTCTCTCGCGCGGGGGGGCGCGTTCCTTTTTCTTTTTTTCGGGAGGGGGGTTGACAATGGATATTTCCGTGTTAAGTTTAAGCTGAAGGGTGGAATCAGATTGATTCCTTATTCCGGTTTTAGGAGGTGTCAAATTGTTAGAGGTTCAGGGCGCAAGCTCTGAGGGCAAGGGGTCTTTAGACTGGCGGGAGCGGAAGCGGTTCCTCAAGGACAAGCTGGACGAGCTCGCGGCGGAGATTGTTACTGATCCCGAAAAGCTCAAGGCGTTTGCGGAGCGGTGGCGGGGCGGGTTCCGGGCGTATTCGCTTTACAACTTGGCCTTGATTTGGGCACAACGTCCGAGTGCTACCTTGTGTGCTGGCTATCATGGGTGGCGCAAGCATGGGCGGCACGTCAAGGCGGGGGAGAAGGCGCTCTGGATTCTCGCGCCGGCGATTTTCCCGGTCAAGGGCAAGCGGGAAGACAAGACGGAAGACGAAGAGGAAAAGGTCGTCAAGTATTTCTTTCCCGTTCCCGTCTTCGACTACGGCCAGACGGACGGGCAAGGGCTGATGATCGGGAATACTCAAGTCAATGGCAATGGCGACGTCGATGTCGCGGCGATCGCGGCGGCGTTCAACGTCCCGGTTGAGTATTCCCAGGGTGTGGCAGACGGGCATACCGACGGCCGGAAGATCGTGATCAGCAAGCGCGAGAGCAAAGCACAAGAGGCGGCGTGTTTCTTCCATGAACTGGCCCACGTTCTCTTACGCCATGTCGGTGACAAGCTGCCGTCCGGCGTTTCTCGAGACGTCCAAGAGTTAGAAGCAGAGTCCACGTCCTATCTAGTCGCGGCGTGTCTCGGGATCGACAATGAGGGAGCAAAGTCCTATCTCGGGAATTGGCAAGCATCCAGCGACAAACTGCGGAAAAGCGCGCTGCGGATTCTCTCGACGGCGGAGAAGATCCTGCGCAAGGCCAGACCGGAGGCCTTCGGTCAACGGCTTGCGGTTGAGGCCAATTGAGGCAACGGGGGAGAGCATGAGACGCCATTGCAATTTCACTCTCCCCCGTCCGTTTATCATCCTATCGAATAAGGGATTGAAAAGAAACGGCTACCGAAAATATATCATCTATCCTGATCTATCGCGGTTCAAGGCGGCTTGCCTGAATTGTCCTCATCGTCGGGTTAAGGGCAAGCGGTCAAGCTGTGCGATAGGGGATCGGGATTTCATGCTCAAGTTTTACGGCATCGACAAGCGCGCCGGGGTCGGCGTCTTGGTATCTCTCGGTTCTGTCCCTGGAGAGATACGGGCTAGGGCTTTGGGGCGTGAAGCTCTGGCCTATATCGCGGCTCACGTCCCGAAGAGGAACGGCGGACGGTCTAACCTCTCGAAAAACAGGCCGTCTGACAGGCGGAAAGACGTCTTGCTTGCCGTCTATAACAAAGTAAAGACGGCGTGAGGCAGTGCGTTAAACTCCTCTCCCTGGCAAGGGAGATAAAACAAATATGCGGTTCTTTGACAACCTGGGATGAATGAGGCTCGGGACCTGGCGGGGTCGGCTCTCCTGGATGCACTGCGGTGTCGTCGGGAGCGGGGACAGTCGGGCGTCTTGTCCCTGCGTCATTGGACTAAGCAAGGTTGGCAAAGCCAAGGAGGGTCATCCGGCCTTCCCCTAAGCTCTCAAGCGGTTGAGGGTTTAGGGGATTGCCGGAGGTCGATATGACGAAGCTCAAAAAGCTAAGGCGTGAGGTACACTCTCATTCCCTGGCGCATCCCTTGATCGTTCAGCTTGAGGCCAGGATGGGAGGGGATGGGTGTATCCTGACGATGTGGGAGAAGCACTGCCGAAAGCGGTACAGGGGGTCAGTCCTGTGGAGCATTTCCAGCGGCTTGTTTATGAGGAGGTGAGACGGCGAAAGTAAAGAGAACGATAAATCAGGTAGTCATTGCAAGCTATGCCGACATTAATCAATAACTTAATGATTGTATTCTTGGCTACGCCGGTCATTCTACAGGTAGCTCTAATCGAATTACCTTCAACTAGGGCCATGATGACCTGAACTTGCTTTTCCTTGCTTAACTTGTTCGTAGCCATATTATACTTGAGCGGTCAAGCAATATCAACCACTATTTTTAACAAACGGCGCTATTTCAGCCTTAGAGGCGGTTTAATGCGGCTCTACACTTGACATGCTGCCGCATGAATTGTATAATAATAAAGAAATAATGTCAATTATTAGTTGTTATATGCGGCTCTAACCGTAGCCGGGGCCGCCAAGTAAAGGTTTTATTAGGAGGAAATGCTATGTCGTCGAGTAGTGAGATCAGGTTGCTAAAGAACAAATGGGAAACAAGAAGTAATATCAATTGGCCAAAATTTTTAGAATGGATAGAGATATCTGGTTTACGTGGATGGTCGGGTCAACGCATTGAATTTACTTTTCCTATAGTAGCCATAGTTGGAGAAAACGGATCTGGAAAAAGCACGATTCTACAAGCAGCAGCTTCTGTTTATCAATCAGAAAAAGGCCAGAATAAATTTGCGTCCGATTTTTTCCCGGACACTCCCTGGGATAGTATTCGCCAGGCTTCTATTTATTTTTCTTATAAACAAGGGAATAAATCGATCATTTATAGCGTCAGAAAGCCCACTGATCGTTGGCGCGGAAATCCTAATCGTCCCCAACGCAATGTCAATTATATTGATCTGGGTCGCGTTCAGCCGGTTTCTGCAAGAACAGGATACCGAAGACTAGCAAATCCTCAATTTAAAGAGACTAATGTTCAAGATTTTGAAAAAAGTAAGGTGGATAGGCTGTCAGAAATCGTGGGTAGAAAATATGAATTTGCCAAAATGGCTTTAACCAATGGCGATTCCAGAAGACATGTCCCAGTAATCGGGAAAAATGGGATAAAGTTTTCTGGATTTCATCAGGGAGCTGGTGAAACCATGATTACAGAACTTATTCAAGTTGAGCCAATACAAAATGGTCTTATCTTAATTGATGAAATAGAAACGTCACTTCATCCAAGGGCACAAAGGAGGCTAATTCGTGATCTTGCAAAAAAATGTCATATTCTAGAATTACAGATCATATTAACCACTCATTCTGCATATATTCTAGATGAACTTCCTCTTGAGGCTCGACTCTATATTATTGATGGGCTGGACAAGAAAATAGCTAGGGGAATAAGTCCAGAATTTGCCATGACAAAAATGGATGAAGAACCACATCCAGAATGCGATATTTATGTAGAAGATAAACGGGGGGCAATTTTATTGAGGGAAATCTTATATAGATATCGTAAGGATGATATTTATCGCTGTAGCTTCATTTCGTTTGGCGCAGCCTCTGTTGGCACCGCATTGGGCCAGATGCTTAAGGAAAATCGCTTTCCGCGGCCATCTTGTATTTATTTGGATGGAGATCAACCGCAAAAACCAGGCTGTAATCTCTTGCCTGGCGGAGATGCCCCCGAAAGAGTAATATTTTCTAGCCTAGAAAAAATTAAGTGGCAAGGAGTTTATGAAAGAATAGGCAGAAGCGTTGCTGATGTTGGGGACGCATGCCAAAGGGTAATGAGTTATTCAGATCATCACGAATGGATTAAATTTGCTGCCGAACAAATATATGTAACTGCCGATAGCTTATGGGAAGCCCTGTGTTCAGTTTGGGTAGCCAATTGTTTAGAGGACAGCCTCGGAAGAGAAACGATAAAACCTATCGAAGAAGCGCTTGGCAAAACTATCATTTCTTCCACCGTGCAAGGGCAGCTTTTTTAGCGATTTCTTTTCTTCTTTCGGAAGTTAATTTCTTCGCCCTTGCTTTGCCACCCTTCAGCCCTCCGAGTCGACCTAGGGCAACGGCAGCCGGATTTTTTGCTGGTTTAGGGTTTTGGGAGGATTCTGTTGTTTCAGATACTATTCGAGCCGCTATTAAATTTAAGTCATCGGTTTTCTTTTTCATGCCTCCATGTTAGCATGACCGCTCAAGAAAGCAAGCAGAATAAATTTCAAACTGACCCACTACCGAAAACTCAAGGGAAATGTCCGCGTTGCAAGATCGCTTATCGCTTTGATTGTCCGGCTCGGCTCCGGGACGCAGCTTGTCCTAAGTGCGGGACGCCATTAGAGCGGACATCGTATCTGTTCAAGGGACGGTGGGAAGACGTCGTATATTGCTATCCACCGCCGAAGAAAGCATGATAAAATAAACCTACAATAAAACAAGGAAGGAGGAGGAATGAGTCCTATTAACACACCCTATGACATTCAGTTCAGGCTCCCCAAAAACAAAAAGTGGATGAAAGAAGAGCTGGTCCGCATAGCTCAGGATAACGGCTTACCCTTATCGCAATTAATGACCCTGATAATAAGCTCCTGGCTTAAGGGCAAGCGGGGGAAAAAGATTTCGTTGGGCGTCTAGGCTTCCACAGTTTTTTCCCATTTTTTGACAAAAGAACCATAAAAAGCCTTAATCAACCTTAACCTTGACGGCCGGATTATCAGGGGAAAATCAGGTTATAAGGCGGTGGAGGGGAGTGCCGAAGAGGGGACTCGAACCCCTACTCCCGTGTACCAGGAACTAGCCCCTCAAGCTAGCGTGTCTGCCAATTCCACCACTTCGGCACTGAGTCGGGAGGTTTTCCCGGTATTTTATTTTTTTATGTCCGGGGAGGTCTCTTTTTTCTGAGGTTCTTCCTTTTTCTTCTCGGGCTCTTGCTTCTTGGGCTGCGGTATCTGGGTCGCAGGAGTGGCCGCCGGCTTTCCAGCCTCCTGTGTTTGGGTATCTTTCTTGGTTTCCACGGCCGCCGGAGCCTCTTTTTCGCCGCTGACCACGGACCGGTCGCCCTTGGCCGAGAGGATCCATAACCCCATCGACGTCAGCATGAAGAGGATCGCGCCGATGGTTGTGACCTTGCCCAGAAGTGTCGCTGCTCCCCGCGGCCCGAAAGCCGTCTGGCTTCCGACTCCGCCAAAGGCTCCGGCCAGGTCGGCCGCTTTGCCCGATTGGAGCAGGACAGCGATGATCAGGACGACACAAACCAGGACATGGATGGCAACAAGTAAAGTGCTCACTTCTTTTCCTTAGAAGCCCTTATGGCCTCTCGCGTAATCTGGATGAACGACTCTGCCTCCAGCGAAGCGCCTCCGACGAGGAAACCGTCGATGTTTTTTTCGCTCAACAGAGCGAACGAATTCGCCGGCTTGACCGAGCCGCCGTAAAGAATTATAGCACACTCGGCCGGCCCAATTCCATACTTCTGGGCCAATTTCTCCCGGATATGGGAGTGGACCTCCTCTGCCTGGCCCGGTGTGGCGGTCTTGCCCGTGCCGATGGCCCAGACAGGCTCGTAGGCGACGACGATAGACTTGAAATCCCCGGCGCCGATGCCCTCCAGGCCGCCCCGGATCTGCTGCGAAATGACGTCCATCGTCTCGCCGCGCTCCCGCTCGGCCAGCGTCTCACCGATGCAGACGATGGGGAAAACTCCGGATCTCAAGGCCGCCTTGATCTTTCTGTTGACGCCGTCGTCTGTTTCACCGAAATACTGCCGCCTTTCCGAATGCCCGATGATCATGTACTGACAGCCAGCATCCTTGAGCATCGGGGCCGAGATTTCACCCGTGAAGGCGCCCTTTTCTTCCCAGAATAGATTTTGGGCTGCCAGTTGCACCGAACTGTCCTCCAGGACCTTTTTTACTCCGTGCAGAGCCGTGAACGGAGGGGCCAGGACAATCTCCGCCTCGGGAAGGTCCACGCAGGCTTTGACGATCGCCGCGGCCAGGTTTTTCGCCTCGGCGATGGTCAGGTGCATCTTCCAGTTTCCGGCGATAAAGGGCGGTTTATTGGCCATGATGTATCTTCCTTGGGGATTACTTCAGGGCTTCGATCCCGGGCAGCGTTCCAAAAGCCAAATACTCGAGGGAGGCGCCGCCGCCGGTTGAGATATGCGTAATCTTGCTGCTGACTCCGGCCTTTTCGAGGGCCGCAATGGAATCTCCGCCGCCGACGATCGTGGTCGCTTTCGCCTCCGCAACGGCTCGGGCGATCTTCATCGTGCCCTGGGCGAACTTATCGATCTCGAAAACGCCCAGCGGCCCGTTCCAGACGATCATTCTGGCTGTGGCGATGATGGCAGCGTATTGATCTGCGGTCTTGGGACCGATGTCGACCGCCATCCGGTCGGCCGGGAAGGGGAATGAAGAAACGATCTCGGTGGCGGCGTCTTTGTCCACCGCCGTCGCCAGCAGATGGTCGGAAGGAAGGACGAAATCTACCTTTCCCGCTTGGGCCTTCTTCAAGATCTCCAGGGCGAGCTCCTTCTTGTCCTCCTCGACGAGCGATTTGCCGACATCGTATCCCTGGGCTTTGAAGAATGTGTAGGCCATGGCCCCGCCGATCAGGATGTGGTCGGCCTTATCGAGCAGATTCTGGATAACCGGGATTTTGTCGGAGACTTTTGCGCCACCGAGGATGGCAACGTAAGGCTTTTCGGGCGTATGGACGGCCCGGCTGAGATATTCCACCTCTTTCTGGAGAAGATAGCCGGCCGCCTTCTCCTTGACAAACTGGGTGATGGCAACGATAGAGCCGTGGGCCCGGTGGCAGGCCCCGAAGGCATCGTTGACATAGACGTCTATGCCCTGGGCCAGTCTCTGAGCGAATCCGGTGTCATTGGCCGTCTCGTGAGCTTCGAAGCGGACGTTTTCGAGGAGTAGCACTTGGCCGTCCAGTAATCCCTTCTTGAGCCTTTCGACTTCGTCGCCGACCACGGCCGGCGCCAGCATGACCTCCCGACCGATGAGCTCGCCGAGCCTTTGCGCCACCGGCCGCAGGCTCAACTTGGGGTCAACCTTGCCTTTCGGCCGCCCCAGGTGGGAGGCGATGACCAGCCTGGCCTTCCGGCTAAGAAGATAGTTGATCGTCGGCAGAGAAGCCCGGATGCGGGTGTCATCACGGATCCCGCCTTGGTCGTTTAATGGGACGTTGAAATCCACCCGCAGAAAGACGGTCTTCCCGGCAAACGCGATGTCCTCGAGTCGCTTCATCCTGCTCACCTGGAGATGTACTTGATCAGGTCGCGCAGCCGGCAGGAGTAGCCCCACTCGTTATCATACCAGGCCAGCACTTTGACCAGGTTCTCATCGACCATCTTGGTGTATTCGGCATCGACAGTTGCGGAGTGCGGGTTGGACATAAAATCGACCGAGACGAGCGGCTCTTCAGAATAGGCGAGAATGCCCTTGAGCTTGCCCTCGGCGGCCTTTTTGAAGGCGGCATTGACTTCTTTGTCTGTGCTTTTCTGCTTGAGCAGGGCCACCAGGTCGACCACTGATACGTTCGGGGTCGGGACGCGGATGGAGATCCCATCGATCTTTCCCTTGAGCTCCGGCAGGACCAGCCCGACCGCCTTGGCCGCCCCGGTCGTCGTCGGGATCTGGGAGATGGCCGCAGCCCTCGCCCGGCGCAGGTCTTTGTGCGGCTGGTCGAGGATGCGCTGGTCGTTGGTGTACGAATGGATGGTCGTCATAAAGGCCTTCTCGATGCCGAAGGTCTCGTGGAGAACCTTGGCCACAGGAGCCAGGCAGTTGGTCGTGCAGGAGGCGTTAGAAAGGACGTGGTGTTTGGTAGGATCATAGGTATGCTCGTTGACCCCTAAGACGATAGTCGTATCAGGGTCCGTGGCGGGGGCGGAGAAAATGACTTTCTTGACGCTCCCCCGCATGTGCTTGAGCGCATCGTCCTTTTTCTTGAACATGCCGGTCGCCTCGATGACGACCGTGACACCCAGCTTATCCCAAGGGATATTCGCGGGGTCCTTTTCGGCGAAGACCTTGATTTCCTTGCCGTTGACGACGATCGCGTCAGCCGTAGCCTTGATATCCTCTTTGAACCCGCCGAGTATAGAGTCATATTTAAGAAGGTGGGCTAGAGTCTTGGCGTCGGTGATGTCATTGACGGCGACAAATTCGAGCTCGGAGTCCTTGGAGGAAGCCCGGAACAGGTTTCTGCCTATCCGTCCGAAGCCGTTGATTCCGATTTTGATGCTCATAAGAACCTCCGTTTGAGTGCGCTTTTAACCTAAAAAATTATCATAAACGACGGCCAAAAGCAACGAACCAGCCAAGGTATGTATAGTCGTCTCGATATCTGGTAGAATTTAGGACAAATGGAGCGCCTATGAAAATCCTAACCTCGGCAGAAATGAAAGAGATCGACCGCCAGGCCATCGAGGAGATCGGCATTCCCGGACCTGTGCTGATGGAGAACGCCGGGCTGCAGATCTTCCGCCTCCTCCAAACGATCCTCCCTTATTGCGATGGAGATAAAATCGTCATCGTCGCCGGCAAGGGGAACAACGGCGGCGACGGGCTGGTCATCGCCCGCCATCTCTGGAACCACGGGATGGTTCCCCAGGTCATCCTGCTCGCGGCCAAAGAGGAGATCCGGGGAGACGCCGAGATCAACCTCCGGATCGCCGTAAAGATCGGCGTCCCAATCGCGGAGGTTAGGTCAGAGGCAGAGTGGAACGCCCGGAAGAAGCTGATTAAGGAGGCATCGGTTATCGTCGATGCCATCTTCGGCACCGGTCTGGCCAAGCCGGCCGAAGGACTCTATGCGAAGGTGATCGAGGATATTAATAAGACAGATGCCTTCAAACTGGCTGTGGACATTCCGTCGGGGCTTTCCTCGGACAGCTTCGAGATCATCGGTCCCGCCATAAAAGCTGATGTCACAGTAACTCTGGCTGCTCCCAAAATTGCCCATGTCCTTCCGCCCGCTGAACAATGGGTCGGGGAGCTCGTGGTGGCGGACATCAGCGTCCCACCGCAGCTTTTCGACGCCCCCCATCTCAAGCTAGAGCTGATAGAAAAGCGCGGCCTTCTGCGGTCCTTCGAGAAGAGAGCAAAAGATTCCCATAAAGGCACTTACGGCCATCTCTTCATCATCGCGGGCTCAGTCGGAAAAACGGGCGCAGCGGTGATGGCGGCCAAAGCGGCTTTGAAGACGGGAGCCGGCCTGGTCACGGTCGGGACGCCGCAGAGTTGCCTTCCGATGGTCGCCAGAGGGATGGTGGAGCTTATGACCGAACCTCTGGCGGAAACGGAGGAGAAATCTATCGCCCTTAAGGCCCTGCCGCAGGCGCGGGCGCTTCTCAAAGGAAAAGACGCGCTTCTCATCGGCCCTGGGATTTCCACTCATAGTTCGACGGTCGAGTTCCTGGCGAAGCTCATACCGGAGATCAAGCTCCCTGTGGTCATCGACGCCGACGGCTTGAATATTCTATCTATGAAACCTGAGGTCCTGAAGCGGCTGCCGAAAACAACCATCCTGACGCCCCATCCCGGTGAATTTGCCAGGTTAGTCGGGCTGCCGCTCCACGATGTGATCAAGAAGAAACTCGAGCTGGCACCGGCGTTTGTCCAGGAGCACGGGGTCTATCTTGTGCTCAAGGGTTACAGGACGCTGGTCTGTGCTCCCGATGGCCGGACCTTTATCAATCCGACAGGAAACCCGGGAATGGCGACCGGCGGATCCGGCGATGTCCTGAGCGGAATGATCGCCAGTTTCTTGATGCAGGATAAGGACGCTCTTCAGGCGGCTCTGGCAGCGGTTTATCTCCATGGGCTCAGCGGGGACCTTGCGGCTGAAAAAATGGGAGAGAGGGCTCTCGTCGCGGGCGACCTGATTCGGTTTCTGCCGGCAGCGCTTAAAGCCATGGAGGATGAAGCCTGTGAAGAGGAGTTTCCGCTGGCCAAGATATGATCCTGGAACCGCAATCTAGATTCCACTATGAAAAAAAGGGAGCTCAAACACAAGGCAAAAAGAAGCCTGACTGAGATAAGAGGCGGCTCCAGACGAAAGCGATCGGCGGATTCCGAAACAACCACGCATTCTGAAGAAGAGACCTTTGAACTCGCCAGGAACATGGCCCGGCGGTTCAGGGGCAAGGAAGTCGTCCTGCTCAACGGCGAGCTCGGCGCCGGGAAGACGATTTTCGCCAAAGGCATCGCCGCCGGCTTGGGGATGAAGAGCTGCGCGCTGGTTTGCAGTCCGTCGTTCACCATAATGAACATCTATGAGGCTCGATTCCCGATCTTCCATTTCGACCTCTACAGGTTAGAGAAGAGCGCGGATATCCTGGATTTGGGATGGGAGGATTACCTGGACAGGGGAGTGGTAATCGTGGAATGGGGGGAAAGGATCCCCTTCGACCTCGAGGCGATCCGGGTTCACATCAAGAAAGGCAAGGGAGACGAACGCACCATCGAAGTCTCGATGCCCCAGCAGTAGCCTATTTTCAACCTTTCATGGCCCCGCCGGCCACCCTCATATAGCATGAAAATCCCCCTCCTCCCGACCTCCTCCCACCAGGGGAGGAGGAGATGTGAGTTATCCGCCGGTTCAGCCGCCCAAGTCAATAGAAGTTAGCTAATGGCCTACGTACTCTATTAAATCGAGTACAACTCAATCCCTCTCCATTGATGGGAGAGGGTCGGGGAGAGGGTGAAAATAAAGTCAGCGGGCCCGATTCTTGAGTTTTCCGATGGATTCGATAATTTCAATAGCCGCTCTTCTTGGGTTCTCGGCTGCGGCAATGGCTGATATGACGGCCACGCCGTCGGCGCCAGCAAAGATGACATCGGCAACGTTGGCGGCGGATATGCCGCCGACGGCCAGGATGGGAATCTTGATTTTATTTCGAATTGCGCGCAGGCCCTCTAAACCGAGAAGCGGCCCAAGGTCGTTTTTCGACAATGTGCCAAAGACAGGCCCCGCTCCGACATAGTCGGCTCCATCCTTTTCAGCCGCTTCGGCTTCTGCAGGTGTGGCAACAGAGATGCCTATGATCCTATCTTTCCCCAGGATCTTTCGAGCGTAGGGGAGGGGCATATCGTCCTGTCCCAGATGCACTCCATCCACCTCACAGGCAAGCGCAATATCCACTCTGTCGTTGATAATCAGAGGAATGTTTTTTTGACGTAAAAATCGGACGGCCTTCATCCCCACATCCAGTAATTCCCGGCTCGTCCATTTCTTACCGCGGAGCTGGATCATTGTTGATCCTCCCTCAACCGCCGCAGCGATAAGCTGAAGGATGTCTCTTCCCGCCGCCGCTTCCGAATCGGCTATAAAACACAGTCGCCAGTCGATGCGATGCATCACCGCTTTCAGTCCGATGAAGATTATACCAGAAACCGAGGGAAAGGATCAGGAGGCCTGGTGCTGAATTCGGGAATCGGATTCCTGGGCCGGACTTCAGTGCGGGAGCCCGAAGACGTAATACACCAAGCAGAGAAGTCCCAGGACGACTGAACCGGCGTTCAGGTCTTTCCATTTCCCGGCCAGGATCTTGAATACCGGGTAGAGGACCAGCCCGGCCGTCAGCCCGTTGGCGATGTTGTAGGTGAAAATCATCATGACGATCGTGACAAACGCCGGGACCACTTCGGTCAAGTCGTCAAAATCTATCCTCCTAATCGAGCCCATCATCAGCACCCCGACCGCGACGAGCGCCGGCCCGTAGGCATAGCGCAAATGCTGCAAAGGCTGGATCAAAGGGATGAAGAAAAGAGAGACAAGGAAGAGGCCGGACGTCGTCACCGCCGCCAGCCCGGTCCGCGCCCCCTCCCGTATTCCCGTGGCCGATTCGATGTAGGCTCCGCTCGTCGAGGTGCCGACCGCGGCGCTGAACATGCAGGTCGCGGCGTCCACCATCATGGGCCGCTCGATCCGGGGAAAGTTCCCTTTCTCATCGATCATGTTGCCAGCGGCACCCACCCCCACCAGCGTTCCCAGGGTGTCCAGGAACCCCATCAAAAAGAGAGTCAAGAGTATGGGCAGCATGCTCAATTTCAGCATCCCCAGGATGTCCAACTTGAGAGCGATCTGTCCCAGGCTAAATTCGCCGACAAAGGGGAGCGCAACGACGGCCCGCGGCGCCTCTCCCAATCCCAGAATATAGCCCAGGAAGGCCGTGGCCGCTATCCCGAGCAGGATCCCGCCGCGGACCCGCCAATAGAGGAGAACGGCGATGAAAAAAAAGCAGAAGAGCGCCAGGAGGACCTGGGGAGAGCGCAGGTCGCCGATCTTGATCGGTACGTCGGGCGCTGAAAGCACCGTAGCGCCTGCTCGGAGGAGAGACTGCGGCTCCATGCCGGCCACCGAGCTGGTCACGATCCCCGTTTCATAAAGCCCGATAAAGGCCAGGAACAGCCCGATCCCGACGGCGAAGCTGTGCTTCATGCTCGAAGAGATGGAGTTGGCCAGCCAGGACCTGACCCGGACGAGCGTAATCAGCGCGAATACGAGCCCGCTGATGAACACGGCCCCAAGGCGGAGCTGCCAGCCGATCCCCATGGCCGCCAGCCCAAAGGCGATGAAGGCGTTCTCCCCCATGTAGGGAGCCACGGCAATGGGAAGGTTGGCATAAAAGCCCATCAGCAGGGAGCCGAAGGCGGCCGCCAGGATCGTTGCCACTGTGCTGGGGCCCTGGGGGATTCCGGCAAAGCTCAGGATCGCCGGGTTGACGACCATGATGTAGGCCATGGTGATGAAGGTCGTCGCCCCGCCCAGGACCTCGATCCGGATGCTTGTTCCACGCTCTTGAAGCTTGAAAAGGCGCTCGGTCAGCATTTTTTCTCCCTGCTTTCCGCCGATCCAGTGCGCTAATTCCTAAGAAAAACATATCTCCGCTCAAGGCTGAAAGTCAAGCCGCCAAAGCCCGGGAGCCCTCATTGTTGACAAGGACTTTCGATTGTCCTTTAATGAAGGCGATTTTCCCTGAAAGGAAAGTGCATGATCGAGCGGGTCAGGCGCAAGATATTCGAGGTCAAGGATTTCCCGAAGCCCGGCATCGGCTTCAAGGACATCACCCCCGTAGTCCAGGACGCCGAATGCTACAAGTATGCGGTCGATCAAATCGCCGCCTGGGCTAAAAAGAAGAAACCCCAGATTATCGCCGGCATTGAGTCGCGCGGCTTTCTCTTCGCCGCGCCGGTCGCATACAAGCTCGGTCTGGGATTGACCATCATCCGGAAAAAGGGCAAACTTCCGCGCAAAACGGTCTCGGTCCTGGCGCCTAACGAGTATGCCGTCGAGCATTTCGAGATGCACGCCGACAGCGTTCGGAAGGGCGAGCGGGTTTTAATCATCGATGACCTCATCGCCACCGGCTCCTCCTCGATCAGCGCCATCAACTTGGTCCAAAAGCTCGGAGGAAAACCGGTCGGGTTCGCGGCGCTCGTCGACCTGGCCTTTCTCAAGGGCGTCGAAAACATCAGAAAAGCCCACCCCGAAGTGGATCTTTTTGCCCTTATCAAGTTCGAAAAGTGAGAAATTCCCTCCTCTCGATATCTCTGGGACTTCTGCTGATCTTTCAATTGAGCTGTGCGCCTAAGGTCGTCAAGGTCCAGCTCGGGCCCGGCGGCCCGGCCGAGGCCAAGTGGGTGAACAAGACACGGGCCAAAATGACTCTTGAGGAGAAGGTCGGCCAGATGATCGGTTGGCGGTACAACGGTCGCTTCTTCAACCGCGACAGCGACACCCTCCGGGAACTCGTCGACCTCATCGTCAAAGAAAAAATCGGCGGCCTGATCATCTTCGCCGGCGAAGTCTATGAGACCGCCCACCTGACCAATTTCCTTCAGGAAAAGGCCAAGGTCCCGCTGCTCATCGCCGCCGACTTCGAATGGGGCGCCGCCATGCGGATCAACGGGACCACCCTTTTCCCGCCGCTCATGGCGCTCGGGGCGACAGATTCCGAAGAGCTGGCCTACCAGATGGGAAAAATCACTGCCATCGAGGGGCGGGCCATGGGGATCCATATGACCTACGCGCCGGTCGTGGACGTCAACATCAACCCCGACAACCCCGTTATCAGCGCGCGCTCGCTCGGAGAGCGGCCGGAGAGCGTGGGGCGGCTGGCCGTCGCCTTCATCCGTGGCTGCCAAGAGAACGGAATGATCGCCACGGCCAAGCATTTTCCAGGGCACGGCGACACGGACCTGGACTCGCACAACCTCATGCCGGCGATCAACGCCGATATCACCCGGCTGGAACAGGTAGAGCTCTTTCCGTTCGCCCAGGCCATCCGGGCCGGAGTCGAGGCGGTCATGACCGCTCACCTCTTCGTCCCGGCACTGGATCCGACACCCGGGCTCCCGGCAACCCTGTCTCCGCTCATCCTGACAGACCTGCTCCGGAAGAAAATGGGCTTTAAAGGTCTCATTGTTACCGACGCCATGACCATGGGCGGGGTCACGACTGCGTTCAGCGCCCAAGAGGCCGCCTTGAAGGCCGTCCAGGCAGGCGTTGACATGGTCCTTCTCCCTCCTGATCTGCCGGGCGTCATCCAGGCCTTGGTCCGGGCCGTTCAGGAGGGCTCAATCCCGCGGTCCAGGATTGATGAGTCCGTCAGAAGGATTCTAGAGCTCAAGGCGCGGCTCGGATTGCAGAAGAACCGGGATGTCGATATCAGCCTCTTGCCCGAGAAGATCGCCTCAAGGCAGCATCTCGAACAGGCCGCCCGGACTTTCGAGAAGTCGGTGACCCTCGTCAAGAACGACAGGAATGTGCTGCCGCTCACTCCGGAGCTGCCGGCAGAAAAGATCGCCGTTTTATCCCTGAGCAGCGACGCCGACGATTTTTACGCCGGACAAACGTTCATCCGGGAAGTCCAAAAACGGAAACCGGGGCTCCACGCTTTCTACGCCGACGCTTTCACGGGGCAAGAATTCATCGGGGAGGCCAAAACCAAAGCTTTGGACGCGGACCTCGTCGTGCTCGCCCTGTTTTCGAGTCTGAGGTCGGGCAAGGGCAGCGTTGACCTTCTGCCCAGGCTCATCGACCTGGTCAGGGAGCTGAGCTGGGCGAAAAAAAAGACTCTGGTCATTTCCTTCGGCAGCCCATATTTCCTGAGGCACTTTCCTGAGGTCGACGGCTATCTCTGCCTCTATCGCAACACCGCCCAGGCCCAGGAAGTGGCTGCCAAGGCGGTTTGTGGGGAACTCGATATCGAGGGCCGACTGCCTGTCTCCATCCCGGGCCTGTATCCCGTTGGCCATGGGTTGACATTAATAAAGAAATAGCCAGCTCTTCCTTCCTCCTCCCCCCAATCGTGGGGGAGGATAGAGGAGAGGGGGAAGATATCTTAATCAACCTCACCCTGCACCCTCTCCCCTCGAGGGAGAGGGATATCTGCAAAAATCGAGACAATCTACTCTAGAAATGGGGACGGTTCTGTTTTTGGAAGCAAAAAACTCGTAGGCATATAATTTATAAATCTAAAAATAGGACCGTCCCCATTTTCACCTGACATTTCCGAATCGCTCGACGCAACTTGACATCACCGAGCGTCGTTACTAATATGAACCCGGGGACGCGAGCGGGAGAGGCGGAAGGAGTTTAGACACCATGATATTCCCCAAGAAGATCTTGGCCGGTGTGCTTGCGCTCATCATCGTCGGCGCCGCCGCGTATCTTATTTTCTTCAATAAGAAAGGAAAAACAACAACCGCCAAAACCGGGGAAGAGACAGCCCAACCGGCGGCTAAACCTGAAGAATCGGCTCTCCCCGTCAAGGTCGTGCCGGTCAAGCGCGGCGACCTAGTGATGCGGCTGGAGTCCCCGGGCGAAGCCTTCACCGAAAAAAAGATCGCCCTCAAGACCGAAGTGACGGGCAGGATCAAGAGTCTCAATGTAAAAGAGGGCAAGCATGTGCGCGCCGGGGAAGTCCTGGTCGAGATCGACGACCAGGAATACCGGCTGAAATGGGAACGATCCGAAGCCCTTCGTTTAAAGTATCTTTCGGACCTTCTGCTGGACAAGCAGTTCGCCCCCCCGAACAAGGAAATGGACGCTGCGGCCATGGAAAGGATCAAGAAGGCCGAGCAGGATTTCTCCAAAGCCGGCTCTCTTTATGGGCAGGGGATGATATCCCGGGAGGAATTTGAAAAGGCGAAAAGGTCATATGAATCACTCCTCATCGAATCCGGCGTCAAGCAGGAAGAAGTGATGGCCGCCGCCAAGGGCTTAACCCAAGCTGAAATCGACGCCAAGATCGCCCAGATGGAGCTCGAGAGGACCAAGATCCGGGCGCCGTTTGGCGGGATCATCTCCGATATCAAGGTGTCGCCCCAGGAGTACATCTCCCCCGGCCGGGAGCTGTTTACCCTCGTCGATATCAGCCGGATCAAAGTCCAGGCAAAGGTCCTGGAGAGCGAAATAGGAAAAATGAAGGTCGGCTACGAGGCCACCCTGCGGTTCAGCGCTTATCCGGGGAAAACCTTCAAGGGACATGTGGAAGCCGTAAGTCCGATGATCAACCCCGAGGACCGGACCTGCGCCGTGCATATCGCCGTCGACAACCCGCAAGAAGAGATCAAGCCGGGGATGCATGCCGAGGTCGAGATCGCAGCTGATATCTACAAGGACCGGCTTCTCGTCCCCCAGGAAGCCGTACTCGTGCGGGGCGGCCGGAAACTGGTCTTCGCTGTCGAAGAAGGCCTGGCCAAGTGGCGCTATATTGAGGTCGGGCTCGAGAACAAAGACTACGCCGAAGTCCTAGACGGGGTCAAAGAAGGCGAGATGGTCATCGTCGAGGGCCATTTCACCCTGGCCCACGACGCCCGAGTCCAGGTAAACTGAAAAAGACTCCGCTAATCTGTCATTCAATCCTCTTTATAGAAATTGGGGCTCATCCGACTTTCTTGTGGGTATCCATGAAGATAGAGTTAAGTTCCCCCCTTTGCGAAAGGGGGGATGAAGGGGGAATCGATTTCTGGGATTCTATTCTCCCCTGACCCCTCCTTTCAAAAGGAGGGGAACGCTATAAGATCACCCACAAGAAATCCGGATGAGCCGAAATTGGAATATTCCTGAGTCTGAAAGGTATGATAAGTGGACGATGCCGCCGTCTGTTTATCAGCCGGCAGAGGATGGATGGCAGGAGCAAGATATGCTGGAACTCAAGGGGATAACCAAGAAATATTCGATCTTCCCAGTCGTCAAAGACGTCAGTTTCACCGTCCAACCAGGCGAGATTCTCGGCTACCTGGGTCCCAACGGCGCCGGGAAAACGACCACGATCAAGATGCTGGCCGGTCTTCTCGAGCCGACCGAAGGGGAGATCCTGCTCGACGGCAAGAACATCAAGAAAGACATGACCGCCTACAAGGCGAGGGTCGGCTACGTCCCCGAGCAATCCGAGATCTACCCCCACCTGAGCGCCCAGGAGTACCTGCTCATGGTCGGGAGGCTCCGCCATCTTCCCGAATCGCCTCTGCGGGAGAAGATCGAGAGTTTGATGGGCCTTTTCGACTTGGACAAGGACATGATGTCACCGATCTCCTCGTATTCAAAGGGAATGAGGCAGAAAGTCCTGATCTCGGCCGCACTCCTTCATAATCCCGACATCCTCCTTTTCGACGAACCGCTTTCCGGCCTGGACGTGACGACGGCCATGGTGGTCAAGGACATCATCCACCACCTGGCCCTGGGACAGAAGACGATCCTCTATTCCTCCCATGTGCTCGAGGTCACCGAAAAACTCTGCACCCGGGTGATCATCATCCACAAGGGGATAGTTGTGGCCAACGACTCGGTCGAGAACCTGCGCCACCTGATGAAGGTCCCGTCGCTCGAGGAAATCTTCAGCCAGCTCGTCGTCGAGGAGGACACCGCAGCGGTCGCCCGCCGGGTCATCGAGATCATCAAGTCGTCCTGAGTAAAGCAGAATGGATATAACCAAGAATTTCGGCCCCTCGCTCAAAGAGGGGTTCACCCAGTTCTCCATCCTCACCCGTCATTTCTTCCACCGATTTTTCCTGAACGACATCGTCGACTTCGAGGACCAGATGAAGGAAAAGGTCATCGGGGGCATGACCTTCCTGGCCATTCTCGGCGTGCAGGTCGCCAATGCCATCCTTTTCAAGTACCCCTTCCTCGAGGAGGAGGGCCCCTCCTGGGTCGATAAGTGCTATTTCCTTTGGGTCTTCATGCTCCTCTTGGGTTTCATCACGGTCGTCGAATGGGACGTCATCTTTCCCGACCGCCGCGACTACCTCAACCTCATGCCCCTTCCCGTCAGGGTGCGCACGTTCTTCCTGGCCAAGTCCGCCTCGTTCTTCCTGTTCATCGGGATCTACTCTATCGCCTCTCATGCCCTGGCTTCGTTCTCCTTTGGATACTTCCTGACGCGCTTCCACTCGGGTTCTCCATTGTTCATCCTGCGTTATATGGTCGCCCACCTCGTCGCCGGGTCAGCCGCCAACATTTTTCTTTTCTTCCTCTGCGTCTTCATCCAGGGTCTCCTGATGAGTCTCCTCAGCTACGGGCTGTACAGGAGGATCTCGCTTGTCATCCGGTTTGTCCTCTTGACCTCGATCGTCTTCCTCCTCGTCGTCTCCTTTACAGCGTCCGTGTCCATCCCCCAATCATTCTCCAACTTTCCGGCGATGAAAGACTCGCAGGACCGGTTTCTCTACCTGTTCCCGCCGATGTGGTTCACAGGGTTGTACGAGTATCTGCTGGGCAACCGCGACGCCTTCTTCGCGACGCTGAGCCGCTTTGCCCTGTGGGCTGTTTTGGCAAGCGTTCTGGCCTTTTTCGGAGTCGCCGCAACCAGCTATACCCGGCACCTCAAGAAGTCCCTGGAGGTCAGGAGGGGAAGGGTCAACCTTAAGAAGCTGAAGGATCTTATCTCCAGGGTCTTTGACACCGTAGCTTTGAGAAACCCCACCCAGCGGGCCGTCTTTCATTTCTTCGGGCAAACGCTGTCCCGAAGCACACTTCACAAAATGAGGCTCTTTAACTACCTGGCGGTTTCATCGGCCCTCGCCCTGATCATGCTCGGAACGACCCAGCTCCTCCGCAGCCATATGACCGTCTCGAACCGCACCCTCCTCGCTATTCCTCTCATCCTGTCCTTTTTCCTGCTGCTCGGGATCAGAGCGCTCGCCAACGTCCCGGCCTCCTTGGAGGCGAACTGGGTGTTTCAGATCACAGAGCGGACGCCGCGGAGGCATTATTTCGCCGGCCTCAAGAAAGCGGTCTTTTTTGAGGCGCTCGTTCCGCTCTTCGTTCTAGTGTTTGTTTTCTATCATTATCTCTGGGGATGGAAGCCGGCTCTCCTGCATTGTCTTTACGGGCTTGCCGCCTCGGTCCTGCTCATGGAGATCCTTTTCTTGCGCTATCCCAAAGTCCCGTTCACCTGCACCTTTGTCCCGGGAAAGGCCAAGGTTCATGTCTACTGGCTGCCTTATGTTATCGGCTTTCTGATCTACGCTTCTTTTCTCAGCTCGCTCGAGCGCTTCCTGTTCGCCTACCCCCGATATTTCATCAATTATTTTGTCATTTGCGGAGTTCTTTTTGTGGCCTCCCGGCTCTACCAGAACTTCTATTTCTACCGCCGCCAGCCCATCATCTACCACGAAGAGCCCGAGCCGGTCATGATCAGCTTGGAATCCCCGCCGTAGGCGCTGAATACATCGGGTTAACAAACATTCGATATTTTGCGTATTATGCTATTGGGTAATCTAGTTACTGAGGCAAAGAATGAAGAAGCCTATTCTGGCGTCAGTCGTCTTTCTCATGTGCGGTATGCTCGGGTCTGCCCAGGAGGTCATCGTCCTAGGTGCCCCGGGACAGGGGAGTGAACTGGGAATTCCCGGAGGCATCCTGGAGGGACCGGACGGGAATATCTATATCTATGACGAGTCCGATGCCTTCATCAAGGTGTTTTCTCCAAAAGGAGAATTCGTCTGCAAGTTGGCGGGGGAAGGGCAGGGACCTGGAGAGATCCAGCGCCGCGACAGTGTCTCCATCGGATTCACCTCAGACGGCAAGCTATTCTTTACAGAGTATTTCCGCGGCCACCGCTGGATCACCTTCCTCAAACTCACCGGCGAGCTCGACAAGGTTCTAAAGATCGACATTGCCGGTTCCTTCGGGATTCCGGATGCCGTCGCGCTCCCCGATGGAGGTTTCCTGGCGGAATTCCATGTCCTCGGCGAGCCCGTGAAGCAAAAAGACTATTTCCTGTACAAGAGCCCGATCAAACTGATGCGGCTAAGTGCTGAAGGGAAGGTCCTGGCTGAAATCAGGAATTCCGAGTATCTCACCCGGATTTCCTACCGGCCAGATGGGGCCGATTCGCCCATTCCCTACGTCCCGTCGTTCGCCTGGTGCCTGACCAAAGAAAACAACGTCCTCTTCTCAGATGGTTTGAGCAACACAATCGAAGTGTTCGAGCTGAAAGGAAAGCGCCTCCCGGCCATCCAAACGCAGCTCCCGGAGCCGGAAAAAGTCAGAGACAAGGACCTCGACCGCTGGAGGGAAGAACGTAAGCAAATGATGATGGAGAGAAACCCCGGCTGGTGGCATCAGTCCGGGAGCGTGGTCGAAAAGTACACCCAGTCGCTTTACAAGTTCAAACCACTGATCGGTGGATTCGCCGCCACCCCGGGAGGGAACATCCTAGTCTCGGGGTCCTGGGATAGCGAAAATTACTCCCGGGACTACTGGCTTCTTGATGGCTCGGGAAAGATCATGGCTCAACTCAAGGCAGCGGCGGGACGCATCGTGCTCTCCAAGAGTCTCGTCTTTGTCGTGACGTACGACGCCGAGGGCAATGTCCGGGTCAGCTGCCTCAAACGGTCGGGGAGCGATAAAGACGACTTTCTGAAGTCCGCCCGGGCTTTTTGAAGCTAAGCAAGTAGGGAGGAGACGCACGGACGATCTATGTATCCTCCTCCCCCGGGTGGGAGGAGGTCGGGAGGAGGGGGTTTTCTTCCGGAATATTCTCGTTCCTCGGTTGTATAGGGAATGAAAGGGAACAGGAAATTCCGCCGTAATATCATTAGAGGCCAGCGCGTAATTTCCCGATCCTTCAAGAAAGGGAGGGATCATGACCGACAGATATATTGGTTTGGCTGGGATTGGGGTTTGCCTTTCGTGTCTTCTTTTTTTGTCTTCGGCAACAGCCTCGCCGGCTGAGGATAAAATCGTCATCAAAACCGAAAACGGGATCCCCGTGTTCTACAACCCCAAAAATCCGGCGCCGCCGGGCGGGAGTCCTCGATCTCTCACCCTCCAGCACGATCTGACCATAGGGGAAGACGACACCGACCCGAATTCGATGTTTTCCGAGCTCCGCTCCATCCAGGTCGATGACGAGGAGAATATCTATGCGCTGGATATGAAAGAGATCAAAGTCAAGGTCTATGACAAAAACGGCAAGTTCCTGCGCTCATTCGGGAAGAAAGGGAAGGGGCCGGGAGAGATTGACACGCCTATCCGGATGGAAATGACCCG
>Ga0315277_10000658_pt1 | contig 53969 bp, 45 predicted proteins | sample YL17G05_15_MG_FD_203695 | JGI IMG/M metagenome (GOLD analysis project Ga0315277, IMG submission 203695) | Sediment microbial communities from Yellowstone Lake, YNP, Wyoming, USA - YL17G05_15 | ecosystem: Environmental > Aquatic > Freshwater > Lake > Sediment | place: USA: Wyoming | collected... | reverse complement strand
GGCGGGGCATCTTGTCTATTCATGGCGAACTCCTGTAAAACGTGGACAGAATAAATTTGTTCAAACAACCAATTGCCCACATTCTACATATTACCTATCTTCGCGCCAGAAAAATTAGTCACACCCCAGGAGATTGTCCACTCCCTGCATAGCAGGGCGGTAACCGAGCGGCACGGTAGAAAATCCCTGACAAGCAGCTTCGTCTCAGGGACTTACCTTGTCGGATGATGTCGTTTTGGGGGCTTTGGCTTTTGGATGTGGTACTACGTTTGCAGCTCGCAGTCCCTTTTCGCCCTCGACGATGTCAAAGGTGACGGGGTCGCCCTCGTCGAGGGTCTTGTAGCCGTCGGCGGTTATGCTTGAATAATGAACAAATACGTCTTTACCATCAGCGGCGGCTATGAAACCATACCCCTTCCTTGAGTTAAACCACTTCACTGTTCCTTCTGACATAAATGCTCCCCTGCGTCATTTTACTGAAATCACATACCTATTTGCATCGCTCTGTCCATCTTGAGATAATGGACAGCGTACAGTCGCCTGTGCCGGGACCTGAGCGCTGCACGTTGCATCCTTGTCTCAACCGAACTTACGATTTGCCCTGGGCCGACTGGGCTGCTGCCGACGCGAGCGCCTCACGCATAACCCGGCCCATCTTGAATTTTACTGCACGCTTGGCAGGAACCTCGACCCGCTGTAAGGTTTTCGGATTTTGAGCGGTGCGTGACGCACGAGTGCGGGTCTCAAAAACTCCGAAGTCGCGGAATTCGAGCCGGTTGCCTTTACCCAGCTCAGCAACTACCTCGTCGAGGAACGCCTGAATAATTCGCTTGACCGTAACTCTTTTTGCCTGGGTAGTTTTAGCGATGCGATCAATGATTTCTTTCTTCGTAATTGTTGACATAGCCGACCTCACTTCAAAAACAGCCCCTGCCAAACGTAATTATCCTTTTAGTCGCAGGAATGGCTCTATCCGCAGTAAATTTATCTCTCCCTTTGTTCATACGCCCGTCGCACGTCTTATCAAGGTTACGATACCGAACGATGCCAAAAAGATTTTCCAATACCGCAACTGACTATACTACAATGACTTCTGCACAGCAAGCAATTAATTTATCGAAAAATTTTTAGGCAAAAAAATTGCAGACCGCGAATCCCCCGGCGGTATTGCCGCCGGCTATGTGCGTGAAGATGGAGGGTATCGCCCAGTACCCACACCGCAGCAACGGCAGGTTCGGATGCCGTAAGTCGGGGACTGCTTTTGATGCCGCCGGTTGTGCAAGTTCGTAACTGCTGCTTTAACAAGGTGTTGCGCCATTTATCCTGCATTTTCTGTTGCTTAACAATGATACCTGCTGTTGCATTATGCGGTACCGAAACATTTCTCGAAGTCGGCTCGAGATTCACAAGCGAATGAGCCGAAGAATTTGATTGTTGACCAACGGGGCTTTTGACTGCATAATTTCGGCCTGTGTATTCGCTGATATACCGACAATTCAGCGAGCAGGTAATTGCTTCCAGGATTGACAATAAGGACAAAGACAGTGACTAATCCATCCGGCGACAAAAGAAAAGACAGAGCGGCTGAGGTTGCCAATACTTTTGAGTGGCTGATAACGGCCTTTGTATTGGCGTTCGTTTTTCGCGCATTCGTTATGGAGGCCTTCCGAATACCCACCGGCAGTATGGCCGATACGCTGCTTGGCGCGCATTTTCGTCTTCGTTGCTCGCAATGCGCCTACAAATACAACTATGGACTGGGCAATTTCAATGTCCAGCGGGATGTAATTCCACAGGAGGATTTGCGGCCAAAACCCTCTCGGTGTCCGAGCTGCGGCTATCTTCAATCGACCGGCGGCGCTATGCGGGCGTCAAACGGCGACCGCATACTGGTCCTCAAGTGCATTTATCAGTTCTTCCAGCCGAAGCAGTGGGACGTCGTTGTTTTCAAAAATCCCCTTGACCCTTCCGAAAACTATATCAAACGTCTGATAGGCAGGCCCGGAGAAAGGGTGGACATAATCGACGGGGACATTTACATCAACGGACAAATCAGCCGAAAGCCCAGGCAGGTTCAGGATGAATTGTGGATGCCTGTTTACAACAACGATTATCAGCCCGCGCGACCCACGGAGCCGGCTTTCAACAGGCATACCTGGCAGCAGCCGTTCAGGAATATCGAAGGTTCCGGCTGGGTAACGTTTGACGCGAACAACCCGACCGTATTCCGGCTCGACAGCCCGGAAGACCGCATCAATACCCTGGCGTACGACACGTCCGCAGGAAACGATTTTCGCGCCACTTACGCCTATGATGATACGAGCGATTACGACATTTTGCCATACTGCAGCGACCTGATGATGCGGTTTTGGTGTCGCTCGAACGGCGGAAATGGACGGGTCGGTATTTTTCTGAGCAAATATGAGACGACTTACCGCGCATGGGTTGACTTCGGCGGTGAAATGACAATCGCAAGGGTTCTTGGCGGCCAGGAAAATGTCCTTGCCAGAGAATCGATATCGGTACCTGCAGGCGACAAGCCCGTAATGCTGAAGTTTGCCAACGTTGACCACATGCTCATCTTTGAGTTCGGCAGTCAAAAAATCAGTTGTGACCTCAAACGCGAACCGAACGACGCGGGGCCGAGAAAAACCGACATTCCTCCTCAGGCAGGTATCTTCGGTGCAGGGAAACTATGGCTGTCGCATATAGCACTATTCAGAGATATTCATTACACGGATAAAAGCCCCCATTCCAATAGTTTCGCCAGGGCAACGGAAGGCAACCCTCTTACGCTGGGGCAGGACCAGTTTTTTGTCCTCGGGGACAATAGCCCCCGCAGCGAAGACGGCAGATGGTGGGACAGGCCCGGAAAAGGTAACTACGGGCGGACGTATCCTGAAGGAATTGTTCCCCGGGAGTACCTTGTTGGCAAGGCGCTTTTTGTATATTGGCCTGCGGGTTTTAGGCCCTTCGCAAGGTCTCGTTTCGCAGTAATCCCGAACATCGGCCAAATGCGCCTTATTTACGGCGGCTCAGACAGAATTGAATAAGTCCTTTTCGTGAATCAACTTTTGGAGGTGAACGGAAATGAAATCCCTCACTCTGATTTTCTTGATGTCGGCGACCTTATTGTTTGTGGGCTGCGCGGCACAGATGTCTGTGCAGACGGACACAACGGTCACTGTAAACGAGCTGCGATGCGAATATCATACAGACCCGCTTGGCATAGATATTGCCTCGCCCCGGTTGAGCTGGATAATCGAATCAGCCGGACGCAACTACAGCCAAAGTGCATACCAGGTCCTTGTCGCAACGACGCCGGAGAAACTCAGTCGCGGTCATGGCGATTTGTGGGACAGCGGAAAGGTCAAATCGAATTCTAGCAACCAGATTATTTATGAAGGCAGAAAACTTCAATCAAATATGTGCTGCAACTGGAAGGTTCGCGTCTGGGACAATAAGGGCAATGTCTCTTCCTGGAGCGAGCAGGCCAGGTGGACAATGGGTCTATTGAACGCGACCGATTGGAAGGCAAAATGGATTGGCGACGGATTGGTCAGAAAGGAAAAGGTCGGCAAGGAGCGAAAAAATGGAAGGACGGTCGATAAATTCGAGCGGCGTTACCTGCCCGTTACGTACTTGAGAAAAGAGTTCGCTGTCAGTAAACCGATTAGGCGGGCATACATTTATGCGACCGCACTGGGACTGTATGAGTTGTACATCAACGGCGAGCGGGCGGGAGACGATTACTTTACGCCCGGCTGGACGGAATATCAGAAGCGAATCTATTACCGCTGCTATGACGTTGCCGGCCTTGTTCGCTCAAACGGCGTCAATGTCATCGGGGCAACGGTCGGCGACGGCTGGTACATTATGCTTCATAATATGATTCACGCAGGCCGACAAACGGGCCTGCTTGCACAACTGCATATTGAATTTGCCGACGGCACAACCGAAATAATCGGCACGGACCCGTCCTGGAAAATGACAACCGATGGGCCGGTTCTATCATCGGATATTTACAACGGCGAACACTATGATGCGAGAAAAGAGCTGACCGGCTGGGCTATCGCCGGCTTCGAGGATAGCAACTGGAAGCCCGCTGTGCCCTCTGAAGACGTCAATGCCATACTGTCGGCTCATCCCGGCGCGCCCATTCAAAAGGTTATGGAGATAAAGCCGGTCGAAGTCACCGAGCCGAAGCCGGGCGTATTTGTCTTTAATATGGGTCAGAACTTTTCCGGCTGGGCGCGACTGAAAGTAAAGGGCGACGCGGGTATCAAAGTGACGCTGCGATTCGCTGAAATGCTCAATCCGGACGGCACAGTTTACACTGAAAACCTCAGGTCTGCGAAAGTCACTGATTCTTATATCCTCAAGGGCCTCGGCGAGGAAATATGGGAGCCGCGATTTACATATCACGGTTTTCAATATGTCGAAGTTACCGGCTATCCGGGCAAACCCGATGCCGATGCCATTACCGGCGTTGTCGTGTATTCGAACTCGCAGGCAGACGGGGCGTTTGAATGTTCAAACCCGATGCTCAACAAGCTCTACAGCAACATCGTGTGGGGACAGCGCTCGAATTATTTTGAGACGCCTACCGATTGTCCGCAGCGGGATGAGCGGCTCGGCTGGACCGGCGATGCGCAGGTCTTCATCAGGACCGGAACGTATAATATGGACGTTGCGGCATTTTTTACGAGCTGGCTGATAACGCTGAATGACAATCAGTACCAGGATGGGCAATATCCTGTTATTGCGCCGATTGGCGACCCGGGTTCGTCGCCCGGCTGGAGCGACGCCGCGATAATTTGTCCCTGGGTCATTTATCAGGTCTATGGCGACACTCGTATCCTTCAGACGCACTACGAGCAGATGAATCAGTGGATTGAGTATATGACGAAAAACAGCAGCAATCTGCTCCGCAAGTGCTGGGGCTTTGGCGACTGGCTTAACCTCGATGCAAAAGAGACGCCGAAAGAGGTCATAAACACGGCGTACTTCGCATATAGCACATCGCTGATGGCCAAAATCGCAACAGTCCTCGGCAGGAATGAAGATGCAAAAAAATACGAGCAGCTTTTCACCGACATCAAAAAGGCGTTCAACGATGCATACGTCGATGCAAATGCAAAAGTAATGGGCGACACGCAGACGGCATATCTGCTGGCGTTAAGTTTCAACCTGCTGCCTAAAGAGAAACGTGCGCTCGCTGCGGAGCATCTGATTGAGCGGCTGAAAGAAAAGAATTGGCATTTGTCCACGGGCTTTCTCGGCGTGAGCTTGCTGTTGCCGACCCTGACCGAGCTTGGCCGGCTCGATATCGCGTATCAACTGCTGACCAATGAGACGTACCCATCCTGGCTGTACTCGGTTACGCAGGGAGCGACCACCGTCTGGGAACGATGGAACAGCTACACCAAAGAGAAGGGCTTCGGCGACGCCGGTATGAACTCGTTTAACCATTATGCCTACGGCTCGGCAGGGCAGTGGATGTTCTCTACCGTGGCAGGCATCGACACCGATGGGCCGGGCTTTAGAAAAATCACAATCAGGCCAAGGCCCGGCGGAAACCTCACTTTCGTCAAGGCAAGCTACAAGTCCGTCAACGGCGACATCGCCGCACATTGGCGCATCGAAGGCGACAAGCTGAAACTCGATGTCACCATCCCCGCCAATACGACTGCGACTATTTATATACCTGCAAAGGAAGCCGAATCGGTTACGGAAAGCGGCATAAAGGCCGCCCAGGCGCAAGGTTTGACCTTCCTGCGGGTAGAGCAGGGCAACGCCGTATTTACCGCCGGCTCGGGACAGTATAAATTCGAGTCGCAAATATAGATTTGAGGGCGTTAAGAATGAACAGATTGAACAGGTTGTTCCGGATTTTCGCGGTCTTTGTCCTTTTTACGGGATGTAACAACGCCTTTGCCGAAAGTGACGTCACCGTCGGGCAATTGACGTGTGAATATCTGGCCAATCCGATGGGAATAGATGTCACCAACCCGCGGTTAAGCTGGATTTTGGAATCGTCGCAACGAGGCCAAAGACAAACCGCTTACCAGGTTCTTGTTGCGAGCAGCGAGGATAATCTAAAGCACAATAAAAGCGACCTATGGGACAGCGGTAAAGTTACAAGCGAGCAGTCGATACATATCGTTTATGCCGGTAAGCCCTTAAAGTCACGTCAGCGATGCTGGTGGAAGGTCAGCGTCTGGGACAAAGACGGCAGCCAAACTGCATTTAGCGAGCCGGGCTTCTGGGAGATGGGACTGCTGGAAAAGAGCGACTGGCGGGCAAAATGGCTCAGCATTTCAGGGGAGAGCAACTCACAGGAGGCGCAGCCAAGCCCATTTTTCCGCAGGGAATTTGCGGCCGCTAACGGAATCAAAAAAGCCAGGGCGTATATTTCGGGCCTGGGCTATTATGAGTTATATCTGAACGGGCAAAGGGTAGGCGACCACGTCCTTGACCCTGCGTTTACGCGATACGACAAACGGGTGCTCTATGCGATGTATGACGTTACAAACCGGCTGAAAGAGGGGAAAAACGCAGTCGGAATTGTTCTCGGCAACGGATGGTACTTTCGACACAACGTCGAGGAGTGGGATTTCCACAAGTCGCCGTGGCGCGCAAGGCCGACTTTCATTTGCCAGATTGAGATTGAATTCGTTGACGGCTCGACTGATATTATCGCAAGTGATGCAGCGTGGAAGGTTTCGACGGGGCCGATTATCTTTGACAGCATTCGCAACGGCGAAATATACGACGCCCGTCTGGAAATGCCGGGCTGGAACGCCGCCGACTACAATGATTCAGGATGGAAAGAAGCTCAGGTTGTTGACGGCCCTAAAGGCAAACTCTGCGCCCAGATGCTGCCGCCAATAAAAGTCGTAAAAGAGATTGCGCCGGTTAACCTGACCGAGCCGAAGCCGGGAGTGTTTGTGTTCGATATGGGACAGAATTTTGCCGGCTGGGCGCAACTGAAGGTCTCGGGGCCGGCAGGTGCGAAGGTCACTTTGAAATACGGGGACGTTATCGACGCCAACGGCACGATTGACCAGAAGCGATATTCGCAGCTTACTCGTCAGGGATTTTTTCAGACCGATATGTACACCCTGAAGGGCGAAGGCACTGAGATTTGGGAGCCGAGATTTACCTATTACGGTTTTCAATATGTTGAAGTAACGGGTTTTCCCGGCAAGCCCGTTTTGGATAATCTGCGAGGCAAGGTGATTCATACCTCTTTTGAATCAGCGGGCAGGTTCGAGTGCTCAAACGGACTCCTTAACAAAATTCAGCAGGCGACATTGTGGTCATACATCAGCAATTTTCAGGGCTACCCGACCGATTGTCCCCATCGAGAAAAGAACGGCTGGACCGGCGACGCCCAGCTTGCCTGCGAGATGGGGCTGTATAACTTTGATTCGGCATCCGCCTACACCAAGTGGATGAACGATTTCAAGGATGAGCAGCGTGAAAACGGGATGCTGCCGGGCATAGTGCCTACGGGCGGGTGGGGATACGACATTACGTGGATGAAAGGGCCGCAGTGGCGCAGCGGTTTTGGTCCTGCCTGGGACAGTGCGTATGTTCTTATCCCCTGGTATATGTATCAATACTGCGGTGACACACGCATTCTTGCAGAACATTATAATGGGATGAAAAGATATGTTGATTTTCTGACGGACAAATCGCCGGACGGCATCTGCTGGCTGGGACTGGGCGACTGGTGCCCGGCCACAGAGCAGACCGACAAGAAGGTGACATCAACCGGTTTCTATTACGGTGACGCGATTATTGTTTCAAAAGTTGCTCGTTTGTTGGGCAAAGACGAGGAAGCAAGGAAGTACGCCGACCTCGCCGAGAAGATTAAACAGGCGTTTAACAGCCAGTTCTTTGACGCGAATACCAGCCGATACGCACAGGGTACACAAACGGCGAACAGTTGCGCGCTTTATTACGGGCTGGTTGATACAGGCAGCCGGCAGAAGGTGCTTGAAAATCTGATTGCCAATATCGAACGGCATAACGGTCATCTGGATGCGGGCATTCTTGGCGTCAAGTATTTGTTGAATTCGCTGACCGAGGCCGGCAGGGCGGATGTTGTTTATAGAATGGCAAGCCAGACGACCTATCCGAGCTGGGGGCACTGGATTAGCCGGGGCGCCACGACTTTGTGGGAGTCGTGGGACGGCAGGGATTCGCGCAACCATATTATGTTCGGCCCCATTAGCGAATGGTTCTACAAGGCGCTTGCGGGGATAAGTGCCGTGCCGGAATATCCGGGATTTAAGCAAATCTTCATTCACCCCCAGCCCGTCGGGGACCTTGTCTGGGCAAAAGCAGAGCATAAGTCGCCTTACGGCCTTGTCAAAAGCGGCTGGCGAAAGGAAGCCGGCAAATTAATACTCGAAGTTGTCATTCCGCCAAACACAACCGGAATCGTTTATGTGCCGACCGGCAACGCGGATACTGTCACCGAAGGCGGCGTTGCCGCCGATAAGGCCGAAGGCGTTAAACCCCTCCGTACCGAACCCGGCACGGCGGTCTTCAATGTCGGCTCGGGTAAATACAAGTTTGAATCAAGCATTTGAGCACCGCCAAGCCGCCGAGGCCGAGCAGAGAAAATGGTGGGGTATCGGAACAAGTTTCTTGACAAAAAGGTCTTTCTGAAGGACAATGCTTGAATAGGTTTTGGCGCGAGGTTAGTCAATCAGTGATAATACAAAAAATGGGGTCAGGGCATTATGACAAAGATAATTCTTGATGGACGAAAGGATATAGACGCCTTCTTCGAACACATTGACGTATTTAATAGCGAACGGCTAACCCATAATCCTTTTTTAATATTTATAGCTTCTGAAGCTTCTGTTACGGTTCGTATCATAAATAAACCGAATAAGCTGCTATCTTTTCCCGATGACACGCCAGTAATGGGGCAATGGCCAGGTCAGTATCGTAGTGATTATTTTCAATTTACTGTCGGACAGTATAGACCGTATGCTGAAGCAAAGTATGGCCTGCTGAAATCTGCCAAAAATGTGATTAAGTTCATAGGACCAAAAGGTGGATTTCGATTATTATCATATAAGTATGAGAACGAACAGGGAATAATCGAATCTGAGCAAATCAATTCCAAGGCCGACGCAGATATAATTGAAGAAATTTTTGATAAACAGAAAATTCCAGTAACTATTCAGAATATTACAAAATACAAGATACTGTCAAAAATTAATATGGAGCCTTCGGACTAAACTCCGAAATTATATTACCATTGCTTGCATTTCTGAGAAATTTCTTTGTAGCGTTTTTTTATTTTGCGAGTTATATAACAATTGATAGCGTACACATTTATTATATCCACTGTTTGCTGTAACCTATCTATAAAAGAGCAATCACATTGAGATGAATTGGAATTTAATACCTTCTCATACACGCAAGGGATATTACTAATCAGTCGTGCTTCAGATTCAGAGTAACAATCCCTCTCTATGTCCCCCAATTTTACCTTCCAACATTTACGTGTTTCATCGTATTCAATTGGACATGGGGCATATTTTCCTATCATGAAAATTCTCCTGTCAGTTCTAAACCGTGGATGGGTTTTTTGTTACTTCCAGTATTAACTTTTCATCAAATATTATATCGGCCTTTTTAAGGATTTCTTTTATAAATCAGATTAAAAAGTTCACTGGCTAAATCCGCATCTAATGTTTTAAGGATTTTGTATTCTTCAAGAGCGGAACCCTTGTCGCCAGTTATTAAATAGGCAGCACCAAGATTATTGTGCGCATAGGCGTAATCTGGCTTGAGTCTGATGGCCTGCTTATAGGATTTTATCGCCTTCTGCCAGCGGCCAAGTTTGCCATAGGCAACGCCAAGATTATAGTGTGCCATGGCTAAATCCGGCTTGATTCTGATGGCCTGTTTGCAAGCTTCTATGGCATCCTGATTGCGGCCAAGGTTGAGGTAGGCAAAGCCAAGATTATTGTGTGCCATTGCATAATCCGGCTTGATTCTGATTGCCTGCTTATAGGCTTCTACCGCATCCTGATAGCGGCCAAGTTCGCCGTAACAATAACCAACCTGAAACCACGCATCGGCATTATCCAGATTCTCCTCTATTGCCTTTTGGAAATAAGCAAGCGCGACAACGTGGTTTTTCTGCCCTTCTTCTTTTAAACCTTTGTCATAAAACGATTGGCCAGCTACATCCTGTCGAATCGTTTCGTCCAATTTACTCTCCGGCTTTTCTAAGTAAGCATTAAAAAGCTCAGGATGGCTTTCGCGCAATCCGTAGACTGCTCTCTGAGTTCTAACTTCCACGGCAACCATAATCATTAAGATTATAATCGATGAAATTCCCAGTCCCAAGCCCCACCGAGCTTTTGTGCGACCTGTAATATCGCCACTTTGTTTCATTGCATATAAAGCAATTAAGCCGATGACAATAGCAATTATTGCAGAAGCAAGCCCTATCAAGCCTCTTGAAAATACCATTGCCAGAATGCCAAAAACCAAAGACGTTATTGCTAATGACTTTGGTCGACGGACTTGGAGCCAAACCCGTACCCACAAAGGATTCAGCTCTTTAACGTCTTTGGGGTCAGAGAAGGAAGTTGAGATTGCATTGACATCATCAGGCTTGATTCTGATGGCCTGCTTAATAAAGGCTTCTATCTTCTCCAGCAGACTTAGCTTTTTCATTCCCTCGGTATCCGGCGAAGAACTCTCCGCAGATTCATCTGGCTGAGCAGCAGCCTCACCTTCGCCAAAAGGCCCTTTGCCTGTCCAAATACCAACACCGGCGCTCATCGCAAGAAAGCCAAGGAATATACCCAGGATGGAAAGCCAGAAACTCTCAGCATTCTGCAGAATCATGACGCCAAGGAGGGCACCACCTATGAATACCAATGCCCCTATTACCTTGCCCGTTCCTTTAGTCATTTCCAAGTTCCTTTCCACATTTATTACTCTTCCTTCCAAAAAAGATGTTGATGTTTTCCGGCGCAATAAAAAAGGACTTTGTTACATATCTTACCATCCTTGTAATAGATAGCAAGAAAACTCGACAAACCAAAACAAGGTCAGGAAAATTATGCAAAAAGGTAACTCGGACGGTCACGGCTGCCGGAAATCGAAGACCCTCGTACGCGTTCTGTGATTATAGAGCAAACAACAAAGCCCTGTTTTTGAGCAGATGATTCGGGATAGATAGTCAGGCTGCTTGGTATAATGCGGACCCATAGTACCAGCCAAAATATATTAGTGGGTAGCCATTAGACCACAGCCGACATATATTTGACAAACAGAGGTGAATATGTCAACCTTGTGATGGTTAAATTTTGCCAAAGCAAGGGGCAGGGACAGCTACCATTTTTCATCCTGCCATAATTCCCCTTTTTTCTTGAATACAATTGTACTCGCAATTGCCGGGGATTCAATGGGGGATTTTCGACCTGCGTGTTTTGCTCGTCTTAAGAATGAAGGCCGAAGGACTTTTCCCCGCCGTAGCAATAGAGCGGAGGAGTGGCACGGCCATCTTGGCCGTGTAGTGAACCAATGCACGGGCTGGAAGCCCGTGCCACAACACAAAACCCACCTATAACTGTCCCATTACGGTCTGATGAGGTTTTGTCTTGAATTCTGCACACCAAGAGTGTACTATAGGGGATGAGTCGTCTGTGTGTCGGCAATAACGGCGGACTAATGGTGAGTAAATGGTAAGAACGCGAGAAGAGGCGCTGGATGCAGCGGTCAGGGCAAGGACGGGGCTTGAACGGATATACGGCAAGCGCCTTAAGGGAGTTTACCTGTTCGGCTCGGCAGCGCGCGGGCAGATGGATGAAGACAGCGACGTTGATGTTGCGGTTGTGCTGGATGAGATTAACGACAGGTTTGAGGAGCACGAGCGGACCAGCGAATTCGGCTCGGAAATAAGCATCGAATGCGGCACGCTGGTGACCTTCTTCTTTATGCCGGAATCCGACTTTCTCGAAGGCAGATATGCAGCATATAGGGCAGTGAGGCAGGAAGGAATCCTTGTATGACGCCCGATGTCGAGGCACATTTTCAAAGTGCAGATGAATTCCTCCGTGAGAGCGAGCATTTGATAGCAGGTGGTTTTTACAGAGGCGCTGTGGGGCGTGCATATTACGCGATGTTCCACGCTGCGACGGCCGCACTGCTGAACGCATCCGTAGAGCGGAGGTCTCATCACGGGATTATATCGGCCTTCGCAGAAGTTTTCATTAAAACAGGGATGCTCGACAAAAAATATCATCAATATCTTCGGGAAGCATTTGAGGCACGAAGCGAATGTGACTATCTTTCATTCGTATCGGCGGGACGCAGACAAGCAGAAGTTACCGCCGGCAGGGCAAAAGAGTTTATAATCGCCTGTAAGGATTTGTGTCGGTAAGATACGTCCCCTCAATGCAGCGAAGCCCACGATTTGGCACCGACATTTCCGATTCGCCATTCATATCCACTCTCATATCAATCCACGGGCAAAATCGAAGTGCCATACCTTCTAATCAAGTCGGACAGACCCTATTCTATCCCTAATTTTGCAAGGGTGGCGCGAATGGTACCGGGGTTATTTTTTTCGTCGAAGCCCTTGAAAGAATCTATGATTTTGCCGTCTTTGCCGATGACAAAAAAGCTTGGGAATCCGTCGATGAGATATTTCTCAAAGCCGACTGCCTTATTCTGCTGGCCGGGGTCAAAAAGAACCGGCATCTTATACTCGGGGTGGTCCTGCAAAAATCCCTTTAGCTCTTTCAGTTTGCTGTGTGTGCAGACGCACAGGACTTTCAATCCTTTGCCGGAAAGGTCATCGTGAAGTTTTTGAACATTTGGCATTGCCTCTTTGCAGGGCGGGCACCACGCGGCCCAGAACTCAAGCAGAATCACCTGGTCTTTGAAGTCCGCCAGAGACACTTTTTTGCCCGAAAGGTCTTTGAGGGTAAAATCTGGCGCCGTTTTGCCGTTTTCCAGTCGGACCGGCTGTGGCGCCGGGATATTGGGTTCATTCGGCTCAAGGGCCCAGCCGAGCGATACGCCGACGAGCAGGGCCGCCGTTAATGCACAAACGATTTTGGTTGATTTCATAGCACAGTCCTTGTCAAATCTTTCAAAGATTTCCCAAATCAGCATACCAAAGGGGGTACAAATATGCAAAAAAATCCCGTTTTACGGGTGGATTTTGGGTATCTGTTTTCTTGACTTTTGGACTGGTTTGAGTTAGTGTTTTGAGCATCTAATCTGCATTTGTCCTGCCGAGCAAAGGATTGCTGAAATGCAAGCCGGGCAGGGCGTTTTAAGGATGGTTTAGCGTATGAAAAAACCCGACCAGATACAAGAGCATATCGAGAGTATGCCGATTCTCGATGAGCTTAAAAATTCATATTTGAACTACGCGATGAGCGTTATCGTCTCGCGCGCCCTGCCTGATGTCCGCGACGGATTGAAGCCCTCGCAGAGACGAATCCTCGTTGCAATGAACGACCTCAATCTGGGACCCCGCAGCAAGCACCGAAAGTGCGCGAAAATCGTCGGCGACACCGGCGGCAACTACCACCCGCACGGCGACCAGGCCACTTACGGAACATTAGTGCGTATGGGGCAGGTCTGGAGTATGCGCTATTTGCTTATCGACCCGCAAGGCAACTACGGTTCGATAGACGCCGACCCGCCTGCGGCGATGAGATATACCGAGGCGAGAATGGCGGCGCCGGCGACGGATATGCTCGATGACTTGAAGTATGATACGGTGGATTTTGTCCCGAACTACGATGAGACGCGAACTGAGCCGACCGTTCTGCCTGCGAAGTTCCCTAATCTTCTTGCAAACGGCTCAACCGGAATAGCGGTAGGTATGGCGACAAATATGCCGCCTCACAATATCGGTGAAATCTGCGATGCTTTGCTTTTGGTCGTCAACGACCCCAAGTGCGGCTTTAAGAACATTATGGAAAAGCTGCCCGGACCCGATTTCCCCACGGGCGGCATCATTTGCGGCAAGAGAGGCATTCTCGAGGCCTACACAACAGGCAAGGGGCACCTGGTGCTTCGCGGCAAGGCCGACATTGAGATGCCGAAAAAGGGCAAAGAGAGAATCGTCATAACTGAAATCCCGTATATGGTCATCAAGACGAGCATTGTCTCAAAAATTGCCGATTGCGTCCGCGAGGGGACAATCGCCGAGATTTCCGACATACGCGACGAATCAGACCGTCACGGCCTGCGAATCGTCGTCGAGATGAAGAAGGATGCCGACCCCCAGATTGCACTTAATAAACTGTTCGAGTACACGCCTTTGCAGACCACCTTTGCGATTGCAAATGTCGCGCTTGTGAACAACAGGCCCGAGACGCTCAACATCCGCCAGATACTTGATTGTTTTATCGACCACCGAAAGACCGTCATTCGCAGGCGAAGCAGGTTTCTGCTGTCGAGGTCACAAAACCGCGCACACATCCTCGAAGGGCTGATTCTTGCCGTAAGCGACATCGACGAGATAATCGAGCTGATAAAAAAATCCCCTGATGCGCCGACAGCAAAAGAAAATCTGATGAAAAAGCCGCTCAAACTCGTTGAGTCGGCTACGCTGCGGAAATTGCTGCCTGAAGCGTTCATAAAGGAAAAGAGCAAATCGAAGCAGTTCCTCACCGCTCCGCAGGCCGAAGCAATCCTGACGATGCAGTTACAGCGATTGACCGGCCTGGAAATCGAAAAACTCGCCAAGGAGTACGGTGAGGTCAGCGAGGAAATCGAGGGCTTCGAGGCGATTCTGGCCAAAGAGGAAGTTCTGCTCGACATCATCCGCGAGGACATCTACGAGATGAAGGAAAAATACGGCGACCAGCGCCGGACAAAGATTACCGCAAGGGCCGCCGAAGAGTTCGACATCGAGGACTTAATCGCCGAGGAAGAGGTTATCGTTACGGTAAGTCACAGCGGATATGTCAAGCGTATGCCGATTGACACCTACCGCAGACAGGCCAGGGGCGGCACGGGCATTATCGGCTCGGACACAAAGGAAGGCGATTTCATCGAGCATCTCTTTACCGCCTCGACGCACGATTACCTGCTCATTTTCACCAACCGCGGCAAATGTCACTGGCTCAAGGTCTATGACGTCCCCAGTATGTCGCGGCAAAGCAAGGGACGCAGTATCGCAAACCTGCTTAACCTCGGCGACCAGACAATCGCATCTATTATCAACGTGCCCAAGCTGACGAATGAGGAGCTTCCTGAATCGCAGCAGCCGCAGCTTGTTATGGCCACGAGTAACGGGCTGGTGAAGAAGACGCGCCTATCGGCCTACAGCCACCCGCGGTCGGTCGGCGTCATCGCCATTAAGCTCGACCCCAACGATACCCTTATCGACGTGGCAATGACAACCGGCAAAGACCACATCGTCCTCGGCACACGCGAAGGTATGTCTATAAGATTCGACGAGAAGCAGGTCAGGTCGATGGGCAGGGTCTCACGCGGCGTCATCGGTATCCGCCTGCGCCAGGGGGATGCGGTCGTCGATATGGTCATCGCGGAGGAAAAGGCATCGCTGCTTACCGTCTGCGAAAACGGCTACGGCAAGCGCACGTCGCTCGATAATTATCGTTCGCAAAACCGCGGCGGAGTCGGGCTTATCAACATAAAGCCGACCGAGCGGAACGGCAAGGTCGTCGCGCTCAAGGCCGTGCAGTTCGCCGACGAATTGATGCTGATTACCGCAAACGGGATTATCATTCGCACGGGCCTTGACCAGATTCGACCCATCGGCAGAAACACACAGGGCGTCCGCCTCATCAAACTAAAAGAGGGTGATAAACTCGTGGCCGCCGCAAAAATCGCCAGCGAAGACCTCGACGGTTCCAAGAAAGTGCCGAGCGCTGCCCCTGAAGGAGCCGCCGGCGAAGAACAGCAGTTGCCTGACGAGACGGAACCTGAGCTCGAAGAAGAAACAGAGGACGAAGCAGAAGCGGAAACGCAAGCTGAGACCGAACCCGAAAAAGAAGAAAAACCGCAACCACCCCCGAAAGAAAAACCCAAAGAAAAATCGAAGCCCAGGGGCGGTGACAGGGGTAAGACCAAAAAACGGCGATAGAGGACAATGGCTAAGGCGATAAAGTCGGAAAAAGCAACCGAGCTGATTTACGTAATCGCCGGCAAGGAAGAAACGCTGGTCAACGCGCAGTGCAGCCGGCTGCTCGATGAGATTATCGACCCGCAGCAGCGAGTGACCGGGCTTTTTTCGGTCGATGGCGACAAGGCCGTTGTCTCGGAAGTCCTCGATGAATTGCGAACGCTGCCTTTCCTCGCCGACAAGAGGGTTGTTGTTGTAAGAGACGCCGACGATTTCGTGTCCAATAACCGTGACCTGCTGGAAAAGTATTTCGACAATCCCTGCCCTACGGGCATTTTAATTTTGACCGTAAGTACCTGGCCAAACAAGACCCACCTGGCAAAAAAACTAACGCAGGCCGGAAAGCTCATCGGTGTCATCCAGCCGAAACAGCAGGAGCTGCCGGCTTATTGCATCAATTATGCCCGCGACGCCCACGACAAAAAACTCGACCGCGACGCGGCGGCGTTATTGGTCGAGCTTGCGGGTGATGACCTGACTCGGCTTTATAGTGAGGTTGACAAGCTCGCCCTTTTTACCGATGCCGACAAAACAATAACCACCGGGCATATCGAATCGCTTATCGGCCATAATCGCCTCTTTGACGCATTTGAGGTCATTGACGCCTGCCTTGCGGGCAACGCCGGTGCGGCAATCGAGCGGCTGCGCAAAATGTTCGCCGAGGATAAGTCCGCCGAGTACTCCGCGGTTGGTGCGTTCGCGTATCATTTCCGCCGGCTGTTCAATGTTAAAAAAATGCTGCAGGAAGGTCTTAACGAATATCAGATTTCAAAAAAACTCTGGTTAGGTTATAACAAGGACTCGCAATTCGCTTTACTGAGGCGACTGACACTCAAGCAAATCGGCGACCAGTTAAAGCAATTAGCCGAAATCGACTTCGCCATAAAGACCGGCCGGGCGCAACCCAAAATCGCTATCGAACAATTTGTCCTGCGATTAGCCGCATTGTGATAGTGCTCTTACTGCAAAATAATCAATTATCAATCATCAGTAATCAATCAAAAACGGCCTGCCGTTCGTAGCGCAGCGAAGAACGGATCCGCCTCACCAAATTTGTTTCACAAATTTGGTGGGCGAGGTCTCGCCATTTTTTATCCCACCTAAAGGTGAGATAAAAAATGGCGGAGAGGGCGGGATTCGATTTGCTCTCTCTGTGTAAGATACTCAATAAACTGATTTTACAGCTTAATTCAAATGATAGCAAGGATTTAAAATCTCTCGTTGATTTACTATTTCTATACGATTTTTTACTATCTCGTGATGTATTTTGAGGGCAATTTGAGGGCAACTTCAAGGGCAATTTTATCTATGCTTGAACAAGCAACGTACAATTGACCCACATGTTCTTACAACGGCGAACGGATATATAAAATGTTTACCATTTTTTTATTTTTCATAACTCGCTGATGTTACGACACTTACAAAACAACTGTTTTTATAAAAGTGGCAGATAACGAGCCCTCCAGTTGTAGTGAGGTTGTAAGTGTTAAAACAATTTCAAGCCTTTAGAATCCGTTTGGAAAATCCTGCACCTCAAAGCTACCGAGGGTTCGGATCTCTCCTGCTCCGTTAGGTAAGGTCCCTGGGTAGGAGGGATTCGAAACCGAGGGGGTTTGGGGGAGAAGCTCCCCCAAGTCGTCGGGGTGACAGGGAGCGAAGCGACCGCCAGAGGGGCAAAGCCCCTATTGAAATTTGCGAAGCAAATTTGGGTTCAAGGCCGAAGGCCGGAATCCCTCCTGCTCCGGTTGATATGCTGCATCAAGTGTATTCCATATCGCGCCACTGAAAAACAAGACAGAATCAGACAGGGGAAAATATTCGCGAAAGGGCACACGAAACTGCCTTTGCTGAATCTGCGACTGGAGGAGAGATTGGGCTGTTGAATCGTGTCTGCGACGCCTGGATGCCAATCAAAAAGACATCGATGGTGACACGCTGTCTGATTAAGCTCAGAAAAAGGTGCGGCGACAGGATATGCGTCGAAAAAAAACCGGGCGTAACCTGCTCGGCCTCAAAGAGCCGGACTTCGCCGGGGGCGCCGCCAAAATCAACCGCGTCGATAATTATCAGGTTGTCGGGACGCTTGCGGATTATCCGCTCGATATAATTCTCCGGAACGGTGCCGGCATCAATCACTTCAGCGGACACTTTTGCCTGTGTGAGCTTTTGACAAACCAGAGGCCCTGCGCCATCGTCGCCTTTGAGCACATTGCCTATGCCGAGAACAAGGGTTTTGGAATGCTTAAGCTCATCCAGGCGAGCAAGCAGTTGCGGGTTGAGGCACATTTCTTACATACGAATACTTAATTGGTACTTACACCTCGGGCACAGTACCCGCATAAAATCGCCCGTCCTGAAATCTTCGGGTTTATGTGCCCGATTGGTCTGTTGCGATGTTCCGACAGAATCGCTTTTCGCAATCAGCAGAGACGGATTAGTATAGGCAAGCGGGCCGAGTTTTTCATAAAGCCATACGAGATGCTTTTTAGTTCCCACTACTGCGCCGCACTTTTCGCATAATTGAAGCGGGTGGTCGAAGGTTTCCACGGTGCTTTCCCTGTCAAGCGTTGCCAAGTCCCACTTGTTTGACAGCTTGATGCCGCTTTCTGTTGTGCAGTTTTCCGCGCAATTGCCGCAGAAGATGCACGCATCATAACGCAGAGTGATTTTTCTGACCGGCTGGTCGGCTTTAGCGTCATCGAGCATAGTCAGCGCTTTTGTCGGACAGACGTTTACACAAGCGCCGCAGCCGATGCACTTATCAAGGTCAAATTCGGGCTTGCCTCTGTAGCTGGGCGGGACAATACACGGTTCGGCTGGGAACCTGGTGGTAAATTTCGGCGAAAAAACCGCCGTCACAGCTTCACGCAATTCTCTTATCTTTGGCAAACGCATCGTAACTCCTCAGTTGTGGTTATTCCTGCAACTCCGGTTTTATTTTTCTTTCTTATCAGCGTCTTCAGCGTATTTATCTACTATGCTGTTCTCCCACAATCTTACGCCCGAGTTATGAGAACCCTTCGCTATCGCGTGGGCCGCAGTGGGTGAAGTAGCCAGGATAAACAGCGCACAAATTATTGCCTTTGCACCGATAGGCCCGGATTTGGTGACAAAAGCTACGCCGACCAGCAGTAAAATCGTGCCAAGTGTCACACACTTGGTCGATGCCTGGAGGCGATTATATACATCCGGGAAACGTACAAGCCCAATTCCGCCGAAGATGTTAAACAAAAGCCCTATGCCTATAAGCAAATGTCCAATAATATCAGTCATCGAAACTTCTGCCCTCCAGAAATTTTGCCAGCGCGATAGTGCCTATAAAGCTAAGCAACGCCCAGGCGATGGCTATGTTGAGGTAAAAGTCCTTGCCTGTTACCATTGCCAGAATTGCGCAGAACCCCACTATCACAATGCCCAAAATATCGATAGCCACAGTCCTGTCGGGTGCGGTGGGACCTCTACCTACCCGGTAAAGGCACAAAAAGCAGCAAAGGAGCAATGCAAAACAGTAAATCCATATCAATAGCGACATATTACCTCTCTACTCAAAAATCCTCTTAATGAACCATTCGAAGGTCTCACTTATGCATTTAGTTGCCTGCTCAACATCGTCGGACTTCACATAAATCCAGTGAACATACAGGAAGCCATCGCTGCTCAAATCGACCACCATAGTGCCGGGAGTCAGCGTGATTGAGTTGGCCAGCGCTGTTATTGCCGAGTCCGTCTTGAGGTTCGTTTTTATCTTTACAATGCCCGGTTTTATCGGCATCCTCGGATGCAGGGCACGGTACATAACGTCAAAATTTGCTTTGACCAGATAGTAGAAAAAGACCGGCACATACAAGGCAAGCCAGAACACCCTTACCGGCGATATGAATATATGGTGTTCCTTGGGCAACATCTCGTGGAACAATAAGGCGACTACGGCAGAGGATACGAGGCCAGCAATTACCACTTGAACGTCTATCTTATTGTCGACGACCGGCCAGGTCAAAACCAGCCACACCACAAAAGCCAGAACAAAATAAATCAATCTGCGCATACCAGCATATCCTTGCTAATTTCTATGATTTTGTCGGCGTATCTAACGCCATCGCTCAACACCTTTGCAGCCGGTTCGAGCACCTCGGCCCTAAGAGAGGGCACCAGGAAGACCAGCCCAATAAGCACACACAAACAAGCCAGGCAAATCATTGCGACAGCCATTGAGCCCCTGTTTTCCTTTATCTGCCGCTGGCTTTCCGGCAGTTCGCCAAGAAAAACGTACCTGTGAACTTTCAGGTACATAATCAGCGTGCATACACTTACCGCGACAATCAGCGCTGCGGCCCAATAAACGCCGGCGCCGATAGCTGCGATTACCAGAATCAGTTTGCTCCAGAATCCGCCAAACGGAGGAATGCCCACAATAGAAGCCGAGGCGATGGCGCAGGCCGCACGAGTCAGCGGCAGTTTCTCCGCCAGCCCCCCCAACTGGTTGAGCTGTCTGGTGCCGGTGGACATTTCCACCGAGCCGCTGGTCAAAAACAACAGGGATTTGGACACGGCGTGGTTGAGCAGATGAAACAGGCCGCCAAGGATTGCCAGCGAAGCCCACACAGAATCGGTTTTTGCAGCGAGTAAAGTCCCTCCAAGCCCGATTCCGAGAAATACGTAACCCACCTGGCTGATACTGGAGTATGCCAACAGACGCTTCAAGTCCCCCTGTCCTATCGCCAGAAACGCACCGGCAATCATATTGACTACGCCCAGCACCACCAAAAGGTTGCCGACGGTCGATGAGATGCCGAAGATGCTGAAGATGGTTCTTACAAGGGCATAAACGCCGAGCACTTTTATAAGGACTCCTGAAAGCATTGCCGAGATGGGAGCCGGGGCGGAAGAATGCGCATCAGGCAGCCAGGAATGGAACGGGACCAGCGCCGCCTTGAGGCCGAATCCGGCGATAAACAAGGCAAGCGCAAAATTCAAAACTACGTTAGCAGAGTTATTCTGGACGGCTTTTGAGATGTAGGCCATATTAAGAGCGCCTGTTACGCCGTACACAAGGCCAATCGCCAGGAGGACGAACATCGAGCCGACCTCGCCGAGCACCATATATTTGAACGATGCCTCAAGCTGCTCATCCTCGCAGCCGAAACCGACCAGGGCGTATGAGGCAATCGAAGCAATCTCGAGGAACACAAACAAATTAAATAGGTCGCCCGTGAGCACTACGCCGTTCATCCCTGCAACCATAAGCATAAATAAGCTGAGGTATTTGGGCTTGGCGGTATATTGCTCCATATAGCGAACGCTGAAAAGCATCGCGGCAGAACTTACCAGGTTGACCGTTATCAGGAAAAGACCCGTTAATCCATCGAGCACCATATTGATTCCGAGAGGAATGGACCACTTTCCCACGTTGTAAACGCTGAATTGATTGATTGAGGCGATGCTCATTACCAGCAAAGATATAGTAGCCAGATTAGCCAAAGCGGTAGCGGCGGCCCTGCCTTTTCGCCCGAAGCTGCCGAAAATCGGCAGCAAAAACGCCGCAACCAAAGGAATACAAACGAACGCAGGCAGGACCAGTGGAATATCGCTCATCCTTTTAGTTTCCTTATCTGAGTGATGTCGAATGTGCCGTACTTTTCGTAAGTCCTTATGCAAATAGAAATCATCAGGGCAAGACAGCCCAGACCAATCACTATAGAGGTCAGCACCAGTGCCTGCGGCAAGGGGTCAACGGCGCTATTTAGGAAGACGTCTGTAACCTGATGCGTGGAGAAGTCATAATACGTCCTATCGACTATCGGCGCCGTACCGTTTGTCCGATAGCCCAGCATAATCAGGAACAGATTGACAGCGTATTCCATCACCGCCAGTCCCACCACAATCTTGACCATATTTTTTTTGACGACCGCACAATACAGGCCGATTACAAAAAGCAGAAAGCACAATGCGTAAAGCACGTAATTACTCCTTCTTATTTGTCGAGACGTTTATTCTGTACGCGGAAAGAAGCAAAATCACCAGAAACAATGATGCACCAACTTTCAGGCCGATGGCGATATTACAAAGGGGTATGATGCCGGCGCTAACGAGTTTGAATTCGGTTGCCTTGTCTGCCAGATACTGCTGATGAATAAAGTTCCAGAAGAAAGATGCTGCCCCGTAGAACAAGCCAACCAGGGCTACGGCGGCAAACATCAGAGCGCCGACACAGTCGAGCCGAGAGGCGGCAGTCAGTGAAAGATTTTTTTCCGCGAATTCTCTGCCGAAAGCCAGCATTAGCAGCACGTACGAGGAAGCGAGAATAACACCGCCTGCAAAACCGCCGCCGGGGGTAAGATGACCAAACAAAACGATATTTATGCCGAACAAAAAAATCAGCACTTTGACCCAGCTGCTTATGGTCTTTACAATTACCGTCATTCCCTTCATTGGAGTTTATCCTCCAGAGATTTTCTGCATTTGCTTCTGAGCATCACGGTTGCGCCGAGAATTGAGGTGAACAGCACCGTTGCCTCGCCGAGGGTGTCATAGCCGCGATAATCGAGAATAATTGCTGCAACGATGTTGGCCGCCCCCGTCTTTTGCAGACCTTCCGCCAGGTATGTCCTGGAAGCAGCATCAGGTATTTGACTGAACACAGGGGTTCCAAAGGCGGAAAGGTTTCCGAGAACTTTGATGCCCGCAAGAAAAATAACGAACACGATGACTATGGAAACAACCAGTCCAAAGAACTCTCTGTCGCCGCTGATAAACGTCAGGTCCCGGGCTAATGTGGCGCGAATCAGAATTATCAAACCCAGTACCTCGACCACAATCTGGGTAATTGCAATATCCGGCGCCCGCAGGAAAAGAAACATTATGGAACCACCGACACCGATTGCTCCAACGCAAATGACCGAACTCAACAGGTCGTCGGTTTCCACTGCGATAATGGCAGCAATCAGCATAAACAAAAGCAGAATATAGAATACAGCCATATATACCTCACCAAATTTTGCAGACCACGAATAAAATAATCAGCAATCCAAGGGTTACCCACGTCAAATACATTGGAAGAATGCCGTTGTGAAGCCATCTAAGAAACGCCGTTAGCGCCAGACCGCATTTTCCCGATTGATTATACAGGTCGAAATGGCCATTTTCCTGTGCATTGTAAAGCTGCCTTAGGCCACCCATTGATGAGACGGTTTTGTAAAAGTGAGTTCCCGGTATGACCATTTGCTCGTTTTGTTGTGTCTCGCCGCAGCTCCAGGTAGGCACCGCTCTGGCCTTTCTGAGCGACAGGCCAACAGCCAGAATCAACAGACCCAGAAATATGCCAGCCGCTAACAAAGCCGTGGCCAACAATGAATCCCACGTGCCCACAAAGACGATTGCGTGCGGCAGATTCAGTGCGGGTACAAGCAGTTTGTTGACAGCCGGCCAATAAAAAACGCCGAGAAATACGCATAGCAAAGCAAGAATACCCATCGGTGCAATCTGTGCGGCAGAAACTTCACGCACATTCTTCAAGTCGTCCCTTGTGCGGGACAGGAACACCGAATGCAACACTTTTACGAAGGAAGCAAGTGTCAGTGCGCTTCCAAACATAGCGGCAACCAGCCAGACCGGCCACAATGTGGCTGCCGCACCGGTTTGTGTGTTGCCCATTTCGATAAGCCCCTGATATATCATCCATTTGGAGGCGAAACCGTTAAAAGGAGGAACCCCCGAAATGCTCAAAGCTGCAATGAGACAGGCATAAAAAGTAAACGGCATCTTTTTACCCAGTCCTCCAAGCTTGTCCAGTTCGGACGTTCCGGCGGCCTGTTCAACCGCGCCAGCACACAGAAACAGACAGGACTTGTATATGGCGTTGTTGAACATATGAAACACACCGCCAATGATTCCCACAGGTGTGCCGCTTGCTATACCCAGAATCATATACCCGACCTGGCTGACTGCGTGATAGCTCAACAGTTTTTTAAGGTTATGCTGGACCATAGCAACCATAACGGCGATGATAATGGTTGCCGACCCAATAACCGTCAGGACGATATTCAGGGCCTCCGATTTGATTACGAACATTTTCAGCACAATCACCACCAGCAGGTATATGCCGAGGAGTTTGTCGATTGCAGCCGGCAGAAGCGCCATAACCGATACCGGTGCGGATTCGCTGCTGGTAGGCAGCCACGTATGGAGCGGCAAGGCGCCTGCCTTTGTAATTGCTGCGGTCAACAACAATAGAAATGCCGCGATTGTCCCCGGCGAGACCGTTTCCAGCTTTACATCGGATATGATGAAGGTGCCGGACGAGACCCAGGTCAGCATAATGCCAAGCAATAGCGCCGCGTCAGATGCGCCGATCATTGCAAAGCTTTTAGTCGCCGCGAAGTTCGAGTTTTTGCCGCCGGTCGCCACCAAAAGGTACAACGAGGCGGTAACAATCTCCCAGAAAATAAGCAACATCAGCAAATGGTTGGAGAGCAGTATCCCGGCGGAACTGCCGAGCACCAGCAGGATTCCGCCGAAATACTCATTGACCCGAGTTATTCGCGTCGCTGATTTAAATGAATAGACAGTTGTCAGCAGTGCAAATCCACAGGCGACCATAAGGACAAGCGTACCAAAAGGCGTCGCAGTCAAAAGCATCTGCAATGTAATATTGCCGATATCAACGATTCTCCAGGCAAAATCCTCTGCGCCGGCGGTGAAGATACGAACGGATTCGGCCAGACACAGCAGCGTGCAAAGCAGCGTCAATATCCTGACGAGCAAGCTACTCTTCCTGGGCAGAAACAGGAACACCACGCCGGATATTAAAGGCACAAGGACTATCGCAGCTAAACCATTACTCAAATTTACGGTCCTCCATCTTTATCCACCAGCGGCGGATTCAGTTTCGGCAAACCCATATCGGTTGCGATTCTTTCAGTTTTCTGGCGGCTCATTTTCAAAAGCTCATCGAAGGTGAGCATAGTATTTTGATGTCTATCAACTACGGCGAGTCGCTCCGTACAACTATAACAGGGGTCAACAGCAGCCAAAGTGATTGTCACGTCAGCGATATGCTGCCCGAGGCACGAGGCCTTGAATGACGGCACGTTGACGTAGCTGGGCGCTCTTACTTTGTGTCTGACGGGCCGGTTGCCTCCGTCGCTGCGAACGTAGTGGAACGTCTCGCCTCTCGGGGCTTCGGCATGTCCGACCGCCTCACCTGCGGGGATTTCCTTTACCTCGGTCAAGATGGGGCCATCGGGCATTTTATTTAACGCCTGTTTGACTATCTTGATTGACTCGAAGGTCTCAAGCAGGCGTACCACCGCCTTTGCAAAGACGTCGCCTTGCTGCTGCACAATAACCTTCCAGTCAAGGTCGTTGTAAGCGGCATAAGGGTCGTCCCGCCTTACATCAATATCAATCCCGCTGCCTCTGGCAGTCGGGCCCGTCACACAGAATTTCACGGCATCTTCTTTCTTCAAAACACCAACGCCTTTGAGCCGGGCGTGTAGCACGGGGTCATCAAGAACTGCCTTTGTGAGCATATCAGTTTTTCTTTCGATGAGCTCCAATTCTTTGAGCAGTTTGGGCTTTATTTCGTTCGGGATGTCTTCCCGGCAGCCGCCCACCTTGACGTTTCCGTAGTTATTTCGGTTGCCGGTTATCTCTTCGAGTAAATCAAGAACCGGCTCGCGGTATCGCCAGGCCCACATAAAAACGGTGTCATAGCCGATAAAGTGCCCGGCCAATCCCACCCAGAGGAGATGACTGTGAATTCTTTCCAGCTCATTGATGATTGTCCGCACGTACAGCGCACGTACCGGCGGCTTTACATCGGCAAGCTCCTCCACCGCCTGCACGTATGCCAGCGGATGCGAAGCAGAGCAAATACCACATATACGGGACACTAAATACGGTATCTGGTCAAACTGCAACGTCTCGCTGATTTTTTCGATTCCTCTGTGATTGTACGACAATCTTACATCTATATCGGTGACTATCTCGCCGTCCAGAGTAAGCTGATAAAACTCCATCTCCTCCTGAAGGGGATGAAAAGGACCGACAGCCAGAACCGGGTTTTTATTTGTCTGTTTCATTTTGTTCCTTCTTTGCGCATCGGGTAAACGCCCTGTGGCCAGTCGTCGGCAAGAATCAGTCGTCTCATATCCGGGTGGTTTCTGAATTCTATGCCGAACGTGTCGTGTATTTCTCTTTCAATCCATTCAGCCGCAGGCAAAAAATGTGATACCGACTCAATACTGGGTTTGTTGCGGTCGCGGATAAACGCCTTGACACTGATTACGCACCCTGTCCGGTCATAGGAAAAATGGTAAAGGACCTCAAAGCAATGGTCTGCGTCGATAGCCGTCGCAACGCAAAACCTTGCGCCAACATCCTCAAATAGAAATTTAACGATTTCACGGCTGTTTTCGGATTCGCACGACAGATACAATCTGTTCGGCCGGGGTTGCTCTATTGCTATGAGCTTGCCTCTTATCTTTTCGAGCTGTTCTGTGAGTTCCGTCTGCTCCATAATCTTGTGTACTTTCATTATTCTTGCATTATTTATTACAAGGCCGACAGCACTTTTACCACACCCGAAATTATGGCTTCCGGCTTAGGCGGACAGCCCGGCACGTAAGCGATGATAGCGCCGGGGTCGATTTGCCTGATAATCTTGTCCACTGGGCCTGCAACGTGATAACCGCCGTACATAATGCCCGTTTGGCAGGCACAGGCGCCTATTGCAAAAACGACACACGGTTTGGGTGTTTGTTTATAGACCTCTTCAAGCCGTTTTACGGCCTGGGCCGTCACAACACCGGTCACTAACAGTGCATCCGCGTGGCGGGGAGAGCCTACCAGCTTGATGCCAAACCTCTCAACGTCGAATCTCGGCGTCAGCAAATCGACAATCTCAATGTCGCAATTGTTACACGCGCCTGTATTCACGTGAAAGACCCACGGAGATTTTTTTAACGCCTTTATTTTCCAGCTCATAAACCTGCCTTACAGCCAGCCGATGCCGTAGCTGTTGCCCGCTACGGCCAGAATGACAGCCAGCGCCGAAGTCAGCCCACAATATACCCAGAAAAATTTCATCGCCTGGTCTATCCGCACACGCGGATTGGTGTTCTTAATAAGGATTATCAATACTAAAATAAGGACGTACTTGCAAACGCCCCAAACCAAAGACAAACCTGAACCGCCGAACCCTCCCATAAACACCGCCACCAAAAACAGGGGAAGCGCCGCCAGCATCATAACCTGCATAATTTTCCACAAGGCCAGCAACGTTCCCGAATACTCCATCAGCACACCGCCGCCAATCTCGGTCTCGGCCTCGGCAACGTCGAACGGCACAAATCCGAGCTTCGCCTGAATACAGAACAAGCTGACCAGAAAGGCCAGCATTCCGGAAACGCTCAACACCGGCGCAGATTTCCCAATCGCAGCCAGACCGAGCTGACCGCCGGTTTTTATTACCACCACGACAAACGCCATCACCAGCGGCAGCTCGTAACCGATAACAAGTTTCATTTCCCTGCTTGTTCCAATCGAGGCGTGAGGGCTGGCGGATGCGCTGCTGCCGAGAATCAACGCCAGCGAAGGCAGAACCATCAGATAAATCGCCACAATTATGTCGCCGACAAAGTCCGTCTGCCAGATTGCTCCTCGCCACAGCATCGTTGACAGCAGTGTAATCCCCGCCAGGCCCACGACTGGGGCCATAGCAAAGATTGTCTTTTGTGCATCTTCAGGCACGAGGGTCTCCTTGCCCATCAATTTTGCTATGTCGAAGAACGGCTGGAAGAAAGGCGGACCGACGCGCCACTGGACAGCCGCGCTTGTCTTGCGAACCACCCAGGAGGCGATTAAACCGACGACCGCCGTGAACACAAAACCCGGGAATATCAGAATCCAGAACAAGCTGTTCAAAACGTCACTCATTCCTAACCTTTCCCGCTATATTTTCGCCCGGTTGATTTTCTTTTTGTCTAAGAAACGGCTCCCACAAGGCCCCGCCCGAAACCTTTACTACAATATCATCAAATACTTCCACAAAATCGCTGTTCGCAGATATGTCAATTTCCCGGTAATCCACACTGCCGTCATTGCAGGTCGTAACACAAAGGGGTTTTTCGCCGGGTTTGAGGCGGCCTTGGCACAAGTCACAAACACTTGACGGGAAAGGTATCAGCTCATCAAAGACCGTTCCAAAGGGGCAGGCAATTGCACAGCTTCCGCAGCCGGTGCACAACATACCGGCCCGCTTAAGAACCCCCGCGTCGTTTGTTTTGCTTGGTATCTTTTCAAGCGCCTTAACGGGGCAAGCCGTTATACAGGGAGCAGCTTCGCATCGTCTGCAAATCAATGCAAAACGAATCATTTCAAGCAGCGAATCGAAGCCGTTGTTTTCGGGATGATGCTTGTACGAGCATCTTGCCCCGGATTCTTCCTGCACCCGGCATTTCGCTAAATCAATGATTAACTTTCGTCTCATAGTTCGCAATACCGGCTTCTAATCCCATATACCCGGGTATCGTTTTATCTGCTCATAGGTGAAGACGGGGCCGTCTTTGCAAACATAATATTTGCCAATCATACAATGGCCGCACTTCCCCACGCCGCAGCTCATATTCTTTTCCATTGAAAGATAAATGCTGCTGTCGGCAAATCCGAAATCCAGCAGTTTCAACGTTGCATATTTCATCATAACCGGTGGCCCGCACACGACCGCGACGGCGTTTCTCACATTCACATCGTCGCGAGCGAGGATTGTAGTTACAACGCCGACGTTGCCTTTCCATTCGCCGTTGGCCGCATCCACGGTCAGCTTCATATCCACGCCTTTAATCTTTTGCCACTCGCCAAAAAGGGTACGCTTATAAATAAAATCCTGTGGTGTTTTTGCCCCGTATCGGCAAACGATTTTCTTGAAATCGTTTATCCTCGCCACGAGAGTTAAAAACAGGGACCTTATGGGGGCAAGGCCCACTCCGCCGCCGATAATGTATATCTCTCTGCCAACGAAACTGTTCACCGGGTAACCGCCGCCGTAGGGGCCTCTTATGCCGACCGGCTGGCCTTTGCGGCACTTGTGCAGGAGGTTCGTTACGCGTCCGGCGTTCATAATGGTGATATCCATTTTGTCGGTAACGGCCGGAGACGAAGATGGAGTAAAAGGAGCTTCTCCTTCGCCGGGCAAAGTCAACTCTACAAATTGCCCAGTGTCGAATTTGAATTTTCGCTCCGGTACGATGACAAAGGTCTTTATGCTCTGTGACTCGTCTATGACATCGGCGATTTGGCCCTTTATTGGCTGATAAAGGTTTTGTATCATTTATATGTTCAGGCCTTTCCCTTAAGCGACTGGTTTAATTTTATTAACACCTCTCTCAGGTCCATTCCGCCTGCATCGGCGTCAACGCATCTGCCGCAGCCGACGCACATATCAATACCGTATCTGTCGAGAAAGTAGGCAAATTTGTGCATCAGGCGATGCTTTATTCTGTCCCCGAGCACCTTCCGAGGATTTGCGCCGCCTGCCACCGCCGCGTATGCCATCCTCATACAACTGTCCCATATCTTCATCTTCACAAAATAGTCCTTCTGTTTGGCGTCATCCAGATAGAAACAATGACAGGTGGGACATACCCTTGTGCAGGCCTGACACTCGATACAATTCTCAGCTTGTGAATCGAACAGCTCAGAGTCGTCGCAGTTTTCGATGATGGATTTTATTGACCTGTTGAACGCCAGCCGCGAGTTTTGCTTTTCGAGCTGACTGCGGACCTTTGCCCTGTTCTCATCTCGTTCCACGACCAATTGCTTGGGTGCGTCCGCAAAAAGACCCGAATGTCTTGAAATAAAGTCTTTGCCTTTCTGAGAAACGGTCTCTACAAGAAAACCATCTTTGATTTTTGAAACGTTCAGGTCAGACCCTCCTATCGGAAATCCTTTGCCGCCGAATAGATTGCAGAAGCACGTTTCGCCTGCTTCGGTGCAATCCGTCGATACCAGGAACATCCTTTCCCGACGCTTGACATAAAGAGCGTCCTCAAAATCATCTTCCTTGAAAACCTTGTCCAGAATCTCAATCGCGTGCAGGTCGCACTCTTTCAGCCCGAACACAGTGAAGGGTTTTATCTCCTTAAGCTCCAAATCCGTCGGCAATCTGGCAGCCAGCTCACGCAGGGGAAACAGAAATTCTTTTACCGGCGTGCACGCGCGGATTGTATTGAATTCAATCTCGGTTGCCGAAGCGGACTCGAACTTGACGTATAAGTAGTGTTCGCCATACTTTTTCGGGATGTAAACATCCGTCTCGCCGGCAAGCGCCTTCAGCAGCGGGTCTAACCTGCTTATGAAAAAAGTTTCCATCTCTTACTGCTTTTGCGTTTCGACTCTGCCAGATTGCGTATAGTATGGCAGCTGTGCAAGTTCCGTCGCAATATCGATATTGATTAGTTTAACTTTGTTCGGAACAACAATATTGTAAGGTGAGAAATTCAAGATACCCTTTACCCCTGCAGCCACAAGCGCCTCTGCCACAGATTGGGCCGCTTCCAGCGGGACTGCTATTATCGCAAGCTGAATACCCCTATTTCTCAGCGTCGCAATTTCACAAACGTCTTTTATCACTATGTCATTCAGCTTCCTGCCTATTTTTTCACGGTCGTTGTCAAATGCCTCAACTATCTTAAAACCATACAAGCCGAAGCCAGGATATGCTAAAAGGGCACTGCCCAGGTTTCCAACGCCAACTAAGACGACCTTGTTTTCTCCAGTGAGTTTAAGGATGCCGCCGATTTGCTTTTTTAGTTTCGCTATGTTGTAGCCGACGCCTGGGATGCCAAAATCGCCGAAGTAGGAAAAATCTTTTCTTATCTGCCACGGATGAACGCCGACAAAATCGGCCAGCGCTTTGCTGGAAATGCTCTCCCACCCCTGACCTGAGGAAAGTCGCAAGGCCCTGAAATAGACCGGCAAACGCCGAACTGTCTCATCTGGAATTTTGTGATATCTCATTTTGATTTTCTTGTACTCGTAATCACAATTACTGAAACCTGAGTTCACATTCGCAGATACATAAGTTTACTATAACCAATAATTATCCTAAGTCAAGAATTTTTAATGCCTTACCCGCATAACGCTAAGTCCTTGTCTAAAAAGGACTTGTCTAAATTAGAAAAAACTACCTAAAAAAATTTCAGTAATTTTAAGGGCCTTTCCAATAATATCAGGACTAAAAAATTTTTGAATAAAAGATAAGAGAATTATTATAAACACCCCTCTGTTTCCCCAAATTTACGGTAATCTATTCTGAACTGTTTGAAGGTATTTATTAAAAACTGGACGGCGGTGTCGTGAGGGACTTCTTCGGCAGTCGAAAGCCAAAGGTAGCCCCGCCTCCCTCATTATTCCTGACCCATATCGTCCCGCCGTGTCTTTCAACCACCTGTTTGGCTATAGACAAGCCCAGGCCGGTCCCGTCTCTTTCAACCTTTCTTGCGTTTGAGGCCCTGTAAAATTCCGCGAATATCTTCCCAAGCTCATCCTCGGGTATTCCAATCCCCGTGTCGCTTACCTCCAGCAGGACAGTATCTCCATCATCCCTCAAACGTATCTTTACATCCCCCTTATCCGGAGTGTATTTGACGGCATTGAGCAGTATATTTGTAATCGTTTCCTCAACCAGCGTCGGTTCACCATAGAGTTCATCAACTGCGCCCTCTATTTCATAATCGAGCTTGATGGATTTTTTCGCAGCTTTACTTTCCACAAAGGCCATAGCGTTAAAGACGGCGCTCTTGAGAGAAAAGGCAGTCATATCGAGTTGACCGGAAAGCTTCATCTTGGTTAGTTTCAGCAGCGCATTAACAAAAGTCAGACATTTGGTTGCCCTCGAGAACGCTCTATCAACCATATCCGCCTGTTTTTCGTTAAGTCCTCCGACCAGTCCCTGACTCACTACTTCGAGGCAGCTTTGTATCGCCGCAAGGTGTCCTCGAATATCGTGAGTAACCCTCAGGACATATTCATTTTTGAGGTTATCCTTTTCCTTGAGGAGCTTGTTGGCCTGTTCATAGTCCCGCTTTTTCTTCCCAAGCTGCTGCGAAATCGAGGTTGTCATATAAACCACCGCATAGGACGTCAGCACAAAAACGCAGAGCGTTCCATACACAAATTTCAGGTTATGGTACAATCCCTCAGCGGTAAAACCTTTCAGCCAGTAATGCGGAAATATCGCGAATGCTTCAGCAGTTACCATCGCTGCGAAAAGAGTAACCGCCAGCGTGCTTACAAAATAACTTTCCCTTCTGGAAAGCAGGGTGCTGCTGATGATAATGTGGAACACAAAGAACAGGAAAAAGGGATTTTCAATGCCGCCCGAGTAGTGCAAAATCGTCGTCAGAATAAAAAGGTCGGCGATTATTTGAAACCTTATCATTGTGTTAACCGTGGTCTCCGAAACCGTCCTGCCGCCCCAGGTAAAGTAATTCGTCAAATCATAAAGCACAAAGTTATAAACAAGAACGAATGCACTTACGATGTATAACCTCGTTGAGGGGAGTTGAATTCCAATGATTCGCGAGGACACGGCGGTCGCGGCAAAAAGGAACGCGATTGCCGCCCACCTGAGCTTGATGAGCCAATAGGCCCTTTTAATCAGGTCAGGGCTTTGTAAGATGGGTTCCATTATTTTTTGCTTAACAGCTTCTCAACTTTGCTCAAAAGCACCTCCGGTTTGACGGGCTTGTCGAGAAAGTCCTCAACAGGCAGCCACTCTTCATCCCCCACGGCGGGCTTAAAGTCAAAGCCGGTCTTTTCCATTATCGCGGTTAACATCAGAATTGGTATCTGCTTATATCGGGAGTCCTTCTTGATTTTCCGTGCAAGGTCGAAGCCGTCCTGCATACCGTTCATCATCACATCAAGTATCAAAAGCTGCGGCGGCGATTTCTTTATCTGCTCAAAACCCTCTTCACTGTTGGCGGCGCTGTCAACCGAGTGTCCATTTTTTTCGAGAACAACCTTTAATGTCTCCACGATGTCAGGGTCATCATCTATTATCAGAATCTTTGCCATATCCTATCTCCTTGAGCGAGCGTTTATTGGGAATTAAAATCTTAACACAAAGTATATTCCCGCCTTTCCATAAAGTCAATAAGCTGCACGGTAAGTATTAACGCTGCGAGGTACCCGAACCTTCTTTTACCCGCCCCGTCATCGGAACGACGAAGTTGGTAATCGCACAGCTCGACTATCAACCCTTATGGCCGATGCTTCTGTTAACGGCTCCGTTAATTTTGAGGACTATGCAATTCTTGCAGCGCGGTGGCTGGAAGAGGGTTGCGGCTACTTAGACGCCTGGTGCAACCGTGCCGACCTCAACTGGAGCACCGCTGTTAATATTGAAGACCTTGTAGTCCTTACCAATCAATGGCTCGAAGGTCTTTAATTTGGCAAAAAGGGTACGGATCAGGGATCCGAACCCCTGCATTAACCGTTTTGTTTGCCAGTTTCCAAAGGATCATACCCAGGAAACCCGATTATCATAGGCAAACGGCAAATATCGGGTATTGAGCGGCTATGCTCCTAATTCCGGACGTTATATTGTTGCCGCATTATGGATAACTAAAGAGATTTTGATTTACACTACCTAATGGCACTAACTTAAGGGAATTTTGGCCAAAACAATGGTCCTGTTTGCTCGCGAAATCCCCGAAATTTCCAGTCAAGCGGCATTTTGAGTCGGTCTCTAAAGCGATGAAATATGCTTAAGTTAGTGCCATTATTTACACTACCTGTTAATTTTACAAACATACATCCTGCTGTTTTCAATAACTATAGGCAACCTCTAAAAACGCATTTTGTCATTGCGAGCGAAGCGAAGCAATCTCAATTTTCAAGCGAAGAACAAAGATTGCTTCGTCGCTACGCTCCTCGCAATGACAATTATTAGAGGTTGCTTATATTTTAAATACATATCACAAAGTTGCTTTAGCGTCATATTATCGCCTGTCGGTTTTTGTTGTAGATTGTTTTGACATCCATGCGAGCGTAGCGAGCCGAAGCGACAGCACATGCTGCTCATAACCCGAATTTACAGAAACAACGTTACACTAACCGCCTGGCTTGGACACAGTTCGTCACAGATGCTTGATTTGTACTATCATTTTCATGATGAGGACAGTCAGCAGGCTATGGTGGCACTGGCAAACTCCAGTGTAGTTGACGGTTGTTTTGGTTCGCAATACTCTACGCTTGAGGGCAATTTGAGGGCAATGGGGCAGTCAAAAATCGAGAAAACTCTGCAAGTTCCGCAAATGCAAGAGCTTGTAAACACACTGTCTTCAATAACGGAGAGGGCGGGATTCGAACCCGCGGTCCACCATAAGGCGGACACGGCCTTTCCAAGACCGCTCTATAAGCCACTCTGACACCTCTCCGGCATCATCGACAGTTGATTATTTACAATTGATTACTCTGGTCAAGACCTTTTGTTGGCCGGCTGTACTTATTTATTGACAACGCGGTATTGCTGTGGTTAAGCTCACGATGAAAGGAATCGTTTTAACGGTTCCCAAAAGATAGTTACGCGGGATGAGTGGATGTTCTACCCACCTCACGGGAACGGTTGAAAAGGAGATTTGTTATGAAAAGAACATTGTACTTTGCGTTGCTATTGGCCCTGACCTGCATACTTGGATGTGCCTGTATGGAATCTAAATGCAAGGCAAAGAAGGAGAAGGATGAGGGCAAGGAGATTCCCATTTCGCAGGTGCCCAAAGAGGCAATGCAGGCCGCACAAAACGCCGCCAAAGATGTTAAGCTGACAGAAGCCGAGGTTGAAGAGGAAAAAGGACAGACGGTTTATACGCTGGAAGGTAAGGCAGACGGGAAAGAGTACAGTATCGAAGTTACCGCCGATGGCAAGGTCCTTGAGGTAAAGCAGGAGGCCGAAGACAAAGACGAGAAGTGCAAAGAAAAAGAATAACGATTGTGTGTTTAATAACCTGTATCACAAAATGGGCAGCTTGAAAAAGCTGCCCATTTGATTTTCACACCGGACTTACCGGCCGCATCATTAGTCCTCGGTTCTTCGCTTCTGAAAAAACTCCGTGAGTAACGCACCACACTCCTCAGCCAGGATGCCGGTTGCGACTTCGATGCGGTGATTCAGTCGCTTGTCCTGGACGATATTATACAAACTTTTTACCGCGCCGGTTTTGGGGTCGTCACAGCCGTAAACCAGGCGGTCGATTCGTGCCAATACAAGGGCGCCTGCGCACATACAGCACGGTTCAAGGGTAACATACATTGTGCAGCCGTTCAAATGCCAGTTCTCCAAAGCCGCAGCCGCCTGGGTAAGTGCGATTATCTCCGCGTGAGCGGTCGGGTCCTGCAATTGCTCCCTCTGGTTGTATGCCTTTGCGATGATTGTGTTGTTATGAACAATTACCGCCCCAATCGGCACGTCGCCATTCTCCTCGGCGATTTTCGCCTGGTCGATTGCGATTCGCATATACTGCTCATCGGTTTTAGCAATGTTTGTCATAAACAGCGTGGGCTAAAACCCACCCTACACAGCTTAGGTATTTCTATTTCTGCGGAGGATTCTTTTACCCACTATATATATACCGTAAATAAATAGTATTGCACCAACAGTCAGTGCTGTAGTAATTAAAATAAATGTCCTTCTTGCTGTTTGGAAATATTCTTGTTCTTTCAGCGCCTCTGCGACACCGTCGTTGAAGCCTGAATATCCCTGAGCATCGAACCATTTCGGTAATTCAACAATTGCTCTTTTAGTTAAAAAAGCATCCCCCAACCAAGGGCCATTATGCCAACGCAATCTAGAACCATGATGCCAGCTTAACTCTGCAATCTCCCCATCTCCTTTCAAAAATACTAAGAGAGCCGAACCATGACAAGAACACATAGTTCCGCTTTCAGTGATTTCAAGGATGCTTAAAAACTCTTTTACTTTGTTATTTCCACTTATTACGTGTAGTACCGTACCTTTGCCGTACACAGCGGTGGATCTGATTTCTATTCTGTTGGTATCTTGGACCTTATCGATGAGTACAGTTTTCCACTTCCCCCTCAAAGCCATCCATTTCCTGGGAAAATCCTTAAGATATTTGTAATATTCTGCATCTTCTTTTTCTTGTCGTTCAGCAGCTTCTTCAAGTAATTTTCTTCTTTCAGGGCTTAATTCTATACCCTTTTTATCAGCCATATCCAAAAGTTCTTTTGGTCCTTTTGCCCCTTCTGCTAAGGGACTTATAAAAAATAACAATTGGATAAGGAGAAAGACCAGAAGCAGCTTAAAATTCATACAGGTTATTTTCATACTTAAATAATGATTTTATAATCTTGCATTTTTTGATCAGTAGAACAGTTGACCGCCCCGCACCTATTTGCACGATTGCACCAAAAATACAAAACGTTCTAAAAAAATCATTATCACTAAACTCCCAACCTGTTGCTGCAATGCAAATAGGTGCTGGGCTCTATTTTTTGCCTTCGGCAAAAAATACCCCCAAGGGGAATCGAACCCCTGTTACCGGGTTGAGAACCCGACGTCCTAGGCCGCTAGACGATGGGGGCGGCTGATATTTTCAATTTTCTATTTATGATTTTCGATTTGCAATTATAGAGGAAATCACATTACGGGGTCAATCATAAAAAAAGACAGTCGGCAGGGACACTGACGACTGCCATAAATTTTAGGACGACTTAATAATGTATCAGTTCACCGAGCCGACGAGATGCTGGCCGATTGTGTGTTTCTGCCCGCTTTCATTTTGCGCCTGTTTTTGAGCGGGTTTCAGGTAGTCAGCCATTTGTTCGAGTTTGGCAATGCGTCGGGCCAGTTGCATCCGCTGCCTCATCGCGCCGGCGGAGCTTATGAGAATGATGCTGCAACACGCAAGGAAAAGCAAGTATGCCCAGCCGTGTGCTCCGCTCCAACCCGGATGGGTATGGATGATGAGCGGCATCACAACCGCCAGAATGACCAAACCAAGGAAGTATTCGATTACCCACAACAGCTTCTTATCGCCGAACATAACTGTCTCCTTTAACTTATGTAAGACCCTTTTTCCAGGCGCAGTAAGTATCGGCGTTAGTTGACGCGGGTATTAGCTGTACGTTATTCAAAGGGTACAGACAGGGGTAAAAGACAAACGACTTTTGGGATTTTTCTCTATTTGGTATGTCTTATCGGGCCTTGTGGACACTACCTGAACAGCAGCAGATACTTGCTTGTGGGCAATTAAAAAAAAGGTCTGCACCCAGGAAAAGGTGCAGACCCTGAAATGTTAGAGCATCTCAAAGCCGTTTAGGGCCAGAGCTGTTGCGTAAGCCATTGCTGCGCCAGAATCGAGTAATCCTTGAAATTGATGGCCTGCGGCGGTCCTGACTGCTCCAGGTTTGCCGGTGAACCTAAAGGCAGGTATATTTCACCCGTGCCTCTGGTAGCTATGTAGCCGGCCTCAGCAGCAGACAAGGCATAATCATATACCCTGAAATCATCCACTCTGCCGGCCCAGTAACCCCACCACTGGTCCCGCGTTCCGATATAGAACCTGTCAACAGGCGGAGTAAACATCCCGACTGTAACGTTGTTGGACTCGTTGACATCCTGGCCGTTAAGGTAAATTGCCATTGTGCCGGCATTGCCGTCCCTGGTAACTACAAAGTGGTTCCACCGCCCAGCAAAATCACTCAGCCGCATATTATCCCTGGCCACCGTGAAGCCGTTTACGTCGTAATGGACGCCCGGGCCGTAGGGGTAAATGGGAGGCAGCGGCGCCGGACAGTACAACTGAAGCACTTCGTTGGCGCCTTTTATAACGTCAAAGACCTGGGGCCACGTATCGCCCGGCGTATGAACGGGGTCGCTGTTAACCCAGAGGGAGACGCTAAACTTGTTGGTGGTCGATACAAAGTTGAGGACCTGCGGCGGGACGGTGACGTAGGTATTACGGCCATAATAGAAATTGATACAGCCGTTCCCGTCATATCCGCCCGCGGCCTCCCAGGTTTCCGGACCCAGATTGTATATGGTACCGTTGAAGTCACCCACAGCATCGGAAACGTTAGGCCCGGCAGTTTCGTCAAACTTGTACCATAGTACCGGAGCATTTGGCTGTGCTATCGGGGAAATGTTAACGGTCTTGTCGCTGTCGAGCCAGTCGCGCACCATAGCATCAACGTCGCTCATATTAACGTTGCAGTCGCCGGTTAGGTCGGCTGTTGGACCGTATTCGAGCACGCACGAGGACGGATACAGGCGTAAATTATCAAACCTCACGGTTCCCTCGCCGCCATTGTTCAGGTAATTGCACCTTTGACCAAGACCCATATAGAAGTACTTGATGTGATGCAAGTTCACGCCGCCACTGCTGAACGACGCAAGGTTGATATTCCACTGCTGCCAGTTCCCGTTGGTTTGCGCATTCGGGTCGTCGTGCAACAACATTGCAAAGTTGCTATTGGTGTCCTCCATCGCCACGTACATCCTGTCATAATTCGGGTTGGCCTGGTTACCTGCAGCGCCCTGGAAAGAAATTTGCAGCAACTTTGTTTCCTGCTGCAGTTTTCCTCCGCCTGTCCAGTCGGATTCCGGGTTGTTGCAGTCGAATCGGCCCTCGGAGAACAGGTCGTTTCCCTGCGTATTCGAGTTATTGTCATAGGCAAAAACCATGACACCGGACTGCCAGGTAAGAGATGCCCCGCCGCCGTACAGTGAACAGGACAAGTCATTGGAATCCGTGTGCCACTTCTGGAGCATTGCATTGTTGTCGGCATAAGAAAAGTCATCGACGATATAGTAATCGGGTATCGTAAAGCTCCAGACCTCGCCTTTCCATCGCTTCAGCGGATGGGCATTATTGACTTCATCTATACGCCAATAGTATGAGGTATTGTAGGCGAGGTTGCTCAGCGAATAGCTGTTTGCGTCCTGCAGCCCCTTATGGACGCCGTTCGGGTCGGGGTCATTGGGACCAATAGTTGCGATTTCGTTCGGGTCTTTGCCGAGGAACACATCGTGTCCTTTAGTAGTCGCAGCCCACAGTCCCGAAGTCCAGATAAGTTTCAGAGGCGTTATGTTAATGCCGACCGAGCCGGATACCGGCTGGGGGTCTCTTGCGCTTCCGCCAAGGGTTGTGAGCTTCCAGACGACGCCTTTCCACGGGCTGGAGACGTTGGCATCATTGACTTCATCAATTCTCCAGTAGTAGGCCGTACCGACACCAAGCATGCCGGGCGGACTGTAGCTGTTGGCATCCTGTCGGCCTTTGTAAACGCCCTGCGGATTACCGACTGTGGCATTTGTTACCGCGTTCTGGTCTATGCCAAGATAGACGTCGTGACCATTATTGGGCTGTCCGTAAGCCACCCAATCTCCGGGGTTCCAGATGAGAGTCGGCGTCATACTTATATCTGTGGCCCTGTTCGCGGGACTCGGACCCCAAGCACGTCCAAATTTGGGCTGAGCTACGACAGTGGTATAGGTTGGTGTAGTCACGTTGTAATCGACGAAGAGGTCGCCCCGGTCGTCGAATGCCACTATCTGGCCGCTATTTATGTAGGTGTTAAGTAGTGAAGCAGGAGCGGAGCGGTCGCCTTTTATGCGAAGCGTTCCTGGGGCAACATTAATCTTGCCCTTGGCTCCTATGGTGAAGCTTGACCCGGTGGCCGTGTCTTCCAGCGCTCCGCCATATAGATTTACTGTGCCGTTTCTTATGGTGAACTTCGCGACGGAGATGGTTCCGCCGTACAACTTCACAATGCCGTAAACATTTTTCAGTCCCGTGTCGCCTCCGCCAATCAGCAGACCATCGCCGCCGGCCGTTGATGCGGTGACTGTGCCGGCGTACATATCTATCTCGCCACCCTCAACGTCGTCAGCAATCGTGCCGATATCCAATGCCCAGCCGGCCTCAACTGTGGTGGCTTGCGGCGATATAGTCAGCACAACGCACGGGTCATCCTGTCGCCAGCAAGCGACCGAAAGCCGCGACGTCACTGCTGAACCGGCAATGCACGGGTCATTAACCGCGCCCTGGACGCAGGCCCACAAGCCGGCGTTCGGCTCACCATTGCTCCAGTTATTGGCGTCATGCCAATCGACCCCGTCGCCGGCGCCCGTCCAGTTGGTCTGGGCTTCCCACCAGCCGGCTGAAACGCTGCCGACCAAAGGCAGCAACAAAAGAAAGGACATTAAAAGAATAAGTTTCTTGGACATAATACTCCTCCTAAATTCTGAGTTACTAATCGAGTTCTTGAATTTGGCAAAAAACGCGCCTCCATTTTGTGGAGACAACTTACCTCTATTATACAATAATAGCCGTCAAAAAGCAATATATCCATAATATCAAGTTTCCAGCAAAACACCTATTTGAGCCAATCTTCAGCAAACCTCGCAAAATCCCTAAAATCGATGATTTCGGGGGAGCTTTTATACAGATTAGCGGGTGAGTCGAGCGGTAAAAGAATCTCGCCGGTTCCGTCGGTTGTAATCCAGGTGACTTCCTCGGCGGACAGGGCATAGTTATAGATTCTGAAGTCATCTATCCTGCCGACCCAGTAACCCCACCACTGGTCGCGTGTGCCGATATAGAACCTGCTTACGGGCACGGGGAACATCGGTCCGGTGGCATTGGTCGAATGGGCCAAAACCTGCCCGTCGTAGTAGATACTCATCGTATCAGCGAGGGTGTCTTTGACGAAAACGTAGTGGTGCCAGTCGTCGGCAAGGTCGTTTATATCGAGTGTTGCCGACCCGACGCCGTTAGCACCGACATTGAAGTGGACCTGTGGGCCGGAGGCATACGTCGGAGGTATGGGCGTTGGACAGAACGTCTGGAATACCTCGTTGCTGTCTATCCAGGCATCGAACAGTTCCGGCCATTCTCCGCTCGGCGGGTACTGGATGTAGGTTTTGACCCATGCCGAGAAGGTTACGCCCGTTGCGGCAGCGGCAAAGTTCAGCGCCTGCGGCGGCACGGTGACATAGGTATGAGAGCCGTTGGTCAGGTTGATGCATCCATTGCCGTCGTAGCCCGCGCCTGGTTCCCACGTCTGCGCGCCGAGGTTCTGGACCGTGCCCGGGAAGCTGCCGGTCTGGTCGGGTACATTGGTCCCACTTGTTTGATTGAACTTGTACCAGAGCACGGGGCTGTTTGGCCCGTCTATATTGAGACCTGTGTGCAGCCACTCGTCGGCGAAAAGACCCATATCCTGGCTGTCAACATCGCCATCGCTGTCGAGGTCGGCGGGCGAGCGCGGGCCTCCTTCAACATAAAGCACGATGTGGCAAACGGTGAGCGGCGGAATTGTATATGAAAACGCATTGCCTGTAATTGAGGTCAGGGGCGCTCTCTCTGTTATGGTTGGGCTGCTATCGTCAAAGGCCCACACCGCGGCCGATTTGTAGCTGTGCGGGCTTATAATGTTGAACGAGCCGTTTATTGCATCGTCGAAATTTTTATTGATGACTATCAGATGCAGTTCTAAATCATTGGGGCCGCTCACAGAGGCATAGATGGAGCTGTTTTGCTTATCAGACATTATTGCAGCTACCTTCGTGTCGCCGAAGGTGGAGTGTGCGCCATCGTAGTTTCTGTATATATTACAGGCAGCATTTACGTAAGTGCCGCTGCCCCAGTAGGTTGCCATATAGACGCCATATTTGCCGAAGATACCGAGAACGTCTGCCGTGGCGATGCCGCCGGAGTAGTGGTCCTGTGCCCCGTAGTCATATTCCGTGAACGCCAGCTTCGTCCCTTGATAATAGTTATTGATGGACTCAAACACTTCAGGCAGAATGGGCAGGTGGTCGCTGCACCACTCGGCTATCCAACTCTCTTCTAAGTAATCGGGGTCCCAAAGGGTCCTCGGTGCCTGCATACGTGCCTGGCAATTTGCTCTTGAATAGACGGAAGGAACATCCACAATTCTGTTTCCGTCAAAAGGCCCTGAGCCGTCATGTGCCTCGGGATACCAGTGAAGGTCGAGCACATCCAGAAGTCGTCTGCCTGCGGCAACGGAATTTGCCTCCATCCTGTCCAAGTAATAATCGAGGAACCAGTTGTATCCGTTTTTCAAGCTCTCCCAGTCGTTGGCGTCCTGGAAGTTGTGGTATCCGTTAAATCCGTAGCTGACCGGGCCGAGAATCTGGGCGTTGGGGTCAACGTTTTTTACGGCTATGGACAAGGCGACGCTTCTTTCCATCAGCTCAGTGCAGGTGGCCTTGGGGGGATGAAGCCGCGGATGTGTTCCGTTGACGTCGTCGCCGTTCGACCAAATGTCGGGTTCATTGTCGAGGTCATAAAACTTTACGCCGTTCGGCTGGCCAGCATATCCGTATCTGCTCACCAGAAAATTGACGAATTCATCCATATATACGTTGGGGTCGTTGCCGTCGGGATTACCGGGCGGGTTACAGAAAGGCGCACCCTTTGCATAAACAACATTCTTCCATCTGGAGGATGGAGCTTTTTGTTCTACAGTGACCTCGTGTAAGTCGTCTGCGGAGACGTAACCAGCCATTTGGAGGGTTACGACGGATGCTCGGTTGTTCGCAATGGCACTATCGTGAAAAGTCGTTATGGCTATGCCGGGAATGAGCTGCTGTCCCGACGGCAAGCCTCCGACGAGGTTTCGGTCATTCCAGTGGTAGTAGTCGTTGCCTGCGTTTGAGAAATTGTTTTCCCAGTTGTAGCCCGTCAGCCGATTGCCGCCGCTTCTTACGATGGTAAAATTTGCGCCGCTTCCCCAGTTTGTGCCGTAGATATATGGGCTGATTGGCGAGCGATACGCTTCTGTGGATATGGTGAAGGTAACATTAAGGTCTGCCTCGGCGACTGCAACAAGAGCGTTATATACGATTAAAACCGCCGCAAACAGGCCTGTGTGCTTCATTTTGCCCTGCCTCCACCTATAATGGGCGTGGCTATTAACCGGGGCTTCGTTCTGTGCGTGGTCCCGTAAATCCGAGCTAATTTAATGATGTAATTGCTTTGTTTCCTTGCTGGCTGTATTATTATACCCGCTCCACTTTACGAAAGCAAGTATTTTTGCGATGGTTTTAAGGAATCTCTGAGCTATAGGGTGTTGCTAAGCCGGAAGGATTATCGCGTTGAAACCGCCCCTTGCCCTTATCAATAGCGGCGGTCGGATTCGAACCGACGACCCTGGGCTTATGAATCCCATGCTCTAACCAACTGAGCTACACCGCCATTTCGATTGAATAGTTTAACTGTGAAAACCCACCGCTGCAACAGAATTTACGGCGATTCGACTTAGCCGTTGCACCTCAGCTTGATGGGCGTGGCGAAATTGCTTGACAGGATTGTGGGATTTGATTATTTGTTTGACGCAATGGCAATAGAGGGAAAGACAGAACTGTTTTTTTAACCGGCATTTTAGGTGAGTAATCAATATGGCAAAAAGCAGGGCAAAAGTGGCAGTGGTCGGCAGCAGTAATATGGATTTGGTCGTTAAGTCCGATAGGATACCGATAGTGGGGGAAACGATTTTGGGCGGGGACTTCCTGATGGTGCCGGGCGGCAAAGGCGCAAACCAGGCGGTGGCGGCGGCAAAGCTGGGGGCAGAGGTGTTCTTCATTGCAAAATTAGGTGACGATATATTCGGAACACAGTCGCTGGCGAATTTTAAGAAGGTGGGCGTCAATACGAAATTTATCAGCATAACAAAGGATTCGCCGTCGGGGGTGGCGCTGATTATGGTGGATGCGAAGGGGAATAATTCAATCGTTGTCGCGCCGGGGGCGAATCAGAAGTTGTCGGCAGGGGACGTGAGAAAAGCAAAGGCGGATATCGCATCGTGCGGGGCGGCTGTGGCGCAATTGGAGATTTCACTTGAGACGGTTATGTGTGCGGCCCAAATCGCAAAGAAAGCGAAGGTGCCTTTCATTTTGAATCCCGCGCCGGCAAGAGAGCTGCCTGTCGAGCTTCTCAAACTGGTGGATGTCCTTACGCCAAATGAGACGGAGGCACAGATACTCAGCGGTGTGGCGGTGAGCGATGAAACGACGGCAAAAGCGGCCGCGGAGAAGCTTCTTGAGACGGGTGTGGGGACAGTCATATTGACGATGGGGATACAAGGGTATCTGTTGGCGGGCAGGGGGGGTGTGGAATTTGTCGGTGCACATAAGGTCAAGGCGGTAGATACAACGGCGGCGGGCGATGCGTTCACGGGCGGACTTGCGTTTGCACTGGCGGGTGGGCAGCCGATTGCCGATGCGGCGCGATTTGCCAATTACGTTGCGGCATTGTCGGTGACGAAGATGGGGGCTCAGCCGTCGATGCCTTCGCTGAGGGAGGTTGAAAAGTTTATGAAACAGTAAGCCGAGACGGCTTACGGAAAACTATTATCTGAATCAGGGAGGTTTCAAAATGGTAGCGATTCAATCTTACGGGCTGGCGGTTCTGATGTGCGTGGTAACGATGCTGTGCTGGGGTTCATGGGCGAACACGCAGAAGTTAGCCAGCAAGGAATGGAAGTTTCAGCTTTTCTACTGGGATTACTCAATCGGGGTGTTTTTGCTTACGCTGATACTGGCTCTGACGATGGGTTCTATGGGAAGCGGTGGACGAAGCTTTGCGGCGGATTTGTCGCAGGCAAGCGGCAAATTCCTGGGGTATGCTTTTTTAGGCGGGGTGATATTCAATATCGCCAATATCCTGTTGGTCGCTGCTATTGATATCGCCGGGCTTGCGGTGGCGTTTCCGGTCGGTATCGGTTTGGCGCTGGTCATCGGCGCGATTACCACTTACCGTGTTGACCCGACGGGCAAGGTATCGTTACTGGCACTGGGCGTGGCGGGAGTGGCGGTAGCCATAATTTTAGACGCACTTGCTTACAGAAAGCTGCAAACAGGCGGGCAAAAAGCAGGCACAAAAGGGATTGTCCTGTCGGTGCTTTGCGGGATTCTGATGGGTTTCTTTTTCAGATGGGTGGCGGCGGCGATGCCGTCGGATTTGGCAAACCTTGCTTTGCCGGCTGAAGCGGGCAAGCTGACGCCATATACGGCGCTGGTGTTGTTCTCGCTGGGACTGCTGGCGTCTAACTTTGTTTTCAACACTGTAGGCGTAAAGTTAATCACGGGGCAGTCGGAACCGCTGGGGGACTATGTAAGAAAAGGAAATTTGCGGCTGCACCTTGTGGGCGTCATCGGCGGTATGATTTGGGGTGTGGGTATGTCGTTCAGCATACTTGCAGGGGACTCGGCGGGTTACGCAATCTCATATTCGTTGGGCCAGGGTGCGACAATGGTGGCGGCGTTTTGGGGAGTGTTTATCTGGAAGGAGTTCAGAAACGCTCCAAAGGGCGTCAACGGGCTGATTGCATTGATGTTTCTGTGTTTTATCGTCGGACTGGCTCTTATCACCTTCGCCAATGCAAAGTAGAAAAGAAACCGTGAAAATAACCAACGCTGATGCGTGATGCACCGAAATAAGAAAATCAAGGGGATATGCAATAAAAGGGCTTGATTGAGCGTCTAATAATAATCACAATGTGTTTGTTTGCGAAATAGTTTGAGAAATCTTTTTTTCAGGAGAAGTGAATTATGAAATCAATGAAGAAGGCAGTTGCGGCAGGAACAGTGCTGGCATGTGTAATGCTGGCGCAGGTTGTAGTCGCAGCCGAAGGTGTGGTGGGCGAATGGGAGTTCAAGAGCAAGATGGACGCCAGGACGTCTGATGCGACGATGACAATTACGAGGAACGCCGATGGGAAGTATTCTGGGACGTGGACGACGCAACGTGGCGAAAGCGTCCTTTCGGATATTACATTCGAGGGCGGCAAAGTAAAGTTTGTGCAGACGATGAAATTTCAGGACCGGGAGTTCAAAACGTCATACGAAGGGACTGTTGAAGGCGGTAAACTGAAAGGCACTGCAAAGGGCGATCGCGGCGATTCAACGGTTGAGGGGACTCTTCAGGGAACACCGAAGAGCGGGGCAGAGGCGATATGCGGCGAATGGCAGATGACCGTTAATACGCCTGCGAGGGAAAATGTTGAGAAGCTGACAATTACGAAGGACGCCAACGGCGTGCTTGCGGGTAAATGGGCGGGGCAAAGAGGTGAGAGCGCGATTTCCAATGTGAAGTTTGAAGCCGGCAAGCTGACGTTCGCACGCAGCAGCAGAATGGGCGACAGGGAATTTACAACAACATTTTCGGGCACTGTTACGGGCGACGAGATAAAGGGCACGTTCAGCAGCGAGCGCGGCGACAGGGAAGCAAATGCGACGCGCGTCGGCGCGAAGAAGGCCGAGCCGAGCAAGGCGGAGCCGAACAAACCGGCGCCAAGTAAGCCGGCCGGAGGCAAATAATCAGCCGGGTAAGCAGCTAAATTGCTTAGCCGCGAGAAGAAATGTAAGACAGCCCCGCAATGCCGATTGGTGTTGTGGGGCTGAATTTTGCGCCGATTTCAAAAGATTTGAGGAACGCCGCCGGGCTTACATACGTTTGTATCTTGGGCCGCCGGCGCCTTCGGGGCAGGTCCATCGGATGTTGTCGTATGGACATTTGCGCTGGCAGGTTTTGCAGTGAAGGCAGTTTGAGGGATTGGCTGGTTTAACTTCGTTTTGGATTGTTTCGTACACGCCTGCGGGGCAGAAGGTGATGCAGGGACAGTCGAATTTGGGCGAGCATTTAACCTTGCAGATGTTCCCATCGAGAATTGTAAGGTGTGAGGGCTGCTCTTCGCGGTGCTCTGTGGCGGCGACGGCGGTGAAGGTGTCTTTGTCGAAGGATTGATTGGGCTTTAGCCGGTAGGGCATTGTGGTAAGCGCTTCATAATCTTTTTCGATATTAAAGGCCGGCAGCAAAGTCCCGAGGACAGATAACGGCATACCCTGGAGTGGGCCGAATTTGGCGACGGTCTGGCGGAATTTGGCGGCGCGTTTCATTTCTCGCGCGACGTTCGATTGCTCGATAAGGTTGGTATATCTGCCCGCGGTCTGAGTGGGGTTATCGGAGGATTCGGCGATTGCCTTAGCGGCCTGGATGCCGGAATCGATTGCGTTATGGAGGCCTTTGATTTTGAGCATATTGACGAAGCCGGCCGAGTCGCCGATTATGACACAATTACCCTTGCCTATGCTGCCTGTCAGGGGGTCTCTTGGAACGGCGAACCAGCCGCCTTCCGGAATCATTTTAGCGCCGGCCTCGACTACGGTGCCGCCGTCGATGAATTGCTTTACGAATTTGTGTCCCTTAAACCGCGTGAGTGCATCCTGTGGGCAGAAGTCGCAGTATCTCCAGTCGGTGCCGATAATCATACCGACGGCAAGGTGCTCCGTCTGGAGGGCATAAACAATTCCGCCTCCGAACATTCCCGGGCCTATTACGGGGGTCCAAATCGGATAACCCATCGCGTGAACCACCCGGCCTGCGGTGAATTTGTCGTATTGCTCTTTGCTTACCTTAATCAATTCTTTGACGCCGACCGAGTAGAGCTGATTTGTGTGTCTTTTCAAGTAAGCTTTTTCGACAAATTTTTCCGTAAGCAGGCCGTCGCAGCCCTCGGCGAGGACAATGAATTTTGCTTCAATTGTTTCGCCTTCGACGTAGTTGGGCTGTTTGTGACCTTCCTTGTCGAGACCCTGGTCAACGAGCTTGACGGCCTTGGCTGCGCCGGTCTCATCGACGATGATGTCGCCGGCGGCAAAACCGCTGAGGACCTCGACGCCGAGGTTTCTTGCGATTTGGCCTAACCATTTGGCCAGTTTGCTGATGGAGACGGAGTAATCGCCGAGGTGAATCATTTGGCCGAAGCCCAGTCCTAAGATTCGGGCGAGGCGAATGACGGGGAGAATATTGAAGGATAACTTGCCGCCCAGAAGAAACATAATGTTGTCTTTGTCGATTTTGTTTGCGAGGACGTCCTTTGCGGCGTCGGTATCACGCCAGCCGGGCGACGCTGCATCAAGCAGGGTATGGAGCGGCTCGGCTTCGAGGACAGCGCCCGAGAGATTGTGATTGCCGAAGTCAGCGCCTTTTTCGATAAGGACGACTTCGGCTTGGGGTTTTAAGATTTTCAGTTGGATTGCGCAGGCAAGGCCCGCCGGTCCGCCTCCGACAATCAGTGCCTCGACCTTGCTGTAGTTTGTATTGTCTGCCACTGTCAGGTTTACTCCTCTAAAGCCGCGACGAGCTGCGGCACAATATCTTCGACAGCCCCGACGATATAGTAATCGCACTGCTTGAAAATCGCTGCGCCGGGGTCGCTGTTAATCGCGATAATCGTCTCGGTATTGGCGACGCCAATCATATGCTGGATTGCGCCGGAAATACCGAGAGCGACGTAAAGTTTGGGGCCGACTGCCGTTCCGGTTTGACCAACCTGGTGGATTCGTTCGGTGAAACCCTGCTCGACTGCGGCGCGAGAAGCGCCTTTTTCGACGGCGGTATTGAGACGCCTTGCGAGAGAGCCGCAGAGAGAGCCGAGCAGGCGGTCGTAATTATCGCGGTTCTGCATCCCTTTTCCGCCGCTGACAATGACATCCGCCTCGAAGTTGACTTTGCCGGCGCCAAGCTCGGTTTTCAGTATTTCCAGGGCTATGTCATCTTTTGTGACATTGGCTTTGAGTTTGATGACTTTTCCCGTTCTCGATTCATCGGGGGTGAGGCGTTTCATAACGCCTGGTCTTGCGGTAGCCATTTGTGATTTTGAGTTTTTGGTGCATATAGTGGCCATAACATTGCCGCCGAGGGCTGGTCTTGTCTGGAGGAGGATGCCTATTTGGCCTTTGCGGGAGCTGTCCCTGATATCGAGGCCTGTGCAGTCGGCGGTTAGGCCGCAGCCGACGCGATATGAAACAAGCGGGGCGAGCATTCTGCCCTGAGGCGTGGCGGCATAGAGGACAATCTGAGGCCAGTATGTGCTGATTGCATCGCCGATGACCTTGCGGTGTGCGATGGGGTCGAATTCGGCTAAAAGCGGGTCCTCTGTCAAATAAACATTGTCGGCCCCTGCGGCAATCAACTTCGGCGGAATTGATTCGAGATTATCGCCTGCAAGGACGACGCCGACCTTTGTGAGCAGGGAATCAGCCAGTTCTCGCGCCTTGCCTATAAGCTCGAATGTTGCGGGATGGACTGAATTGTCGCGGTGTTCTGCGACGACCCATACCTCGCCTGTATAGGCAGGTTCGGTGTGCTGCAAGCCGGCGAGCATATCATCGAGCGCATTTTTGTGAAAGTGTTCGCCGGCCTGAGTCAGAATTTTCGCTTTGACTGATTCGTCAATCCGGTTGATTTCTTTTATGCCGAGGCGTGACATCGTATCGGCGAGGATTTTGAAATCCTCGGATTCTTTTTTTGTGCTCTCGAAATTTCTGTCGAATATATTCGCTCTTTTTGCCGGTAAGACGTAGGCGCCGGCCTGTTGGTCGCCTGTGCGGTCGGCTTGTCCGTTGCCGGTTTTGAAGCCCTCGGTGACAATTTTAACGAGCGCCTTTGCATCGGTAACCTGACGGCATTTTCGGGAGCTTTTGCCGGGCGGGAAGACACGAATGACGCTGGTTTTGGAGCCCTTAACGCCAATCAGGGTTGCCTTGATGTCGTCGCTGGTCCAGGTTGTTACTTTTGTTCTGTTGGCTCGCCTTGTCCCCCCAAAAGTCGCAAACAAGGGATATTCATATTTTGCAACGGTAAGGACGACCGGAGTTCTTTTTGCGGCGACGATTTGGCTGCCGCCGCTGATGATTCTTGTAAACTCGAATCGGCCGTTGCGAAACTGGGCGTCGGTTGCATAGGCAATGCAGGGGGTCTGGAGCTCTTCTGCAATCTGAGGCGGCACCTGTGCGGTGTCGCCGTCCACCGACTGCATCCCGGTAACGACATAGTAATTATTGTCGCCGTTAAAAATTTCCTTTGCAATTTTTTTGATTGCGAATGCCAGTGGATTGGCGGTAGCGACGGTGTCGGCTCCGCCGAGTGCTCTGTCTGTTAGTAAGATGACGTGGTCGGCGCATCTGTTTAAGCTGTAGCGAAGGACGTCTTCGGCCATCGGCGGCCCCATACTGAGAGCGACGATTTTAGCGCTATTGTCGCCGCTTATCTGCCTCATACGGTTGGCAAAGGCAAGGGCCTGGGTATCAAGCTCGTTTATCACGCTGGCCAGGCGTGCGCGAACAAGAGTGCCCGTTTCGGGGTCGAAGGCGTTGTCGGTTATCTGAGAGACATCAGGAACCTGCTTGACCAAGACGATATAATTGCTCATACAACTTATCCTGTTTTTCAGTGAACTCATTGCTGCCCGTCTTGCGTCAGCCCCGGCTCTTACCCTGACAAGCCAAAGGTCGCAGTGGGGCGAAACCAGCAGTATATCTCGATATTTTCATTATGTCAAACGCGAGGGCGCACGAATTTCTCCATTGATGATGGTGCGGAAAACCAAATCAATCAACAACGAACATCAATTTCGGCCTTTATCGGCCCGCGCTGCGACATCCGGCATCGAGTATCGTGCGCTCAGAACTTATATATAAACGACATCTGCCCTCTCAAGCTGTCCGCATCGTCCTCGCCGCTGTATTTCGTCTCCCATTGCGAAAGTTCAAAGCCGATATCCGCGTTCTTGTCGATGGCATAAATCACGTTTGCGAACACCGCCCTGTTGCACTCACGGTTGTTGTCCGTTACACCGCCCAAATCATCGTCATCCACGTCATCAACGCTTACTCCGACATTATAGCTCCATTTACCCCAGGGCCCAAAACTTGCCTCTATCCAGCCGCCGCGACTCGATATCTCCTTGTCGTACACAGGCGAACCGGACGTCCCTATGTTCCTCAGCCCCTGGCCGATGCCGCCCAGATACGCTGCAAGGTTCTCTCCCGTAAACAGCTCGCCTTTCAGCGTCAGCCACTTGTTCACCGGCTGCAATACGTCCAGGTTCAGCGACCAGCTGTGGAACTTGTCGTTGCTGCCGTTGACGGCCGTATCATACTCCTCTTTCGCCCAGTGACCTGAAACGCCTATCGTGGTCGGCTTGTAACCCCACGATGGAAATGTCACACTCGCCCTCGCCTGTAAACTCGGAAAACCCGCGTCCTCCCCCGCATCACCAGGCGTAAAGCTCCCTGACTGTCCTATCGTCCTCGCCAATGCTCCCTCAAATTTCAAATCCACGTCCTTATCCATTACATAACTCTTCGTAAACCGCAACTGCGGTCTGCGGTACCCGATATTGCCGACCCACCAACAAGCTGAATAATTCAGCATATCAGGAAACAGCGGCGATATAACATCGCTCGTTTGACCTGCCAATATGCTGAAACGCTCTGCAGGCCAATCAAGATTCATATACGCATGCCGCATCATTGGCCTGGGCTTGTTCTCTGCGCCGCCCTCGTAAAAATCTATCTCCACCCGCCCGCTCGTCTTCATTTCTCCGCCGCCGGGACCGTATATCCTCATCCCAAGCCGCGTCTCATTGGCAGTCATATTGAACTGGCTGTCATCATCGTTGCTCGCCTCCGACTGAACCCACTTGGCATAATTGCCCGTCTCGATACGCGAGCTGTCATACGCCGCATCAAGCTTTAATCGGCCATATAATTCCACGTCCAGCCCCGACACAACCGGCCTCTTTTCAACCACCGTTTTCGCCGGCTCCGCTGCCTTCGCAGAAGGTACATTCGGCTCCGGCTTTGCCTTAACCGGCTCTTCTTGTTTCTCCACCATCCTTTTTATCTCGCCAAGCTCCTTCTCTAATCTATCTATCCTCGCTTTCAGTTCCGCGTTTTCCTTCGCCGTATCCGTCTCACTCATCGCCGGACATACCTGCCCTCCTGCAAGTAATATTCCAGCAATTGCCAAAATTATCACTTTTTTCATAACTGCAATCCTTTCCTCAAAGCCCAAACACAAATCACATCTTTTCACCGGGTAAAAACGACGCTCAAATCCAAAGGGCATAAGTTTACCGTAACTTCACAGATACCGTCAAGAAATCTCCCCCGGCGGTGCAACAGAAGATTTTCAGAAAAAAAGGCAGGAAGATATGACGACTCACATAAATTTGACACCTTGCCCGCAAAACTGCTATAATTCCGTCTGAAATTTGCGCCCGTAGCTCAATTGGATAGAGCATCGGTCTACGGAACCGGAGGTTAGAGGTTCGAGTCCTCTCGGGCGCGATGGCCTCGCAGGACAAGTCGGTAGATAAGCCCCAATCAGATTCCAAGCATCAAATCCAAAACCTGCCTGCAGGCAGGCGATATCCCAAACAATACTCAAATACCAATTTTCAAGTATGCTCTCAAAATGTTGGTAACATTTTGTTTGTTATTAATCCGCTTCTGCGGAGTCGGCGAGGGATTGCCTGAACTCCAGATACTCCTGCTCGGTCATTGTCTCGGTGATTTCGCCGGCCAGCCAGGCGTCATCAAGCCAGTCAACTAACTGCTTAACCATAAGCGGCTCGACAACAGGCGATTGCTCGGCTTCAATAAATTCTCGCTTAATGCACTCTTTGGATTTGGTTATTTGCAACTGCTTTATTCTGCGAATCGCTGAGATTGTCTCGTCAGGTCTGATTTCGTAAAACTTGTCGGTTCTCGCACGCAGTCGCGCCGGCCTTGCCAGCAAGCTTGCCCTCGTATCGGGCAGCATCAAACCAACGCTCGTTGTGTTTGGCCTGGTTACATCTTCGGCGGCGATTTCGGCCAGCATCGCTTCACTTGTCGCGCCAATGATATTGTCTTGCCCTGAACCGCCAGCCATTTTCATCCACTGGTTGTCACCCCACGCCGCCTCCCATAGCCAGTCATTGCAGAAAAGTTTCAGGTCGGCAATATCCACGTCGCCGTCCGCATCGAGGGATATGTTGGGGTCCTGCGTCATCCAGACCTTCGCCAAAATCGCAAAGTCAATGAAGTTGACAATCTCGTCTTTATTATAGTCGGCCTTGCTCCAGTAATATTCGTCCCCGCCCAAATCCACCCGACCGTAAGTTATACGGGGCTCGCCGTCGATGTCGGTCTCATCGCCGTAACTGCCGTTCGGGTCGCCGGCGTTCTTGCACTGAGACGTTTCACCCAGGTGCAAATCATTTGGGTTTGTGCCGATATTCATAAAGCACGGTTCGCCCGTGATATTGCCGGTGCCGGGATGCGGTTGCTGTAACAGGCAGTAATTTACTTTATTGAAACTCCAGGTTTGCCTGTTAAGGTCGTTTGTGTTGTTGCCGGATATGATGCAGTTGATTATGTTCGGGTCCGCCCCCGGGTCAGTAGCTACTATACCATAGGTATCATTATCATAAATGGTGTTGTTTCTAACAAGCGGCACGGAACTTTGGCTATAAAAAATAATCCCTGCGCCGCCTGGGTATATAGAATGTTTGGTCCCGTTGTTGTGAATCCAGTTATTTGTTATGGTAGTCGCAAGATTGTCGGACAATAGCAAACCATTATAGCCGCAATAGCGAATCACGGAATTTTGCATATTGAGATTGCATCCGTAAGACAGTGACAGACCGCCGTCTTCACAATCGGCAATAACGCAGCGGTTTAGCGATAAATCCGTATCCGAACAATACACACCATCGGCACCGGAATTTTTCACGGAACAATCAGTCATTGTGGTAGTAACATCTGATAAATCCAGACCGTAATAGTCGCCGTCAAAAACAGAGTTGTTTAGAGTCAGAGTGCCTTCTCTGCCATAGAAACCGGCGTTCGAGTGTCTCTTAAACAAGGTATCACTCGCGGACAAAACACTGTAGCGTTCCATATCGATACCGTAAATTGTGCCGTAAT
>Ga0315277_10000656_pt1 | contig 54074 bp, 40 predicted proteins | sample YL17G05_15_MG_FD_203695 | JGI IMG/M metagenome (GOLD analysis project Ga0315277, IMG submission 203695) | Sediment microbial communities from Yellowstone Lake, YNP, Wyoming, USA - YL17G05_15 | ecosystem: Environmental > Aquatic > Freshwater > Lake > Sediment | place: USA: Wyoming | collected... | reverse complement strand
TTTGTGATCGTCCCCGCCGAGCAGGTGGCGAAAAAGCTGATGGAGGGCAAAGATCATTTGTCTGCCGCCGAGCTGCTGGCGGCGGTCGGGCCCAACTTAACCAAGAGCACCGCCATGCAAGTGATCAGAAATATCGTTAACGATCCTGTTCTTAACGGGAACCTCTCTTTTGAAAATATAAGCCTGAATAAAGCGCAGGTCGAAAGGTTCATTGCCACCATGGGCTTCCTGGCCCAGGTTGAAGTTGCCGGCTACAAGGTTGACACCTCCACCCTCAGGGATAAATCTGCCCTCAAAGAGGTTGACAATGTACTGGCCTGGCTGAAGGGCGAGGAGCCGGTGGGCGGAAATGAAAGTGGAACCGGCGCAACGGAGAGCAAAGAAGGCAAAGATATTGAGACACAAATAAAAGATGCCGAAAACGATGGCCAAAAATATTCGCTCGCCTCGAACCATATGAGGCTTTTAGCCTTAGCTGGTAAAACGGAACAGCTGGAACGATTCTTCAACAAGTACAAAGGGAAAATTAAAAATTTAGAAAATGATGAGACCATGGCCACATTTTTCCATGCCTATGGGGCAAATGAAAAACATTATGATAAAGCTTTTGCCGTCGCCTTAAAACTAAAGGGGGGTGACGAACGGGCAAAACAGCTAAGACAAATAGCCGATAAATATAGAATAGCAAAACAATACACCAAGGTGATTGAAGTGTACCTTAAACTCTTCGAATTAGACCATATCAAAGAAGAGGAATTTTGCCGGGCGATAATGGGTCAACTGGCCAACGGTAAAGGTGAGCTTGAACAGGCTTTCACCTGGGTCATCGGCGCGAAAGATTCGGATCGCGCTCATATCAAGGCTGTCGCTGAAAAAGTGAAAGCTAAATTAGAGAAGTTGAGTCAGAAAACCGCGGATGTAATAAAAACCATCTCGATCTGTGAAAAGATGATCAAGCACTGCGCCGATGAGGCTTCCTTCGCAAAAGCAAAGGCCGTGGGAGAAAAACAAGAAGCCGGGCTTAAGCACTACCGCAGCGCTCTCACCAATCTCATGCCGAAAAAAGAGAAAGGGGTTGAAGTGGGCAAAGAGCCCAAGCCCAATATGGGAGACGTTGTAATCGGAGACCTGCAGCAAGCCGTCGCCATCCTCAAAGATATCCTCGAGAAAGACCCTGAAAATGAAGAAGTGCAGGAAATGCTGCTCCAGAGTTATGATTATCTGTTCAGGTTTACCAAATCCAAAGAACGGCTCTTAACACTATATAATGATGTAGAGCAAATGCTCAAGAAAACCTCATCCGATGTGTATTTTACTTATCTTCTTATTGCCTATCAGTACGCCAATGCTTTATACATCCGGTCAGAAAACATCGATTTAATCCCCGCCGATAAAGAGGCCCTCAAGAAGAAAGCAAAAGAAGCTTATAAAATACTGGATGAAAAAGCAAAAGCCTGGCTGGATGAAAACAAGAACAAGCTGTCAAATCCAAAATTATCCGCCACCGAATCCGGCAAACGAAAATACCGGGCATACCTTCTGGTCCGAGAAGCGATCAACTCCTACTGGAGGAGAGGCAACAAGTCAACCGGTCCTAAAGCCAACAAATTAATAAAGCAATATTCCGGTTCCTTTGAAGGAGATGCCGATTATCTCAAAGACATCATTAAACATGGGCTGGATCGGGCTAGAGACATGCAAGCCTTTCGTGACGCAGCAAAAGGTGATAAGGGCGGTAAGGCAGGCGGCAGTAAAGATGGTAAAAAGATTAAAGGTGTCGAAGCAGAAAAAGAAGAAGCAGAAATAACAGGCGTGGAGTAATAGGAGATTAAATGACCGACGGCGGAGTACCAGCAGGAGTACCAGCAGGAGGAACCAATCCAGGGGCGGCGGCAACCCAGCCGGCCCGGGCAGCAGCATCCCAACCGGCCAGCGCGGCCAAACCCTCTACCCAACCCAAACTGGCGGAGGCGTCAACTTCCCCTATCGACCTAAATCAGACCTCCTACGGGACCATCGTCCCGGAATTCTGGCGCAAACAGGCCGATACTTCCCTGGTCGATCAAACTAAGCTGAGGGAAACGCTCACCAGAATCTACAGCAGTAGCCTGCGCTACATGTATTTAGAAGGCCACTATGCCATGGCGTGGGTCGTGACTTCCAGTGGCACCAAGCATCTTTTCTTGGATCTAAAAGATTTCCGCTGGAAGGCACTCTCCACCCTATACGAGAAAACGGAGAACAGTTTCAAAAATAAACAGATCAACGGCACCAATCTGGCGGAGCGGCTTAAAAAATATATCGAAGCCAGGGTTAAAGAACTGAGGAAAAAGAGCGGCCTCTCCGACGACTACAAGAAATGGCTGGAAGCTTATGACCGCGGCGAAGATCTTTTTGCGCTGGCCGCCCGCCTGCTGGCGCTCGACCTCCATGCGGGAGAAGACGCCATCCCCAAAATACTGGAAATCCTCAACCTGATCAGGGCTCCGGAGGGCAAGAAATTCGGCAAGTTATCATTCTCAGTCGAGGAATTTACAAAAGGCATCTATACGCAGCTGTGCACCAATCTGGAGGTCGTAAAACCCGACGGCAGCACCCTCGTTCTCTCCGCTATGCTGCTGGGGGAAAGAGCAGCCAAGGATGAGCCTTTTATAAAACTGTTCGGAAGCGTCCTTTCACAAAACGGCATTACCGAAAATGACAGCCTGGAACAGATCGAAAAATACCTGGGAAAAGGCAATCCGGTCATAAACAAAGCCCACCTGAATCAGCTCTCTAATACTTCTGCGGGAAGGCAGAAAAGTTCCGCCCTGAAGATGAGGGTCTATGTGATCGAGAAAACCAACCTTAAAGCTAATCGAGTGGAACTCTACTTTGTTGTCACTCAAGGCGGAAGAATTCTGATGGAATCCGACAAGATCCCACCCCTTGAAAAATGGGAACCGCGTCTGAGAACATTGGCCGAAAATCTGGTAAAAGCCGGAGCCAGGGGGAAAAATCTGGTGGAGCTTATTTTCAATTACCAGAATTCAAAGGGTGAAGAAGCCGAAAAAGAAGAAGGGGATGATAACAAAAGAGCGGAGCGGGGATCGCATGTCGTCGCTTTTAGCGACATGATAGGAAATCTGATGGGCGGGGTTGAAGACGAGGCCAAGCTCTTAAGAGCAGCCCAGGCGATCCTGGGTGCGGTCAAAGCTGATGGCAAAAAACTGCGGTCCGATATTCTTAAGGCTTTAAGTGTTATGTTAAGATGTTACTTTAGAGAAAATCCCAGAAAAAAGATCGCCCTGGCAAATATTTTGAAAGTTATTAATAACATTAGAGGATTAATAAAAAATAATAAGCTTACTCATGAGAAGATCGAGACCTATTATGCCATTCTGTTAAAAGGGAATAAACCTCTCACTGAAAAACAAAAACAAGTATGGGAACAAGCTGGATATTTCGCCGAAGCATTCCAGAAAATCGTGGATAAATCGGCTCCCAATTCAGAGCAATTCAGCCCGCCTGAACTGATCGGAGCCGCCACCCTGGCCGAGGTGGGCACCGAAGGCAGAATAGCCGCCGAAGATGCTGAAATTGTCCAAAAACAGCTGGATGACGCCGAAAGAGAAGTAAAATTCCAGAAACAAGTCGAAGAAAGGTTCGGGGAAAAAGCCGCTGCCTTGCAGATAAACGAAGCGCTCATGGCCGAGGTGGCCGCTAAAGCCGCCAGAAAAAGCTTGAAAGAAACCCCACTGCTAAGGGTTTTGCAAAGCTTATCCATCTTCAAGCTTTCCGAAAGGAAAAAGATCAAGGCCGATCCTTTCAAGGTCCTGCTCGAGTATATAAAATTAATTTCGGGGAGACTGGCCAGCCTGCCGGTCGGTTTCCTGACCCGGTATGAAAATGGAAAGACCATCCCCGGCGCCCTGGAGCTTTTTGCCGAGGGCAGAAGGCCGCTCTCATCCGATGAGATGCAGACCTTCCTGGGCATCATCGAGTTTATCCGGAAAAACGGATTTGATAAAGAGCTACTCTATCAGGCCATCAAAAATGTCCAGGACCGCAAGGAAGGGAGCGCCATGCTGCCCGTCTGGAGCAAGTTCCTGCTGGGCGAAAAAGGGGTAAAGGTCCTGGCCGATCCCAAGCTGACCACCCTGAGAGCCCCTTTTTCCAAACCGGCCGAAGCAGCGGAAGGCAAGCCGGCGGTGGAGCCGAAGAGCGAAGGCCTGGTCGGCGAGAGTTACCAGGTTTCCTTCGAAGACCTGCCCAAAGAAGCCCCCCTGGTGAACCTGTGGCTGCTCGCAATTAATCAATATCCCAACGAAATCTCCGCGGCCGAAATGGCCCAGGCGCTGGAACACAGGGCGGCCCTGGGTTATCTTACTGCCACCACCCTGAATATCCTGTTAAAGGTTTTCGACGAAAAATTCCTGATCAACCACCCCCTGCCCCAGACCTTGCAGGTATTGCTGAGAGAAATTTTGTCGGTCGAACTGAAGGGGCCGGACAAAGACAAAAAAGACCAGATCAAACTGCCCGGCGGTTTTAAATTATCCAAGAAAGAAAGAGCCCTGCTGAGAAGGATCCTGGCTTACAGTGAAAATCCGGGGAAAGTCCAACTGGGAATATTAAACGCCGAAGACCGGGGCCTGCTCGCGGGAATATTTAAAAAGTTATTTGCGCTTGCCGGAAGCCTGGGAAAAGAAGACAAAAATCACGGAAAGGCGGTCAGACTGCGTGATTATTTTAGATCTCTGGAATTGCGCCGCCTCTCAAGTGCTTTTAAAGACAAACCGGCCTTGAAAGAATTCATTCAATACTTGGAGCGGGGCCGATTCAGGACCAAAGAAGGGGTCGTGATCGACCGGGTCTATTCCTTGGACCTGGACAAGATCCCCAAAGATCTGGAAAATGCCGAGGTTTACCGCAAGGGAATAGAGATCCTCCGGAACCTGGCTGACGGCCTCAGAGAAGGAACCATTTTCGAAGAAGAGATCCCAACCCATGACAACTGGGTCTTTGATAAGTGGATCAGAATAAAGCATGGTGTACTTAAAGGAATGAAAGAATCTCTGGCCACCCAGGACGCATCCATGTTCAACGGCGTGGAAGACGGAACCATCCAGTACTATAAATACCTCTTTTTCTACGGCGAAGCCCATTTCCAGGCGCAGGTGGCGGCGTGGGACAACGAAATGAAAGGCCTGCGGGCACAGCTGGATGAAATCTACAAAGCCGGAAAAAAGCACATTCGGGACCGCGATAGGATCAAAAAAGACTTCGAAAGCATGAAGCCGCTGGCGGCAAAGATCAAGGTGCTAAGAGAGAAGAGCCGCCAGTATCTGGACAATAATGATAACGTCCTCAGACGAGATGCCAATCTGGGGGTCAGGGCCAAACTCAACACCCTGCTCGCCCAGGCCTGGCTGGCCGAAACCTCGCTGCTGGATATCGAACAGGGCATCGCTTTCTTAAAATTCATGGATGAAAAACTGGGAAAGGACAAAGATGTCAAGGCCAAACAGGAAGAATTTATCCAGGCCTGCTACAACACCGATCCCAAAGAGCCGGGCGAAAAGAAAAAGAGAGAGGACTACCAGAAGTTTATCGAAGCCTTTGACAAGAGGCATGCCAAGATCGATGATGAAATCGACAAGTACGATGCCGAAGCCAACAATACCAAGGTCGGCGGCGCCTACTTGAACAGCGAAGATCTGGACGACAAATTCCTTCGAGCTTTTATCGAGCACTTTGCTAAGGGCCGGGGGACCGGCGATTTCGGCGCCTTTGAATTGAACTTTGATCTGGTCGCCAAGATTATAAAAAAGAAAATGACCCTTAAAGATGAGCATGGCAACGAAATTAGAACCGGAAGGGAACTTTTTGCCTTCATCTTGCGGACCTTCAAAAAGGACCGCGACTACTGGACCTCTCTGAGCAAGGATCCCACCGACGACTTCCTGGCCACCCGCCGGGCCAAGCAGGCGTTTGCTCTGGTCCTGCGGTTCATGCCGATCGAACGAAAAAAATACGATCCGCTTAAAGCCGGGTTAAACGTAGCCGGATACGCGGGCCAGCATTTCGCGGCGAGGACCGCGCTGGGAAGAACCCCCCTCCGGCACCTTTTTAACCCGGTAATATTCGGTGCGGCCAGCTATGCGCTGGATAAATATGACATAAACATGCAGCGGCAAATGGGCGGGCCCAGCCTGCAAGAGCTCGAACGTATCGTTAACAGCCCGACCGAAAGGAATGCCTACCAGGCCGCGGAAGTTCTGAGCGCCGTTTCCGTTCCCAGAACCATGCAAACGGTAAACATCTCAAGGAACGCCCGCATCCTCTTTGACTCGAACCTGAACGCCCGCAGCGAAGCCGACCTCAACACCGTCGGCTGGCAAACGGTCGAGGCAGCAGCTCACCAACTGTCGGTAATTTACCACGGCATCACCACAGTGCCGGAGCATACCAAGAAATATGATGAATTGCTAAAAAAGAAAAAGATCCTTATCGATATTCCGGGAAATTACGCTCAGATCAGGTCGGCGCTGCTGGCCCTGGCCAAATACCTGCAGATAACCGTGGTTGATTTCAAAACCATGAGCCCCCTTCGGATCGAAGTGCTGGGAACCGCAGAGGGAGCCTATTTCAAGGCCGACGAAGTTTTGAAAGATGCTACACCCGAAGTGAGACTGGGCTTGATCTACTTGAGCCTGCTGACCACGGAAGCTCCGCTGATCATGGCCGAAGCGCTCAAAGACCCGAACGAGAGAACCGAGGGCCTGGCCAGCACTTCTATTTCCAATCCCAAGACCATCATGAAGGACAGGCTACAGGTTAAAGTAGAAAAAGATAAGGTCACAGTGGTCAGAGATACCACCACCGGCGCTTCCCCCTACACCGTTGAATACAAAGGCAAAAGCAAGGAGAAGTCCCTGGAAATCTACCGCGACCGGGGCAAATTCGATCCAGAAGAGGCCTTTCTTGAAGGATTTTTAGAGGGCGGCTCCTTTGCCGTCAAGATCCCGGTCGATATTTTCTCCGGCTTTGTCAACGACGTGATCGAGGCCGCGGAATGGGTTCAAGCCGTCATCCAGCAAGCTGCCAACAGCAAAGACCCGGTTCTCAAAAAGCTTTATGAAGAAAAAGCCAGGATACTGGCCAAACAACTGCGTGAAAACCTGACCAACACCTACGGCTCCTTCCTTTCTTTTGAACTTAACCCCTATGTCATGTTCAAGCAATTGATATATTACGCCCAGCATGGAGAATACGATAGAGCTTTTGGTTACGCGCTGATCGCCGTCCCCTTTGCCCTCCAGGTGCTTTACAAAGATGTAGTAATAGTTAGAAATCTTGCCCGCACCGTGATCGGAGACGGGTACAAGGTCAGGGCCCCGGGGGGCGGTCCCGTGCGCTGGAATTCCTACGGCATAGCCGTTTCCCCCTTTACCTTAATTTACAAAGGGCTGGCCTGGGCTGACAAAAAAATAGCGGCCGCGATTGAAAAGAAGTATCCGCACCTCAAGGATAAGAGGCGCAACTCCGGGTGGGCCAAAAAAGGGAGAAAGGGACTGGATGCCGCCGAGGCCGGGGCTAAGCGCCTTCATGCCCCCTTCAAATTCCAGCCGGCAATCAGCGCCTTAAAGCTGCCCGCGCATATCATTCAATTTAAATTCAAAGCTACCGCGGCGGATATAGAGTTCCTGGTGAGATATTTTAAAAATAAAGTTGCTTTGGGGAATCTCTTTATTGAGAGCTACTCCCGGGCGCTGAGCGAAAAAGGCTATTCGCCGCCCGAGATCAGGGAAGCCATCAGGTTTGCAAAGGAAAACGGAGCGGTCGAATTCTTCCGGTCAGGAAATTACTTGAGAGGAGTTTTTCAGAATTTCGAATCTTACTTAGAAGCGGGGCGGAACCAGATCATCTGCCGAGCACTGGGCCTGCCGGAAGGCACCCCTCTTCCTGAGGAGCAAATGGTAGAAGCCTTGCAGAATAAAAGGGTTGCGTCCGATGTTAAAACCTTTACAGAATCGGCATGGAAGCAATACATGCAAGGCATTGAGAATCATGTCCGGGGGAGCGCCCGCTATGCGGCTGGAGTCTACCATGATAAACAAGTTGAAATACGCGGCGCCAGCGCAAAGCCAAGAACCTCCAGTGAGTTTCTCAAGCATAAATACGACCCGGTGCTGGAGAAATATAGAGCAAGAATAAGCGAACTTGAAAAAAAAGGAAAACTTTTCTACCACCGCCAGGATAGCATCGAATTAGCAGAAAAAAAAGCCCTGTTTAAGGCACTGACGGAATATTATGACATGGCAAAAAATGGGAAAATCAAGCCCAACCGAATCTTATTGCCTGAAGAGTTCTCGCGCTATTACAAAGGGGTCAAGGTTTTCGAGAAAGCGGCGGGAACGGTCGGAGTGATCCTTATCATTCAGCACATCGCCCACAGCGAGAACAAAGCCGAAGCCATTGTTAGAACCGGGATCAGCATGGGAGTTTTTATTGGCGCATTTAAGACTGCCGACAGAGGGGTTCGCTCGGTTACCAAACATCCGGTCTGGCGGTTTATTGGCGACACGCTGGTTGCCGCCGGAATTACCCTTGGAATCGACGAGGCTTTAAAAGCATGGGTCTATCCCAGCTTAGGGATTAACCCTGATTCACCCTACTGGAATGCCGGCATCGATTCGGTGGTCGGGGCTTTAGATGTTGTCGGCGGGGGAGCGGTCTTTGACCTCCTGGGCGCTCTGTTTTCCCATGACGAAGATGAAAGGGCCTATCTGGAACGATCCGTGCCCAGCCTGGATGTTACTAAAAGAACTTACCTGAACACGGTAATGGATTGGAATGAAAATATTCAAGCGCAAATCGCCCATTATAAAAAAGAGCTTGCATTCTTGCGCGAAACTGAGGCCCTGAATCCCGGGATCGGAGGCTTCAGGGGAAACGACGCTATCATAAGTGTGGAGAGAAAAATCAAGCAACTTGAATTCAAGCTCATCGATGATCGCTGGGACAGGCGGCAGGCTTTCCGGCTGGCCTATCGCGTCGGCAAGCTGGGCCTGAAACGGGACCTAATGATCGCCGAGGTGCGGGCATCAAAGCTTCCAGATGCCGATAAACAAATATTAATTGACACCCTGTTCTACTCTTTTGGCACTTTTGACAGCCCTTCTGTAATGCCTCACCTGGAAGAAAAAGCCAAAACCGCCGCCAAAAAGATGGAGGAGCCATCTAGGGTAGCAGCAATGGCTAGGTTTAAGAGCAGCGACGGCATGGCCCCGCGAACGGAACGGGCATATTCCAGGCAAGGAAAGGTGGAGGAGGGTTTTGAAAAGAGATTCAGGGCTCTTTACGAAGAATACAAAAAGGGTCATAAGGACCTGGCATTTTACAGGCGGGTACGCCCGCCGGTATACCAAAACTGGCAGGATCCCAGTTTTTGGCAAAGAGAAATGCAGCAGCTTATAGCCAGGTTAGTACGAGAATAATATTTTGATCAAGTGATTATGGGGCCAGCGTTTAACAGGCACGTTGGCCCTTTTTCTTTTCTACTTGACCTTGGTCTCCGTTTTCGGTGTTACAGAAAGATCAAGCACATAAACTCCGCTCTGCTCCCCGGTTTTGCTGTAAGCAACTTTGCTGGCATCGGGTGAGAGGCGCGGCAGTTCGCCCTTGAAGTTCGAGAGAACCTCAACGGTGGCGGGAGTTCCGGCGCTGACATCCACACTGCAGTAGCTGCCGCCGGCAATTCCATAGATGATATCCGTGTCGGCAGAAGAGATCTGCGGCATGTCGACCGAAGCCGAAGCGGAAAGGTTATTTCTGCCGGTGCCATTCTCGCTGATCAGCGACAGGATTTTGTTGGCGCCGGAAGTATAAACAAAGGCAATTTTACTGCCGTATTTCCAGGTGACAAATTCAAGCTTGGCTTGCGTCGTTACTATAGAGTCGCCAGTCCCATCGATTTTAATCGTGTGTATCTCCTGGCTGGTGCAGTAGACCAGCTTTTTGCCGTCATCCGACCAGTCAAAGGATTTGATGCCGGAAGGAAAGATAAGCTCAACCTTCTCTAAACCCGAGTGCGCTCCCGCAGCGATATTGCGAATAATAATTTTACCAAACAGTCCGTTCTCTAAATTGCCAAGGTAAGCAACATAATCGTTAGCCGGTGAATTGCTCATCTCCCAAGGCGGAGCGCCGGTGACATCGAACAGAAAGGATTCGTCCGCTCCCGCCGCCGTCATGGTCATCACACTGTCCGTGTAGGAAGATCCCAGCTGGGAGCCCAGAAAGTCCTTGCGAGTACTCTGCAGAGTTTTGGTGAATATTACTTTCCCTCCATTGGTCCAGGCCGGACCGTAATAGTAACTCGCATTCTCCGTCCTCTCACCGCAGCCGGCCACCACCAATCCCAGCATCAAGATCACAATTCCCAATTTCCAATTCTTAAACATTTTTATTCCCTCCTTATGCATATAATTGCGGCGGCTCGGGGCCGGGTAAGTATTTGAACGGCTCCGCCTTGGTCTTTTCCTTGGTCTTGATCTTCTCTGCCAGGGCTGCCCCCAGCACTTCGTCCATCTCCTTGACCAGAGTGAAATTCATGTCCGGCGGAACTTCTTTGCGAATTTCATCCAGGTCCTTTTTGTTCTCTTTGGGAATGATGACACTCTTTATACCGGCGCGGCGGGCCGCCAGGATCTTTTCCTTTAGGCCGCCGATCGGCAGGACTCGTCCGCGCAGGGTGATCTCTCCCGTCATCGCAACGTCGCGGCGGACCGGAATCCCTGACAAGGCCGAAGTGAGAGCGGTCGCGATCGTAATTCCCGCCGAGGGGCCGTCTTTGGGCACCGCGCCTTCGGGAACGTGAATGTGAATGTCGATCTTGCGGTAAAAGTTTTCTTCCAACCCCAGCTCCTTAGCTTTGGAGCGGACAAAACTCATCGCTGCTTTGGCCGACTCCTGCATCACATCGCCCAGCTGGCCGGTCATCGTCAGACTTCCCCTCCCCGGCATTACCGTCACTTCCACCGGAATCGTGTCTCCGCCAACTTCGGTCCAGGCCAGCCCCATCGCCGCTCCCACCTGATCCTTCTCCTCCGCCAAGCCGTAACGGAAACGCGGAGCCCCCAGATAATCGGATAGATCTTCTTTTTTGATCAAAAACTTTTTCTCTTCTTTTTCCTTTACAATCTTAGTGGCAATTTTGCGCAGAATAGTGGCGATCTCCCGCTCCAGATTTCTGACCCCGGCTTCACGGGTGTATTCCCGAACCATCGCGAGCAGGGTTTCTTCCTCAATTTCAACTTTGCCTTTCTTCAAGCCGTGTTTTTCCAGCTCGCGCGGGATCAAATAGCCTTTGGCGATCCCCTGCTTTTCTTCTTCGGTGTAGCCCGACATCTCAATGATCTCCATGCGGTCCTGCAGAGGCCGGGGGATCGGATCGCGGGTATTGGCGGTGGTTATAAAAAACACATCGGAGAGATCAAAATCTACTTCGAGGTAATGATCCGAAAATTCTTTATTCATCTCAGGGTCCAGCACTTCGAGCAGCGCCGCCGCCGGATCGCCGCGGAAGTCCATCCCCAGTTTGTCCACTTCATCCAGGAGAAAGACCGGGTTGTTAACACCCACCTTATGGATGGACTGGATCACCCGGCCGGGAAGTGAACCCACGTAGGTGCGGCGATGACCGCGGATCTCCGCTTCGTCGCGAACCCCGCCCAGCGCCACCCGGGTGAATTTTCGCCCCATCGCCCGTGCGATCGATCGCGCCACCGACGTTTTTCCAACTCCCGGTGGCCCCACCAGGCAGAGAATGGTCCCCCCCATCTTTCCGGTCAATGATAAAACCGCAAAATATTCCAGGATCCGCTCTTTTACCTTCTCCAAACCGTAATGATCTTCATTCAGGATCTTTTCTACTTCAGAAATATCCAATTTGCTTTTGGTTTTCTTTTTCCAGGGCAGCTCCACCAGCCAGTCAAGGTAAGTGCGGATGACCGAAGCCTCCGCCACCATCGGCGGCATCTGCTTGAGCCGCTCCAGCTCCTTCTCCGCCTTCTGTTTTACCTCGGGCGGAAGCTTGGCCTCGTCAATTTTTTTGCGGTACTCGGCCAGCTCGGGCTCGGCGATCTCCTCTTCCTCTCCCAGCTCTTCCTGGATCGCCCGCAGTTTTTCTTTCAGATAATATTCCTTCTGGACCTTTTCGATCTGCTTGCGGACCTTGCCCTGCAGCTTTTTCTCCACGTTTAAGACTTCGATCTCTTTTTCCAGGATCTCAGAAAGTTTCTTCAATCGCTTCTCGACGGTCAAAGCCTCGAGGATCTCCTGCTTTTCGTCCACTTTAAGCGTCAAATAGGACGAGACGAGGTCCGCCAGCCTCCCCGGGTTATCGACATTGATGATCGACATCAGGGTCTCGGAAGGTATGCGCCGATTGAGCTTGACGTAATCCTCAAACTGCTTGATCACCGTCCGCACCAGCGCTTCACCCTCGACCGAGATCTCTTCCGGCTCGGCGATGCGGGAAATAGCCACTCTAAAGTAAGGGGTTTCCTGGGTGAACTTTTCGATCCGCACCCGGCAGATCCCCTCCACTAGTATTTTGGTAGTTCCGTCCGGCAAAGAGAGCATCTGTACCACTTCCGAGAGGGTGCCGATGGCGCAGATATCCTTGGGGCCGGGCTCCTCTACCTCATCGCTTTTCTGGGAGGCAAAAACCACCATTTTTTCTTTGGCCAGGGTATCTTCCAGCGCTTTGACCGACTTGCTGCGGCCGATAAAGAGCGGCACGATCATTTGCGGGAAAACGACCATGTTCCGCAGGGGTATCAGGGGAAGCTCTTCCTTCCACTCGCTGAGCTTCTCGGGTTTTGACTTGTCGCTCTTTTGCTCGGGCATTATTTCTTTTTCTCGATAGCTTTGCCTTTAATCGAGGTTATAACTTCATCAACTATACCGTACTTAACCGCTTCGTCCGCACCCATATAAAAATCACGATCGGAATCTTTTTCGATCTTGGCCAGCGGCTGTCCGGTATGCTTGGCGAGAATTTCGTTCAAGAGCTTCTTGATCCTCAATATTTCCTGGGTCTGGATCTCGATGTCGGTCGCCGCCCCCTGGGCGCCGCCCAGCGGCTGGTGGATCATGATGCGGGCGTTGGGAAGCGCATAGCGTTTTCCCTTTTGCCCCGCCGAAAGCAGCAGGGCTCCCATCGAAGCCGCCTGACCGATGCAGATGGTTGAGATAGGGGTCTTAAGATACTGCATCGTATCGTAAATGGCCAGGCCGGCGGTAACCACCCCGCCCGGAGAATTTATGTACATATAGGCGTCTTTAGCAGAATCTTCGGATTCCAAAAACAAAAGCTGGGCGATAATGATATTCGCTACGTCGTCATCTACCACCCCTCCTACGAAAATGATCCGATCCTTCAGCAGGCGGGAGTAGATATCATAAGCCCTTTCTCCGCGGGCGGTCTGCTCCACTACCATCGGCACCATCTGTGATCTTTCTTTCATGCTATTTTGCCTCCTTAATGCTCGCTTTCTCCACTAAAAATTCGAGCGATTTTTTTCTGAGCAAATATTCTTCAACGTATTTGCGGCCGCTCTCCCCCATCCGCTTTTCCAGCTCTTCCGGCTTCGCCTCCGCCGCTTCCGCCAGCGATTTGAATTCAGCCTGCATCTCTTCGGGAGCAATCTTGATCTTTTCCGCCCCCGCCACTGCCTTCAATACCAACTTTCCCTTAACCCGGATCTCCGCCGATTTGCGCATCTCATCTCGCATTGCCTTTTCTTCTTTCTTGGCTCCCCTTAGATAATCTTCGAGGGTAAGATTGCTCTGGGCCAGAGAGGTTCTGAGCTCATCCAGCATGACGTCAATTTCCCTCTCCACCATGGCCGGCGGTATTTCAACTTTGGCTTCGCTGGAAGCGGCCGCCACCAGCTGGTTTTTGAGGTCCGCCTCTGCCTCGGCGATTTTCTCTTTCTGCACCGCCTGGCGGATCTCTTCCTTCAGTTCGGCCAGCGTACCAAAACGGCTCACCTTTTTAGCGAACTCGTCGTCCAGCGGAAGCAGCTCTTTTTCCCCTTCAGCGCCAAAGGCCGCAAAACGATCCTGCAGATTTCCCAGTACTTTTAAGATCTCCTCTTCGGCCACGGCGGCCGATTTCTTTTCGACTTTAAGACCTTTGTATTTGCCGAGCTTTACTTCCGGATAAACCTCCACCGCGATCTTAAAAACGAAGGGCTTCCCCTTCTCCTGCTGAAGGACTTCAACCTTGGGGTAATCAACCGGGTCAATTTTGGTCTCATCGATCATCTGAGGATAAATTTCCGAGATCAGGTTCTGCGCTGCGCGCTGTTCGATATATTCGCGGTCGATCGCCCGCTCCACCATTTCCCGGGGCGCCTTGCCGGGCCGGAATCCCGGCAATTTGATCTCGCGGCCGGCTTCGGCCAACGCCCTGCCGGCGGCTGCTTCAAAACGGGAATAGTCTTCCTCGGCTTCAATGATCGCCTGGTTGCCTTCTCGCTTCTGTGCGCGGATCTTCATGGCTCCCAACATTATACAATAAACTATAACCAATTTGCAACGAAAGCATGATCATTGGTATAATAACAGAACCATGACCAAACATCGCGAATTAGGCAAATGGGTAAAAGAATGTGTTGAGCTCTGCAAACCGGACAGGATCGTCTGGTGCGATGGCTCCGGTGAGGAAAAAAATCGCCTTGAAAAAGAAGCCTTCAAATCCGGGGAGCTTACCCGGCTGAGCCAGGAAAAGCTTCCTGGCTGTGTTTATCATCGCACCGCACCCAAAGACGTGGCCCGCACCGAACACCTGACCTATATCTGCACGCGAAGAAAAAGGGATGCCGGACCCACCAATAACTGGATGTCCCCTGAGGAGGGCTATCGCCGTGCTTCCGGAATCTTCAAGCATTCAATGCGCGGCCGCACCATGTATGTCATCCCCTTTTCTATGGGACCGGTCGGTTCTCCCTTCAGCAAAATCGGAGTGGAACTTACCGACAGTATTTACGTAGTCCTCAACATGCGCATCATGACCCGCATGGGTCGAGCGGTATTAGACCATTTGGAAAAGACGAACGGCGAATTCACCCGGTGCCTGCACGGAAAAGCGGAGCTCGATGTTAATCGGAGGCTGATTCTGCATTTTCCGGAAGATAATACCATCTGGAGTGTCGGCTCCGGCTACGGCGGAAACGTTCTTCTGGGTAAGAAGTGCCTCTCTCTCCGTATCGGCAGTTATCTTGGACAGCGTGAAGGCTGGATGGCGGAACATATGCTGATCATGGGGATCGAGGACCCTACCGGTTACATCGGCTACATTGCCGCCGCTTTTCCCAGCGCCTGCGGGAAAACTAACCTGGCCATGCTTCTGCCTCCTGGCGGACTGAAAAGAAAAGGTTACCGCATCTGGACGGTGGGAGACGACATCGCCTGGATGCGGATCGATACCGATGGAAAGCTATGGGCGATCAATCCGGAATACGGCCTCTTCGGAGTCGCTCCCGGAACCAATTCAAAAACCAACCCCAACCTCATACAGGCGATTCAAAAAAACACTATTTATACCAACGTCCTGCTCAAGCCAGACAAAACCGTTTGGTGGGAAGGAGGAGACCCGCCGGTTCCTAAAAAAGGGATCGATTGGCAGGGAAGACCCTGGGTCCCCGGGCAGCTGGATGATAACCGGCAGCCGATTTTAGGAGCGCATGCCAACTCTCGTTTTACGGTCCCGATCCTTCAGGTTCCTTCGGTCACCAATCGGCTGGAACATCACCACGGGGTTCCTATCTCTGCCGTCATTTTTGGCGGACGCCGGGCGCGGCTGGCGCCGTTGGTTTACGAATCTTTCAACTGGCAGCACGGCGTTTTTGTGGGGGCCACTATGGCCTCGGAGCGGACCGCAGCCCAGTACGGAAAGCAAGGGGAAGTCCGGCGCGATCCGATGGCGATGCTTCCCTTCTGCGGGTACAACATGGGCGATTACTTTAAGCACTGGCTGGAGATGGGAAAAAAGATGACTCCGCCTCCCAAGATCTTTCACGTTAACTGGTTTAGAAAAGATGACAACGGGAATTTCCTGTGGCCCGGGTTCGGAGAAAACCTGCGGGTCCTGGAATGGATTATCAGCCGCTGTAAAAACGAAATGGAAGCGGTGGAAACCCCCATCGGCTTTGTGCCGCATGAAAATGATATTGACATGACCGGCCTGCGCATACCGCGTGAAAACATTAAAAAACTGCTGGCAATTAACAAGGGCGACTGGATCCAGGAAGCCGAAAATATTAAAGAGTTTTTAGGTTGTTTCGGCAGGGACCTCCCGAAAGAAATCCGTCACGAATATCGGAATCTGAAAAAACGACTGGCGAAGTAAAACTTTATTCGGATAGCGGCGTTCCTATCATAAAACCAAAACCACCCGGAAAAGCATAATAAAGGTTTAAAATTCCCAGCAGAGGCAATCTGAACCGGGTGCCAGCCCCCACTCCCCAGGCTATAGCCCGGCTGGCCGAAGATTTAAAAATAATCCCGAAATCGGCAAAGATATAAGGTTGAATTTTTGCATATTTACCGTATTCCCCTATGTTGATCACCGGCGCACGCAATTCTCCGGTGGCGGCGGCAATCCCGGGCCCAAACTTGGAAAAATCGCGGCTTCCCCTCACATAATTATCGGTCATAAGATAATTATCTCCGCCGATAAGATTGGTCCCTACTCCACCCTTAAGTGCCAGCATCAGAGAAAAATCAAAAGGAAGCGAAAAATATTTGCGCACCTCGGCCCCGGCCCGGATATAGCCCTGGAAGGGTACGCCTCCATAGTACATGCCGGGCTCGACGTGTCCCGAAACAATATAGCCGGAGGAGGGGAAAAGCCAGTTGTTCCTTTTGTCGTAATCGAGGCCGATCCGAAATCCGTTTTTAAAATGATCCGGGATGAAATCTGAATCAACATAGTAAAATCCGGGGCTCACTTTCAGCTGGAGATTGGGTTTGATCACCAATCCAAAGGTGGCCGATCCTCCAGTTAACATTTCTTTGCCCAAATTGGTAAGCTCGTATCGTCCAAACCGCTCGATATTAAGCTCAAAAGCAACTGGAATTTTGTTCTTGATCGAAAAAAGATGCGGATCGCGATAATAAGCTACCCCCTGAAACAGTTCAAACCCCTTTTTGATGGGGCAGGCTCTCTTACCTCCGCTCAGGCGGCACTTATCCTGCCACTCCCCAAAAAACCAGGTATAATCGACCTTTGCCCCCACCGATTCCCCGCCCCCGAACAAATTATCAAACCCAACATCAATTAAAACCTTGGCTTCCATCTTCCCTCCCCCACCCCCCACCAAGGCATGCCAATTCGCCTGTTCTACCAGCCGGAGTTCGATCAAAACCTCACCGTTTTCTTCAACCGCTCTCCAATCAATGAGATTATAAGTCTGTAGACGCCGGGCGGCCGCGGCAAAAGCCTCCTCGAAGCTTTTTTCATCATAGGGGTCTCCCACCTTTAATCCCGCGTACCCCAGCTCCCTCAAGATCACTTCGTCTTTGGTAGACCGCCTCGGGAGGGTTTTATTTAACCTTACGATCTTGATACGGGCAACCTTGGAAGGATTGAAAATGAGCATGATCGGCCCCTTTTCATTTTCGGCAACTTTAACTTCTCCCCGGATGCCGTGCGCTTCATGAAACTCCCGCAGACTGATTTTCAGCGTCTCGGTATTGGGTTCCAGGTCCCAGTGCGAATAGAGGATAGCATTGGCTCTCAAGACCCGCGGCGGAAACTGGCTGGTTCCCACCGGAACCACATCGGCCGGCATGATTCGATCATTATTTAGATACTCAATTTCCTTCAACAAATCTTTATTCCCGGGCAATAATTTTAGAGCTTTCAAAAAGAAAGACCTGGCTTTCTTTTTATCACCGATCACTACATACATATGCGCCAGATCGATCAAAAGCCGGGCTTTGCTCGCCGGGTCGGTTTCCGATTCCACCAGCAGTTCAAAGGCTTTTGCCGCCTCACCGTATCGGCCCAGCCTCCAGAGCGAGATGGCGGTTTCTGAATATTCCTTGCGATCCCCTTTCGCTTTATAAATTCCGAGCAGTTCAAGCCGTGCCGAGATAGTAAGGTCGCGATAAATATTGCGCTTAGCTGAAAGATCGACTTTTTTAAAGATTTCATAAGCCAGCCCGGCGATCTCCTTTAATTTTTCCCCGTCTTTTTCCCTGGCGGCCAGTTTTTTCGCCGACTTGAGGCTATCAAGGGCAAGTTCCCCAAATCCTTTCGCCAGATCTAAAAGCGTTTTGTAGTCTTTGTTCTTCACGGCCACGCCGATGGTTTTCTCCAGACATTCCTGAATAAAATCGGCTGTCTTTTCCTGTTTCTTTTCCAGCTGGAGACGCTTAGAGCGGTCATTTTTGGAAACGGCGGATAGAAGCTGGTCGAGCTGGCCCATAAGCTGATAGACGACCTTCAGCAGGTCGCCATCCTTTTTCTCTCCGGCAAATTTTAAGATCGCGTCAAAACGGTCTTCGATCGAAGCCCACAGCTTTTTTGCCGCTTTGGTCAGCACCCCCTTAAAATCTTCGGGTATTTTCGCTCCGGCCAGGAAAGTAGCCAGCGAGATATAATTCTGCAGCGAATCTTTAAAGAGGGATAAAAGCTCCCTGGCGCTCCCGCTTTTCCTGGCAGTCTCCCAGGCTTTCTGCATAACCAGATCATTTTTTGAGATCAGTTCAAGGGCGCGGTAAATTCTCCAGTTGAGTTCTCCGATCAAGTTTTTTATGCCATCAATTATTTCCGCTTCGATCATGGCTTTCCCGCTCTGGCTGAGCTCCCCTTCCAGCTCTTTTTTGAGCTCAAGCGAGAGCAGCAAATTATCAAGATAAAATTTCAATTGGAAATTGGTTCCGGATAATTTTTTCAGCGCCTGCTCTTCAAACTTTTCGCTGGCTCTTGCAAACGCTTCCAGCTCATGCCGATTGATCATGGGCGGGTTCTGGTTTTTGGCCGATTTAACAAAGTTATAGAGAAAATTGAAGGGGTTCATGAAGTAAAGCATATCCCCCGTCATCCTCACCAGCATTTTGAGCAGATTTGGCCCGTAGCGGACATCCAGCTTGGCCAGTTTCATCCGGGCCTGGATTCTCATTAAAGTAAACCTGCGGTAGATTTCGCTGTGGGCGGCCGCCGGATCTTCAGCTGCTTCTGCTTTTTGAAAGGCGAGTTGGTATGCAGCCAGAGCTTCTTTAAAATAGCCTTTATAAGCCAGGATGTCCCCATGCAAGGCAGCAAACAGAGGAACTTTCGGGTAGGCGCTGTATAATTCTCGAATCGCCGCCAGCGCCTTGTCGTGTCTGCCAAGTTTTATTAATATTCCTTCCCGTCTCTGCCAAATCGAGAGCGCGATCTTCGGATCCTTCGCTCTGCGGGCGGCCTTCTCGAGGTATTCTTCGGCTTTTGCCTCCTGCTCCCTCGCCACCAGGGCGTCGCCCAGCTTAAGCAGCAGTCCCACATTATCATTCATGTGATCGATCTTTATTTTATCTTCGTGCTTGAGGGCTTCTTCATAACATAGGATCGCCCGATCCAGTATGGCGTTGCGAATAAAGTATTTACCGGGTTCGGTTTCAAATTCAGCCAGTTTGGTATTAACGTCACCCAGTTTGGAATTGCTCACCACCCAGCTGGGAAGCGAAGTGTCTACTTCGATCGCCCGCAGATAACATTTTTCCGCCGCCAGCAGAATCTCTTTTTTAAAAGAAGTAGATGCGGTAAGATCCGCCCAGATCATGAGATAGTCCCCGTATTTATTGAGCCAGTCCCCTCTTTTCAATTTCCCGATCAAAACTTCTGCCAGGGCCAGGCCTTCCAGGCCTTTTTCACTGCTCGCAAGCGAAACCTGCTTTTTAAAGAACTCACCCAAAAACCTGACGGCGATGGCCGGCAGTTTTAAGGCCAGCCAGATCTCGGCGTAAGTCTCATAAAAGGATAGATCATCCGGCCAGAGCTGCATTATTTTATTGAGCATTTCTTTAGCAGCGTTCGGCGAAAGCTTTCCGGCCGCCATAAGTTTTTTTACCGCCATCAGCAACAGGTAGGCTTTATTCGGATCACCGGAGGGCAGAGACTCAATGTAATTCAGGATCTCCTGAATGAGCTTTTCGTCTTGAAAACCACGGCTCTGAAGCAAATCCAGCAGATACATGACTTTAAGATAAGGGGATAATAACTGAAAGTTTTCGACCTTGTCCTTGTTCTCGCCCAAAAACTTGGCTAACTTGCCGTATTCAGAAGAAATAAATTCGGCGCGGGACTCATACTTAGCTTTATCAAAATCATTTTCTACCATCGCCGCCGAAGTTCCATCCTTAAAACGAATGATCACAGAAACATTTTTGGTTTTAGGCGGGGCTGCTTCTGGTTGCGGAATCTCTGCCGGCTGTGAAGCCGGAGCTTTGCCGGCACTCTCGGCCTGGGCAATTAACGGCGGTTTCGCAGCGGGGGCGGCGCTTCTTGGGGCACCAATCTTAACATCGGCAATTACATCGCTCATGTTTTCTATATATATATATCGTTAAAACTTGGGTCTAATTTCATGCTAAAATAAGGATTAGAGATGAAAATAGTAAGTGCTATAATGTTACTGGCTTTACTTTTTTTAGCGGGTTGCGGGTTTTTATCAGTGACACAAGAAGAATCTAAAAAAATAAACGGTAATTTTAACGGCTGCGCCATCGGCGCCTACGTTAATGGTATGGAAAATCTCTCCTCCTTCCAAACCATGATCGGGAGAAAACTGGCGGTCGTCCTGTGGTATGTGCACTGGGAAGAACCCTTTCCCGCTGCCGAAGCCAATTTGGTTTCTGCCAACGGAAGCATCCCTTTAATTACCTGGGAACCCTGGCTTAATAATCCTTTGGGAACACTGGAAGCGATCGCTTCGGGAAGCTATGAAAGCTATGTAAGAAGTTTTATGCGGGCGGCCAAAGACTGGGGAAAGCCGCTGTTCCTGCGTTTTGCGCATGAAATGAACGGTAATTGGTATCCCTGGGATGGCTTCCACAATGGAGAATCAGCCGGACCGGACGCATATAAAAGAGCCTGGATCTACATTTATAGAATAAGAGAAGAACTGAAAGCGGACAATGTAAACCTGGTGTGGTGCCCCAATAATACCAATCAACCGAACGCTTCCTGGAATAAAATTGTAGCTTATTATCCGGGAGACCAATACGTCGATTGGATCGGCATGGACGGATACAACTGGGGCTGGGAGAATTGGCAGTCCTTTGACTCGGTCTTTGGAAATGTTTACAATACGCTAACTGCTTTGACCGGTAAGCCTTTGATGATCGGCGAATTTGCCAGTGGAACCAGCGAAACTGGGGACAAAGCCGCCTGGATCACCGATGCTTTTTCAAAGATCGAGTCAAACTATCCGCGCATTAAGATCTTTTGCTGGTTTAATATTAACAAAGAAAGAGATTGGCGCATCAATTCTTCCGCTTCATCCGAAGCCGCCTTTAGAAGTGCCTTGCAAAGCAGCTTCTTTTTAGATAAAATATAGTTTAACGCGCGGGAAGAAGGGCCGGTCTTTTTTGAAGCGATCAATCAAAAAGAAAAAAAGTCTCTGGGAAAGAATAAAGCAATACCGAATTGCTTATTATTTTATCGCTCCTACCGCTCTGGCCATGCTGTTCCTTCACCTCTCACCCATTCTGCAGGGGATCTATATGTCTTTTTTAAATCTCAATCAGGTAACCCTGCAGCAATATTTGATGGCTCCCTTTATCTGGTTTAAAAATTACTATGATGTCCTGATCAATCCCAACAGCCCGATCCGCATCGGGATCTTCGAAGCCGTGCGCAACACCGCCATCTACACCGTCATAGTTACGATCGGGACTTTGGCCGTCGGCATGATCGTGGCGCTGATGCTGAATCGAAAATTCTTCGGCCGCTCCATCGTGCGAACGCTCTTTCTCTTCCCCTGGATCGTTCCCACCTATGTCACCGGCCTCTTGTGGGGGATCATGTGGCTCAAACAGGGCGGCCTGGTCAATGTCATGCTGGTGGATTGGCTGCATCTTCTTTCGAATAAACCTTCCTGGCTCTCTGGTCCAAACACCATGTGGGCGATTATCATTCCCACCATCTGGCGCTTCTGGCCGCTTTCGATGCTGATGCTCCTGGCCGGACTACAGACCATTCCCGATGAGCTCTACGAAGCCGCCGATATTGACGGCGCCGGCCCCTGGACCAAATTCTGGATGATCACCTGGCCCATGCTCCGTCCGGTCTGGTTTATCCTGATCCTCTTCGGCTTGATCTACAACACCTATTCTTTTAACATCGTGATCATGATGTTCGGCTTTGGCGCCGGTTTTCCGGGAGAATGGGGAGACCTCATGATGACCAACATTTTCCGCAATTCCTTTCAGCTCTGGAATTTCGGCACCGGGGCTGCGGCTTCGGTCCTGCTCTTGATCGTCATGATCCTTATTGTCAACGTCTGGTTTAAATATTTCAAGCAGGTGGAGGAGCTTCGCTGAGCATGCCTTATTATGTAAGGAAAAGGATAATCGATATTATCATCAGCGTGATCATGCTTATGTTCTTGGCCTTAACTCTGCTTCCGGTTGGCTGGATGGTTTTCTCGTCTCTCAAGAGTTCGACCGACATCGCCATCGGCCGGGTCGGCTTATCGCACAGCCTGGAAGGAAAAGTCGAAGTCCACTGGAACAATTATGTTGACATGTGGAAGAATGTCAACTTTGGCCTTTACCTCAAGAACTCCATCATTATCTGCGGAGCAACTATGCTTCTGGCCATGGTTTTCTCTACCCTGGCCGCCTATTCCCTTTCGCGTTTCCGCTTCCCGGGCGCGGATCTTTTCAGCAATGCCATCCTCGCCACCCAGATGATCCCCGCCATCATGTATTTGATTCCGATCTACATCATGTTCGTCAAATTTACCCTGATGAGCGGCATACCGCTTAAAGGAACCTACTGGGGCATAATTTCGATCTATTCGGCTTTCTTTATCCCTTTTTCGATCTGGATCCTGCGCGGATTTTTTGCCTCCATCCCGAACGAACTGGAAGAAGCCGCGCGCATTGACGGCTGTTCGGCCTTTCAGGTTTTCTGGTACATCGCCCTGCCGCTGGCCATCCCGGGGATCATCGCCACCGGCATCTATATCTTCCTCACCGCCTGGGATGAGCTGATGTTCGCCTGGGTCCTGACCAATGCCGATACCATGACCATTCCGGTCGGCATCCGGCTTTTTGTCGGAAATTACCAGAATCGTTTTGACCTGATGATGGCCGCCGCCGTGGTTGCAACCCTGCCGGTGGTTGTGCTATTCTTCCTGCTGCAGCGGCATATTGTGCGCGGATTAACCGCCGGCGCCGTGAAAGGATGATACTCATGAGATTTTGGATTTTTTTGTTAATTTGGATTTTGACATTTGGGATTTCGCCGGCCCGGGGTGTTTATCTCGGCGTCTTCCGCGAGGGCGCTCCGCGCAACATGAACTACATCACTCAATTTGAGCAGCAGGCCGGAAAGAAACCGGCCATGGTCATGTGGTACCAGGATTGGGCGCAGGAATTCCCCCGAGCCGATGCTATGAACGTTATTAGCTATGGTGCCATCCCCCAGATCGTTTGGGAGCCCTGGTACTGGAGCGATCACAACAAAATCAAACTGCGGGACATCATTTCGGGGAAATGGGACAGTTATATCAAATCCTGGGCAAAAGCCGCACGAGAATTTGGAAATCCGATTTTCCTGCGGGTCGGGCATGAATTCAATATGGAGGGCTATCCCTGGGGCGTCGTTAACAATGATAAAAATCCGGAAATTTATGTCCAGGCCTTCCGCCATGTGGTTGATATTTTCAGGGGCGAAGGTGCAACCAATGTTAAATGGGTCTGGTCTCCTATGAATTATTCTTTCCCCAATGAAAGCTGGAACGACTGGGTGAAGGCTTATCCCGGTGATGATTATGTGGATTGGATCGGTTTTGACGGATATAACTGGGGCACAACCCAAAGCTGGAGCGACTGGCAGGTTCTCAAATACCTTTTCCGGGATCAGGTGCGCAGGGCTCACAAGCTGTGGCCAGGGAAGCCGATCATGATCGCGGAATTCGCCTCTGCCGAACAGGGCGGAGACAAGGCCGCCTGGATAAAAGAGCTTCCCGGCTATTTTAAAACCAGCATGCGGGATATCGATCTCATCATCTGGTTTGATGTAAAGAAAGAGACCGACTGGCGCATCAATTCCAGTGAAAAATCATTAGCCGCTTTCAAACAGATAATGAAAGATCCCATCTTTTTAAGTTCCGGAAAAGAGCTGGCAAGCCTCACCCTTTCACCGGGTAAATTTGAAAGAAAAACGGCAGCGGCTCAAAAGTCCACTAAGTCTGTTAAAATTGACGGCAAGCTTTCGGATTGGGATCTCAGCCACCCCATCACTATGAAAGATATTTCCTTTTTCAAGGAAGGCCTGATCTGGAAAGGCCCGCAAGATCTTTCCGGAAACGCTTACCTGATGTGGGATGAAACTAATCTTTACCTGGCCGTGGTGGTGAACGATGTAATTCCGCTGGTGAATAAAAAGCAAAAGCAGGACATCTGGAACGGCGACGCCATCGAAATCGTAATCAGCACCAATCCTTCAGCGGACCCGGAGCGGGGCGAATTTGTGTCCGGCGACTATCAGATCGGTTTTGGCACCGGTGATGGAAAAGAAAACTCCCCTTCGATCTGGAGCTGGCAGAGGCATCGCAGTCCCACTGGAAGCGAGATAAAAGTTAAAAAGATAAGCAAACCGGCCGGGTATGTTATGGAAGCCAAAATACCCTGGAGTTTCTTCGTGGGCTTTACTCCTGCCAAGGGCGCCAGGCTCGGCTTTGACATTGCTTTCGACGACGCCGATTATACCGGGGAGCGCGAGCGCCAGTTCATCTGGAACGGCGATTACTACTTCTACAAGGATCCCAGCGTCTGGGGCGTTCTTGAACTCAACTGAGACTGAAATTTCGAATAAAAGATAACGATAAACAATTGTAAGGAGGGAATTGATATGAAAAAGTTTGTCTGTTTCGCTGTTTTAATTTTAGCCGCATCGACGGTTTTCGCCATGGGTGGCCCCGCCCCCAGCAAGCCGGAAGCCAAACCGGTCGCGCTGGCGGAAAAAGTTTTCCTGATCGATGACTTCGAATCGGGCAGCTTAAAATCACCGCGCGAGTGGTGGACCTTTGAGCTCGAGAAAGCTGAGACCGCTTCCAACCGGGAACTAAAAGATGGAGATGAAGGCGTCGCCTCTGAAGTCGGCAATTATTCTCTGCACCTGTCAGGTCCGGCCAAAAATTGGTATGCCGGAGGCTGCGGCACCTACCTGGCCAAGGAGAATCAGGATCTATCTAAATACACCAATTTTCAGATGGATGTTTATGGCAGCGGGCCCGGTTCGGGAACGGTAAAGATCGAGCTGGCGGATGATGATAATAATAACTGGCAGGTGGAGCAGGATGCGGCGAGAAACTTCGCTCTCACCCAGGATGACAAATTCGTATATGAAGTCCGGGTGGATTGGAATGGCTGGAAAAGAGTCTCCATTCCGCTGGCTGATTTTGTGGATGACAATCCAGGCGTAGGAGATGATGTGTGGAATCCTCAGCAAACCAATGGCTCGGGCGGCTTGCTGCAGGTTCAATTTATCTGCATTGCTTCCACCGATAAAGGCAGGGTCAATTACAACCTTGATAACGTTTCGCTAACTGTGGGCGAAAAATGAAGTTCGCGGTTGGCGCAACCGTAATTCTACTATTACTAGCTGGTTCAGTTGCTGCGGAACTGAAGCCCTTCGTTGAATCCTGGAATAACCTAGCCTATTACGATACCAACCTGGAGCGAAAAGGTTATACTTCTCTCCTGGGCCGCTTCGAAGGCAAGCTCGGAGTTTATCTTTTTGACACTCCTCTTCAGCTTTACGGCGCCTATTACGGGACGACTTCTCAGAGCAGTGATTATTTTGACAATTCTCTTTTTGCCGGAGGCGGCATCCGTTTTAAGCCCTTTGAGAGCTATAAGGGCGCGGGCTGGAGTGATGAATGGATCCGGGACGTAAAAATATTCGCCGAGAGCCTCAGCTCCAGTTATTTTAAAGGAGGAGCTTCGGCAGAGGCGGCCGGCCTGCGCAAAACCGATACCCGCTACGGACTGGATCTCTGGCACGAATGGAACCTGGATAAACCGGACGAAAGCCTTCTCTGGGGAGAGCTCTGGGCCAATTTATCCTATCGCGAAACCAACTTTGGCTGGGAAGAATTCAAGAATTATATCTTTTATTTCCAGCCCAAGATCGGAAAACATCTGGGCAGAGGAGTTGAAGCCTACCTGCGGTCGGATATCGTTGCTTCCGGCAAAGACGGGCCCAGCTATTCCTTCTTGAATGTGGCAGACTATGGAGTGGGAATAAGGTTCGAGCCGTGGCGACAGATGGAAGAAGCCAATGAATTTCTACAAAAATTTAAAATGTTCATTGAGGTCCTGGGAGTGAGTTATTTAAAAGACAAGCCGGCAGATCCCAACCAAGTTGTAAATTCAGACGTTCGGTTTGGCATCGATTTTTCCTACGGAAGAACCTACTGATGTTTTTAATTGTCGGATTGGGCAACCCCGGCCCCGAATACGAAGCTACCCGGCATAATTTGGGATTCAGAGTCATTAACGAACTCGCCTCACGCCTTCGAATTTCCTCGCTGAAATCGAAACATCACTCCTTTATCGGTGAAGGAAAAATCGGAGACCACAAAGTGATTCTGGCCGAGCCGCAAACTTTTATGAACGAATCCGGCCCAGCCGTTAAAGGATTGCTGAATTGGTACAAACTTGACCTTAAAAACCTGATCGTAATTTATGATGATGTTGACCTGGAAGTTGGTAAAATTCGCCTTCGTGAAGGAGGTTCCGCCGCCGGCCATCATGGGGTTGAATCGGTCATCGCCAGTCTGGGGACTTCCGAATTTGCCCGGGTGCGGATCGGTATCGGCCGCGAAAGTTTAACCGCTGACGTCACTGATTATGTCCTGCAGAAAATCCCTCCCTCTCAAAGCGAGGCCCTTGACACCGCCATTCTGACCGCCGCTGATGCGGCCGAAGATATCATCAAGTCCAGCCTTCTCCAAGCTATGAACAAATTTAATAAATAATGCAAATTGTGGTATAATTATTAAAAAATATAGGAGGTGAAAGGGAAAAAATTGTTGGTTCAACAAAAAGGAGGATAAAATCATGAAAAAGTTTTTATTTTTACTGAGTTTGGTTTTACTTTTAGTTACAGGAATTGCTTTGGCAATCCCACCTATTCCTACTACTGTTACAGTTACCATTAATTGTTATCTAAACAATCTGCCAACTTTTGCTCAGGTGGGTCACACTGTAATGAAACTCGATTCTGATTATTATTATTATTCACCCGACAAAAACACTAAGACAATTTTGAGCACCGATAACACGGGAAAAGTAATACTTAAACTGTCACGATATAAAAATTACTTTATCAGGGCGGAACTCCATGCCATGGTAAACGGGATTCCTACAAGTTATTATTCTTTGCCTGTAAATATATATAATTTAAGCGCCTCTCAAACGATCAGGCTTGATTTAAAATAACCAACTCATTTTATTAACTTATTAAATATAGCCCTCGATAACCTCGGGGGCTTTTGGTTGCTCTTTGAAATCCCGCATGATAGAATTTGTTTAACATGCCGGTATTTAAAACCAGGAGATCCAACGAGAAGAAAGAACTGGAATTTGAGCTAAAATACCAGCGGTCACTTTCCCTTACCGAAAGATTTAGAATGGCGCTGCATCAATCACGGCTGGTTCTCCAAATGTTAATAAATCATGGATATCGAAAACCTACTGAAATTATTAAAAGAGCGTAAGGTAAAATTCGTAATCATCGGAGCGATGGCCTTTCCGCTTTACGGCTATTCCAGAGTAACTCTGGACACGGATATTTTTATCGAACCCACGCTAAAGAATGCTGAAAGAACCTGGAAAGCCTTAAAGAAATTTGGTTATGATATGACTGACATAACTATCGAAGATTTACTCACAAAAAAACTTTTAATCCGCCAATACACCGTAGAAACCGATATCCATCCTTTTGTAACCGGAACCACTTTTGAAAAGGTTTGGAAGCACAAGCAGACGGGAAAAATCGGCGGTATTAGCGTTTTTTTTGCTTCCCTTGATGACCTAATCAAGATGAAAAAAGCGGCCGGGCGGGCTAAAGATAAAGAAGATATAAGAATATTAAAAAAACTCAAAGCTTGATAACTTTAAACGAACTCACTTCCTCTCTTCGGGGGCGGCTTGACATTCCCGCCGGGGGGGTATAATTAAAATGGAGGTAAAACAAATGAAAAAAGTTATTTTATTGTCTTTCTCAATCCTTATCGCGATGGCCGCGATTGCTGATGCAATACCCATTCTGGCACCCTACGTTGATGATGTTAGAATTGTTGGAATTGACCCCAATTTAACCCCGGTCACGGCAAAGGTTAAAGTGGTAAACCAAACTGGAGCTATTTTTAGTACCAGTTTATTCCCAACGCTCTTTAAAAAGGGTGCGAGTCCGGAATTAGACCAAGCATTAACCTCTCTAAGTCAGAACATTTCAGTGCCGGCAAATAGCAGTCAAGAATATGTGTTTATCTTCCCTGTCCCTGGATGGGGGGGGTAAGTGTCAACACGCCATTATATGTGGCCGTAGTAATGAATTATGCTGATTTTGGCCCTCAAACGGGAGCGATAAAACGTGCAGATCTTTTCCCTACCGGTGGAACAACCTTAACACCAACTGCGCCGAAACCCATTACCGTTACAAATCCATTTTGTTCAAAGATTATTTGGACCAACCTCGATCTTGAAGGTGTTTCAACAAACCTTACGGATACAGGCACACCCTCTGCAGGTGTTTTAACCGACTTTTTAAGATTAGTTGGTACTTTCCGGAATGAGGGTGGGATTGAAGGAAAGGTTAACGTCAATGATTATGTTATCTACTCCACCGCGAGCAACAAGAGTTTTGGTAAAACCGGCGAGAATCTTCCTTTTTCTATTCCGCCTGGAAACGAAGTAAAAATATTTTTTGATCTTGAAAATACTTATGATTTTACATCTTTTCTCTCTTCTCCTTTTTTTTCACTAACAGATACGCTTAATGCCTGGAGAAATCAAACTTATACGGGTTACATGTATATTAGGAATTCTATTACTTCGTATTCGAGCCCGGTAAAATATACTGATTTACAAGTGCCAACCACAACCACCACCACGACTACAACTATCAAGCCTCTAACGCTGCTTCCATCATCTATAATGGCGTCACCTCCATACTCTGGCTTATATAAGTCGAAACCAACCGGTTCTTATGGCCAAGACGGTAACCCCGTTGACGGCAGTGTGAGCGTATGGTGCAGAGCCAAAGCAGGATTAACATTGGGGACAATAATAAAAGGCGAAGCCGGCGCTGGATTTCAAACGGGAACGCTTAAAGCTCTGGCCGGCCAAACACTAACGCTTCAGACAAATTTTAGAATAAATAAATCCAGCACCTCTGGTCGAGCTATAGCTATGGAGATCTGCAAAGTTTCAGCCACTGGAGGGGCGGATACGGTGATAATGAAAACGCCTATAAATTGGTATGCAAGCGCTATCACCCCAACGAAAGGAGCTACCTCCATTAAGCTGTATTCTAGCGGGACTTATTATGCTCGTGTTATTTTTGGCGTTTTTTCCACCAGCATAATTGCAAGTCAAACTTCAATGCTCTCCGGTGTTATCTCAAGTATTAGCCTTAGCGCCAAATAAGCCATAACAAAGCGGAGCCCCCGATCCTGCTCAGGCTCGGGGGCTTTTTGTTTGAATAAATAGCGTAATTTTGATATTATGGTGATATGAAACGGTTGCTGCTGGCCATTTTCAGCCTGCTTTTGCCCATACAACTGCTTGCTTCCGCGGAGATTCTCATCTCACACCCCCGGGTCGGGGGAAACGAGACCAGGAACGTCGAGGTTGGCGCCTCCCCCAAAGTATATATTCAATTCAAAAATAATACTGATAATGTAATCCAGCTGGGCGGCGCGGATATCTATTTAATTTATGACCCGAATGTAATTGATAACATCATCGGCATCAGTAACGAAAACCCAAATTATTTTTCCGAAAAGGAAATGAACATCTCCAATCCGGGAGAGATCATCTATAAGATCGAATCCGGCGCTAAAAAGCTTTCCGTCCGTCCCGGCGCAACGGTTAACCTGGCCGGAATCACCTTCCATGTCAAACAGACGGCGACCCCCAGAGGGGTAAGGCTATTTGATTTCTCTACCAGACAGCCAAGTTCCGTTTTGATCACGGGCGTTTCTTCCGATATCACCAGCGCGACTGCCATCCCGCTCGCGGTATCGCTGTCACAATCGGCCCCGCCAAATTTCAGCGGGTTTTCACAGATAACCTCTTACAACACTTTCGGATCCAGGGATCCCGGCAACACCCTGATCCTGGACTGGAGGACCCCCGGCTCCGGAGCGCAGGACTTGACTAAATATTTCAACGGCAAGCTGAACTATCGCATCTTCCGGAACACGGCGGATAATTTCGGCCCCGATTCGGGAGCGATGGAGCTGTCGATCGACACCAGCCACGGCGAGATGGACGATCCGGCCATGCGAGCCCCCTTTACCGGGAATGTCCCAAACACGGATTACCTTTACCAGGACGGCGGAGAGGGCAATCCCTTAAGCGACGGCACGACCTATTCTTATAAGATCTCCGCACTTGACGATACTTCACCCATGCCCAACGAATCGGTCGGGAGCGTGCGGTCGGGAACCCCGCTTGACCTCACCCCGCCCGGAAATGTTGCGAACCTGAGCGCCCAGGCGGAAGACAACCGGATCATTTTAACCTGGGATAATCCGACCGATCCCGATTTTGCCGGCGTTGTTATCGTAAGGAATGAAGGCACCCCGGTGGGAAGCGGCTATCTCGAATCCGCCAAAGCGGTTTTCCCCTATGATAACGGGCGTGAATACCAGGCGGGCGAGCAGCCTTTCGGGGAAGGCAGCGGCAGAGTTATCTACGTCAGTTTTCCGGGTGACTTTTCGAACCACTATGAAGATTCCGACATTATTGTGGGCCGTCGTTATTATTATCGGATCTTCACCTTCGACCGCGTGGTCGACGGGATGCCCCGGGAAATGGGCCGGAATTATTCCGGCGGGGCTGCCGTAAATATGCTGGCGGGCAAAGCCCCCCGGCCGATCTCGAATTTTACCGCCTCCCGGGGCGCGGCTACGGGCGAGGTCGTCTTCAGCTGGAACAACTCCCCCGATGAATTTTGCGAAGGGGTGCTGATCCGCTATACTTCCGACGACGCGTTGAATTTCGCCGCTCTCGGCGATCAAAATGCTGGAGAGCTGGTCGGCGTGTTCCCGGTTAACACCGGAGCCGGCAAGCCGGAGACCTACAGCGTCATCTTCCCGCCCGGTTTGAATTATTACTTTAAAGCTTTTGCCTACAACCGCACGCAAGAGCCGCTGGATCCTTTTGTGGCCGGGAGCATTAGCTGCCACTATTTCAGCCCGGGGCAGACCGCCGCCGTCCGTTTTTATCCCGTCAAAGCAGCTATGGTTGAACAAGCCCCGCAGGTTGAGATCTGGATCGACAATCGACTCTACCAGGAGGAGCTGGTTAAAAAAGGAGAAAGCTTTATCGTTTCTCCCAATCCCAGAATCGAGGTCAAATATTCCGCCTCCGGACCTTACGCGCTTTCGTCAAATTTAAAAGACTACAGCATTACGGTTGATCCGGAAAAGACCACCGCCATAACCCTGGCGGCTGAGCCGCAAAGTCAGACCAAAGTGGTAGTGGCGGGAGCCGCCCCGGGTGAAAAAAAGATCCAAGCGTTGAGCCTTCGCTATCTTTCTTTACCTGAACCCCTTTCGGAAGGAAAGCACACGCTGGTGATTTCGGCAAAAAGCGCCAGAACGGCGGGGGAGGCTTCGGTTTTCAGTAAGATGCTGGTCGTGGAGGTCGCGGCCGGTCCGCTGCGCCTGATCGGCGTCCCGCTCACCAACCCCAGCCCCTTCAGCATCAGGAAAGATAAAACGGTTACCATTCAGTATGAACTTTCCGCCAGCGCGGCGGTAGAAGTCTATTTGATCAGCGTTAACGGGGAAAGGATGAAAAAGTTCAGCTTCGATTCCGGCGCGGAAGGCGGCTCCGCCGGCATCAACAAAATCAGCTGGGACGGCAGGACCGACCAGAATTATCTGGCCGGGAACGGCATCTATGTCGGCACCATTGTTTCCCGCGATGACAGCAGACTGCTGGGCAAGTTTAAATTGACGATAGCGGATTAATATCCATCCTAATCCCAAATGCGCAAGGCATCACACGTTCCATTAAAATTGGCGTGACCGGCCCTATCCCCTTGACAATCAAGCCAAATAGTGTATAACATCTTGACAAGTAAGGAGGTGGAATGAAAATACAGGCCCCAATTTTTTAAAGAGGTGAGTAAAATGGGAAAAATAGTTCGATTGCTCCTAGTTGCGGCACTTTTGGGTTCCTTTTTGGCCGGTTCCTCCTTCGCGGTGACCGTAGGGGTCCTGGATACTTCTTACACGGTGGTCACCCAAACTGGCATCCTATCCGGTCTTAATTTCCCAATAGGCGTTGCCGTCGATTCCAGCAATAATCTTTATGTTGCTAATGGCAGTTCATACAATTATATTTCTAAATATGATGCCAGCGGGAACAAAATAGTTAACAGCCTCCTGCCATCTGGCTATATCTCCGGTCCGATCGATATTGCCTGGGGGAATGGCTATTTATATGTGGTCGATAACAATGGCTCACGCTGCCGGATATTCAGCGCTTCCACAGGCAGTTATAAAGGCGAACTTATTGCCAGGGATCCCTTAGAAGGAGTGATAATACCCTGGAAAATAGCCGGAGTAGGCATCGACATGCAGGGATATCCATTGATCGTTGATTCGTTAGGTAAAAAGATATATTGCTTTCAGGTTTACGGCAGCTACCCAATAGTCATAAAAGTTGTCAAGACTATTAGATTAAAAGATGCAGATGGAAATCCCCTCCCTAATCCTACTGATGTAGCAGCCGATTATTCTTATGTCTATGTCACTGACGGGAACCGTATCGATAAATTTGAAATTGCCACTGGGAATTTTAAGAAATCATGGTCGCCTTATACTACCGCTATCTTCAAAGGGATTGTCTATCGCCCTGAAAGTAATGCAGTATATGCGGTTTTACTTTCTCCGTTTAATAAGGTATTAAAATACGATCTCGAAGGCAATCTGCTTGCCAGTTATGGGAATGGATACACCGGGACCCCTCCGCTCTATTTTAACTATGTCTGGCACGCCGCGGTCGATAGCACCGGCAAAGTCTATGTGGGGGATTCAAGGAACAATCGTATCCAAAAGTTCCTTTTGCCAACGTTTCGACTTCTCCCAAAAATATTGCCATAAATAATCTTTAGTTGATAAAAGCCCTCGATAACCTCGGGGGCTTTTTTTTATTTTCGTGGTAGAATATTGTCGATATGGACAAACCGCAAATAGTTAAAAGAGTTCAAAGCTCCTCTTATTTTAAGAACAAACTTTCTGAATTAAAAACCTTCCGGCGAATCACCTTTCCCGGATTGGTTGGTTCCTCTCGCTCCGCTATCTTAGCCGCCCTGGCGGAAGAATTAGGAAATTTGATGGTTGTCACTTCCAGCGGCCAGGCGGCGGAAAGGATCCTGGCTGAAATGGGAACCTTCGGTAAAAAAGGAAGCCTTTTTCCCGCTCCGGATATTGTTCCCGGCGAAGCGCTTTCACCGAGTAAGGAATTGGTGGGAGAAAGATTAACGGTTTTAAGTAATTGGTCGGAAGGGAAAATCCTGACCGTGGTCGCTCCTCTTAAAGCCATCATGTGCAAGACCAGCCGGCAGCTGGAGAGTATCAGAATATCAGTAAATCAGAATATCAGAATTGATGAACTTGTTGAGAAAGCAATTAATCTTGGTTATAGGCGTTTTGATATTGTGGGAGAGCGGGGGGAATTTTCGGTGCGCGGGGGGATCATGGATATATTTGCGCTCAACCACCCCTATCCGATCCGCCTTGAGCTTACCGGAGACAAGATCGAATCGCTGAGAACCTTCGATCCCTTTTCTCAACGCTCAGCTGAAAAGATCTCTGAATTAACCTTGCTTTCGGCACGGGAAAAGTTTGAGGTTCCGGTATTTGATCATCTTCCCAAAGAAGCCGTAATAATTCTGGACGAAACCCTCGAGCTCGAGAGGCTATCAACATATAAAGAAATCTCAAAATCGCTGAAAGATTGGAAGGTTATCGAACTGTCTTCTTTTGTCAAACCCGGCGAAGAAGCTTTATTCTCTTCTCCTCCCAGCTATCTTGGCAAATTAAATGAAATACCCAAAACGTCAACCATCATAAGCCGGCATGCGGTGCGACTAAAAGAAGAACTGCCGGAGCACAACATCGTTCAAGGGGAGCTGCGCGGCGGATTCGTTTTTGAAGGAATGGAAGTCGTCTCCGATCTCGAAATTTTTGGCGAGGAGGTAATTCCACGCCGCCAAAAATCGGCAACTCGCGAGGGAGTGGCTGACAAACTCCTGGCCGATCTTAAAGTCGGCGATTTCGTGGTGCATGAGAATTATGGGATTGGAATTTACGGTGGCATGAGCTCACTCGAGATCGAAGGCCTAAAACAGGAATATCTCCTGATCGAATACGCGGAAGGCGATAAGCTCTATGTTCCCCCGCACATGATCGGCCTGGTCGAGAAATATTCCGGTGGCACAGAGGCCCGGCCGCGCTTGAGCCGGCTGGGAACCCGGGAGTGGCTGCGCACCCGCAGCCGGGTAAAACAGTCAATCCGCGACATGACCAGAGAACTTTTGGAACTTTACGCCGCCCGGGAAAAGCTGGAAGGATTCGCTTTCCCTCCCGATGACCTCTGGCAAAAAGAGCTGGAAGCGACCTTTCTGTTTGAAGAAACTCCCGACCAGATACGGGCGATTGTCGAGGTTAAAAAAGATATGGGATCTCCGCGGCCGATGGATCGCCTGGTCTGCGGCGACGTCGGCTACGGAAAAACCGAAGTGGCCATCCGCGCCGCCGCCAAAGCGGTTTCTGCCGGAAAACAGGTCGCTGTTCTCGCCCCCACTACCATTCTGGTCGAGCAGCACTACAATAACTTCAGGCAGAGATTTAAAAATTTGCCCTTTGTGGTCGAGATGCTGTCGCGTTTTCGTTCCGCGAAAGAACAAAAGGCAGTGGTAAAATCCCTTGAAACCGGCGGCGCAGATATTGTGATCGGCACGCACCGGCTTTTATCAAAAGATATAAAGTTTAAAGACCTCGGCCTTTTAATTATCGATGAGGAACAAAAATTCGGCGTGGCGCATAAGGAAAAATTGAAGAAATTAAAAAAAATGGTGGATGTTTTAACTCTCACCGCCACCCCCATACCGCGCACCCTCTATTTTTCTCTTTCCGGAGTGCGTGAGATGAGCATGATCGCGACTCCACCCATCGACCGCTCCCCCATCCGCACCTACGTGACTCCTTTTTCCGAAGCCGTTATCCGGGAAGCGATCTTGAGAGAGATGGACCGTGGCGGACAGATCTATTTTGTTCACAACTTTGTGGAAACCATCGCCGGGATGGCTTCGAAAATAAAAAAACTGGTACCGGAAGCCCGCGTCACCATTGGCCACGGCCAGATGGATGAAAAAGCGCTGGAGAAAACCATGCTGGATTTTTTGGATCGGAAATTTGATGTTCTGGTCTGCACCTCCATCATTGAATCCGGATTGGATATTCCGAACGTAAACACCATTTTGATCGATCAGGCGGACCGCTTTGGACTTTCCCAGCTGTATCAAATCCGCGGCCGCGTCGGAAGATCGGCCGCGAGAGCCTATGCTTACCTCTTCTACCATCCGGCTCGCAGTATGACCGATCAGGCGGTGGAGAGGTTAAAAGCCATCCAGGAATTCACCGCCCTGGGATCGGGTTATAAACTGGCCATGCGCGACCTCGAGATCCGCGGTTCGGGCAATCTCCTGGGAGCGGAACAATCCGGCCACATTTATGAAGTCGGTTTTGATCTTTACGTTGAACTGCTGGAAGAAGCGGTCAGGGAGCTAAAAGGTGAGCCCATTACTCCTCACCGAGAGATCATTTTTGACCTGAAAGTCGAAGCCTACATTCCCGAAAGTTATATCACCGATGAGAAGCAAAGGATCGCGATCTACCGCAGAATGAATAATTTGCGCAGCCGCACCGATGTCGAGGAGCTTCGAAAAGAACTGATCGACCGGTTCGGCAAAACTCCGGAAAAGCTGGAAAAACTATTTAATCTTCTGCAATTAAAAGTAGACGCCTTAAATAAAGGAGTGAAAAGCGTAAAAGAAGAAAAAGGCATCATCATGATCGAATGGCATTCCGGCAAACGCAAACAGGTCACCAAAGAAACTATTTTGAAGAAAGGAATCCCATAATTTTATAGATCAGCTTGGCGATGGTAAAATCGGAGGCAGGTTCGTCCCTGCGCGGAGCGAGCTCCACCACATCGAATCCCACCACGTTTTTATCCCGGCAAACCCCTTTTAGAACATCCAGCACTTCATACCAGAACATCCCGCCCGGCTCCGGAGTGCCGGTGGCGGGAATAACCGAAGGATCAAAAACATCTACATCGATCGTGATATAAACATCGCGGCTCAATTGGTTATCGATCTTTTCGATCAACTCCAATTTTTCTGCCCAATGAATTTTGCTGACCTGGCCGGTTTTACTGGCCCAATCCCATTCCTCAACCGAGATGCTGCGGATCCCGACCTGAACCGCGGGGCAGATCTCCAGTACGCGGCGCATCACGCAGGCATGATTATCCTTTGAACCTTGGTAAGAATCGCGCAGATCAGCGTGGGCATCCAGCTGCAGCACGGAAAGATGCTTATATTTTTCCGCGAATCCTTTTACCGCAATAGGAGTGATCGAGTGCTCTCCTCCCAACACCACGGGGATTTTTCCGTCACCAAGAATTTTCTTTATCGCAGACGGCAGACGGCTGACTGTCGACGATTCAAAAGTATAAACCAGACTATTCCGATAAGGCTCAAAGCCCAGTTCCTCATCAAAAGTTTCCACCTGTTGCGAAGCCCGCAGGATCGCCGCCGGGCCTTTTCGAGTTCCTTTGCCGTAGGTTGTGGTTGCCTCATGCGGACAGGGGATGACCACAAATTTCGCTTTTTCGTAAGAGTAGAAATCAGGTTCAATCGATAGAAATTTCATCGATAATTAATCCTCAACCCGCTGCTCGACCAATTAAAATCCGGTTTCTTGCGTTTGCGAGCAAGCCCTTCCACCTGCGCTAAACCATGCACCAGAAATGGAAGCGCGATGGTCACGTCACAAAAACACTGTGCTTTCTTCGCGCTTTTAGAAATTTTTCCCCAGGAAACCGCTTCTTCCAGCGTGCAGCCGGAAAGCCCGCCAAAATGAGGATTGTCAGTGGTAAGCTGAATGGCGTATTCATGGCCGGGAAGCTTGTTCCCCAGAATTGAATTGAGCAGCTCGGTTTGTTGAACGAAGTTCTTGGGCACGCCTCCGCCCAGATAGATTACCCCCGATTTTCTTTTACGCTCGGCGATCTGAGCGGTTTCGTGCGTGTCTTTCATTTGATCAATGTAACGAAAATTGCCGCCGCGCCTTGCCATAACAAAGGAATAACCGATAGAAGAATCCGCCAGCGCTGGCGAAAAAACCGGCACGCCGGCTTCCGCCGCTTGAATGAGGATCGAATCCTGGTTTTTGGCGATTTTCTTCAGGTAAATTCCTAGCTGAAATAGAAATTCTCTGGATGAATATTGGTAGTCGGGCTCCAGCGATTCAATAAATTTTTGGATCCGCCGGTCAACCTGCCTTTGCAAAGACTCTTTGACGTAAACATCATAAAAGCGGTCAATCCCTTCTTTTAATAAAACCCGGTCATCAACCAGCGGCGATCCCTGGAAATGGATGACGCCGAGCGCTTCGCAGGCATCGTGGAAAAGCTGCGCCCCGGTGGAAACCACCACGTCTACAAACCGATGCTTAATGAGATAAACGATCAGCCGCCGCATGCCGGCGGGGATAACGGCGCCGGAAATCCCCAGCCAGATGGTGATCTTTTTCTCACGCAGCATTTCGCGCCAGATGTAATAGCATTCACCCAGCGCTTTTCCTTGAAAGCCGGTGGCCATCATCCCTTCCAGGATCTCAGAAGCTAAAGCGGCTTTCTTAACCCGCAGCGGAAGAGTGGGTTTTTTAAGAAACTTGGAAGTCATTTAAATCCTAGTGGTAGATCCGCGGCCGTTCGGTTACTTCTCTTCGCTCGCGCATCACTACGTCGGCGGCGCGACGGATATTTTTGGGGAATTCCACCCCGCGATTAAGCAGGATCACTTCGTGATGGGTGGCGTCAAAAATGTCCAGCAGCTGCGCTCTGGCATAGTCGGTGTCAAAATCCTTGCAGGAAAAAATATCGATAAAGGCATGTTCCTTATCCGGAAAGGTATGAATGGAAATATGCGACTCGGCGATCAGCACCACTCCGGAAATCCCCCAGTCTTCCGGGACTTTGCCGGTGTACTTGAAAACATAAGGGGGCATGATCTTGTTCATGCCGATCTTGGCAGGAAAAGTATCCAGGGTCCTGAAGATCAGATCCATGTCGGCCAATTTTTCTTTGGGGCATCCGTAACAATCCAGCATCAAATGGGGCCCGAATCCGTACTTAACTTCCTCTGCCGTTTTCATGAAAAATATTTTGCGCTCTTGCGTACAATTTGTCAAGAGATTTTTTTTAAGATAGAATTAATGCATGGATAATTTTGAGCTTTTGCGCAACGAAATGGTCGAGGCTCAGCTCATCCCCCGCGGGATATCCGACCCGCGTGTCCTCGGCGTCTTCAGAAAAGTCCCGCGACATTTGTTCGCTCCCGAAAATATCCGCGCCTCCGCCTATGATGATGCCGCGCTTCCCATCGGTGAAGGGCAAACCATATCCCAGCCTTATATGGTTGCCATCATGACCGAACTATTAAAACTTAAGGGAAATGAAAAAGTCCTTGAGATCGGGACCGGCTCCGGCTATCAGGCCGCCATTCTAGCCGAATTGAGCAAGAAAGTTATTACCGTTGAGCGCATTGAAAATCTTTCTCAGCGGGCGGAAAAAATCTTAAAAGAAATAGGTTACTCGAATATTGAGTTTGTTACCGGCGACGGCACCCTCGGTTATCCGGAAGCAGCTCCTTATAACGGTATAATCGTTACCGCGGGCTGCCCGGAGATTCCAGCTCCGCTCGTCGACCAGCTGGCTGAAGGCGGCAGGTTAATTATTCCAGTGGGGGAACGCTATCTGCAGACCCTGACCATCGCCACCAAAGAGAAAGGCCTGCCTGCCGGTAGGCAAGGTAAGATCAGGATCGAAGAATCGATCGGCTGCGTCTTTGTGCCCCTGATCGGGAAATACGGGTGGCAAAACTCCTTCGACAGTCAACCATGAACCAGACGGTTCATGGTTGACCCCCCGTCTGAAATATGTTATTCTTTAACCACTATGGCCGAAGAACTAAAAGGAACTTTTATAGATAAGAGCAAAGGGGCGGAAGGGTTTTCCGAAGTGGAAGACCTGATCCGCCAGACCCTGGAAGAGAGCAAAAAAATCGCGCCACCACCCCTCCCCAAAGAAGTCATTGAGAAAAAAGAGGAGTTTAAAGCCACCGTTTTAGCCGCGCCGATAAAGGCCCCCGCCCCGCCAGCAAAAGCCATGCCTGCCGGCAGGCAGGAGAAACCAAAAGAAGCTCCCACCCCCGGCTACGAAGCAACCTTCAAGGAATATAAGGTCGGAGATATCGTCAGGGGAAAGGTGATAAAACTGGATCCTTCGGGAGTGCTAGTGGATATAAAATATAAGTCGGACGGATTGATCCTTCCCGAAGAGCTTTCGGATAAATCTTTTGGCTCGCCGGAGGAAGTGGTCAAGCTGGGCGATGTCATTGACGTCTACATTGAAAATCTTGAAAGCAAAGAAGGCTACGTAGTTCTTTCCAAAAAGCACGCGGATTACGAAAAAAAATGGAAGATCGCTTTTGATGCTTACCGCAGCAGGAAGCTCCTGGAAGGCAAGGTCCTCCAGGCTCTCAAAGGCGGATTGGTGATCGATTGCGAAGGGATCCGCGGCTTTATCCCGGCTTCCCAGGTATCCAAAGGAGCGGAAGAGACGCTCGAATCTTTCGTGGGAAAGACGCTTCCGGTCAAGGTCATTGAAGTCAACCGCCGGCAGGGGAAGATCGTGCTTTCCCATAAGATGGGCGCGGGTGAAAAGGAAAGATTCGGTTCGGAAAAAATCCTGAACGAACTGGAAGTCGGCCAGGTCCGCCGCGGCCGGGTCGCCAGTCTCAAGAGCTTTGGCGCTTTTGTCGACATCGGCGGCATCGAAGGGCTGATCCACATCACCGAGATCTCCTGGAAAAGGGTCAAACACCCCTCCGAAGTCCTGAAGGTCGGGGAAGAGATCGAAGTTTTTGTCCTGGGAGTCGACCGGGTCAATAAAAAGGTCGCGCTGGGGCTAAAAGAGCTGCAGCCCGACCCCTGGGAAAAAGCTAACGAACTTTATAAGCCCGGACAGATCGTCAAAGCGAAAATCTTGCGCTTTGCCAAATTCGGCGCTTTCGCCGAACTGGAGCACGGTCTTGAGGGGTTGATCCACATCTCCGAACTCTCCAAAGAACCGATCAAAAGTCCGGAGGAGGCGGTAAAGATAGGAGATACGGTGGAGGTTAAGATCTTGCGCGTCCTGCCGGAAGAGCAAAAGATCGGTCTTTCCGTAAAAGAAGTTTTGATCGGGCGCGAAAAACAGGCGCAAAAAGAAGCCGCCCCGCCGCCGACAGAAGAAAAGAAAGTAACTATCGGTGACATTATCGCCGAAAAAGAGCGCGCCCGGGCCGAGAAAGAGGAAGAATTCAGCGAGGAAGAGACCGAACCTGCATGAAGTTTGTCGATCAGCTCGACCAGGCTGTCCAAAAAAATAAGAGTTTGCTCTGCGTTGGACTTGACATTGATCTCAGCCGCATCCCCCCCAAGTTTTTAAATTCCGATGACCCGATCTTTCTTTTTAATCAGGAAATCATAAAAGCCACCCAGGACCTGGTCTGCGCCTACAAGCCCAACACGGCATTTTACGAAATGTACGGGATATACGGGATAAGCTCTCTCACCAAAACTATCGAATTCATCCACTCCCTCGATCTTCCGGTCATACTGGATGCCAAACGCGGGGATGTTGGCCATTCCTCCACCGCCTACGCCAAAGCCATTTTTGAGGTATTTAAAGCCGACGCCACCACGGTGAATCCTTATCTCGGCCACGACTCGGTTGAACCCTTCCTGAATTATCATGAAAAAGGGGTTTTTGTCCTCTGTTTGACCTCAAACATTGGCTTCAAGGATTTTCAAGCCGTCGGTGATGGAGAACCACTTTATATTTCGGTCGCCAGGCACGTTAAAGAATGGAACCATTACGGCAACTGCGGACTGGTGGTCGGCGCTACCAAGCCCGAAGAGCTAAAAGAAATCCATGAGCTGGTTGGCGACATGCCCATTCTTATTCCCGGAGTCGGAGCACAGGGCGGAGACTTGGAGGCCTCCGTTAAGTACGGCGGGAAACGGGCAATTATTAACGCTTCGCGGAGCATTATTTACGCTGAAGATCCAAGGGTTGAAGCGAAACAGTTAAGAGATGAGATCAACAAATATCGATAATGGAAAAGAATAACCTGGGTGAGGGCGTTAAAATAGAAACTATTGAAAACAAGAACGCAGATCGCGATTATACGGTAAACATCGAATTCCCGGAGTTCACCTGTGTCTGCCCCAAGACCGGATTGCCTGATTTCGCCACCATCAAGATCGAATATATTCCGGACAAGTTGATCGTGGAATTAAAATCGCTGAAGATGTACTTTATCTCTTTCCGCAACGTGGGGACTTTTCACGAGGACGTGACTAACAAGATATTGAACGACCTGGTCGCGGCCTGTAAACCGAGAAAGATGAAGGTCGTGGGCGAGTTCAATGTGCGCGGCGGGATAAAGACAACGGTTTCGGCGGAATATCCTCAATAGGAATCCGCTTGCTGAAGTATCTTCAACTCGATCGGATCTTCGGGCCCGAAAGGCTCAACGCGGGGATCGTGCTTTTTGATAATGGAGAGAAATTCGCTGGATTCGCCAATTTTTGCCAGGAGTTCCGCCCCCACCGCCCCATGATGTTTATGGATGTAAAATTTCCTAAAATGAAGGTCGGATTTCCCCTGCTCAGCCAACCAATCATATAACCCGGGAAAGAAGTAACGAATAATTACCAGAATCGATTTGGTCAAAATCGAATTTCGCTCCGCCACCTTGCCGATGTCGTGCAGCAGGCCGAGCTTGACCAGTTTGCGCTGGTCCAGCTCCGGATTGTAGAGCGCCAGCTCGAGCATCTGACGAGCCACTGTCACCGCGTGTTTCTTTTCAAATCCGGGAAGCTGATTAAAAAGAGCAAATTCGTCTATGTTCAAATAACTGCGCGCGAAAGCCTCATCGGCTTTGGTATAAATTGAGAACATCCCGGAATAAAATTGCTTAATCCGGTGGACGATCCTATCCAGCATCGATGGCTTTTCGGAGAGAAGAAACAAACTTGGGGATGGCTTTCATTTTCTTTTTAGCTATCAGATCCACGATGGCCGAACCTACGATCACCCCGTCCGCGATCCTGGCCGCTTCCGCCGCCTGCGCCGGGGTGGAAATCCCAAAGCCCACCGCAATGGGAAGCTTTGTAAATTTGCGGATCCGGTTTACCAGATCACCCAGATTACCGGATAGCCTTTCTCTCGCTCCGGTTATCCCCGCCACCGAAACGAGGTAGATAAATCCGGAGGCTTTCTCCGCCACTAACTTAATTCTCTCGTCCGTGCTCGTTGGCGCCACCAGAAAAATGGTGTTCACCCTCGCCCCTCGTCCCTCGTTCCTCGCTTCCTCCGGCGGCAAATCCGGAATTATTACCCCATCAACCCCCGCCTTTTCGCAGTCCGCATAAAACTTTTCTGATCCGTACTTGACGATAAGATTGTAAGAAAGCATGAAACAAAGCGGGATCTGGGTTTTCTTCCGCGCCTTGGAGACTAACTTAAAAACATCAGATAAAGAAACATCCTTCTTTAAAGCACGTTGGTGTGAAGCTTGAATGACGGGACCATCGGCCAGAGGGTCAGAGAAAGGGATCCCGAGTTCAATAATATCGGCTCCGGAGCTTTCTATATCAAGGATCAACTTTTCAGTGACAGAAAGCGAAGGGTCGCCGGCTGTAATAAAGGTTATTAAAGCTTTTCGCTTAAGAAAGACTTCGGACAACCTCGACATCTTTATCTCCTCTGCCCGAAAGGCAAACTATTACCGTTTGAGTCTTATCCATTTTTGAAGCTAGCTTTTTAAGATGGGCAATGGCATGCGCCGATTCCAGCGCCGGGATAATCCCTTCTGTCTCCGAGAGAAGTCTGAAGCCGGCCAGAGCTTCTTTGTCGCTCGCCGTTACATACTCGATCCTGCCAAGGTCTTTTAAATAACTATGCTCCGGCCCTACCCCGGAATAATCAAGACCAGCTGAAATGGAATGAGTATTCTTGATCTGCCCGGTTTTGGTTTGAAGCACATATTCTTTTGCCCCGTGGAGCACACCAACCGAACCTTTACAAAGCGAAGCCGCACCTTCAGCTTCTACGCCGATGATCTTCACTTCCGCATCTTCTAAAAAGGCATGGTACAAACCGATGGAGTTTGAGCCTCCTCCCACACAAGCAATTAAGTAATCGGGTTCCTTCTTTTCCATGTCAAAGTGCTGGCCTTTCGCTTCCTTACCGATAACCGATTGAAAATCCCGCACCATCATCGGATAAGGATGCGGACCAACACAGGAGCCGAGGCAGTAAAAAGTATCTTGCGGATGCGCCATCCAATCGCGCAGAGTTTCGTTGATTGCATCCTTTAGAGTTCGACTGCCGGATTTAACAGGAACGACCTTCGCACCCAGAAGCTCCATGCGGAAAACGTTGAGCGCCTGCCGCCTGACATCTTCTTCCCCCATGTAAACGATACATTCCAGCCCGAACAACGCCGCAGCGGTTGCGGTTGCAACTCCGTGCTGACCGGCACCGGTCTCGGCAATGATCCTTTTCTTTCCCATCCGGATCGCCAGAAGCATTTGCCCGAGAGTATTGTTAATTTTATGCGCGCCGGTGTGGCAGAGGTCCTCGCGCTTCAGGTAAATTTTGGGGCCGCCAAGTTCTTCAGTCATTCTTTCAGCGTAAAACAACGGTGTGGGTCGTCCGGCATAATGTTCGAGGTAGTAATCAAGCTCTTCTACAAATTTGGGGTCTTCCTTTGCCGCAAAGTAAGCTTTTGTCAGCTCCTCCAGCGGAGACATGAGCGTTTCGGGCACAAAGCGGCCGCCGTAGTGGCCAAAGTGCCCGGTCTGATCGGGAAGTTCGGAAAATTTGGGAATAGTCACAGTGAAGCTATTATATTCTATTCGAAGTATGCGTTCAACTTTTAAATTGGCTTACTGCTTCTAAGGAAGAGATCGCACATTTGAGCTTTCCGTTGGTTGCGTTAAGGATTTATTATTTTTACAAGGTTGACAACGGGGATCCCGCCCGCACTGGTAAAATTACCGCCCACATAAAGATTTCCGGCCGGGTCAAACGCCAAAGCCCAAACCATAACTTGACCAGAGGAGTTGATCAATTCGCCGGTTAAGGTTTTCCAAGAAGAACCGTCCCATTTGGTTATATATTTATTATTATGGTGTCCTAAATAGATTTCGTTGGGGGATTTGACCGCTAGAACAGAAGGAATCCCGCTTCCTTCATATAGCAAAAAATTTTGCCAGGTTGAGCCGTTCCATTTATAGACACTCGTATCGGCATAGCTTCCTATTACGTAAATATTCCCGGAGTCATCGGCCTCCAAAGCCGTTACCTGTCCGCCGTTCCATCCGCTTAATGCCTCCCAGGTAGCTGACGAAACTTTCCATTTGGCAAGGTCACTTACCGGCACCGTTTCAGAGGTAGCAAATGCGCCTCCAACATAGAGATCCCCATCCACAAGAACCAAATCCCACACTTGCGCACCATAGACCGGAGTCAAGACTCCACCGCGCATCGCATCCCAGGTGGAAGAAGCGGTCTTCCACTGCGCAACGTTATTGGCGGGAACACCTCCCGCATGGTCGAATGTACCTCCCGCATAAACATTGCCGCTTGGATCAACCGTGAGGGCCAAAATAACAACCGACCCATAGACATTGCTGTAGCTGACACCGCTTCCCAGTCTGGACCAGGTCCCGGAAGCGACATTCCACCTGGCGATCTCATTTACTTCAACTGATACCCCTCCCGGATTAGTCGCTACCTTAAAAGCACCACCGGCATATATATTCCCGGAGAGAGGATCAAAAGCCAGCTCCAGGACATCGAAATCTAATCCGCCGGCCAGGCGTTCCCAGGAAGAATTAGCGTGCTTCCATTTGGCGATATTCCGGGCGGGAACCCCTCCAGCGGAATCAAATCTTCCTCCCACATAAAGATCGCCGGAACTATCACACACTAAAGCATCTACCCAGGCACCTTCGGGGCTCCCATTTAAAGTCACCCCGCCGATATTCTGCCAGGTTGTAGCCGGATGGGGAAGAGTGGTCGTGGTGGTCGAAGTGGTCGTGGTGGTCGTTGTCTTAGAAGAAGTGGTCGTGGTGCTGGTGGTCGTCGTGTTTTCGGGAAGCTGCTGCGTGCTGGCACAGCCGCCCAGCCCAAAAAATCCCAAAACCCAAATCCCAAATCCCAAACTGATCACAAGCACTAAGATCCAAAAGAGCTTTTGGTTTATTTTAATCATGGAACATATCTCATAACGGCGGCTTGCCCATCATTGCCCCAAGCAATATAAGCCACATAGGGAGTGCCATTATATATCTGCAATGAAATATTCGATGCCCCTCCGGGCGCAAAGCCCGGCGGGCCGACATTTACCCATTTAGAGCCATTATATTTCTTGACATAGATCTTGCCTTCAGTTCCGCCTTCCCAATAAGCCACGTAGGGAGTTCCGTTGTATACTTTTAATGAAAAAGCACTCGTGATATCATCCGAAAATCCCGGGCTGCCGACCGGCACCCAATTATCTCCATCATATTTCATCACCACTACCTTATAATCATAAGCCGCATCTCCATAAGCCACATAAGGAACGCCGTTATACACATCTAACGAAAGGTCTTGCACACTACCAGCTGAAAAATCCCGATCTCCTATCACTTCCCAGGAGCTACCGTTATATTTCATCACCGCGATATGAAGATATTCATCAGTAGCTATATAAGGAGTGCCATTGTATAGACATAATGAAATGTAATCTGCATAAGCGCCCGAACAGCCGCGATCACCGACATACACCCAATTGCTTCCGTCGTATTTCATCACCGCAGGCTTGTAAACGCCTCCAAATTCACTATCTGAATCTCTAAGAGCCACGTAAGGCGTTTCATTGGTTATGGACAACGAAATGTCAGTTGCTACATAACCGGAAAAACCCGGACTGCCGACCGCTTCCCAGGTCTCTTTACTGCTGATATAATTTAGCACCGTCGCCCTGCTTTCGTACTCCGTATCACCACGATAGGCTAGATAGGGGATACCCTTATATACATAAATTGAAGTGTACTGCACATAATCGTTTGAAAAACCTGGCTTGCCGACCGCTTCCCAACTGCTGCCGTCGTACATCATTACCGTTGCTTTGCTTCCCGAGTCACGATACGCCACATAGGGGGTGCCATTATATAAGAAAAACGAAAAATAATGTACCGGACCATTTGAAAAATCCTGGCTGCCGACCGGCACCCAGCTGCCGCTACTGACTAACGAGGTAGTAGTAGTTGAAGATGAGGATGAAGCGACAGAGGATGAGGTAGTGGTAGTTGTCGTAGTGGTCGTGGTTTCGGGAAGCTGCTGGGTGGTGGCGCAGCCGCCCAGCCAAAATCCCAATAACCACGCTCCAACCCCCAAGCAAACCACAATAACCAATGGCCAGATCCAAAAATGGATTTTATTCACGGATAAATTATATCACGAAAAAAGCGGGATTAATAGGAAAAGATCGCACATTTAAGGTTTCTGTTGGTGGCATCATAATAACTGATATACATTTTTTGGTTTCTAACTTTTATTGATGCATACTTTCCAACATCCCCGGTGCTATCTACTATCGCGTCGGACCAAACACCGGTTTTATTGCTCGCATATTTAAGATTGCCATTGGTCGCGTCATAATAAGCGATATATACATAGCCGTTAGCGTCCAAGGCGATCGAGGAGTATTGCCCAACGTTCGCGGTGCCCGCCCCGTCATCAACTACAGAAATGTTCCATCCGGAATCGCTTATCCATGGCGTGTTATCGTTGATATCGGCCCAGACATATTTGAGATGGCCGTTCGCGGCGTCATAATAACTGATATTGATCTTATTATTGCCTGTCGCAATTGAATTATACTGGCCGAGATCTTTGCTGTCAGATTTGGGATAACCGTCGGCCGAATGAATTTGCCATGTGCCATAAATATTTCTCGCCATATCTAAAATTAGCGCATAAGCGCCGATACCATAAAAGCTGACATACGGATGGTTATTGCCATCCAGAGCTATAGCATCGCACCCTATCGCGCCGCCAAAGTCTAATATCGTCTCCGTTTCCCATGAGCCGCTGGTATTGGAAGCATACATCAGAGATCCCTGATTTGCGTCATGATAACTGATATGAATCTTATTGTTTTTGTCTACCACTATTGAAGTGTAATCCAGCTTTCCATTCCCCATCCCGTTATAGCGAAGATCGATTGTCGCGACCGCCCAGTTCCCGGAGCTGTTCGTGGCATACTTAAGAACACTATTTGTGAAATCGGAATAACTGATATGTATGTGGTTGTGACTGTCAACCGCGATCGAAGAATACTGGCCCACGTCTCCGTCAGTATCTACCAGATATATGCCGGGCAGGATCAGGGTGGTAGTAGTGGTTGAGGTTGAGGTTGAGGTGGTGGTAGTGGTACCAGTGGTTGTGGTAGTAGTTGTTGTGGCCACTATCTCCTGCTGCGTGCTGGCACAGCCGCCCAGCCAAAATCCCAAAACCCAAATCCCCAGTCCCAAACCAATCACAATAATCAATAACCAAATCCAAAAATGGACTTTATTCACGCTTAAATTATATCATAAAAAAAGGCGGGAATTGCTTCCCGCCCTTCTTGCACATTTTACTTTTTACCAGTGACGGTAAACATTTCGAAGGTTGGTGCAATTAAATTCACAGGAACGCCAACCTCAAAAATATAAGGGGTAAAGGTTATTGCTGACACATCACCTGTATTTGAACCAACTGTCCCAACATAAGTTGAATTTTGATCCGTCTTGGCTAACGCAATAACTTTGTAGATTCCGGCTTCATTCGTTTCAGTGGTATAGTAAGCTTTTCCCGAGACAAAAGTTACTTCAGATGTTGAGCTATTCCCGTATTCGTGAGAAGACCATGGCATTAATCCTATCCAGGTAGTTTCAAAAGTACATTCCCCTTGAAGTATTGTCCCATAGACCCGGAACAAGCTTAATCCGGTTGTGGTGGTGCTGGTCGTGGTAGTGCTGGTTGTGGTATTTGTAGTGGTAGTAGTGGTGGTCGTAGAGGTAGAAGTCGTTGTCGGCAGCTGCTGGGAGCTGGCGCAGCCGCCCAACCAAAATCCCAATAACCAGGCTCCAAACCCCAAACTAACCACAATAACCAATATCCAAAATATTTTATTCATTATTTATATCTCCAGATGGTCATGGCGGTCCCGGCCGTAGTAAAGAGCGAACCGCCTCCGCCCGGATATGTGATACCCATCACCACCACTCTGCCAAGGGAATCGGTGAGGACGGATTTACCGGAAACATCTTCGTCATCGCCTCCGGCGGGAAAGGACACCATCCCGTTCGCGCCAAAACTCTCATCCAGGGTTTCATCTAAATCATAACGCCAGGTGGCCATGTCACTGGAAGAGCCATACTGCGCACTGCTTTTTGATCCGGTTACTAAAACTTTTCCAAGAGAATCAACCGCGGTATTCTCGGTGCGAAACACGACGCCTTCGGGGGTGGCCGGCAGCATCCCGTCAAAGGTTCCGTCCGGTTCGAATCGCAAAATACTGAATCCTTCTATACTGAGTGTAGCCATCACTACTATATCGCCGGAAGGATCAAGCGCGATCGAATTTCCGTTTACAGCATCGGGATATACAACCTTTCCGCCGGCTCCAAAGTTTTTATCCGCGGTCCCGTCAGAATTATAACGCCATATGATCAACACGATGCCCGATTGCGCGTAGAGTTCCCCGGCTACTAGTATTTTCCCGTTTGCATCGACGGCGATAGAGCGGCCAATGCTCTCTTCGCCCTCTATGGAAGCAGTTGTGTCATGCGCCGCTCCTCCATCCCCGAAAGTTTGGTCGAGAGATCCATCCGTATTTATTCTCCAGACCGTCATATTATCGAAGAAGTGCGAACTGTTATTCAGCTGGTAACGACTTTTTCCCGCGACCAAGATCTTCCCGTACGGGTCGAGGATCATAGATTCACCATGCGAAGGTTGCTGAACGCTGAGATTCAATATCTTGGATACTTCATAATAAGTTCCATACCCGCTGTGGGTTCCATCGCTGAAGCTTTCATCGGTGATGCCGGCAGCTTCGGAAAAGCCGCCGGTGGTAAAGCTAAAGCTGTAAGGCACACTCAGTTTGCTCCCGCTGGAATCCTTGACCTGGTCAGAAATGATCGCGGTGTATTTAGTTAAGAAAGATAACTTCCCGGAAGAAGTAAAAGAGGCGGTTTTGCTGGCTGTGTCGTAGCTCACCGTTCCGGCAACCCCTCCCTCAGGAGAAGATAAAGCAAAAGTGGAAGCGTTGATGGTTGAAGCGTCCATATTTTTACTGAAAGTCGCGGTGATTACCGGGTAGATATAAACGCCGGTTGATCCGTCTTTAGGAGAAACGGAATTAATAACAGGAGCGTTGGGATTGAACTGCCGGATGGGATTGCCGCAGCCGCCCAGCCCAAATCCCAATAACCAAGATACAATCACCAAACAAATTACAATAACCAATGACCAAATCCAAAAATATAGGTTTCTCACATTAAAATCATACCATTTTTCTTTCTTCTCTATCAACCCTCCGTGCTATAATATCTCACGTGAACAGTGTGATGAAAAATAGACGATTTTGGCTGGTTTTAATTCTCAGCATCTTTTTGATCGGTCTTTTACTCCTTTTTATCAGCTGCGGTAATCCGATCAGACAATTTAATCCGAATACTCCAACCATTGTTTCTGTCTTCCCCGAAAACCAAGCCAATATACCAAAGCTCGATATCTTAGTCACCGCCACTTTTAATAAGGCGATGAATGCTTCAACCATTAGTACTTCCTCCTTTTCCCTTTCCTCTCCGACTGGATCAGTGGCCGGGACAGTAAGCTATGAGGCAATCGGCAAGATGGCAACCTTTAAACCCGCAGCTAATTTAGCTGCCGATACCACCTATACGGCAACCATTTCTGACTCCGTCAGAAGCTCTAGCGGAGACAAAATTAACCTACCCTACAGCTGGAGCTTTACCACCTCCACCTCAACCATTACCGGCACCCCGGACGCTTCTTTCGGTTCGGGTGGAATGGTGATCATAAACGGATGCGAGGAAGGAAATGCGCTTGCTACTGACAGTTTCGGCCGGATCCTGGTCGCCGGCTCGTCCGGTAGTACCAGTGATTTTAAATATCACATGACGGTTTGGCGCTATAATTCTGATGGAACGCCGGATGGTAGTTTTGGTAGTGGTGGGATGTCCAAACAAAACGGCTCCGCCGCCGGAGGCAGGAGCGATGCGATCTTCCATGACAATGTTACATCAATAGTGCTGACCTCTGACAATAAAATTTTAGTCCTCGGACTTAGTTATGATCCTAATGAAAAGATTATAATGGTCGTTTGGAGACTAAATCCGGATGGATCACTGGATACCAGCTTTAAAAGTAGCGGGATTTGGCTCAATCCCGGACCTACGATAGCAGGCCAAGCTTGCAGCTCCGTTACGATAGATGATACCGGCAAAATGCTGGCGGTTGGGACCGTAACCATCCCAGCTACCGTTCCGTCACCGGCAGATTTATATTATATGATCGTCTCGCGTTATAACCCGGATGGAACGCTTGATAAAAGCTTTTCCGATGGCACTCATGAAGGATACTCGATCTATCCTGGTGAAGGATCAGCTGTTACTATAGATATTAACCAGAAAATTTTGGTTATTGGCTCGGTCAGGGAGAATGCCGCCTCTTCTTCGGGGATTCGTGTATGGTGGGTAAATTCGGATGGAAAGCTCGAACAAACCTTTGATGCCTCTGATAATAATGCAAATGGTATGTTTAAAATTGACTCTTCAGGGGCAATTCTTTTCGGCGGCTTAATTTATGGGTCTGGACCGGCCATTTGGAAATTCAACCCTGATTTAAATTTAGACACAACTTTTGGCCAGGGCGGAATTGTTCATTTTGGTGGGGAGCCAAATGAGCGAGTCGGGCCACCCGTTTTCATTGCACTCGACGCAGCAGGAAGAATTTTGGCTACCAGAACAAAAGTGATTCTTACACGTATAGAATATTCTACTGACCATTTCAAGTATTATATAGAGTCTTCACGTCTCAATTCTAATGGAACTACGGATGAGAGTTTTGGCTCAAACGGAAAGATAATTTATCCTGATTATTCCCCGCCTGAAGATATGGGACTTGAAAGTATGGGCATCACTACCGATCTCTACAGAAGAATCTTGGTGCTCGGTAAAAGTATTCAGGGCAGCTCCACCCCAGTGACTATCTTCCGTTATAAATAACCTTACTACGGTGATGCAACAAACTTCATTACGGTGGCTTTGTTGCCGTTGGCCCCATCCCGATAAGCCACATAGGGTGTGCCGTTATACACGTATAATGAAACATAATTTGCCTGACCTGCTGAAAAACCAGGGCTGCCGACATTCACCCAAATAGTGCCATTAAACTTCTTCACCGTGGCTTTTTGGCCATTAGCGACATCCGAATAAGCAACATAAGGGGTGCCGTTATCTACAGATAATGAAACATAATTTGCCTGACCGGCCGAAAAACCAGGGCTGCCGACATTCACCCAATTACTGCCATTATATTTTTTCACCGTGGTTTTGCCATCAACCGACCAATCCTTGCAAGCCAGATAGGGAGTGCCGTTATATACGTACAACGACATGAAATCTGCGCTGCCTGATGAAAAAGCCGGACTGCTGCCGACCCAGACCCAATTACTGCCATCATATTTCTTCACCGTAGCTTTTGAGAATAGATCGCCATAAGCCCAACAAACCACATAAGGAGTGCCATTATATACTTTTAGCGAAGGATAAGCCGTCAATTCCAGAATACCGTGAGTGCCGATATCCACCCAAATACCGCCGTCAAGCTTCATCACCGAACCATGGCCGGATCCAGTATGTGTATCCCAAAAAGCCACATAGGGTGTGCCATTATACACGTATAACGAAGTGTCATATGCGTAATCAGATAAAAACCCCGGACTGCCAACCGCCTCCCAGCTGCTGCCAGCATACTTCATCACCGTAGCTCTGCCTCCGCTATACCCACTCACATAAGCCACATACGGGACGCCATTATATACGTATAACGAAGTGGTAACTGCATTATCGGCCGAAAAACCCGGACCGCCGACCGCCTCCCAACTGCTGCTGTTGTACTTCATTACCGTTGCTCTGTCTCCATTACCCAAATCTTCATAAGCCACATAGGGAATGCCGCTATATATGTATAACGAAGCATATTTCACCTCACCGGATGAAAAACCCAGAGTGCCGACCGGCACCCAGTTGCCGCTGATGCCGGGCGCGGTGGTGGTGGTCGAACTGGTAGAAGTTGTTGTCGAAGTTGCCGTTGAAGATGAAGAAGTGGTAGTGGTGCTGGTAGTCGTCGTGGTTTCGGGGATCTGCTGCGTGCTGGCGCAGCCACCCAACCCAAAAAATCCCAAAACCCAAATCCCAAATCCCAAACCGATCACAATAACCAATAACCAAACCCAAAAATTAGGTCTATTCACGGGCTTAATCTTTTAACAATATTCGCGGCAGCGGTCCCGCCCGCGCTGGTGAATTTGCCGCCCACATAAAGATCCCCGGACGGGTCGATCGCCAGCGCCCGCACATCGGCGTAACCAGCACTCTTGATCAAATCTCCCGCCAGGTTATTCCAGGTGGTGCCGCTTAATTTGGCGACGGCTCCGGCGGTTTCAACCGGAGCGCCATAACCATCCGATCCCATGAAAACTTCAGAGGGTGATCTGGCCGCTATCACCGAGGTCGGAGGGCGCGATGCGACAGAGTCCGTAAAGGCCTCCCAGGTGGAACCGCTCCACCTTCCTGGTTGGGTATAAATATTTCCGTAGCTGTCAGCTGCCACAGCAAGACCTCCGCCCCCCGCCGGCAAAGCCTCCCACGATGACGATGCCACCTTCCATTTTGCGATCCCGATAATTGAAATTGATTCCGTCGTATTGAACGAGCCGGCAAGATAAATATTCCCATCTGATCCTGCTGTCATGTCAAATACCTGGCCGGTAGGATTGCTCCAGCCAGTTTGCCGGAGCCCTCCTGCCATTGCATCCCAGGTAGACAAAGTAGTTTTCCATTTTGCGACATTATTGGCGG
>Ga0315277_10000655_pt1 | contig 54098 bp, 51 predicted proteins | sample YL17G05_15_MG_FD_203695 | JGI IMG/M metagenome (GOLD analysis project Ga0315277, IMG submission 203695) | Sediment microbial communities from Yellowstone Lake, YNP, Wyoming, USA - YL17G05_15 | ecosystem: Environmental > Aquatic > Freshwater > Lake > Sediment | place: USA: Wyoming | collected... | reverse complement strand
TATCGCCAGCAAACATTCACCACGGCCCACGTAAGGTCGGCCCGTCGCGTCGGTGTCCCAAGCGAAGAAAACATGGTTGAGAGTGGCATCGTCGGCCTCAAAGAAATCGCCGGGGCCGTAATTGGAATGGTCGCGGATAACGTAGGGACTGCATAGGCGGGAGAATTTCGGGCCGCGCCGATTGACCAGGGCGGCTTGAATGTCGGGTGAAACGTCCCGGTCCAGGCTCGCGGGCAGGTAGCTCTTGTTCTCGCGCACGTTGAATTTCCACTTTCCCATGCACTCCGGGCAGAGCAACTTTTGAAGATGCAAGCGCCGCCAAGCCTGCCGCCTGTCGCCGTCCAAATCCACCGCCGCGCCCTTGAACCTTTCCCGGCACTCCGGGCAGAGTTTCTTGGCCGTCTGGCCAGAGTTCAAAGGCCGCTGGTCTGCAATGGCCGAAACCGTGCGCCCGCCGATGCGCCACGCGGTCAGCTTGCGGTCAAAGAGGCTGCACAGCGCCGCTCCCGTGCGGGCGAGGGCGGGCAGGGCAGAGTGGAGAAAGTGGACGAGAGAGCGGCGGATTTGCTTTTGGTCGCTGCGCTCCGGGTGTTCCTGGCAGAGTTTCTCGAAATGCGCAAAGGCCGCATCGAGCAAGTACGCGCGGTCGTCAAGCGTCGGGCGGCTCTTATTGTCCAGCGTGGCAATCGTTTCGTTCAATTCGCGGTGGAGCCCCTGGAGTCCCAGCGCGGCGCGAGGCAGCGCAGGGGACCTCGCGTAAGCCGACTCCGCTACAAACAAGGCCACGCGCTGCCAGTGCTCAAACCCGTTGTCACGATTGACGACGACGTCCAGGTGAGCCAGCCAGGTATTGTCGGAGATTTCGCGTCCGAAGACCCGGCGGCATTGCTGGCGGGCAAGTTCTTTCCATTCCCGCTCCGGCAGCTCCTGCCGGCGGGCGAGGGGAAGGGCGAGAGCATTGCGCCACTGCTCCGCCTCCAGTTGGAAGTTCACTGGCAAGTCGGCAAACGGTTTCGGCGCGGTCCACGACCGGGGCGGATCGGCGAGCAGATCTTCAACGGGCCGGTTACGGTGTTGCGCCACGGCAGCCAGGTCGTTGCGGATGCCTTCAGGCAGGCCCGACAGATGCCAGGCCCTGACACTTTGGCCGGAGATCTGTCTGGTCGCAGTTGTCGGGGTGTCGGACAGCGCCGCGTAAATGGCCTGGCGCGTGCGCGAGAGCACGGCGGCGAGTTGGCTGGCGGTGTACGTCTTCATGCGGGGCAAAGTTCGATGGTTGCGGGCGCCGGCGTCGCGGCGGATTGGACGCGGGCGGCAGGGCGATTGCGGAGCGTGAGCGAAAGCTGCCGCAACTGCTCAAGTGTCAGCCGGTCGAGATCGGTGGTGCCGAACTTATCGCGCGCGATGGCGGAGACGTATGCCGGCGGCGACTGCCGAATGACATAGAGGTGTCGGCGTCTCTCGCCGCCGTCGGAGTCAAACCAGGCGCGAACGGCGGCGAGGTTGTCGGGCTCAGCGAGCAGTCGGAACAAGGCCAGCACGCGATCAAGCTCGGCGTTGCTCAGCCGCTTGGAACTCACCAGCCGCCCCGTGGCAACCATGCTGCAAGCCCGCCGCAGATCGTCCGCAGCCAGGGCGCGGTGTTCCTGCGCCGCCAATCGCTCGGCAAACTCCCAGACGCCGGCCAAGATGGGATTCAACTCCGGCGAGGCCCAGCACGCAGGACGCGCGGCGCGCATTTCGGCAGCCTTGCCGCGCCAGCCATGCTTGGCGACGACGGCGGACCAACTCCGCCAGTAGAGGTGTTTTTGGCCAGAACTCATGACTTGACCTCGCACGGTTGCATTGGGGGGAAAGTATTCGAGGGTCCAGTTCATTGTTGGATTTTGGGGTCAGTCATGGTCCGTTAGCGGTAGTACGCAGCAAGCAAGGCGGCCCGCTCGCAAATGGCTGAGCCGATCACGCACGGGAGCGGCCATCGGGCGCCATTGCAGCGCGCTGCAGCCACGTTTCCCGCCGGATGCAACCGAAGGTTCCACCCCGAGTGCCCCGGCATGTCCTGCGGGTTGCGGATCGCCCAGAGTTTTTGGTCGCGGATTCATGGGAAGGGCGTTCTCTGAAGTTTCGACATTCCGCTCACGTCGTCCCACCGAAGAACCCAAGAGTCCTGACCTTCCACAGAACGGCTTGCCGCATGAATTCTTCCGCAGTGATGCCGCGCTTTGCGGCGGCCTGATTGACGGCTTCCCGAAGCTCCTCTCGGATCGCGACCCAAAGGGTGCAGGTCCCGTCTCGATGATGTTCGAGTTGGCCGTCATAGTGCCTCTGTTTTCGCGCCGACTTCGACGCGCGTTGGGGAATTTTGCGATGTTGTTTTTTCATGAACTGTTGCCTTCACTTTCTGTTTTGTTTTCCACTGAACGACGCCGCCTCTCGGCGCCGAGAGTTTCCCAATGCGCTCTGCCATCTCCGCCAGGTGGAGCAATTCGCGGCGCAACTGACGCGCGGCAGCCCGCGGGTCTCGCCGGGGCGAAATACGCAACCGCTGCAACGGGTTGGGATTTTTGCGCGGCCGTCCTGGAGAAAGTTTTGGCAGAAGCCCGTTCAAGCCATGCCTGCAGAACTGGCCCATCCATCTCCAATTTGTCGACCACGAGACTCCGGCCCGCGGGAGGAAGCTCCCCAGCGTCCGACCGCTGCAGCGCCACGCAAGGCCAGCGGCCAGGATGGAGAGGCGAGCGATCGCTGTATTGACGCGGCGGGACGAAGCCAGGCCGGGGAGCGCCGGGGCGTTGGCTATGTAGCGCGGAATTACCACGGGAGCCTTAGGGCGGCGAGATGGCCGATTCATGTGGAGGAACGCGGCGCCGTGGTGGCGCCATCAGTTGCGCGAGACGGGCTCTCAGGCCGTCTGGCTGGGTGGCGACCGCCGTTTCCTCCGACAGATCAAAATAATTCGAGCCGGTGCAGTGCCGCGCTACCGCCACCGCACCGGCTCTCAATGCCGCGCTGGACATCGCCGGCGCGCACAGCAAAAAATTGCAAAAACTGGAGAGCGCCTTGAGGGCGCTCCCTGGCCTCGCGAGCCCTCTGGGCAAACCGCGACTCCGCAGCGGAGCACTGCGCGACGCAAGGCCGAAAATCCTAGGGTGTGCAGTCATCGTGGGGCCGCCTCCTGCGCGTCATGCCGACGCGTCGCTTCGTAGGCGGCGGCGAGTTCGGGATGCTCGGCACTAATGACCTTGAACGCCTCGGCGGCGGCGAATTCCGACAGACCCAAGCGCTTGATTTCGTCCGCCTGCTTGCCCACCAAGCGAAGAAATTCACTGGCTTGGCGATCCGCGGCCAGTCTTTCCTTTTCGGAGCGTTCGCGCTCTGCGACGCGCGCGTGGATTTGCTCCGCAGCGTCAATTTCCGCTCCGTAACCCGTGAACATATCGAATGCGAACGCAAGGTCCGGCCGCTCGGCGCGGAGCGACGCGACGTGATCTTTTACCGTCCGCGAGTCGCATCCGCGCTCCGTCAAAATCTCGATGAAGCGTGCGTGCAGACGCGCCATATCCGCTCGCCTGGATACTGGCCGGACGGGCTGCATTTTCCAGATGGCCGGCAGTTCTCCCCGGCGCAGTAATCCGCCGAGAATGCGCCCGGTGAAGCCAATGAGTTGGCTGCCACGATAATGCAGGCTGGGGCTGAAGCTGTGATACTCGCCGGTGGCAACGACAGCATGGACCGGCTCCAGCCAGGTGACGAGCGCGCGGCACCCGCCCAGGCGACCGGCCCAAAAAACTTCCACCACATCACCGGCCTTGGTTCCGCCGTGGCTCAGATCAACGAAGGCCGGCGAAGTCTTGCCGTCCGGCCCTTTGCCACGCAACCGACAAACCTGCGCGTTCAAAATCTCGGCGACTTCTGAGTTGACGTTACGAACCTCGCGCATCGTGCCGTCCGGCGCGGGGATAAAATAGATGCCATACGGGACAACCTGGATGTCGCTCGGCGCAACTTTTTCATTCTCCCATCCCATCACGGTTGCGGAATACGTTTCACGAAGGCCGCGCGAGTCGCTTGGCAGGCGTGTCCCGCAAAAATCGCGATTGCCAGAAAGGGCGCTCGCGCCGCTGTCCGCGGGCCGCGGCCTTGGTGCTTCAAGGGTCGTCGTCACGATGCGCTGGGCTGTGCCGCGCGGATCTCCGCGGCGAGTGATTCGACACGCCCGCGAGCGAGTGCTAGGACTTCTTCCCTGCAACGTGCAGCGGCGTCGCAGAGACAAACTTCGTGCAGATGGGTCCGGAACTCGGGCGTCGCGGGGAAAATGAGCGCGATGCGCTCCAGGAGTTTGAGTCGCCGTGATGCGAACTCCCCAAGCCCCGTCTCCAAATCCAGGACTTGCTTCACCGCCGAACGGTATTTCTCGGACAGTTCGCGAGCCTGGCGTGTCTTTCTGACCTGCCTGTCGTCAGAAAGAACGCTCGCCGGTGCCGGCACAGAGTCTCCAGTTTGTTCGGGTTTAGCGCTCATCGGTTGCGCAAGATTCGGCAGGCAGCGGCGGAGACTTCCGGGAATCCCTCCAGCCGCATCGCGCGTTTCAAAAGTGGTTCGGATTGACGAAACCCACGCAGGACCCGCCAGCAGTGGGAGTGGCTAACGTGCAGTTTTCGCGCAGCAAGAACGATGTTCTTGATTCGCGTGCTTCGCTCGGTCACTGTCGCTGCTGTTCTGGGCATTGCGGCAATACAATACTTCAGTGACCAAATCTGTGCAAGCGGAATTTTCAGCAGCCAAACGCGGCCGGTTGAGAGAGGCGCGCACCTCGCGCGGCATGAAGTTGGAACGTCTCGCCAAACAAAGCGGCTATGGGGTCTCGACCATCAGTAGCGTTGAGAACGGACACCACAATCCAAGCGCCAGATACGTGCGACGGATCGCCGAAATTCTCGGCGTGAGAGCGGAGTGGATTGAGACGGGAAAAGGTAAGATGATTGACGAACACCGGCCTCCTTCAAGACTTTGGTTGCCGTTCCCCGATAACTACGTTGACCAACTAAAGGAGATTGCCGAGGGGCTGCATGACCGGGCGGTGGAGATGGAGGGCGAGTCGGCAGAGTTGTCAAAGCAGGCAAGAACCTTCGAGGAAATCATGAAAATGCAGAATCCCCGAGCGGCGGCGCGAGCGGAGGAAGCGAACGGCCGTGTGGAAAAGGAGTTGACGGAGTCGGAAACTCATGATTCAATCGGCGGCAACGTGAAAGCGCAACTGCCAAGTCTGCTCGAGCAACTCAGGAAAGCGACCGCTGAGCCGGGACAGAAAACCGCGCTGGCGAAATTCCTGGGCGCCCCGTTGGCGAGCGTTTCGCGCTGGCTCTCTGGTGAGCGTGAACCCGGCGGCGAGACGGTGCTCCAAATGCAGGCTTGGCTGAAGCGCCCGAAGTAGGACAAAACAAAATCGCCCTGGCAGCGCGGTGACGCCGTCAGGGCACAGACGCGAAAGGAATCCACAGTTATGAAGATCACAAATCGAGTCCGCCGAAACGGTAGCGCCGTGGCGGCGGCGCATCAAGCCAAAAACCAGCGCGCAAAATATCCACCGGCAGAGTTCAAGATCGTGCATCTCCGCGAGTGTGCAGTGGATAGTCCGATGATGGACAACCCTGAACAGGTTGTGAGTTTTTGGAGGCAGCATGTTGCCCCGGCGCCGTGGTTCAAGCCGGAGAGAGAGTGCGCGGTGGTTTTTCTGTTGAACGCGCGGTATCGCCTGATCGGGTTTGAATGCTTAGCCCAAGGAACATTGGACACGCTCTTGCTCCGGCCTCCCGAGGTGTTCCGGCTGGCCGCGATGCAAGCCGCCGCAGCTATCGCGATAGCACATAATCATCCGTCCGGCGATCCGTCTCCATCGGAAGGAGACATCAAGGTCACACGGAATTTGATCCGGGCCGCGGAATTCCTGCAGATAAAGCTGCTGGATCATGTGATCGTCGGCGACGCGCGCCGGGAGCGAGGGTATTGCAGCCTCCGCGCGCTTGGTTATTTCCGAGAGGACTGTGAGTGCGAGAGGCCGGAAGCTGACGCTGCTGCGGAGGCGCATCAAGTCCAAACCAACGGCAAGAAGACAATTCGCCTCGGGCCGTTCACGCAGCGAGAAGCCGCGGTGCTGCGCGAAGTCGCGGCGAATGTTGGCCAAGTGCCGCCCCGCGAACTCGACGGAATCGCCCTCGATCTTGAACGCCAGGCGCGCGATTACAGAACCGCGGCAAAGGTCATTCGCCGCACGCGGAGCAGCGGAAGTTGGGCGGCCATCGTTGTGCCGCACCTGATTCGGTCGAATAGTTCCGACGAAAAAGCGTCGGTGAGCGTGCGACTGCCAGCGTAGGATCCGGATCTCCACCTCAACGCCGGCCCAGTTCAAAGACTTGGCCGGCTTTTTCGTCTGCAGAATCAAGGCCGCAAGCCGCCCGCAGCGATCTTGCTGGTGAACTGCGGCCGGTCGGCGGGCTCGCTGCAATGAGCGGGCAGGGAAGGGGAGCACAGCGCCGCAGCAGCCGTCTCGCAGGCGGGTTGCGACCTGGCTGCAGGTGACCGGCAAGGACAGGGGCAGGGCAGGGGTAGTCCTGATGCGCCCTGCCCGGCTTGGCTGGAAATTTCAGCCACCGGAGCGCCGTGGATCGCCAAAGCGCCAAACGAATGGGGTCAAAAAACCGCTGCTTTGTGTTCCAAAGCGCCCCGGCTTTTTGGCGGTCACTTGGCGCCCTCCGATTAACAGAAAACTCGTGCAGTTCGGTGTCAAATCAGGCAGACCACACCTACGAAAGAGGCGTAAACATTGGGGATTGCTGGTTGGCACCCCGGTTTTGACAACTTTTCGCCGATTCCAGAGAACGCCACAACTTCTCCCGATGCTCTGACCCCTCTCCATTGGCCTCCCTAAAACTCAGGCCGCTTTCAGTCAACTGCTTCTGTAAGCGGTTGCCTTTCCGCCTGTATCAGCATCTTTTCGCCATTTCCCCCCAGATTATCCGTTAACGCGCAACAGAATCCCCGGTGACGTCCGTACAAGCCGCGGTTCATTCTTTATTGAACAAATTGGCCCGCCACGGTAAAAACCTTCTGTGATTGCGCTCGACCACAAGATTGCGACCTTCACTCCGCCGTCCGCCGGGACTGCGACGGGCCTTACACCGCTGGAGGTGGAGGTCGTGGATCTCTTCGTGCAGCTTTCGCGGCTGTTGGGACAGCCGCCCTCGCTCGGTGAAATCTACGGTCTCCTGTTCATCTCCCCCCAGCCGCTCGCCATGGATGATCTGATGGAGCGGCTGCGGCTGAGCAAAGGTTCGGCGAGCCAGGGCTTGAAGTTCCTGCGCAACCTCGGCGCCGTGCGGCCCATGTATGTGGCGGGCGACCGGCGGGTACACTACGAGGCTGTTGCCGAGTTACGCAATCTGGCCGGCAGCTTTCTGCGTGAAAAGATCCAGCCACACCTTGGCAATGGCGAGGAACGACTCACCCGGTTGACGACCTTGACGAAGGCGCTGCCGGTTGGAGAGCGCGAACACGCGGCTCGACGCATCACTTTGCTGCGAAGCTGGAGCCGCAATGGCCGCCGGGTGTTGCCGCTCGTGATGCGGGTTTTAGGCGGCTGATTCGAAGGGTGAAGGCAGAAGGATGAAGGGTGAAGGCAGGAAAGTGAAGAGACGAAACTGGGAAGAGCGGCGGCGCGTGACATTCGTCATTTGACGGGTACCTCGCGGCGTTGGAAACGCAGTGCTGGGGACGGACAACTCGGAATCGCGAATCGGTCTTTGCCGGAAGCCCGGCAAAACGGCCAAGGGCGGCAGCATGTACGGAACGTGGGGCGACGGACGCGGAACTCGGAGATCGGAAATGAGTCGTTCATTCGATGGCCAGATTTGTGCATCTCGCCTGTGCCGTCGTCAGTCGGCAATCCAGCTTTGCACAATCGACCCTCGGCTGGCTATTCAGGATCCACAATCTGGTGCTGTGCAACTGCGCGCCGTGGCTCCGACGCGTCACACCGGGGAGGAGGCAGGGACGAAGCGTCGAGGAGCCGCGTTCCCTGATCCAACCTCTTCCTGCTCTCGTGTCCTACGCCACTGCATCAGATTCGTGGCCATTCGTGGTTCCAACGTCCAGCATCTTGTATCCGGCATCCGGTAACCCGCCTCTCCGCCCTTGACTTCTCCCCCTTGAGTTTCGCAACCATCATCCTGGCCGGTGGCCGGGGCACGCGCATGGGCTCGAGCGAGAAGCACAAGGTTTGCTTCGAGGTTCTCGGCGTGCCCGCCATCATCCGCGCGCTCGAAGCCTACAACCTGTGCGGCTCATCGCTGAACGTCGTCGTCGTGGGCATGTTGGCCGAGGGCGTCATGGCCACCGTCAGCCAGCGCTTCCCCGGCACCGTGTACGCCTTCCAGGAGAAATCCCTCGGCACCGGCAACGCCGCCCGCAAAGCCGCCGAAATCCTCGAACGCATGAACTTCGAGGGCGACATCCTCGTCGTGGCCGGCGACAAGGTCATCGAGCCGCGCGTCATCCAGCAACTGCTCGACCGGCATCGTCGCACCGGGGCCGACGTCACGCTCGCCACGGCCAAACGCCCGCCCAATTCCAGCGCCGGCACACTCCTCAAATCCCCGCGTGGGAACATCGTGGGCATCCTGGAAGAGCACGAACGCCAGCGCCTGCTCGCCGTGGCGGACCTCGCCCGGCTGTTCCGGGGCCGACGAGAGCTTGCCGCCGCTGCAATCGAACCCGTCGTTGCGCGACATTGCAACGGCAAGACCGCCCAGCGTTTGCTCGGCGAGCTATGGCCGGACGGCGCCCGCCGCCACATTCTGGCCCGCGCCACGTTCGAGTCGCTCTTTTCTCCGGTCCAGCGCGCAGGCTGCCTCAAGGCCGGCACCCGAAACATCCCCGTTGCCGACGTCCTCAAGCGGTTCGATCAGATGAACCTTTCCACCTACGTGTTTCGCGCGCCGGTGCTCTACGACGCTCTCGCCCGGCTGAAACCCTCGCCCGCCACGCAGGAGGAATATCTGACCGACGTTTTTGAAATCCTCGCCGGTCGCAAACGCCCCGCTCGCGTCGTGGGCTGCGAAGTCACCGACCCGCGTGACCTGATGGCCTTCAACAATCCCCAGGAGCTGCTCGCCATCGAAGCCGTTTGGCGGGAGAAGCAAGGCCAGTTGACAGTTAGCGCGACCACGACGCCCGGTCGGCGCCTCGCGCCCGCGAGCGAGTGGGACGCGATGCTTCAGTCGCCCTCCCCGGAGTTTCGCCGCCAGCTCGGCCAATGCTACGGCGACGACATCCCTTGGAACAATCTGCGCTCGGCAATCCGGGCCTTCATTCGCCGCTTCGGCACGGAGCGGCCCGTGATCGTGGTCCGTTCGCCGGGGCGCGTGAACCTGTTGGGCCGGCACATTGACCACCAGGGTGGCCCCGTCAACGTCATGGCTATTGACCGTGAGATCATCACCGTCGCCACGCCGCGCGAAGATGACCAGGTCTGCTTGAGCAACGCGGATGAAACCCATTTTGCCGAGGAAACCTTCCGCGTCGCGAGCCTCGTGGCCAGCCTCAATTGGGACGACTGGCAGCGCGTCATTGACGGCCCCCGCCTCCAGCGCCTGCTCGACAGCGCCCGCGGCGACTGGGCCAATTACGCCAAGGCCGCCGTCCTGCGTCTCCAAGAGCAGTTCCGCGACCGCCAGTTGCGTGGCATGGACATGCTGGTCAGCGGCAACATCCCGATGGGCGCCGGCCTGAGTTCGTCGTCGGCCCTCGTGGTCGCCGTCGCGGAAACGGTCACGAGCTTCAACCAACTGCCGGTCAGCGGGCGACGCCTGGTCAGCATCTGCGGCGAAGGCGAGTGGTTTGTCGGCACCCGGGGTGGCGCCGCGGACCATGCTGCCATCAAACTCTCCCGGCGCGGCTATGTCACCCGCGTCGGCTTCTTCCCCTTCCGCACCGAGGATGCCGCGCCTTTCCTGCCGGGGCACGACCTCGTCGTGTGCAACTCGGACATTTACGCCGGCAAATCCCATCACGCCCGCAACACCTTCAATTCCAAGATCACCGCCTATCACATTGGCCGCGCGTGGTTCAAAACGTTGCGCCCCGACCTCGCATCGAAGATTCAGCACCTGCGCGACATCACCGCGAACAACCTCGGCCTGAGCCGCACGGAGTTTGCCGGCCTGCTGACGCAACTTCCCGCACGCCTGACCCGCGCCCAAGTCCAGGCGGCCTTCGCCCAGATAACCACCGAGGATCGCGGACGCCTGGAGCAATTGTTCCTGAGCCATGAACCGCCGGCCAGAGGCTATGCCGTGCGCGATGTTGTCCTGTTTGGCCTTTCGGAAATGGCCCGTGGGCGCAAGTGCCTGGACCTGCTCAAGCGCAAACAAGCTGGGGAACTTGGGCGGCTCATGACGCTCTCCCACAATGGCGACCGCGTTTCGCGCCGTACGACACCGCATTCGTGGCGGCGCACCGCGCCGGGCGTCACGGACGGCGAATTGACCGCTTGGAGCAAACAACCCGGCACGCGAGGCGACATTGCCGAACTGTGCGGTGCGTACGCCTGCAGCCTGCCGGAATTGGACCGGATCGTGGACCTGGCGCGAATCGCACTCGGCGTCGAGGGCGCGCAACTCGCGGGCGCTGGCCTCGGTGGCTGTGTCATGATTCTCGTCCGGAAGGCGCACACGCCAGCCCTGCTGAAACACATGGCTGAGCAGGGAATTCAAGGCGAGGTCTTCCGCCCCATCGCTGGCGCCTGCACCTTGGTAATGAGTTGATTTCCGCTTCGCTTGTGCGTTCTCCACGTTCTTGTGTGACCGTGATTCCGCGCCTCAGGGCCTCCGGGGTTCAATTTGAATTCTCGGTTCTACCTTTTCAGCATTTCAGTTTTTCAGTTTTTCCTTGGTGTGCTCCCTTTTATTCGTAACTGGCTCCGCCCGGACGCTCTCAACCCCGCGCTGACGCGATTCGTCGCGGGTTCGGCCTGGTCCGTCCTCGGCTCTGCCGCCGCACGCGGACTTGGCATGGCCGGCGGAATTCTGGCCGCACGAGGACTGGGCCGGGAACAGTACGGCTGGCTGGGGATGACCCTGAGCACATTGGACCTGTTCGGCATCCTCGGCGGACTGGGTCTGGGGCTGATGGCAACAAAGTACGTGGCAGAACACCGTGCCACCGATCCGGGCCGGGCCGGGCGGGTGCTGGGTCTGGCACTCGCAGCCACCGGCGGCATGGCGCTTCTTTGCGCCGTGGGGACGCTCGCAGGCGCGGACTGGATGGCCACGCGCTGGTTGCACAACCCGGCGCTGGCCGACGGGCTGCGCGCCTCGGCGGGCCTGATCCTCACCAGCATTCTCCACGGCACCCTCGCCGCAGGCCTGGCAGGATTTCACGCCTTCAAACAAATCAGCCTGGTCGGCTGCGCGAGCGGTGTCTTGCGCCTGGCAGGAACGATCCTTGCCCTGTCGGTGTGGGGCACGATCCCTTCGCTTCTCTACACCTGGCTGGCCAGCGATCTCGTGTTGCTGGGGTGGAGCACATCGTTGCTCCACCGGCAGACCCATGCGAACGGCGTCCGCATCCGGCTGACGGCGGGCGGAGTGGAGGTGGGAGCGCTCCTGAAAACAAGTCTGCCCTGGTTTTTGAGCGGGCTGGCGGCGATGGCTGGCGTCTGGTTCGTGCGGGTGCTTTTGACCGGCGTGCCGGATGGCTACGCCGAACTGGGGCTGCTCGCCGCGGCCATGCAATGGTACAATGCCATCCTGTTTGTGCCGTCGGCCATGGGTCAGGTGGGCCTGCCGCTGCTCTGCGGCATGCACGGGGAGAATGACCACGCCGGTGCGGGCCGCCTGCTGTGGAGCATGGCCGGAATACGCGGTGGACTGGCGGTGGCGGTGGCAGCACCGATTGCATTGGCGAGCGCCTTCATCATCCGGATTTACGGGCCGGGCTTTGAGGCGGGGCGAGTGACGCTGCTGCTCTTCTGTGGGGCCGCGGTCCTGGAGGCTGTGGGCAGTTCGCTGGCGCTGACGCTGACGGCGACGGGCCGGCTCTGGCTGCAGTTCGGCTACGCGCTGGTGCGCAGCGGCGTCATTATCGGGCTGGCCGGCATGCTGGTGGCACGCTGGGGCAGCGCCGGGGTGGGCTTGGCGATGGTGGCCGGAGCCGTCATCCACGGCCTGCTGCTGCTGTGGTCGCTGCGCCACACCGAGGCCGAGACGGTCCTGAATGCGGTTAGGGCACTGTGGAACCCGAAGGTGGAGAAAGCTGAGCTTCAAAAAGCTGGAAGTTGAATCAAGAAAGCGGAAATCAGAGGACGGAAGACAGATGGCAGAGGGCAGGGGAAAAGCTGTGAGATGCTGAGAGTTGAAAAGCTGAAAGCCGAAAACTGATAGCGGAAACCCTGAGAAGTGAGACGCTGAAATGATGAAGCGAGATTTCGGGCGCGGAGAAACGCAAAGAACGCAGAGCCGGTCTGAAAGTTTTCCGCCGGGTGGCACAAGCGGGCCGCCTGCGCCACCCGGATTTCCGGCCGGGCGGTATCCCGCGCGCGTGGCGAGCGCTCCCGGCCGGAACCTCAGCCATTCAGGTGGCGCGTTTCTGGGCCACGTCACTCCACGGACCAGGCCCGGCCGCGCCGACCGCGCGCACGCGGAAGAAATACAGTTGCCCGGCGGTCAGCCCACTGGCCGTGGCCGAAGACCTTTTGCCCACGTAGAACTGCGTCCACGGTCCCGCCACGTTCGTGGCGTACTCAGCGATGTAGGAATCGCGCCCCGCCACCGGATCCCACATGCAATCGCACGTGCCTTCCAGATCGCCGCCCGAGACGCGCAGGTTGCCGGGCGCCGGCAGCGGGCCCACGGGCGCCGCCGGACCTTTGACCGGCATGCCCGCGCTCAGAATCTTGGCTTCGTCCCCCTGGGTGATGTTCTGCACGTAGCTGGCCTCCTGGGTCAGGAGTTGATCGAGTTGTTGTTCGAGCGTGTCCAGCTCGCTCTGCCGGGTGGCCAGGGTTGTCTCGGCGGTGGCGACTTCCGCGCGTTTATCGGCAATGACGCTGGCCGCGTGGGTCAAATCCGCCAACGGCGGATTGGGTGTCGCGAAGTTCGCGTTCCCTGTCATGCTGTCCACGATGGTTTGATTCAGGTTGAGTTTCTGGTCCAACGTCTTTTCACGGAGCTTCAAGGCTGCTTGTGCCATGGTCTTTCTTTCCTGGGTTGTGGCCGGCCTTCGGCCCGGGCGCTGCCAGCGGCACCCAGAGTCCTTCCGGACTGGAGCGGTGACAGCGCATGGAGCCGAGACCCGCGCCGGTGTTTGGTTGCTGCCATTCGCATGCGGCCAACGCCGCAAACGAAATCTGTGGTGTCGAGAACCGTCTTGCGCGACTGCGGGCCCCGGCGACGCACACCGCTTTCAATACGGCCCGCGCATTTCACACTGTTGCGCCTGTCGCAAACCATGCCGCCCTCGTGCGCGAACCGCATTGTTCCGCCGCCGGACGATGCTGCGCCGGACGAAAACGATGATGTTCGTGCCGGGGACATTGTCGGCTGGGCCGGACTCAATGTTGTTCCAGGCGCGAACAAGGCTGTTTTGGCCGCAGATGATGTTGTTCCGGCAGAAAACAGTCTCGTTCCTGGTGCCAGCAATGTGGTTTCCGTTGGAGACAGTCTTGTTTTCCGCAAAACCAAGAGGGCCCCGGCGCAAAACAGTTGTGTATCCGGCTTCATTTCAGCGGCTTACAGAGATTCTGGGTTCGGCGACAGGCAAGGACAGGCCGGGAAGAGTTCTGCCAGGGGCAGGCGGGGCGGGTAGTGGGTTTTGCGGGATTCATATGGCATGGACCAGGTCACGCAACTGTACGTCCAAGGCGCGGGCCACGCGCATGGTGGCATCCAGTGAGATGTTCTCCTTGCCCGCTTCGACACGGTTGACGAAGACGGTGGAGAGTTCCGCCTTTTCGGCCAGTTTCTCCTGGCTGAGGTTCAGGCTCCGGCGGCGGTCGCGAATGGAGCGACCGAGAACCAAGCGGTGTTTCAGTTTGTTGGGCACGCGCCATACCGAAGCAGGAAACGGCGCGGCTTGCTATAAAGCATACTTTAATTTCGCTGCACCAAAGAACCACAAGGAGTGAAACCACGGATGAATACGGATGGACACGGATTTTGAACAGAGGTTCCGCAGAATGGATTTGTCCGCAGATTTCGCAGAAGGACGCAGATGGGGTCGTTCGGCTGTTCAAAGGCACTTCACCGAAATCCGGACCGGCAGAGGAATTGCGCCTTGCGCCCGACATCTGCCCCCCGGCGCTTTTCGCTCTGCACCATGCCTCCGCGTCTCCGCGGCTGAACCAGTGATTTCCCCTTTGTCCGGTCGCTTGACCACCTTCAGTTTTCAGTTTTCGACTTTCTGACTGACTTACCTCTGATGAATGGAAAAGGCCGCCACAACTGTTGACCCACCTGGACTATCCGGGGCATTGAGATTCCATGGACAGCCGGCGGCCGTTCGACCTCCTGCGGCAGCCCCGGGAATGAAAGCTGCCGTCTGACTTCTGACTCCCGATCTCCGTGAAGATCTCCGTCATCTTTGGCACGCGGCCGGAGGCCATCAAGTTGGCCCCGGTGATTCTCGCGCTGAAAGGCGAGCCGGTCGTCGAGTGCCGCGTCTGCGTGACCGCGCAGCACCGGGAGATGCTGGACCAGGTGTTGGAAGTTTTTGAAATCAAGCCGGACGTCGACTTGGACCTGATGCAGCGGGATCAGACGCTGGCGGAGTTGACCGCGCGGACCATCGAAGCCGTGGACCAGTATCTGGCCACCGAGAAACCAGACCTCGTGCTCGTGCAGGGCGACACCACCACGGTTTTCTGCGCCACGCTGGCGGCGTTTTACCGGCACATTCCCGTGGGACATGTCGAGGCCGGATTGCGCACCGGCAACCTGCAGGCACCCTGGCCTGAGGAAGCGAATCGCGTCCTCGCCAGCCGGCTGGTGACCTTGCATTTCGCGCCGACGGAAACGGCCCGTCAGAATCTGCTGCGGGAAGGCGTGCCGGATGAACGCATTTTCGTCACCGGGAACACTGTGATTGACGCCCTGTGCCTCGCTCTGGACAAAGTCCGAAAGCACCCGCCGCACATCCCCGGCCTCCCGGGTTTCCTGCAACCAACCGTCTCGCTATCCGAGGTTTCCTCTGTCCCAGCGTCCGCCGGCGGAGGCCCAGCGGGCTGCGGTTTCAGCGTTTCAGCTTTTCCAGTTTCAACTTTTGCTTCCAGCCCTCGCCTCGTCCTGATCACCGGCCATCGGCGCGAGAATTTCGGAGAAGGGTTTGAGAACATCTGCCGGGCGATTGCAGAACTGGCGGCACGCTTTCCAGACGTGCATTTCGTTTACCCGGTGCACCTGAATCCAAACGTCCGCGAACCGGTGCGGTGCATCCTGGGCGGGCTGTGCGTCAAACCTGAAACCGGAAATGTTCATCTGATTGAGCCGCTGGCCTACCTGCCTTTTGTGGCGTTGATGAACCGCGCGACGCTGATTCTGAGCGATTCGGGTGGCGTGCAGGAGGAGGCGCCCAGCCTGGGCAAGCCGGTGCTGGTGATGCGCGAGACGACCGAGCGCCCCGAAGCCGTGGACGCCGGGACGGTGAAGCTGGTAGGAACATCCCGCAAAGCCATCTTTGACGCGACGAGCGTTCTGCTGACAAATGCAGCGGCGTATTCCCAGATGCAGAAAGCCCACAATCCGTACGGCGACGGCAAAGCGGCGGAACGAATCACGGGCTCATGTAATGCGTGGCTGAAGGCCAGAATGGTCGGGTCTAAGAGGCCACGAACCTGAGTTCAAATTGTGCGGGTGATGAACCCCTCCGGAGACCGTGAAGCGACGGGCGCGGGATTTCGTACCGAAGTCATGCGTGGTGGTGCCATTACGATCGCTGCGCAGGCCCTGAAATTCGCAGTCCAGTTTGGCTCCTCGGTTGTCTTGGCAAGACTTCTTTCGCCATCTGACTTTGGCATGGTGGCGATGGCGGCTGCCGTCTTCGGTTTTGTTCGAGTATTTGAAGATTTAGGCCTCTCCGCGGCGACGGTGCAGGCCAAAGAGCTTACAAATGATCAGCTAAACGCTCTTTACTGGGTCAATGTTGCCTTTGGCTTGTTATTGATGGTCATTTGCATGGCCTCCGCACCAGCCTTGGCGTGGTTCTTCAAGACGCCCGAAGTCAAGGGTGTCGCGATGCTCAGCGCCTGCAGCTTCTTGATCACGGCCGCCGCAGCCCAGCACCGTGCCGTTCTCACGCGCCGCATGCGGTTCGGCTGGCTTGCCACATTTGAAATCGCCTCAATGAGCTGCGGTCTCCTGGTGGCGGTCCCCTTGGCGCTTTCCGGGTTCAGATACTGGACCTTGGTTGCAATGAATCTGACAATGTCGCTTGTTCAGACCTCGTGCCTTGTCGCCTCTTCTGGCTGGCGCCCGACGTGGCCCAAAAGCCTCGGGGCGGCAAGACACCTATTGATCTTCGGCCGCAATTACAGCCTGGTTAGCATCATAAACTACTTTGCCAGAGATTTTGACAAGCTTTTGGTCGGGAAGGTGTGCGGTGCAGACGCACTCGGCATCTACACTCGCGCTTACAACCTTTTCGTCCTCCCACTAAGCCAACTGGTTTGGCCCGCGGGTGGAGTAGCCTTGCCAACGCTGAGCAGATTGCAGGGGGATCCCACTCGTTTCGCAAAGTACTATCTAAATGCCTTGTACCTGATTGTATTCTTGTTGACTCCATGCAGCGTATGGCTGGCGGTGATGTCGCGGGACCTAATTTGCGTGTTTTTCGGAAACAAATGGATTGGTGCAGCACCCGTGCTCACGTGCCTGGCGCTGTCCATGCCTCTGCAGCCCGTTTCTTCCTGTGCCAACTGGCTGTACGTCACAACCAACAGAACGGGGGCATTGCTCAAGTACCATTTCATCGGCGTTGTCATAATCTGCCTCAGTATGCTCATCTCGGTGCGCCAGGGGCCGACAGCGCTGGCACTTGCCTATTCGGTGGCAGTTGCATTCTGGATATTGCCCGGATGCTATTTTGCGACTCGTGATACTCCAGTCTCGCTGCCGCAACTCTTCCGCACTATTTACACCTGTCTGTTGTCGGGAGCGTTGGCAGCAGCGGCCTCGCTAGTTTTGCAGTGCTGCGTTGACGGCCCGCGCTTCAGGGCGTGGGCGCTGATTCTTCATGGTGGTGTGACGGCGGCGGTGTACTTTGGCTCAGAATTGCTTGTTTTCAGGCAAGGACCAAAGCTGAGGCTGATTCTAGAGACGGTGAAGCTTTCTTTTTCGAAGTAAGTCACTACAATGAGACCCACCTCTGAAAGGCTGCCGTTTGCAAGGCACAAGCAGGAGGGGCTTAACCTGTTGCAAGCGCTAAATGAGAATCTGGCTATGAGAATTGAATTCCGCGAACAGAATGTCTGGGATGCGGGCTATCAGGACGCCCAGTTCGAGATCGCACACCATGAGGACGCAGTGCGGCGTTGGATCGAGCGCCATGTGCCACGACCGTGTAGGCACTCTGCTCGAAGCTGGGACTGGCTTTCACCTCGAGTTGACCTGCTCCGAGAACATCTTCTTCAACGGCGGGGTCCTGGCAATGACCCGCGCCGAGATCAGGAGGCGATTCGTCGGCCGTGATTGGACCGGCTATACTGTCGGCGACGCAGATTGCGGGACATCCACATCACGCGAACCTACTGCGACTACGACGCTGGGCCAGTGATTGTCTCCTCATACGGCGAGTCGGCCAATCGGCACTGCAGGTGACAAGTGGAAACCCGCGACACCTGTCAGTTAACTTTCTCTTCGCGTGAGAACGCCCCATTTTGTCGAACGTTTAATGAAACACCTCGCCAAGAGCATATTGCGCCACTGCGGAATAGACACCAGTCGGTTTCGCTCAGTTGTCCACCGAGAGTCTATGCCTCCCGATGCTTCTGCTCAGGATCGAGAGATTATACAACGCGTGCGCTCTTTTACTATGACGAGCCCCGCTCGAATTCTTGCAACCATAATGGCTGGCAGGCATGTCGCATCCCTGGGGATCCCCGGAGCCATCGTTGAATGTGGGGTATGGAGAGGGGGAAGCACGATGGCAATCGCTTTGTCGCTAATGCACAGCAACTGTGCCTCAGTTCCCATATACCTATTTGACACGTTCGATGGCATGCCACAACCCGAACCAGCCGACGGAACGCGCGCAATGAAGACGTGGAATGCTAAACGGACACCTAATGGTCACAGCGATTGGTGTTTAGCAGGTGTGGATGAAGTCAGACGGAACATGGAAAGCACTGGTTATCCTGGCTGTTACATTCACTACGTTAAGGGAAGGGTCGAAGACACGTTGCCCGATCAGGCTCCGGATGCCATTTCATTACTGCGACTTGACACCGACTTTTACGCATCAACAAAGCACGAACTTCGGCATCTCTTTCCGCGGTTAAGCATCGGAGGCGTCCTCATTATCGATGACTATGGACACTGGTGTGGGTGCCGCAAAGCGGTAGACGAATATCTTGTAGAGACTGGAACTTCGATCTTCCTTGCCCGTATCGATGAGACTGGGCGGATTGGCGTCAAACTTCCCCCCTGCACGGCAACCGCACACCGAAAATCACCTGTTCAGCAGGGTTGAGGGCCTGAACCTGCTTACGAAAGACGAACGGCCACTCCATGAATGCTAAACGCGCCATAGGTCAGGAGGTTCACTTTACCAAGTATCGAAAATACGGGCCGTATCACTGGTCCGCGTTCAGCCTTGATTTTAGGCATCGGGACCTGTTCACGCTGGCTCGCTATCGACTCATCCTCGACTGTGCTCAGATTCAAGGTCCTTGTTCGATCGTTGACATGGGATGCGGCGACGGTGCTTTGACTTTTCTTGCCTGGCAACAAAACCGCAACGGTGTAACTATCGGAATTGAACCGGACGAGGTTGGGCGCCAGTTGGCGGCCGAAATGTTGGGCAAGAGGCGCGCCGGCGTCCAACTGCTTAGCACTAGTGTGCCGGTGGCCAGCGCTTCACAAGACTACGTGTTGTGTGCCGATGTGATCGAGCACGTTCCAGATGACGAGGGGTTTCTCCGGGAAATCAAGCGAATTCTCAAGCCTGGAGGTCGAGTCGCGCTGTCGACGCCGGTGCGCATCACGAAGGAAGTGCGAGATCCCGAACACTGTCGCGAGTATTATCCCGACGAGTTTTGTCAACTGGTGGGAAAGCAGTTTGAAGTGCGCATGCAGAGGTTTTGTTCTCCGGTTTGCGCCTTGGAACTCTACCAGTGGCACCCGCGGATGTTCAGAGGAAGACCTATCTTCGGATGGGTGATGTCGGCCCTGAGCATTTCAACAGGAAAGAACTTGTTGTATTGCAGCAATGCGAGTTGCAGTTACTGGCTAACCCAGGCAATCGTGGGGATAAAAAGTGACAGCTTCCCGCGATGACTACTGAAGTCTTGACACCCGGGGACATGGGCTCCATTACAAAAGCATTTCGCAGTTTCTGCCGCAAGATTGGCATTCAGATCGTACCGCTGACGGTTGGGCAGACGGAGCTACTGCGCAAGTATCCTGACTTGCGGTACCGGCATTTTGGGGAGCGGGAAGCCTTGTTAACGCAGAGCGGACAGATCAACGTGCGCGAGGCTAGGTTCTTGGGGTCGCTGGTTCGGCAGCTGCCTGAGGGGCCGATTATTGAGCTCGGCACACTTTTCGGATGGTCAGCTAGAATTTTGACCTTGTTCAAGGAACCCGAGAGAGCGCTGCTCACCGTTGACAACTACACCTGGAATCCGTTCGGAATACCTCCTGAACTGCACTTCCAGACCACGGCAACCATTCTCGCGGAGGCCATCCAATCGAATCACGTTCGGCTGGTAAAGTCTGACAGCGGGGCGTTCTGGGGTTCCTATGCCGGCCCGCCACCGGCGCTGGTATTTATCGACGCGGATCATTCGTACGAGGCAGTTCGCGTTGACATTGCCGGCGCAAAGGTGGCCGGTGCTCGTGTGATTTGTGGGCATGATTACGGCAACAGATGCCCCGGTGTTGTTCGGGCGGTGGAGGAGGCTGGGGGAGTCAAAGAGCTCGTCGATCGGCTATGGGTGCTCAAGCAAGGGTGAGTGAAACCAGTGTTCACGTGAGGCAATTGCCTTCAAGAGTCCGAATCGCGATCGTCACGCATGGCCTACAAGTCGGCGGACTCGCGCAGTCGATGGCCCGGATGGCGCGGTGCTTCATGGGTCTCGGGCACGAGGTTCAGATTATCACAACGGAAGAAGAGGGCGATTGGTTTGGGCGCTTGGCGGCTGAAGGGTTTGAAGTCTTTCACATCCCATTGCATCCGTTAGGCGCGATCTTTCAGGCGCGCAAGGTCGGGGCCTGGCTGAGGGCTAGAGAGTTCAATCTCCTTTTTTTGTTCCATGCCAAGCTCGCGCAGGCAGCGTTACGAATGCTTCCCGATGACGTCGTCGTGATCCCTACGATCAGGCTCGACGATCCAGTGATTTACCAGATTGGAACGTCGAGCGCGCAGTTTTGGAATGCGATCCTTGGCAACAGTCAGCTTGTGTGTGAGCGAACTTCGGCAATCGTGGGAGGCCGGCCAGTAATCTGTATCCCGAACGGCATCGAACAGCCCTCCCCAGAGCGGCTCAAGTCCCGGCGAGGGCATGGTTCGCCGCTCGAGTTGCTTTACTTGGGGCGTCTTGCGGAACACAAGGGCGTGCGGCAGTTGCCGAGCATCCTGCAAGAGTGTGGTCGCCGGCTCGATTGTCGGCTGCGCGTGGTTGGAAGTGGAGAAGAGAAGCCGTGGCTGGAACGCCAATTCAGTGAACTGGATCTGTGCGATCGAGTCACTTTCAAAGGCGTGTTACCTCCGGCGGCCGTTTTCGATCAGATGCTGGACGCCCACGTTCTGCTTCTGCCTACGCTGGCAGAGGGCATGCCCAATGTGCTGCTCGAAGCCCAGGCATGCGGCTGTGTGCCAGTGGCATCAGATCTTCCCGGGATCACCGATGCGGCTATTGTCGATGCAAGGACTGGGATTCTCGTGCCTACGGGCGATGTGAGTGCGTTCGCCGAATCAATCGCCCGGCTGGCGAATGATGCCGGGTTGTGGGCGAGCATGAGCGCTGCTGGTCCGCCATGGATTACGCAAACTTTCTCGATGGAGAGACTGCGTCGGGATTATGCCAGGCTAGTCGAGGATTCCATGAGCGGCGCATTTCCGCTACCCACGCCGCGCCGCAGTTTGCTACCCATCGATCTGGGTTTGCTTTCTTGGCGAGACATTATGCCGGCAAGACTGAAGGACTGGCTGCGCCCATTGTGCGTGTGGCGAAGGCGCCAGCAACCGCAGGAAGTGCGCAGCGTGGGGCGGGCCAGCCAATGAAGGCTGGTGTGCCGCAGATCCTCTGGGTTCTCGCCGACCACTTCCGCGGGATTGCAAGTCAACCGTGCACTGAGGCGGTGCTGAGGCGGTGCTGGTATACCGTTTGCCGGAGATTTTCGCCCGGTTGAGCCACCACAAGGACAACTTGGAATTGCTTGTCGTTGGCGATGGGCCCGATGGTGATGGTCTCCGCGCGGCTCTGGCCGAAAAGTGCCCTTGGCTTAAAGGCGCTTTGCCTGGGCTTCTTCCGCACTCGGAAGTTTTGAAAGTCCTGCCCACGCAGGACGTACTCCTGATGCCGTCAAACTTCGAAGGGATGCCCATCGCTCTCATCGAAGCGATGGCCCACGGGGTTGTGCCCATCGTTTCGCGCCTGAGTGGAGCAACAGACAGAGTGGTGCAGCACGGACTCAACGGCTTCCTTGCTGAACCCTCCAATGTGGCGGCATTTGGCGCAAACTTGGATTCCTTGATTAGCGACCGCGAATTGGTGCAGCAGTGCTCGCAGCGGGCTTGGGAAACCGTCCGGGACAAGTTCAGCGTCACTCGCATGGCTGGTCAATACTTGCAGTTGGTGGAGGAAGTTGTGGTGGAGAGAGCCGTCGGCGGTGTGCGCCGCCGCTCCGGCGAGGTCTGTATGGGGCTGCTGGGAGATTTCCCGCAGGTGCCGCGCCTTCTGGTCAGGCCACTGCGGGTCGCCCGGCGGCTTGTGAGGAATTTCACGAGCGCATAGGCGCCATTTGACAGGAAATGAGTATGGCAACGAGGTTTGGGAGTTTGATTGAGGAGAAAGTACCTGGCGCGCATCGGCTTTTTTCGGCCGTGCGGTTGCTCAAATGCGCTTTTGATCCGCGCATACGGCCGTTCCTGAACTTCGCACCGCCCGGTCACTATTATTCCCCGCTGCCAACACGAGATGCTGAAGTGGCCTATGAGATACTGAATGACCCTTGCGCGCGGCAGTGTTCAGGAATCGCGCTGAATAGCGATAAGCAGATCGCCTTGCTAAATGAATTTGCGGCGTACTGGAGTGACCTTCCCTGGCAGGAAGAACCCAACGCCCGTCGCTATCATTATGGAAACGGATGGTTCAAGGCCGCCGATGCCGTCGTCCTGGCCTGTATGCTCCGCCAATTTTCGCCCAGTACGGTGGTCGAGATCGGCTCTGGGTTTTCTTCAGCCTGTATGTTAGACGTCAACGAATTGTTCTTGCGGGGCGGCACGACATTCGAGTTCGTCGAGCCCAACCCCGAGCGGCTCGTTGCGCTGTTGCGCGCGGATGATAGGGAGCGCAGCCGGATTCACCCCAGTCGTGTACAGGTGCTACCCGTTTCGTTTTTTGATGTTCTCGGGGCCGGCGATGTGCTCTTTGTGGACTCGTCGCATGTTGCCAAACGTGGTAGCGATGTAGTCCACCTGTTTTTCAATGTGTTGCCGTCCTTACGCCCCGGTGTATTGATTCATTTCCACGACATTTCGTGGCCGTTCGAATTTCCAGAGCACCTGTTCCGAATGGGGATTGCATGGAATGAACCTTACCTTCTGCGCGCGTTCCTCCAGTTCAACACGCAATTCGAGTTGCTTTCCTGGCACTCTTATCTGGCGAGCTGTCATAAGGAGTCACTCGCCACGGCACACCCAATTCTCCGTGAGCAGGTTAACAGCAGCATCTGGCTCAGGAGGAGGCCATGACTCGCAGCCAGTGTCCCGAATTAGGTTAACACCGTGAACAGGGAGCGCCGTATCCTCCTCTTCGCCTCCGGCTTTGCCCCGTACGCGTTTTCGGAAAACATCGTTAGCAGCAAACTCGCGCTGGCGTTTCTTGAGCGCGGTTGGCAGTTCCGCGTCATTTCGCGGATGGATGAGGGGCCCAGCTACGTGACCGAGTGGCAGCGCCCTTGGGATATCCTGCAGCCTCATACGTGTGAACTCCGCTATACTCACGGGGGGTTCGTGGCACGGACATGGGATGTGTGGCGGCGGTCCGCGCGCCTCGGCTTCATGACCCCGGGCATCCGCTGGGCGGGCCGCGCTTGGGAACTGGCGTCGCACTGGCATCGCGAGAATCCCTTTTCAGTCGTTCTTTCGCGCGCACCCACGGACGTTGGACACGTTCCGGCCCTCATGTTCAGCCGGCAAACCGGCATCCCGTGGATCGCAAACTGGAATGATCCGCCCACCCATCTCTGGCCGCAGCCCTACACGCACCGGCTCGGTCCGGTGGCCGGCTTCACCTCGCGGAAACTCTTGGCGGACGTTTTCCGCACTGCCAGTGCCGTCACCTTTCCGAGCGAGCGCCTTCGGCAGCATGTGCTGAGGCATGCGGATGCAGGCAGTACGAAGACTTCCGTGATTCCACACCTTGGTCTCGTGCGATGGAATTCCAGCGCGGTTGGTCAGGCTGGGTGCTTCCGGCTCTGCCATGCGGGGAACCTTTCCGGTGAGCGTGACCCGGGCACGCTCTTCGAAGGACTGTCCCGGTTCCTGCGGCAGGTTAAGCCATCGCCCGCGGTGGAGTTGACCATTATCGGCGTGCGGCAGCCCGAGACGCTGGCCAAGGCAGAGAAGCACGGCGTGGCGCCGCAGGTGAAGATCACCGGTGGACTGGGCTACCTCGAAACGCTGAAGCGCTTGTCCGAGAGCGATGTGCTGGTGCTTGTCGAGGCGCCGTGCGAGGAGGGCATCTTCCTCCCCAGCAAAGTTGTGGACTACGCGCAGGTCGGGCGCCCCATCCTCGCGATTTCACCACGGGTTGGGACAATGGTGGACCTGCTTGCTGAGACTGGAGCGGGTGTGGCGGCGGATTGCCGCGAAGCGCACGCCGTGACCCAGGCCTTGATCCGTTTGTATGAGGCTTGGCGGACTGGTTCCCTAAGCGGCGAGTTCTCCACCCTTCGACTTTGGGAGCGCTTCAAGCCGGAAGCGGTCCTCCGGCAGTACGAGGAGCTTTTCGCTTCGATCAACAAGTGAATGCGACGGCCAAGTTCATCGTGCGCCTGGGCCGGCAATGGGCCCTGCTGCGCATGGCGTCGTTTGCTGGCCGCGGCGGGTTGCCCGCGTTCGCAAGGCCGCTGATCGTCGCGCCGCATCCGGACGACGAGACGTTTGGAGTGGGAGGGGTCATCGCGAGTATCGCGATGGAAAAGCTGAAATTGCGAAATGCTGAAATGCTGAAACCTGAAACGCTGAGACCTGAGACGCTGAGACCTGAAAGCGGGCATCAAGGATCAAGCATCAAAGATCAGGCATCGGACGTTCACATTGTTCTCCTCACGTCCGGTGGCTCGGCCCACGAGCATTGTTGCGGGATCTCGCGCGCGGAATTGTGCGCGCGGCGGGAGGCGGCGGCCCGCAAGGCCACGGCGCTGCTCGGCGTGCCGGAGTCCAACCTCCATTTTCTCCGGCTCACGGATGGACAGCTTCCGCATCCAGGCCAGGCCGGATTTGCAGAGGTCAGTGATCGGCTATCAGAGGTCATTTGGCACGTTCGGCCCGACGCGGTTTTTGCACCGCATCCGTTCGAGAGCTGGTCGGACCACGTGGCGGCGGAAGAATTGACGAGGGAAGCGATCAAAAAAGCCGAAAGCAGAAATTTGAAAGCAGAAAGTGGAAAGTCAGGGGTAGATAGCAGAAATTTGAAAGCAGAAACGGGAGCAGCCGGAAAGCCTGAGACACTGGAAGCTCAAAGCAGAAACAAACAATCTTCTGTTGGAGATCTGCGGTCCGATTTCAACTCTCCGTTTTCCCAATTTCAACTTTTGAGCACACCCTCCCTCTATCACTACTGCGTGTGGTTCTGGTTCAGCATGCCGCTGCGCCGGGCGCTGCGGGTGGATTGGAGGAAGGCGGTCACGGTCAAACTGGGGGAGAGAGCAGAAAGCAGAAAGTTGAAAGCAGAAAGGGGAGAGCGGGATTCCAGCATTTCAGCTTTCAGCTTTCAACTTTCTGCTTTTGAAGCAAAGCGAGCGGCGATGCAGATGTACCTGGAGGATTTGGCGCCTTGCGGAAAGCCCACCTGCGGCGTTTTGCCGGAGGAGCTCCTGCGGGCGTTTGAATGGGACAAAGAACTGTGCTTTCGGGCAAAGCCCGAAGAAGAAAGCGCAAAACTGAAAGTTGAAAGTTGAAATTGCGCCGTGGGAAGCACTAGTTGCTAAAAGCGGAAAGCTGAAAGGAAGACGCTGGGAGCGGAAAAAGCAGAAAGTTGAAAGTCGAAAGGAGAAAACCGAAATGAACCAGGGGCGTCTCTCAACCGAGTTGCGAACTCGGACGAAGCAGTTTGCCGCGGCAACGATTAGACTTTTTGTTAAACTCCCCAAAGGGCGTGAGGAGGTTCGGATTCTGGGCAAGCAGTTGTTGCGCTCCGGCACGTCCGTGGCAGCTCAGGTTCGTGAAGCGTCCAGAGCGCGCACTCCTGCGGAATTCGTGTCCAAGCTGGGTGGGGCTTTGCAGGAAGCGGACGAATCTGCGCTCTGGCTCGAATTGCTGCGCGAGGAGTGTGAAGTTGATGCGGCGCTAACCAAATCCTTGGAGCAAGAATCCTCCGAATTGCTCGCTATCTTCACCACGATGATCAAACGGACAGGTGAAAAATTGGAGGGAAAAAGCAGAAAGCAAAAAGCAGAAAGTTGAAGTTCATTTCTGCTCTCAACCTGCAATCTTTGGATTGAGACGATTCTAGTTCTCTGCTTTCAACTTTCAGCTTTTTGACCGCTGGTTCGCGTGCCGATTTCAGCTTTCTGTTTTCAACTTTCAGCTTTTTCCTCTGTGTCTTCGAATTGGCAATTTGAGTGGTTGACAAGCTGGGACGAAGTTTTATCTCCCGCCTTCCAGGAACGCTGGGAACGGTTCAGCCGCGAGGCGTGGAACAGCCACGTCTTCTTCCACCCGGCGCTGGCGCGGGCCTGGATTGATACCTACCGCCCGTTGCGCGACCTCCGGCCGCGGCTCGCCATCGCCACTTGCGAAGGCAGCGAAGCGCTAATGCCAATGGTGTTGTGGCGGCGGGATTGGAAGAATGCCTGGCAGCGGCTGCTCGTCCCGCTCGGCCACGGCGACTACGATTACCATGTCCCGCTCGTCGTGGGGGGGCACGAGACCTTTTCCTGGGATGCGGCTTGGAAAGCCCTGTTGGAGGAAGCGACGGCCAGATGGGGCCGCGAGTTCGACATCCTGGCGATTGACGATGTCCGCGAATCGTATATCGGCGGCAACCTCCCATTCGCTCCGCAGGAGGAATGTCCGTTTGTGGCCTTGACCATGTTCCGGGATGTCGAAGGGTTCTGGGCTTCGATGGGGAGCAAACAGCGCACGGAACTGCACCGGCGCGAGCGGAAGCTGAAGGAATTAGGGGTCTTGGAGTTCCACGTGTTCGAGGCGGGGGAACTGGCGCAGGCGGAAACTTCGCTGGAGCAGATGCTTTCCTGTCACGCGCTGCGGTGGCCCGATGCCTACAAGGCGCCGGGCTTTCACCGGAACCTGCTGCGGCAGGCGTTGCCGCGCGAGCTGATGCACTTTTCCGAACTGCGCCTGAACGGCCAGCCCATCAGTTGGCGTCTGGGCTTCATCCACGGGAAACGGTTTTATTCGTATATGCCGGCGTTCCGGCAAGAGTACGCCGCCTGCTCGCCAGGAATGCTCCACCTGGCGCGCTGCATCGAATACGCCCTGGGCCGGGGATTGGAAACGTACGATTACCTCCGCGGGGCGAAGTCTTACAAGGCCCACTGGTCCAGCGGCGCGGTGAAGACGTTCTCCTTGCATCTGCCGCGCGACACCGCCGGCAGCCGCCTGCGCAACTGGCTGAGCGACCAGGTCAAGCCGCGACTCTCCCCGCAAAAGGCCGCGGCGCCGGCGGGTCCGGACCAGGACTCGATCCCCTGCCGGCGCAGCGGCACGATCCCCACAGTCCGGCCCGGCGGCGGCTGGGAATTCGAGTGGGTCACCTCGTGGGACGAAATCGAGACCGAGAGCTTCCATAAACAATGGCAACAGTGGGCCGAACAGGCCTGCAACAGCCACGTCTTCTTCCACCCGGCGTTGGCGTTGGCCTGGATTCACACCTATCGGCCATTGCGCGACCTCCAGCCGCGGTTCGCCATTGCACGCCATGGCACCCACACGATCTTCTTCCCGTTGGTTTTGTGGCGGCGAAATTGGAAGCACGCCAGGTTGCGCGTGATTGTGCCCTTGGGCCAGGGCGATTTCGATTACAGCGACCCGCTGGTGGTGCATGGAGCCAGCGACTTCTCGTGGGCCGGCTTCTGGCGCGCCTTCTGGGATGAGCTAAAGGCTCGTGCCAGGGGACAATTCGACCGGATTGAGGTGTCCGGCATTCGCGAGCCGCTGGCGGCAGGCGCTAACGGATGGGAGAAGGAAGCGGCCTGCCCTTGGTGCGACCTGAGCCCGTTCACTGACACGGCTGCGTTCCTCGCCTCCATCAAGAAGAGTCTGCGCGGCGATTTGAACCGCCAACAGCGCCGCCTCGCCGCCATGGGCAACCTGGAGGTGCATGTCTTCCGGCCGGACGAAGCCGCTGCCGCGCAGGCATCCGTGGCGTCGTTGCTGGCGTGGCATGCGCACCGGTGGCCGCGAGCCTACAAGGCGCCGGGTTTTCACGCCCGGCTCGTGGACTATGGCTTGGTGGCTGGAATTACGCATCTCTCGGAACTGAGGGTGGCGGGCCGGCCCATCAGTTGGCACCTCGGCTTCGTGTGGAAAGGCCGTTTTTATTACTACCTCCCCGCCCACGACCCCGAATTTGCGAACTACTCACCAGGCAAGGTCCACCTCTTGTTCTGCGTGGCGGACGCGCTGAAGCGCGGGCTGAAATGTTTTGACCATCTCCGAGGAGAGGAGAACTACAAGAGCGGCTGGGCCAGGGAAGTGGCGGCGCTCTACGCGACTTCGTATGAGAATCCGCGCTGGAGCAGCAAGGTGCGCGTGGCGCTGGGGGCGGCCAGGAGCAAGGCGGCCAAGTTGATGGGGGGCGGCCTGCCATGACTGGGAAAAGGGTTATCTGGAAGGCGTATCAGCAAGCGCTGTGTGCTTGGTGGCGTTTTGCTGGCCGGCGGCGTGTGCACACTCTGGGGATCAGTTTTCGCCCGGCCCCCGACACCGAGTGGCAGGAGTCAAGGCGCTACAGACTACCCGACGGCCATCCGAAATCGGGAATCGTGGCTTACGGCGATCTGGTGCAGTTCCATGCGGCGGCTGCCTTTGTTTCCGGTTTGCCGGCTGCCCCGGTGGTGGTGGATGTGGGAGCGTATCACGGGCTGTATGCCGTGGCCCTGGGCAAATTGGTCGCGGCCAAGGGAGGAGTGGTTATCGCGGTGGAGCCTAATCCCCGCAGCGCCCGGATTCTGGAATCCAACGTAAAGCGTAACAGTTTGGAGGCGGTGGTTCGGGTTGAGCGTGTGGCCGTGGGGGACCACGCCGGCTCGGTCGTTCTCAGTGATCAGGGCAGTCAGAGCGTGAGGTGTGAGGCATGCACAAGCGGCTGGGAAGTGCCGCTATGCACGCTCGCCCAGCTTCTCAAAACCCATTCCCTGGACCGGGTGGATTTGCTGATAGTTGACGTGGAAGGAATGGAGTTGGACGTCTTGCGGGGATACGCGTGGGGCGACGTGCCTTGCGGGATGATCCTCTGCGAGATGCACCCGTGCAATTGGGCAGAACTGGGCGTGCCTGGCGAGGCGGTGGCCGCTTTTCTCAAGCAGCGCGGTCTTCGCTGCGTGGACGTGTACTGGCAGGAGCACGCTAGATTTGATGGACAGGAATACATCGGCCCGTGCCTGCTGTTGCCAGAAAAGGACGGCCATTGACACCTCCGGGACTCATAGCAGTGGTTGCCATTCCGTGCCTGCTCCGCGGCGGCACCGAGATGCAAACGCTGCAGTTGGTGAAAGCGCTGATAGGCAAAGCTGAAAGGAGAAATCAAAAAACTGAAATGCTGAAAGGGGAAAGCGGTAATCAAGAAGTTGAAAGGCTGAAAATCCGAAACGCTGAACTGCTGAAAACGGAGGACGGAGGACGGGAGACGGAGGAAGGGGGAAATGACGAAAAGCGGAAATTCCGAAATGCGGAAATGCTGAAAACGAGAGCCAAGGAAGAGCGGGAAGAAGCGGGGGGCCGGCAGCCGGGGGCCGGAATCTCAGCGTTTCAGCGTCTCAGCGTTTCAGCGTTTGATCACGTTTCCGTCGTTTGCTATTTTGAAAGCGATCCGGAAGTGGTGGCGGAGTTCCAAGCCGCCAAGGCGGAGGTGCGGTTGCTGAATCTGGAGCGTACGCTTCCAGCGTGGCGGCTGGTGAAACGGTTGCGCCAAGAGTTCCGCGCATTGAAGCCGGATGTCGTGCATATCCAATACATGGCGCCGGGTTTTCTGGCGGTCCTCGCCGCGCGGTTGGCGGGCTGCCAGCGCGTGCTGGCCACGGTGCATCAGCCTTGGACGCAGGAGAATCACGGCTGGAAAGGGCGCTTCCTGCTGCGCGCCGCCACCCGGCTCTGCACACGGTTCATCTGCGTCTCCGAAGCCGCCGAGCGTTCCTGGTTCGGAAGTTCCCACCTCTATTCTTCGCCTTCAACCTTCAACCTTCAACCTTCAACCCTCCCCCGCCGTCACATCACGATTCACAACGCGATTGACCTTGAGCGCATTGATTCCATTTTATCGCGGACCAACCGGCAGCAAGTGCGGGACGAGTTCGGACTGGGGGACGGCTTGGTGGTCGGCGCCGTTTCTCGTCTCCGGCACGAGAAGGGGATTGATGTGTTGTTGGAAGCGTGGGCGCTCGTCGTGGAAAAGCTGAAAACGGAAAGGCGCAAAGACCAAACAGAAATGGAACCGCAGAGGCGCAGAGACGCGGAGAAGCCAAGTTCGGAGACTGGAAGCGGATCTCTCTCGATTTCAACTTTCAGCTTTCAGCTTTCAGTTTTTTCCGGCCCGCCTCCGGTACTTCTCATCGTTGGTGATGGCGAGGATCGGGCGAAGCTTAAATCCCGGGCCGCGCAGCTCGGGTTGGAACAGCTTGCGGCCGCTCAGTCCTCTTTGGACTCTCTTCAAGTCTCAGGTCTCAAGTCTCAGCACTCTCCTCTCTGTCCCCGGATTCTCTGGGCCGGTCAGCAAAGCTGGCAACGGTGCATCGAGTTGATGTCGGTGATGGATATCGTCGTGGTGCCGTCGCGGTTTGAAGGGTTTGGGCTGACGGCGGCCGAGGCGATGGCGTGCGGCAAGCCAGTAGTGGGTTCAGACGTGGGCGGGTTGCCGGAAGTGCTGGGCACGGATGGTGTCGCCGGAGTCCTGTTTCCGGCCAGCGACACCGCGCGTCTTGCCGATGCACTTCTGGAATTGGCCGGATCACCCGCGAGGCGGGTGGACTTGGGGCTGCGCGGGCGGCGACGTGTGACTGAGCGCTTCTCCTTCGCTCAGTTTGAATCCCGCACCCAGGCGCTCTACCGTGACCTGCTCGCCGAGTGACAGTTTTCAGGTTTCAGCTTTCAGCGATTCAGTGTTTCCATGGCTTCTCCTCAAATCAGCGTCATCATTCCGCTTTACAACAAGCGCGAGACGGTGGAGCGGGCGCTGCGCTCCGTGTTGGCCCAGACCATTCAAGAGTTCGAAGTAGTGGTGGTAAACGATGGTTCAACCGATGGCGGTGCGGACGTGGTGCGCAGTATCAACGACCCGCGCATCAGATTGATTGAACAACCGAACGCCGGCGTTTCCGCGGCACGCAACCGAGGCATTGCCGAGTCCAAGCACGATTTAATCGCGTTTCTGGATGCCGATGACGAGTGGTTGCCGGAATTCTTGCAGACAATTGTTGAGCTTCACGCACGCTACCCACGATGCGGTGTTTTCGCGACTGGTTATTACCTTCAAGCCACGACGGGTGAGCGGTGGGGGCGAATCCTCCGGGGAATTCCCTCCGGCACTCAGCAGTTCGTGATTGGGGATTATTTTGCCATCGCCGCGCAGTCTGATCCTCCCATTTGGTCCTCGGCGGTGGCGGTGAAGCGGAACGAACTCATTGCGGTTGGTGGGTTCCCTCAGGGGGTGGCATCTGGGGAAGATTTGCTAACTTGGGCGCGCTTGGCAGTCAGTACTCCAATTGCCTTGGACACCCGAAACCTCTCTGTCTTCCATTTCCCGCAATCCGTGCGGGAGAGGGCTCCGCGGCTTCCGGCTCAGGATGACTTGGTGGTTGAAGGGTTGTCGGCGCTCCTGCACGAAGCGGCCATGGTGCAGAGTACATCCTTGCGTAAGTATCTCGGGTTGGTGCATACCATGCGGGCTGCAGTGTACTTGGACTCAGACATGCCGCGTATGGCTGCACGCCACGCCTTGAAAGCGGCCAAATTGCGGATGTTTGAAATCAAACCAGTCGCGCTACTATTCCTGGGAGTACTTCCGGGGAATCTTGGTTGTCAGGCGTACCGTTTCCTGATGCAATGCAAGCAGTGGCACGGCCAAGGGTCGTCCGCCGAAACGTGATGGAGAACATGGAAAGACACCCCGTACCCCAGACGGCGCGGATTCGTGTGACGGAGGAATTGCTCCTGACGGTTCAGCCCAAGAGAGTCCTTGAGATCGGTGCGGGCGACCATTCCTTCAAGGGGGTTTACCGTGGACGCCAAGGCGTGGAGTGGATCACAGCCGACCTGGCTCCTCCATGCGACATCCAGATTGACCTGAACCGGCCAGAAGTAAGCATCCCGCTGGACGCGGAGAGCGTGGATTTGGTCCTGGCGACTGAGTTCTTGGAACATCTGCTCTGGCCCCACGCCCTGCTAAAGGAGTGTCGGCGATTGTTGGATACTGGAGGCAGGTTGCTGATCAGTGTTCCCAATGCTGTCAGCCTTAGTTACCGTCTGGCCTGGCTGTTTGGGAAGCTTCCTTCGTGTGCGGCTTGCGGCAACCTCCCTCCTCCGCTGGGAGAAACCAGCTATGTTCTGGATTCCGGGGATACAATCGCTGGACATGTGATTGACTTCAATCTGACGCGACTGAAAGGGCTGCTGGACTTCTGCGGTTTTGAACCCTTGGCAATCCTGGCAAACGGGATCTACTGGCACCGACAGATTCTGCCTGCCTGGATGCTCCCAGCCAGCTTTTCGTCGAATCTGATCGTCCTCGCTGGCCGACGCACCGAACGCGCCGGGCAGTGAAAAGGCACCATGAGGGTTGTCATTTGCCACACGGACTTCCGGGTTTACTGGCCTGCACGGTTGCGGGCCTTGCGCGAGTATTGTTCGAAGCACGGGGCGGAACTGGCAGTGATCGAGATCGCCGGTCATGGATCGCCCTACGCATTTGCCGGCGGCAGGCCTGAATCCGATGAGTGGTGGCGCTGCCTGTTCCCGGAGCAGCGGATGGAAGACTTGCGCCCCGCCCAATGCGCGACCGCTGTTTTTGAAGCATTGGACAATGCAGATCCAGATGTCGTCATCGCAGGGGCCATTGCTTTCCCGTCGGGGGCTGCGGCGGTTCGCTGGGCACGGAGACGCAATCACCGCGTGGTGATCATGGATGACGCCCGGCTGGCGGATGTGCCGCGCGGTCGGCTTGTGAACTGGGTGAAACGGCGTATATACTCAAATGTGGATGCCATGTTCCTGCCAGCGCCCTCACATGTGCCGGATTATGAGTTTTGGGGAATCCCGAAAGCCAGGATGTTCTTCGGGTTGAATGTCGTGGACAACGATTACTTCGTGACGAAGGCCGCCGCATTCAGAGCGCACGCGGAGGAATGGCGACCGAGGCTACGGGCGCCGCAGCGCTACGTTTTAGGAGTTGGCCGGCAGATTCCAAAGAAGAACTGGCATGGCCTGCTTGAGGCCTGGCGTCGGTTCAAGCAAATGCGGCCGAAATCAGACTTGGAACTGGTTTTGGTCGGGAATGGACCGGAACGGCAGGCGTTGGTGTCGAAAGCGGAAACAGCCGGTAAGTCAAAGGACGTACATTTTCATGACTTCGCCTCGCAGGAAGTCATGCCGGCTTACTATGCGCTGGCGGAGGCCTTGATCTTGCCGAGCCATGGCGAAACCTGGGGACTGGTGGTCAACGAGGCGATGGCGTGCGGTCTGCCGATACTGGTGAGCCTCGAATGCGGGTGCGCCGCAACGCTGGTGGTGCCGGGTGAGAACGGGTGGACTTTCCCCGCCAATGAGACGCAGGCACTGATGCAGGTTTTGCTTGCACTTGAGGATACTCCCAGTGCCGCGCTCGAACGCATGGGACAGAAGTCGTGGGCGATCATCAACGAATGGGGACTACAGCGGTTTTGCGCGGGCGCCTGGGATGCGGTCCAATCTGCCCGCGCCGGTCGCGTGCTCCCGATCAGTTTGCTTGACCTTCTGGTCTTCAAGGCTTGGGATGGACGGTATCGCCCAGTGTAAACTATGCGAAGGTTAGTGGCAGCCCTCTTCATCCACCGCCAATTCATGCAAGCAAGTCAGCGAACTCTGGCCCTCTCCTACGTGCGTTTATACGCCCTCATTAATGCGAGGTTTGGCGTTCGCCTCCACGGACTTGGTTTCACCCTGCGTTGCGTCAAAATACCTTTCGTTTTCTCAACGTCCGGGTGTCAGTTCTATTTCAGTCCCGACTGCGCCGCTGCTTACGGAATCCTGCCGGTGGGGTATTGGAACGAACGGGAAACCCACCGTTTTTTCGAAGTGCTCTTGAGCCATGTGGCATTTCCCTTCCACTTTATTGATTTGGGCGCGAGTGTTAGGGAGATGGTTCTGGGTGTCGCCAGACGAGCCGGTGTGGTGTGTGCCTATGCTTTCGAACCGCAACGGGCTTGTGCCGAAGTCATCCGACGGCCAGCGATGTTGAATGGCTTGCAGAACATTGAAGTTCGCTGTCTGGGGGTGCCGGAGAAGTCCGGACGACTGGCACTTGAATCCAGCCGTCGAAGTCCCACATCCGCAAAGCTCGGGTCGCTTTGGTATGCACCATGCAAGACTCTTCTCAAGAATGGGAGTCCGACATAAGTCTGCCCAGCAGGCCGAGATAGAATTGCGCTGCCGGGAAAGGGCCAATTCAGTTGGCTTGGGCAACTTGGTCCAAACTGCCGGATTGAAATTCTGTTATGTCTGAAGCATCTCCAGCAGCATCGCCTCTTCCGAAGCGCCGCGGGCGCTCAAGACCAGTCATGCTTGGAACTGAGGGCCGGCCAATATTGCTCCTGATCGCACTTTTTTCCCTGTTTGCCAGCCTGCTGGTGCCGGGCCGGGTGCTCGATTACAATGTCAATGGATGGATGTGGGTCCTGATCCTGGTTGCCTCCGTGGCGGTGCTGCTCCGGCACCCTGACCAGGTCAGCTTTCCCGTCTGGCTTTGGCTGCCGTGGATGGCCTACCTGCTCCTGCGCGTCAGCGATTGGCATCCAGCAGAGCTTCAGTCCACGATTCAGATTCTCTGTCCGGTCGCAGTCGGCATGGCGGCGTCCGCGTACGCTTTACCACCGGATCGGCTGGCAGGAGGATTTGGCTGGTGGTTGCGCCTTTCTTTTTACGCATTGATGGCCTTGTTTGTCTTTAAGGTTTTGCCATGGACGCTCTCCGACGTCGAAAACTCAGGTTACATCACGGGCGGCATTGCAACTCTGTTCTTCCAATCCTACTTCTTGTGCCGGTACTTGGTGGCCGGGCGTCGGTGGAGCGATTTGTTGTGCCTCATCGCTGCCATTCTTGTGCCCGTCATTTCGGCGCTTCGCGGTCCAATCGCGGGTTCCTTGGCGCTCTGTCTGCTGATTGTTGCCCCGCTCTCGTTCCGCCGCCGCCTGGTCATCGGTGTTGCCGCGCTGCTTGTCGGGTTGGTGGTGTTCTACATGCCCAAGATGCAGTACAAGATGTTCTATTCGGGGCACGGCACAGTGGCGGACTTGCGGGCGGACAATCCGGATTTCAACTGGTCCGGGCGGCAGGCAATGTGGGAAACCGTGGAGGACGGCTTGAAGGAAAAGCCCTGGCTAGGACAGGGCTCAAATGCGAGCGCGGCAGTCATGCGGCAAGCGTATCTTACGCAGTCGGAATTGCACAATGACTGGTTGCGCATCCGCTACAACTATGGCCGGGTGGGAGTGATCCTCTTTGTGGTGACCATGGCCATGCAAGTTTTCCTGGCGTATCGGCGAGGGCGCCGCGCGCCGCCGGAGGCGCGCGTATTGCTGTTTGCTGGGGCAAGCTGTTTCATCCCCTTCGCGGTGGTGATGTTCACGGACAACATCCTGGTATATTGCCAGTACTTCACCGCGCCGCATTTCCTGCTGCTGGGCTATGGTTACGCCGCGGCAAAGCAGGCGGCCAAGCAGCCGCAGGCCAGCGCCGCGCCGGTCGTCTCCGGCCAGAAGCAAAAACGCCGCACCGGCATGCACACTTGGAACGGCAGGGGGATGTTCCGGCGTCGCACAGCACGCCCGATGCCTCGCCCAACGGTCTGACGGTGCTCCGGTGCTTCAGTCAGTCGGTGAATCGGTGTTTCAGTGTACCGGAACGGTTTTATGAACAAGGTGAATTCGTTTAAGGAACTCGAAGTGTACCTGCTTGCTTTCAAGATGCAGCAGAAGCTGTTTGTCTTGAGCAAGCGCTGGCCGAAGCAGGAGAATTACTCGCTGATAGATCAAATTCGACGAAACTCGCGGTCAATCGGAGCGAACATTATAGAATCATGGCTCCGCCCCGTAGAGGGAATCTAGTATTCTTCGTCTATGCGATCCAGAGCCGGAAGGACCACAAGGTTTACATCGGTCAAACCGATTGTCTGGAGCGCCGATTGGAAGAGCACAATGCAGGTCGGGTTTCCTCTACCAAAAGTGGACGGCCTTGGGCATTTCTTCATTTCCAAGAATTCACGACAAGACGCGAGGCACGCTGGTTCGAACGTCAACTCAAACAATCGCGAGACCGTCGACTTCGCTGGCTTGGGAAATGAGGCTACGCCCTCGGAGGGGGCAAAACGCCGCTACCCGGCGCATTTCCTTTCCAAACTGACGGATGCGGACGGGGAACTTCAGGAAACGTTGCATTGGACGAACACGGCTTTCGCCTGCGACTATCTCAACGCGGCCGAGCATGCAGCGTTGCTTGAACGGCTCGCGGAGGTTGAGCGTTTGTTGGGCAGCATGATCAACCGCCACGAGTCATTTTGCTTTTGATCTGCTGGTTTACCGCAACACGGAAACACGGTTGTCTGATTTCAGCGTCTCAGCATTTCGGCTTTTGGCTTTTGATTGAAGATTTGTCTCGTCCATAACGCCTACGGCAAGGTGAGCGGCGAGGAGGTCGTGGTGGAGGGATTGGCCACGCTGCTCGCCGCGCGCGGACACACAGTCCTCCGCTTCAGCCGCAGCAGCGAGGAGATTCCGGGCAAGTTCCTCGGCTCGGCACAGGCTTTCCTGGCCGGCATTTACAATCCCTTCGCGCGTCGGCTCTTTGGCCGGTTCCTCGACACGTACCGGCCTGACGTGGTGCATGCGCACAATTTGTTCCCATTCCTTTCGCCGGCCATCCTGCCTGAATGCACGCGCCGCCGGGTGCCGGTGGTGCTCACACTGCACAATTACCGCTTCCTGTGTCCCAACGCGCTGCTGCTGCGCGTAGGCCGACCCTGTCACGAATGCGTGGGCGGGCACGAGTGGCGGTGCGTGTGGCACAATTGCGAGCGGAGTTTCGCCAAGAGCCTGGGCTACGCACTGCGGACGGCGTTCGCACGACGCTCCGGCCTGGTGCTGCGGCACGTGAACGAGTTCATCTGCCTGACGGAGTTCCAGCGCGACCTGCACGTGCGCGCGGGCTTCCCCGCCGACCGGATGACGGTCGTTCCCAACCCCGCGCCGGAGAAAGCAGGTGCGCAAAAGCTGAAAGCGGAAATGCTGGAGGCGCAAACCGGAAGACGGGAAACAGAGGGCAGTCGGACGATTGAACAGTCGGACAGTGGGCGACAGTATGTCGGCTACTTGGGCCGGGTGAGCTTTGAGAAGGATGTGCCGACGTTGGTGGCGGCGGCGCGGCGGTTGCCGGAGATCCCGTTCCGGGTGGCGGGGTCGTACTGGCGGATGGAAGAATCGGTGAAGCATGCGCCGCCGAACGTGGAGTTCCTGGGGCACGTGGAAGGGGAGCGATTGCGTGAGTTTTTTGCCGGGATGCGGTTGCTCGCATTCGCGACCCGGTTCTACGAGGGCTTCCCCATGGTGCTAGTGGAAGCCATGGTTCGCGGCATCCCCATTGTTTGCACGCGCATCGGAGGGCTGCCGGAGATTGTGGAGGACGGTCAGACCGGTTTGCTGTACGAGCCTGGGGACGCCGCAGACCTGGCGGCAAAGATCAGTGCGCTTTGGAAGGACGCGGCGCTGCGCGAGCGCTTGACGCAGGCGGCTGCGGCGAAGGTGCAGCGGCTGTATTCGCCAGACGCGGTGTACGAGAAGTTGGGTGCGGTTTACGCTCGGGCGGCGGAGGGGGCGAGGGGAAAAGCTGAAACGCTGAAACGCTGAAACGCTGAAATGTTGAAAGCACAGTCGGGAGAACGCTCAACCCCGCGAACGCACGCGAATGCAAACGAAGACAGAAGCTGAAACGCGGAAATGTTTAAGGCTGAAATGGGAATGGAGTCTGCCGATCTCCGTCTTCTGAAGCTGCGGTCTGGTTTCCTGACATGCAACAGGTGACCCTCGCTTCCGTTCGCGTGAACGACACCGATCTGCACGGCGCGCTGGATTGGGTGGAGCAACACCTCCGGGACGGGCGGCCGGGCTACGCCTGTTTTTGCGAGGCGAGCCTGCTCTCGAATGTGCCGTGCAACGCCGAAGTGGCACAGGCGCTCGAGCGTGCGGACGCGGTCTTTGCCGACGGCATCGCGCTGATGATGTTGGCGCGGCTTGCGGGCCATCCGTTGCCGGGAAGGGTGCCGGGCCCAAGCTTCCTGCCGGCGGCGTGCGAATGCGGTCTGGCCCGCGGCTGGCGGCATTTCTTTTACGGCGGGGCGCCGGGCGTGGCCGAGCGGCTGGCGGAACGGTTGCGCGAGCGGTACGCAGGACTTTGCGTTGTGGGCGCCTATTCTCCGCCATTCCGCGCGCTCACCGACGCGGAGGAGGTTGAGGTAAAGCGGCGGATCGAAGCGAGCGGGGCGCATCTGTTATGGGTCTGCCTTGGCAGCCCGAAGCAGGAGCTTTGGGTGGCAGAGCATCTTGGCAAAATCAATGTGCCGCTGATGCTGCCGGTGGGGGCGGCCTTTGACTTCCATTCGGGCAACCGGCCCTGGGCTCCTGTCTGGCTGCGGAAGCTCGGTCTCGAATGGGCGTACCGCACGTGCACGGGTGGCCGGCGCACGTTCGCGCGCAACCTGCGCTGCGTCACGGTTGTCGCCGGCATCCTCGCCAAGGCCGCCCTGCGCCGCGTGATGCGAAAGCCCGTTTGATGCGCCGGCCCTCGGCCGCCTGGCGTTTGACCTCACTTTTCACACTCTGGCTTCCAGCTTTTCCTCCCTTCTCCCTTCCCCGCTCTGTCTTCCTCGGCCTGTGAAATGGCCTCGCTTATTTCTCCGGGCTGCTTCCCGTTCTCCGCTATCTGCTTTTCACTTCTTGAACGACCTTCTGTCCCCGGTCTTCCGACTTCTGCTTTCGGATTTCCCCCATCCAGTTCCCTTCGCGTGAATTCTTCGTCAGCCTCTTTTGCGTGCCGTCGAAATCCAATCTCGCAATGAACGCGGCCAACCGGTAGTTCTTTCGCCCATGCAACGGCTCGGGAATGGCTGGCGAATGGCACTGTGCGCCCTGCCCATCGCGTTTTTGTGGTATCGGCTCATCGCCCACCTCAGCGTCGAGTGGTCCGCCAACACGCAGTACGCGTACGGCTGGGCCGTCCCGTTCCTCTGCCTTTATTTACTATGGAACAGGATTCAGAAGTCAGAAGTCAGCAGTCAGAGCCCGGAAGGCGGAGATGCAAAAGCAGAAATCTCGAGTTTCAGCTTTCAGCATTTCAGTATTTCAGCATTTGTTTTGTGCACTTTCCTTTACGCTCCCACACGCCTCATCGAGGTCGCGAATCCGGACTGGCGGGTCGTCAGTTGGGCGCTCGCTCTCGAAGTCGTCGGCCTCACGCTCCTGTTCCTTCATTTCAGCTTCCAGCTTTCAATCTTCAACATTCCCACTGCCCTGACTTCAACGCTTCAACGCTGCAACGCTTCCGCGCCGCCTTCGCCCGCTCCGCTTTCAGCATTTCAGCGTGTCAGCATTTCGGCTTTTGTCTTTCCTCTTTGCTTCTTCCTCGTGGCCGTGCCGTGGCTGCGGCCGGTCGAGCACCCGCTCATTTTTGGGCTGACGCAGGCGAATGCGACCGTGGCGGTGGAGTTGGTGAACACGATGGGTGTGCCGGCCATGCGGCATGGGAACGTCATCGAAGTCGGCAGCGGCATGGTGGGGGTTGACGAGGCCTGCAGCGGCATCCGCTCCTTCCAAGCCACGCTGATGATTTCGCTGTTCCTCGGTGAACTTTACCGCCTCTCCGTTCTCCGACGCGCCGTCCTCTGTCTGTCCGGCTTCGCCCTGTCCTTCATCTTCAACGTGGGCCGCACCAGCCTCCTCACCTGGGTGGCCGCGCGCGAGGGCGTCCCTGCCATCAGCAAGTGGCACGACCCCGCCGGGGTCTCGATTCTATTAGGTTGTTTCTTGGGTCTCTGGGTGGTTGGCGTCTGGCTGCGCAAAGGGAAGGGGAGAAGTCGGTGCTCAGAAAACAAAGGCCAGAGGGCAGAGGACAGCGGACAAACCACAGACCACACACCGCGAACGGCCGACCGCAGACCATGGAAATATCGAAGCCAGAACATCCAGGATCCAGCCTCCAGCCTCCAGCCTCCAGCATTTCAGCTTTCTGCTTTCTGCTTTCGACTTTGCGCCGTCTCCCTCTTGGCTTGGCTGGTGCTCGTCGAAATCAGCCTCGCAGCTTGGTATGGTGGCGCCGGGCAAGCGCGGTCAGCAGAGGTGAAGTGGCGCCTGGCCTGGCCGACGAACAAAGCCAGCTTCGTTTGGCTGCCGGTCAGCGAAAAGGCAAAAGGTCTGCTGCGGATTAATGACGGGCAGAGCGCGCGGTGGCAGGAATCGGATGGTTCAGTCTGGCAGATGGTCTTTTTCCGCTGGGATGCAGGGCGGGTCTGGGCAAACATCATCGGCGATCACAATCCGTCCATTTGTCTGCCGTACTCGGGGCTCGAGGTGGAATCGTTTGAACATGTTCGCATGCCCCCCATCCGAAGCCATGACTTGCGCTTTCAGAGATATCAGCTCCGCCAAGGAGATGGGCCTAGCTATGTCTATTACTGCATCTGGCAGGATGGAGTGACGGAGCAAGAATTCGTTTCCGAGCGCGTTTCCGTTCGCGACCGTTTGAAAGGAGTCCTGCGGCAGGCGCGCAGCCGGGGGATGCAGGCGCTTGAAGTGGCGATTTGGGGGATTCCTGATTCCGCGAGAGCGGATACGCTTTTGCGCGAGCAGTTGGAACGGCTAATCCAGGACTCCCCGGCTGGATGATGTTCGCTCCCCGCTCCGCGATGCCTGCATGCGAGGTCTGGGGTCAGAGGCGGCTGCAGATCAGGTGCGGCGTGCGGGCTGGATCATCACTCTGAGCAGTTCACGGAACGCAGCTTGGGCTGTGGTGTCATCTTCCATCTCCCATACTCCCAGCTTGAGGACGCGCCGTTCGGTCCATCCGCGGTCGCGGACGGAGCAGGCCTTCACGGCCATCTTGATCGCGGCAAGTGTGCCGGATTGGGCCTGCGGGCCGGCCTCGATCCCGGCCACGTTCTGCTGCCAGTACGCCGAAAGCACGTGAAAGCTGCGGCCCCGGCTCAGGAATTTCTGGACCGAGGACTTCAACGGGACAGGAAGAGAATCCATTTCGGCGGCAGGCAGGTCACTGACGAAAGTCATTCCCGCCAGAGGCAAACAGACCTCTGGCGCGTGCTCGCGCGCGTGCTCGATCACCCTGCTCGCCCGGTAACGGTTGCGAGGCGGTGCCCAACGCAGATAGTACGCCTGCCAGATTCTGCCCTGTGCGTCACGCCACTCCGCTTTGGTCCCTTCATCGCAGGCGAGCAACTGCCCTGTCGCGGCAGGAAGCGGGAGCAGCTTGAACTCGGCGCTTTGAGAGGGAAACCGTAGCATCCAGGAAGATTGACCGGCAGCGCGCCGTTCCGCCGGCCTGAACCAAAGCTCGATTCCCACCTCCAAGGCAGCAACCCACACGACAACCGCCGCTAGCGCCACCTTCAACCACACGCGCGGCGTGACCGAAGGCAATTCCGCGTTCGCCGGTTGCCTCTTCCCCGTTTCCGATTGAGGACTTCCCGATTGCTGACCGTGAATCTCCGGATTCAGCATTTCAGCTTTTCCAATTCCAGCTTTCCCTCCCTTCTCCCTTCTCCCTTCTCCCTTCTCCGCTCTGTCTTCCTCAACCGGTGAAATGATCTCACCTGTTTCGCCGGACCGCTTCCTCATCATCCACGCCAGGACCAGCAACCCCACAAAGGTCACGCCCATGATCATAAATCCCGCCGTGTCGTGACGCAGATTCACGGCGTCCAAACCCCGCAGATCCGCCACGCGCACCAGATAGGTCGTGCGGACCACGTTGCACAGAAAGGCGATTCCCACCCCGCCAAATAGAAGCAACATGCGCCGGAGGAATCCGCAGCCAAATAGTTCCCCTAGAAACAAACCGATCATCACGCTCGCCTGGAACGACCGGATGCCGCTGCAGGCCTCGTCCACTCCCACCAATCCCGTCCCGGTTTCAATCAAGACTCCGTGGCGGACGGCGGGGGTGCCCAGGGTGTTCGCCACCGCGCTGCTCGCCGCCGCGTTCAGTTTGGACATCGTCTCGATCGTCGGCTGTTCCACGCGTGACGGCCACGGCACCGCGATGAGGAAAAAGATCACCGGGAAAATGAAATGCCGCGAGTAGCTCCGGCCTCCGATGAAATAGAGCGCGATGACGGTGGTTGCCACGGCGGCCACGGCAAATATCCATCCGGCAAACCGCCAATGCGGGATGACTTCCAAAAACAACGCCCCTGGCAGCAAAACAAGCGCACCCAGGCCCAGTACCAAGAATGTGCCTGAAGCCGCGCGCACGGGGTCACGGCGCGGCCGCCGCTGCCAGCGCTCCCGAAACAGCATCAGGCAGAGCAGGGGAACAAACCAGCCGTAGCTGTATTGTTCGTTGCTGTGCCAGAGCGTGCCCAGCCGGTAGATCAAATACCCGCACAGAAGAATGAGAAATCCCCAGCCAAATCTTCCCACCCCACCCCGGCTCTCGCCCCCTTCATACCCGCTATCGTGAGACGGCGGATCGTTTTCGTTCAACTGGCTGCCAGATGGACCATTTGCCGGGGACGGGAGATCCGAATCGGGATTGGCGCTCATGGCATTCCCACGTTGCTGAGGTTTCGTAGTGATCTTTCGTCCACCTGCGAGGTCTTCAATGTGCACGCAGTAAAGCGGGGTACCTCGCAAACCTCAAACGAAATCTGAAATGGGAGGTGTCGAATCGTTGAATCGCCGAATCGCTGAGCCGGGGCTGCCGGGTAGAGCTCTTTGGCCGATCGAGCCGAACCCGCAATCTGCAATGCCCCGGAGCACCGCGTTCCGACTCGGCTTCGCGGTGGAGCCGTTCGGCGCCGCTGAGATTCAGTGGGTAGGATGCCCCTGCCCTCATCAATCCCCATCTGCGCTCTGCCTTTCACGTTCGAGTTGTCCTTGCACCCAGTATCCCGCATCCGGTTAGTTCAAGCTTGCAGGTTCGACTGCAGGCTGCCTAAGTAGTACGCCGCGTGACAGACGTAAACATTCAACACTTGGTCGGGTTCTTTGGGTTGGGATTGGCCGTCACCTGGTTGCTGGTCCCGATCATCATCCGCCGTTCGCAGGCTTGGACAGTGCAGCGCGAGCACTCGTTCCACCAGATGCATGCCGTTCCGATTCCCCGGTTAGGCGGGCTTGCTCTGGCAGTCAGCTTCGTCCTCATTGTCCTGGGCGCGCACCTTTTTCTCGGCATCCTCCGCGACCGGCCCGGCGAGAAATTGGGTATCACGGTCACGGCCCTGGCCATGTTTGGGCTGGGTTTTGTGGACGACCTTCGGCCCCTTGGCGCTCGCAAGAAACTCTTTGGCCAGGTCCTCATCGCCACCATCGCGTGCATCTGGATTTCGCGCATCGAGGTGTTTCAGAACCCGCTGACCGGTCAGCAGCTCGACTTCGGTTTGTGGGGGATCCCCATCACCGTCCTCTGGCTCGTGGCGTTTACGAACCTGATCAACCTCGTGGATGGTATTGACGGCCTGGCCGCCGGCATTTCGCTGATGCTCATGGCGCTGCTGGCTTACGTGGGGATGAGCGGAGAGGAGATCCTGCCGGTCTGCGTGGCCACTGGGCTGGCCGGCTCGTTGCTCGCCTTCCTGCGCTACAATTTCCCTCCGGCCAAAATCTACCTGGGCGATGGCGGGGCGTATTTCCTTGGATTCCTCATCGGCCTTCTGGCGATGCGGCAATCCCAGAAGGGCACGGTGGTCGCGGCGCTCATCGCGCCCCTGCTCGCCCTGGCCCTGCCCATTCTCGACGTCGCGCTGGCTGTTCTCCGGCGTGGGCTTAAGGGACTGCCCATTTTCCGCGCCGACCGCAAACATCTCCATCACCGGTTGCTGGCGGAGGGCTTCTCGGGGCGGGACACCGTCCTCATGCTTTACGGCTTTTCCTGCTTCTGCCTCCTGGCCGCTTTTGTGGTGTTCTGGTCAAAGGGACGCGGGGCGCCTGTGGCCGTGGGCGCCATCTGCCTGCTGCTGCTGCTCGCGGCCAGCCGGTTCAGGTTCGCGCGCGACTGGTTCTCTCTGTTGCGAGTCGTGGGCGAGTCGCTCGAAGTGCGCAAGGAAACTCAGGCGGCCTTGGCGTTGTGCCAGTGGTTCGACCTGAGCGCCGAGCGCGCGGCTTCGGCCGAGGCCCTCTGGAGGGATTTCGAGTTCGTCGTCGCCCGGCTGGGGTTCCGGGAGGTGCGCTTGCATCTAAACGGCACCGTCAAGGTTTGGGCGGCGAATGCGTCCTCAGCCGACGCCCCCGTGCACCGCCATTCAGTGAGCCTGAATCACCCCGCCCTCACGACGCTGGAGTTCATTGCGAACGCAGACGGGATGTCTGAGATGGCGTTCGACCAACTCAGCGAGTTGGCTGCGGAAGCTTGCCTCAAGGCCGTGCTCCGCTGGCAGGCGGCCTCCGGGCGCGAGTTCAAGTTCCACTCTTGAACCGCTGCGCCCGTCGCGCACGGTGGCGCGCCGATATCCCCATCGTGCCTCGCTTTTCAAGTTGTCAGTGTTTGCCCTTACTGGCTTTCCCCTTGGTCAGCATTTCAGTTTTTGCCGCTGTCAGTTTTTTCGCTTCTGGACATCCGGGTCCATCAGTGAATTCCCGCCTCCGGGTCCCGGCGTCTCTGCGGTGAACAGTCTTTGCTTCGCGTCTTCGCGCTGTGCCAGAGATTCGGGGATGGGCAAATCCAGCTTTCCCTGGTAGCCGCGTTTCTCCAGAACGCCGGCTTCCAACCTTCGTGTGGATTCGTGTCCATCCATGGTCCCAGCTGCAATCCGGGATCCAGCATCCGGTATTGCCGGTGTCCCCCCTGTTCCACTTTCTGCTTCCCCAATTACACCATCTCAGCTTGTGATGCTTGCAGTTGCGGCGCCGGCCTGGCGTCAGACGTGTTGACGTGGTCAGCCAATTGTCCATGATCGGTTCGCTTATGGAAAAGCGGCTCAGACTGAACCGTTCAGGGCTGATCGGGTTCTGCGTTCTTCTTGTCGCGGTGGGTTCGGCGCCCGCCCAGACGGGCAAGTGGAAGTTTCTGGTTTACGGTGACACGCGAGGGAACGGCGTGCCGATCAACACCAATATTCTCCGCGAGCTGGCCGCCGCCACTACCAACGAGATGCCCGCTTTTGTGCTCGTGCCGGGCGACCTCGTCGAGTCGGGCAGTCTGTCTTCCTTCCAAGGCTGGACGAACATCATGTCGCCCGTGTATCAGGCGAGCATCGGCGTTTATCCCGTCATGGGCAACCACGATTCAGGCGCCGTGGCCGCGTGGAAATCCATCTTTGGAACGCAAATCCCCGACAACGGCCCGGGGGCGGAGTTGGATCGCACTTTCTTCCTCGTCTATTCGAATGCCCTGATTTTGGCTTTCGACAATTACGCCGCTGCGCAGCCCATCAACCTCCCGTGGATGAACGCCGTGCTGGCCACAAACCAACAGTTGCATGTGTTCGCCATGAGCCACCAGCCGGCCTTCAAGGCTTACCACCCCGACTGTCTTGACGACTACTTGTCCACCCGCAACACGTTCTGGAACAGCTTGAGCAATGTCCAGGCCCGCGCCTATTTCTGCGGGCACGACCACTTCTTCGACCATCTCCGCGCGGACGACCGCGACGGCGACCCCGACAACGACGTGCATCAGTACATCGGCGGCGGCGGCGGGGCACCGTTCTATACGACCTATGCTTACGACGGTCCGAACAGCTTCTGGTCTCCTGCGAAGGTGACGCACGATATGACCAACGGCTACGTCCGTGTGGAAATCGAGAACTGCAAGGTCACGATGACCTACGTCCACCGCACCACGCCGAGCAACTACGTGGATACCGCCGATGTCCTGAGCTACACGCTTCAACCCCGCCTGTCGCTCAGCAACGCAGGCGGCGTGTTGACCTTGAGTTGGCGCGGTGGAGGCCAACTGCAGGTTGCCTCGGACCCGAACGGTTTCTTCGACGAAGTGCCCGGCGCCGCCTCGCCTTGCGTCGTGACAAATTTGTCTTCTTTCCAGCAGTTCTTCCGAGTGCGGCTGCCGTGACCATTCGGCGGAGCGCTTCCCCAATGTGGACTAACGCAATGGGTTCTTCGCGAGCGCGAATTCCTCGACCACGTTCCCGGCGATGAGATGTTCCTGGAGGATGCGCTCCAGCACCGCCGGCGTACAGGAGTGATACCAGACACCTTCAGGGCAAACGACGGCAATCGGGCCTTGCACGCAAACCCGCAGGCAGTTTGCTTTGGTCCGATAGACTGATGGAGGCGACCCGGTCAGCCCAAGCTCCTTGAGCCGGCGCTTCAGGAATTCCCAGGACTCCAACCCGTCAGCCTTGTCGCAACACTTCGGCTCGGTTTGGTCGGCGCACAGGAAGATGTGGCGCTTGAATCCTTCCAAGCCGAGCGAAGCCGCCACCGTTTTCAAATCGTTCGCCATGAGTCAACTGCCTGCGTAATCTCGGCGCGTGCCAGCCAAAGGCAAGTTGAATCCGGTTTCCTACAAACGGCTCCGGCGCAAGCTGGCGACGGCAGCAGCACGGCGGACGTTCCCCGTCGAGAGAATCGTCTCCGGCGGACAGACCGGCGTGGACCGCGCGGCGCTGGATTTCGCCATCGAACACGACATCCCGCACGGCGGTTGGTGCCCACGCGGGCGGTTGGCGGAAGACGGCGAAATCACGTCGGGCTACGCGCTGCGTGAAACGCCGGAGGCCGATTATCCACAACGCACCGAATGGAACGTGCGCGACTCCGACGGCACAGTCATCTTCACGATTTCGCCCGAACTGAGCGGCGGCTCGGCGTTGACGCGCGATCTGGCGCTGGCGCACGGCAAACCGTGGCTGCACCTGGCGCGAGAGAGGCAAGGAGACGCAGCGGTGGCCAGATTTCGCGAGTTCATCCGCCGCCACGGCATCAAGGTGTTGAACGTCGCCGGTCCACGTCTCTCCAACGAACCCGGCGCTGCGGCGTTCGCGATGAAGGTGCTCGAAGCGCTGTGAGGCAAGCGGCGCTCGGGCTTCCCGCAGCGCATCGAGCAGGCCCAAGCGGCGTCAGCCCGGCGGGGTTGACAGCGCACTGTCCTACCCGCGCATCGAAAGTCCGGCCAGCGGCACGACATTCCCGCTCGGCACGAAGGTGTCCCACGTCGCGCCGGACTGCGGATCGTAGTCCGATGCGTCGTAAGGATCGGGTGGGATCCGGATCAGCACGTTGCAGTGCGGGCACTGGATTTGCCGGCCCGCCGCTGTATGGTCGCACATGAGCGGCTGGTCGCAATGCGGGCAGGAAAACTTGAAGTCGGCCATAAACTGGGTTCGTTTGGATTCAACCACCGCTGCCCGGCGGCGTCGAGAACAAGAACAGATCCGCGACTTGGTGTGGGAAATCGTCAAGGCGCACATCGCTGCGGTTGGCGAGAATGATGACGGTGAACTCCTTTTCCGGAAAGCGGGCGATGCGGGTGCGGAAGCCAATCGTTTCGCCGCCGTGCCAGATTTCCTTCAACCCGCGATACTCGCCGATGAACCACCCGAAGCCGTAACCACGGCCGGGTTGGTCGGTCGGAGTCGCCGATGTGAACGCAAGATCGAGCATCTCCCGGCTCACCAGGTTTGTGGTGTAGAGCGCTGCATCCCACTTCGCAAGGTCCGCGACGCACGAATACACACCGCCGTCGCCCAGCACAGAGCTAGTCAAGCTTTGGTCGGTGCGTTGCCAAGCGTTGGATTTCAGCGAGTGACCGAATGCGCGATGCGGCACGGCGCTCACGCCTTGTTCGTAAGCGAGCGTTTGGGTCATGCCGAGTGGCGCGAAGATGCGCTCATCCAAGAAACGCGCGAACGTCTGGCCCGAGCGCGCTTCGACGATGAGCGCCAGCAACGCGTAACCGGAGTTGCTGTAGCGAAACCGGCTGCCGGGTGGAAAGGACGTTTTGTCCTGCTTCAACAGAATCCGGAGCACGTCGCGGTCGAGCACCGGCAGTGTCGTGCCTGTCGGAATCAGGCCTTCGTAATCCGGCAAGCCAGACGTGTGCGTGAGCAGTTGGCGCACAGTGATGCCGCTACCGTAGGCCGGAAACTCTGGAAACAAATCCGTCAGCCGTTCGTCCAGTGAAAGCTTTTTGCGCTCCGCCAGGATCATGATCGCCATGGCGGTGAACTGCTTCGTGACGGAGGCGAGCCGGAAGTTCGTGTTCGTCGAGCAGGGGACGCCTGTTTCCAAATCAGCCAAGCCATAACCTCTGGCGAACACCGGCTGACCGTGGTGAATCACCATCGCGCTCGCGCCCGGCGCGTCCGGTTGGGAGAACTTGCCAAACAACGCGTCGAGACGTGCGATTGGGTGGACGTTGAGTTCGGCAGCGGTGGTGGCGGCAAGGGTCGTCATCAAAGCAAGCAACGGCGGCGCAAGTTTGTTCATCGAATCGGTCCGCGCGAGAATCTGGCCGAGGCCAAGGCGCAAGCCAAGCTTGAGCTTCCTTCAACTCAGCAGCGCCAGCCCAACGACCCCGGCGACCGCGATGACGCTCCCCACGAGCGACTGCCGCGTCGGTTGTTCGCCCTCGCTGATCCGGGCCAGCGGAATGACCGTCAACGGCGTCAGCGCCGAGATCGAGAGCACTACCCCGGTGGGCAATTGTTCGAGCGCCCATTGATAGCAGCTCACACCCAGCGTCTGACCGAGGATGGAGTTGGCCAGCACCCACGGCCAGACCGTGCGCCACTTTCGCAGACCGACTTCTGTCTCAGGTCCTGTGCCGGTCAGGTGGGCTTTGATTTCCCGGTGCCGGGCGAGCAGCAACCAAACACCGGCCACGAGCAATCCGCCCAGCAACCGTTCGAAAGCCGCCGTGCCGCCGTCGAGTGGCTGCGCGGCATGGTTGGCAATGGCGTAGCCTTTGCGGCTGAGCACGGCGCCCACCGCCCCGGCGAGCGCCGACACCGCGCACGCTGTCGCGCCGGCGAGGATGACCCCGCGCGAGAGGCGAAGATGTTTGCCAGGTGCCAGCGCCAGCGCCACCCCGGCGAGCGCGATCATCCCGCACAGGATTTGCGTCAGTCGCAACGTCGTGCCGAGCCAGAGCCACTCGATCAACGCGGCAAACGGCGGCGTGAGGCATGTCACCAAGAGCGAGGTGAGACGCGAGCCCATGCGCGGCAGTGCCTGGAACATTGCCGTGTCGCCAATGCCGATGCCGATGAGCCCGCTGAGCACGAAGATGGGGAAGGCCTCGCCGAAGAGGCCACGCCCGCAAGTGTTGGCCCAGACCGCGAGCAGCACGGTGGAAAGCGAGAGCCGCCAGAAATTTGCTTCGGCCCCGCCAATGAGTTTGGCCGCGCGCCATGCGCAAACGATGGAGCCCGCCCACAGGATCGTCGTGAGAAACGCCGCCAGCACACCGGGACGGTAGCGGGAGACACCCTTCCTGAACAGGGCAAAGCCTAACGCGGTGGCTGTGAGTCAAGTCCAGAAAACCCTGCAGAATCGAACGGTGGCTTGGGCTGCGAGAACACATTGCGCATCAGGACAGACGTGTAACGAGCCGCTGGTGGGAGCACTTGGAGGGCAGAAAGATCCGTTGGCTGGAATTCCGGATTCGTCCGTTTACATTTGATTCTCCCTTCCGCTCGGGTAGCGTCCCATCATGACCCAAAAGGGAATGCCTGCTACGATTGGGATATTGGCGATTCTGCTCCTTGCTGGTTGCGCCAGTCACCCAATCGCACCCACCACCAAAGAGACGGGGACCAACACAAACCAGGTGCCAAAAGAGACGGCGAACCGCACAAACCAGGAGCCTCTGCGCATTGTCGTTTCCTTTAGTGAGAAAGCCCATCCAACACCCATCAGCGGTCGCGTTCTTCTCTTCCTGTGTCACCCTGGAGCGGTAGAACCAGCCCGATGGCTCGATTTTCTTAATCCGCAGCCGGTCTTTGGAATTGATGTGACGAACCTGAGCCCGGGGGCTGAAGTCGTTTTTGACCCAGAGAAATTCGGCTCCCCTGAGGCACTGGCCTTTCCCACGGGGCTGGGTTACCTGGACCCGGGGACGTATTACGCGCAGGCGCTCGTTGACCTGGACAACCGCCGCCCCCGTTATCACAACCCGGGAAATCTCTACAGCCCCAGGCTCGAATGTCGGCTGGCGGGCGCCAAAGGCGGCACGATCAAGCTGGTCATGGATAAAGCGATGGAGGCAGAGCCTCCGCCGGAGGACACGGAGTGGGTGAAGCGGATCGAGATTCGCAGCAAGTTGTTAAGCGACTTTTACGGTCGTGAGGTCATGCTCCGTGCTGGGGTTATCATCCCATCCACTTTTCGCGAAAACCCGAACCAGCAATTTCCGGCACTTTACGAAATCCCCTCCTTCGGCGGGCGCTACACTGACGCATGGTGGCGCATTGATGAGGAGGAGGGAAAGAAATGGAAGGCAGGCCAGTTTCCGCTGCAAATGCTCCGCGTGATTCTTGATCCGGAATGTCCCCTGGGGCACACGGTCTTTGCCAACTCTGCCAACAACGGACCAGTCGGTGACGCCCTGGTTCAGGAGTTGATACCCGAAGTTGAAAAACGCTTCCGGGCGATTCCTCATAGCTATGCCCGCTTCCTCACGGGCCATTCCTCCGGTGGTTGGGCATCACTCTGGCTACAGGTGAATTATCCCGAATTTTTTGGCGGCTGCTTGAGCACCTCTCCTGACCCGCTGGATTTCCGTGCTTTCCAGACGATGAACATCTACGAGGACAGAAATGGTCATTGGACACGCGAAGGCTATCAACGACCACTCGCACGACTGGATGGCAAAGTCGTTGTGACTTTTCCCCAGCTCAACCTGTGGGAGTATGTGGTTGGAGATGGGTATATACTCTGTTCGTTCAACGCAGTGTTCAGTCCACGCGGAGCGGACGGCAAGCCACAGCCGCTGATGAATCCTCTGACCGGGAGAATCGATCCCGAAGTGGCCGCCTACTGGAGACGATACGATATCCTATCCCTGTTGGAAAAAAACTGGGAAACGCTTGCACCAAAACTGAAGGGAAAGCTCCACATTGTGTGCGGTGGTTCCGACACGTTCTACCTTAATGGAGCGGTGGAAAATCTTCAGGATTTTCTCAAAACAACCGATTACGGCGGGTATGTGGAAATCCGCCCAGGGGGGCACGGCGACTATAGATCCGACGACCTGTCTGACCGATTCTACCGCGAAATGGCGAAGCAAATTACCACTGCCAGAAAAGTATCTCCAGAGCCGCCGGCAACAACGCAAGCCATCGGTCCATGACCGATCAAATTCGGATCCCCGAAGAAGCTTTTCCAACAGACGGTGCTCTCCTTGTCGCGCACGGCCAGATGCAGCAGCACCTTCTTGCCATCGGTCTAGATGCCGTTGCGACGTCTTCGCTGACCGCCACTTTCAGTCACAGCCCCCGTTGCGCTGCGGTTGACAGGCGCCGTGTTCCGTGTTCCCTTGGGGAGCGTTCGACCAAAGCTATGAAAATCAGAAAATGGATACTTGTGTTCACGGCGTGCCTGAGCGTGTTGGCTTGCAGCGGTTGTGCCGTGTTGCTCGTCGGGGGAGCGGTGGCGGCGGGCGCCGGAACCGTCGTGTACGTCAAAGGTGAACTGAAGGCCACCGTGGATGGGACCTTGGACCGCGCTTGGGCCGCCTCGCAGGCTGCCCTGAAGGATTTGCAGATGCCGGTCACCGGACAGGAGAAGGACGGACTTCAGGGCAAACTCACCGCACGCGCGGCGGGCGACAAGAAGGTCACCATCCACCTCAAGAAAGTCACGGGCACGACCACCGACATCGGCATCCGCGTCGGCACATGGGGCGATGAACCGATGTCGCGCGAGATTCTCGACAAAATCAAGAAACACCTCTGAGCCGATCCTTGGAGGGGAGACTAAGATTCACGCATGAAAACCTCTTTCTTCCCGACGCAGTGGCTGCACTTGGCAACGGCGGTCAGTTTGATCACCGTGTCGGCTTCGCGCTCGTTCGCTGCGGAGGCGACCGCGCTTCAGTTGATCAGGGAGGGCAACCGGTTCATCGGCGAGCAGAGCAAGAACAAAGTTTTGGAAGTTTCTTCCGATCGTTCTGTGGGCGGATTGATCCCCAACATCTGGCACGTGGCCTATTTCGATCCTGACACGCGGTTCAAGGTGGTCGAAGTCAAATTCGGCGCGGGAGCCAAGCTCGACGTGAAGCGGCCCATGCGCGTGTTCGAGCGCGGCGCGGAGGAACGCGTGCTGGACGTGGCGGTGCTCAAGGTGGACTCGGATCGCGCCATCAGTCTCGCCACCGCCGACCCGTTGCTCGAAAAGCTCACGCTCAAAGCCGCGCAGCTCTGGCTGGAAAAGCGTGATGCGCAGCCGGTCTGGAAGGTGCGCCTCTGGGCCGCGAAACTCGCCAAGCCCGACAAGCTCGCGGACGTGGGCGACGTTTACATCTCCGCCACGGACGGCAAGGTCGTCAAGACCGACCTGCACATTAACAAGGTGGATTGAGCTTCGTGTTCAAGGGCCGGAGGTGACGCGACCCGTGTGGCGAGAGTTGCCCAGGAACATCGGCCACGGAGCCGCCGCCGGCCCCGCTGTTCCCTGCAACGCGTGCAATCGGTAGAACGACAGGACGTAGATGACTCCGTCCGCCGCCACGTTGGGAGAAGAGTGCAACCATTCCTGCAACCAAACGTGCCAGAGAGCTTTCCCGTTCGCGTCCGCCGCGTGCAGGATCTGGTCGCGGCTCGTGATGAGCACCGTGCCGTCCGCGCACACCGCCCCCGCGGACTCGATCATCTCGCCGGTCGTGTATTCCCATTTCTTCGCGCCGTCGGGAGTGAAGGCGCACATCCGCTGGTTGACGCCGACATAGATGTTGCCGTCGGCATCCAGCACGGGCGATGACGCCGTGATGCCGCCGGTGCGAACGGCCCATTTCTTCGTGCCGTCTGGATTCAGCGCCCACAGGAATCCGTTCACCGACGTGAAGTAGATCGTCCCTTCAGCATCCAGCGCTGGCGAGGAGATGATCTGCCCGCCGGCGTCGAATGCCCATTTCCTCGAGCCGTCCGAGTTCAGCGCGTAGAGCCGCTTGTCGTGCGAGCCGAAGTAGATCGTGCCGTCCGCCGCAACCGCCGCGGAGGAAACGATTTCGCCGCCGGTGGCAAACACCCAGCGCCTCTGGCCGTCGGGGTGCAGCGCGTAGAACTTCCGGTCCCACGAACCGAAGTAGAGCGTTCCATCCGCGCCGAGGGCGGGCGAGGTCTCGACCCAGCCGCCAGTTTTGAAGGCCCATTTCAGTTTGCCCGTCGGCGTGAGCGCATAGAGCTTGCGGTTGCGGCAGCCGAAATAGACCGTCCCATCCGGCGCGACCGTGGGCGAGGACTGGATTTCCGCGTCCGGCCGGAATTGCCAGCGCACCTTGCCGTTGCGGTCGAGCGCCGTGAAGCGGCCATCGGCCCGGCCGACATAAATGGATTCCCGCTCCGCATCGAAAGCTGGCGAACCATAGTTGCCAATCCAAAGATCGGTCTGCCAAAGGTTCGTGCCGGGCGGAACGGTGGGTTGGGCGGACGCCAATGCTGGCATCAGCGCCAAACCACACGCCAGCCTCCGCAACGCCGACAACCCAAAGCGGCGATTGCCTCCGATGCCGTGTCTGCACATGCGTGCCAGTTAACGGGTCGCGCGCTGGCCACGCAATTCAATTTGCCGGCGCGTGGCTTCCAACCTTGTCACCAACTGATTGCGAAACTACTTTTC
>Ga0315277_10000653_pt1 | contig 54169 bp, 42 predicted proteins | sample YL17G05_15_MG_FD_203695 | JGI IMG/M metagenome (GOLD analysis project Ga0315277, IMG submission 203695) | Sediment microbial communities from Yellowstone Lake, YNP, Wyoming, USA - YL17G05_15 | ecosystem: Environmental > Aquatic > Freshwater > Lake > Sediment | place: USA: Wyoming | collected... | reverse complement strand
GACGCCAGTCCCCGCCCTACTCTACCGGTGAAATCATTTCTTAGACGTATTGGCTTTGACAGGACAATAGGATAAACCGGATGTTCCAAATTCTGTCTATCGCCGCTCCAAGCCGCCGACGACGGTTCGCCAATGCCGCCCATCTTGTCATCCTGTTAAAAGAATCCTCGAAAACGCCTATCAGGACTTTGTGCATAACTTGCTCCGCCAGCAGCAATCCGTTAAGGCAAAACGCTGTCGGGGAACGGCAATTCTGCCGGGTGGATCGAGCTTGACGCCGGTTCTCGCTGTCGTCATCTTGTTAATCGAAGATGGAGTTCAAACGAGAGCGGGGGCGAAGATGTCGGAGAAACATGGACATTCTTGATCCGGCCATTCGAGAACGTGTCGGGCCTATTACATGGAGACCCTGTCAATCGAAGATAGAGTCCGACAAAAGTGGCATCGAAGTTGGCAGGGAAACCTTGATTTGTGGGGGTGCTGATCATGAAAGACAAGATGAACCATGAGCAATCACATGAGACGCGACGAGCGTTTCTCAAGACGACCGGCGCGCTGGCCGCCGGCTTGTGTCTGACGGGTCAGTCGTCGGCGCGCGCAGCCAAAAAAGCTGAGGCAGGCAAGGAAACGTTGGCCCTGCACGGCGGGCCGAAGGCCGTCACTCACCCGCAGACGGGCGCCCATCGCTGGCCGCTTTTCGGACCGGACGAGGAGAAGGCGGTCGTCGAGGTGCTCAAGAACCCCGGCTACTCGGTCAACGATCAGCTGGAAAAGGAATGGAAAGAGTACTGCAAAATCCCATACGCGCGGGCCTACTGCAACGGCACCGCCGCGTTGATGACGATGTTCTTCTCGCTCAGCCAGGACCTTCCGCGCGGCAGCGAGGTCATGGTGCCCAGCTACACGGCCTGGGCCACGGTCTCGCCGATGTGGCTGTTCGGCCTGGTTCCCGTCTTTGTGGACATCAGCCCCCGGACGCTCAACTTCGACCTCGACGACGCCAAACGCCGGTTGACCAAAGACACCAAGGCGCTCATCCCGGTCCATTGGCTCGGTCTGCCTTGCCAGATGGATCAGATCTGCGATTGGGCCAAAGAGAAGGGGTTGATTGTCCTGGAAGATGCCTGCCATGCGCACGGCGCCTCCATGCAGGGCAAATACATGGGGTCGTGGAGCCGGATGGCCGCCTTCAGCTTTCAATCCACCAAAGTGTTGCCCGCCATCGAAGGCGGGATGGGTAACTACCAGGAGCGGGAAGACTTCGAGCGGGGCACCGCACTTTCCGATTACGCCAAACCGATCTCTCTCCCCAAGGACAGTCCTTATCGCAAGTACCAGAGCTCGGGCTTTGGGCCGAAGTTGCGCATGCATCCGGTATCGGCCGTTCTGGCCAGCTGCCAGTTGCGGGGATTGGACGAGCGCAACGCCAAGATCACGGCGCAGGTCCGCCACCTCAACGAGCGGATCAAGCACCTGCCGGGTCTTTATGAACAACCGTTTGGCGGGCCCGACGTGAAGCGCGTTTACTATGCCTATGACATGCTCTTCATTGACGAGAAGGAGGCGGGCATGTCGCGCGAGGTATGCGTCAAGACGCTCCAGGCCGAAGGGGTCAAATGCTCCGCCTATACCTACGTTCTCCAGCACAAGTTGGCGTTCTATGCCGAGGAGAAATGGTGGCACCACAAGCCGCTCATTCCCGACATGCCGGGTTCGGAGCAAGCCAACCGAACGACAATCGCTCTGCCCTTGATCACCTCGGAGTTGCCGGAGCTTGCGGACCAGTATGCCGCAGCCTTCGAGAAGGTGTGGGCGCACCGCAAGGAACTGGGAAGAACCTAAACGCAGAAAGCTGAATTGGGACAGCAGCAACCCTGCCGCGACTCAGCGAAAAGGGGTTCAAATCCTCCAGCGCTGCCGCTCCGATACAATATTCGATTTACGCACCTTCTCTGCCCTCATTTTCCTCTCAAGCGGCATCGGAAGGTAGCGTCAAGAAAGCGCCGGCCGAGCGCAATTCGGTCTGCCCATATCCATCCCACCGGCTCATTGATCTTATCACAATCCCCCTCGACGCCGGTCCAGGGATTCCGATGCTGGTTCGCTCCGCGTCAACTGACGAACAGATACTTGGACGGGAATTCCGGGTCGCTCGTCACGTTGACGCCTAGTTTGCGAAGGCCGGCGGCGTCGCCCGGCGTGGGAATGTGGGTGAGATGGACGTCGCAGCCGGCGAGCTCCTTCAGCTTCTCGATCGCCATTTCCGCGGCGGGATTCATCGTTGCGCTGATACTCAGCGCGATCAGCATCTCCTCGAGGTCGAGGCTCGTCATTTTCCCTTTGAGCACGTCCTTTTTGAAATGGCCAAGCGAGGTGGTCACGAGAGGCGGCAGGAGATGCATGTTGTCGGGGATGTTCGCCAATACCTTGACCGCGTTCAGCACCAGACTGGCCGCGGCGTGCATCAGGGGTGAATTCATGCCCGCGACGATCCGCCCGTCTGGGAGCTCGAGGGCCGCGCCGCAGAAGATGCCGTCGCTGCCCTTCCCTTTGGCCTGCGCTTTGCGCGCGGCTTCGTGCGCGGGTTGCACCACCACCCGGTCGTGGGCGGTCAGCCCGAGGTTTTCCATCAGCAACTCGATGCGCTGCACCGTGTCCTTGTCCACCAGGCCCATGGCATATTCGCAGGCATAGTTGAAGTAACGGCGGATAATTTCCTGCGCGGCGGCCGCGCGGCACGCGGCGTCGTCCACAATGCCGAAACCCGCGCGGTTGACGCCCATGTCGGTCGGCGACTTGTAGAAAGAGGGGTTGCCCGTGATGCGCTCGATGATTCGCCTGACCAACGGGAACGCTTCGAGGTCGCGGTTGTAGTTCACCGCAGGCTGGTTGTACGCCTCGAGGTGGAAATGGTCAATCATGTTGACGTCTTTCAACTCGGCGGTCGCGGCTTCGTAGGCGACATTGACCTCGTGTTTCAGCGGCAGGTTCCAGATGGGGAACGTCTCGAACTTCGCGAAGTTGGTGTTCACGCCCCTCATGTGCTCGTGGTATAATTGAGACAGGCAGGTGGCGAGTTTGCCGCTCCCCGGCCCCGGACCCGTCACCACAACGATTGGCCGTTCGGTCTTGATGTAGGCGTTGGCCCCATAGCCTTGGTCGCTGACGATCGTATCAACGTCCGTGGGATACCCTTTTGTCGCCGTGTGCGTATAGACTCGGATGCCCCGGCGTTCGAGTTTGCTCTTGAACGACACGGCCGCCGGCTGATTGTCAAACCGCGTAATCACCACCGCGCCCACCGTGATGCCCCATTCGCCCAAGTCGTCAATGGTCTTCAGCGCGTCGGTGTCATACGTGATGCCGAAATCCGCGCGCATCTTTTTCTTCTCGATGTCGCCCGCGTAGATGCATAGCAGCACCTCGGACTGGTCTTTGAGTTTCTGCAACAGCTGCATCTTCACGTTGGGATTGAAGCCCGGCAGCACGCGCGCAGCGTGATAGTCGAAGACCAGCTTGCCGCCGAATTCGAGATACAGCTTGCTGTCGAATCCCTTCACGCGCTCCAGAATCGCCGCGCTCTGTTGTTCCAGATACCGCTCATTGTCAAAGCCGATTCGTGCAGCCATGCATTCCGCTCACATGTTGAAGTATGCACACTGATCGCGCGTCGCTTCCCGGCACCCACCGCAGCTGAACACGCCGGTTCAAAAGTGCGGCGGGAGGCACGGTGAAAGTGAAGCACTCAAATCAATGACTAGTCCGCCGTCGGGCGGCTGTCAATACCTCCTATGCGCTGACCCTACCCCACTTTGGATGGGCATGATGTCCGGAGAGGGCCTGAGATGAGGAGGTCGCACCTGTTCCTTGGTTGGTGAGAAGAGAAAAAAAAGCCTCCCCAACAGGTTCCCGCGACCGATGCTCAGTGTCCCGCAAGTGTTGCGGTGGATCACGGTCGGGAATCCACGATTGCGCAAGAGGCGCGACTCGAACAGCTCGACCTGCTTTTCGGCGAACGTGATCGTTGAAGCGACTGGCGTGTGTTCCTTTTGAAAGGCGAAGAAGTATGGGCGATCAACAGGATGGACGGCACACGAGTGCCCGGATTTCACAATCCCGTGAATCCTCTTATCCTGGCGAAAATCCAAATCGGAATTCTTCAGACATGTGCAGGAATAAAACCATTGAACGATACTGCGATGAATCACCGGGCTAATATCAGCCATCCCTGAGGGACTAGAAACCGCCAATTCGTCCATTCAAATAGTTGATGACCATCAGCCGGTGTTCTTTTCCGCCTGAAGGTGGGACTCCAAACCGATTTTCGGAAGAGCCACGGTAAGGACATACAACGCCCCACGCTATTTCCTTGGACCCCTTCGGGGCGTTATCCGATGTGCAGGCCGCCAACGAGGGAAATCGCGATTCGTGGCCGTCAAGCGAACTCGATGCGGGTCGCTCCCACTTGACGAACGCGCAGGACCTGCGCCGCCCCTTTTCCGAAGGCCGTCTCCATCAAGTCAACATACTCGGACAGCGCGTATTGGGGAGTGACGGCCAGGATCGTTCCGGCGAACCCGCCGCCGTGAACGCGGCAAGCGACGCTTGCTGTCACAACCAGGCGACTGAGCGCGAGCCCCAGAGTGATTCCCTGTTCGACGCTGCCCGGCACGTAGCAGTTCTGGAGCAGGGTCCACGAGCTTTGCCCCGAGGCGTTGACCATCGCCAGGAAGCGTTCGGTATCGTCCGCCGCCAGCGCCGCGAGTTGCTCTGCGACGCGCTCGTTCTCCTCGAAATAATGGATCGCGCGAAGGATGGCCCGATCGCCGACCTGGGAGCGCAGCTCGCTGAGTCGTTCGAGCAACTGCTCGCGCGAAACCTGGCGCAGCGCCTCCGCACCCAACGCCTTCGCTACCGCCTGCATTTCGCGTTGCACAGATGCATACTCAGGGGTCAAGTCGGCGTGGCTCCCACCCGTATTGGTCACAACCAGCGCGAGACCATGGGCCTCCAGATCGAACCGCACCTGTTGCACCTGCGGATCGGTTGGATTGGCGAAGTCAATCATCACGAATCCGCCGACCGCACTGGTCATCTGGTCCATCAGGCCCGACGGTTTGCCGAAGAAATGGTTTTCGGCATGGCGTCCGGCCAGAGCGATCTCACGCGGCTCAATCCCGCCGCCGTTGTAGAAGTGATTGAGAATCGCGCCGATCAGGACCTCAAATGCGGCCGACGAGCTCAGGCCCGATCCGACCGCCACGTCGCTTGTCACGCACGCCTGAAACCCACCGATGCCGAAGCCGCGCTCGGCCAGTCGGGCCGCGACACCGCGGATCAAGGCATTCGATGTGCCCTTCTCGTCGCCGCGCGCCTTCAATTCGCGCGTATCCACAACGAACGGCTTTTCGTAACCCTCGGAGTGAACCGTCACAATGCCATCGGCGGTGGGCGCCGCCACGGCGATGGTATCGAGGTTGATGGCCGCGGCCAGAACACGGCCATTGTTGTGGTCGGTGTGATTCCCGCTGATCTCGGTTCGGCCGGGTGCGCTGAAAAGGCTGATGCCGGTCTCGGTCGCCGGAAATTGGCGCGCGAACTGCTCCACCAGCCGCCCATAGCGCTCCATTTGCGTTTCGATTACGTCGTAATCGTCGCCATAGAGCGACCCCAACGGCTCATGGGCGCCGAGTTGAGTAAGTCCTTCCCTGAGTTGTGAAAGGTCCACGGTTGTCGTCCTCCTGATTGTCGGGCGCTTCGACGCCGCCGTCACAGGCGTTCTCGCCTTGAGAGTTCGTCAGGAAAGTGCAGCCTTCGCAATAGAAAACGCAAAAGAGTGTCCTCGCAACCGGCCAACCGACCATAGACCGCTTGCCGAAACAACGGCGTCAACGTGTTCCTATCCGTCCGCGGATCCTTGAGAACCTTGTCCGCCTGCACCGTCAATCCCCGCACCTCGTCTTGTGCTTCAGCCGCTTCTGACAAGCATTTCGGAGCAATATCCAGGCCAACGAGGACAGGCTATCTGGGAGATCCGGGTCAAACCTTCCGTTTGCCTTCTTCATTGTTTCTCTCGGCTCCCGGTTTTTTCCAGATAGAGTCCCGATTCTTCCAGGCGCAGCCAGTAGGTCTCGCCGGGGCGAACGTTTATAATGCGCGTGATCTTTCTTTCTTTTGGTTTCCAGGTTTCCACGCGATGAGTTCCCTCGGGAATGTATTTATTCACGGGCAACACATAGAAGCTTTCATCGAGCAAGACGATTCGCGTGTCGAGGGGAACATTGGACTCCAGAATGATCGTTCCGTAGCCGCGATGGCCTATTTCGGAGAAAAGCACGGGTCGTGTGAGCCAGAGATAGAAGTTCGTTCCCAGGATGAATCCAGCGAGGACTGCCCGTGCGGGCAATGCACCGATGTGGTGCGCCACCGTCACACAGGCAATCACCCACGGAAAACAGAAGAGGTCGAAATCCTTGTAGCCTGCCTCCGGACTCCAAACAAGCGTAAAACCGAGGAAACAGAGGAAATAGGCCAGGAGATGGAGAGTCATCACATCGCGCCGGGATGGGGCCAGAGATCGCAAGAACACCCATACGGCCACGACAGAGGCGAGACCGCCATTCCAAACCATGAACATGGTTTTCTCGGGCACTCGGTTTGCCGTGAAAACAAGCCAGGGGCGACGAAGGAGATCGGAAAGAGGATGAATGAAATGGGGACCGACCAATTCGCCAAATCCATAGCCCCACCGCGTGATTGCGATCCACAGAACGAACGATGGGATTGCCGCCAATCCCAGGTAGATGTATTCTCTCCTCCCGGATTTCCGGCGCCTGACCTGGTGGGCGACTACAATCGCCAAGGCAGGAAGAGCGAAGAGAATAACGAGATGAAAAGCCATGACCAGACCAAAGGTCGCCACGATGGTCCAAGGCCGCCACCGATCCTCGATCGTGCGTTGGACAGCCAAAAGGTGAAAAAGAAGCGCCGCCACCGGTTGGGCGTAGGTTTCCATGTGACCGTAAAACAGGGTCGTAAACCCGGCCGTCGCGACGACCGCAATGGAAAGACAGGCGTGCGACCGCTCGCGGAACATTCTCCAAAGAATGACCATGGAGAAGGCTCCCGCCAGGCAAGAGACGAAGCCCATCGCCATACGTGCCGACCATCCCCACAGTCCGTGGGTGATTTGAAAGGCCAGTTGCATAACGGCAAAGGAGAACATCTGCCGCTTGAGAAGCCAACGTCCCCAAGCGATCTCTCGCTCCCACTGCGCCGAATCGCCGCCGGTCCACTGGTTGGAACGCCAAAACCAGAACGCCAGGAAGCTGAGCAACGGAATGGCAATCCAAAGAAGGATTTCCCTTTGTTTGCCGCTGGGCAGAGAGATTTGAAGGCGTGGCCATTTCATAGGGCGTTGCTTCCCGACAAGCGATAACCACTGAACACACCGCCATCAAGGCCGCAACCAAAAGAATGCGACGCTCGATGCACCATAGTGAAAGTGGAAGACGGTCGTTCAGCGGTTTGCCCGTTTTTGTGCCGCAATCCACACATCAGGAGCAAGTCTTTCAAGTATTGGGGAATGTCTAGGTGGGATTCTGCTTGCAATCGCACCGGCGGTAGATAGGATGGATACATTAAGTGTTCTGGGGGGCGCGAGGCTGCATTATGCTTGAGATGAACGAAATGCTTCGACTGGTGGTCGAGCGCGATGCGTCCGACCTCCATCTGTCGGTCGGCAAACCCGCCGTGATGCGGCTGTACGGGACACTGGACATTGTGGATCCCGACGTTCTGACGCCCGACGATACCGAGCGTTTGATGCGCGAGATCACTCCGCCGCGCTACCAGCAGATGATCCAGGAAACAGGTCAAGCCGACTTCGCTTACTCTTACAGCGAGTTGGCGCGGTTCCGATGCGCCGTCTTCCGGACCCGGGGAAATCTCGGTGTTATCATGCGCTTGATTCCCAACAAGATTCTCACGTTCGAAGAACTGGGATTGCCCAAGGATTCGATCATCGAGATGCTGCACGCTCACCGCGGTTTGGTTTTGATCACAGGGCCTACCGGCAGCGGCAAGACCACGACGCTGGCCACGATGCTTGACTACATCAACGCCAATCGCTACGTGCACATTGTGACCATCGAGGACCCGTTGGAATACATCCATCCCCACAAGAAGGCCATTGTGACCCACCGTGAATTGCACGTGGACACCCCCTCGTTCGCCTATGCGTTGCGCGGCGTTTTGCGTATGGACCCCGATGTGATCCTGGTGGGCGAGATGCGCGACCTGGAAACCATGGAAGCGGCGATGGTTGCGGCGGAAACAGGTCACCTCGTGTTCGCCACGCTGCACACAATTAGCGCGTCCACGACCGTGGACCGCATCATTGACGCCTTTCCGGTCAACCAGCAGGAGCAAATCCGCGCGATGTTCTCGGTCATGTTGAAGACGGTGATTTCGCAGTCGATCCTGCCGCGCGCGTCGGGCAAAGGACGTGTGGCGGCTTACGAAATCATGCACATGACGGCGGCCGTTGCCAACCTGATCCGCGATCACAAAACGAACCGTATCATTTCCACCATCCAAACCAGCTCCAAGTTTGGCATGATTACCATGGATGATTTTCTGATCAGTCTGTATCGTCGGGGAACCATCACGGCCGAGATCTGTCTGGAGCGCGCACATTATCCCGGCGAGATGCGGGAAAAGATTATGGCGAGTCAGATGATGTCCACCGAGGGAGGGCCCGGCACGATGCCTGCGGGCGCCGAAGCGTTTTAGCGCAGTTCGGGTTTGGCACGGGTGGGAAGTCTGTGCCGTCGAGATAGAGGCTTTGGAGTTAGCTGCGAAAGCGGCGTCGAGCCGCCGCAGTGGGAAGGAAAGGGAGAGGCCGTGGAATACAAAATTGACTTGGATGCTGCGACGTTTCCCGACGTTCGCGAGCAAATGAAAGACTTGATCAAGGCCGAGACGGCTCTCGAACCGAGCGAGCGCAGTCGAGTCGTTCCCGAAGACGAGCAGGCCGATCGTCTGCACCGGGTGACTGTCCAAACGGACACCATGTCGGCCACCGCCGATATGGACATGCTTCAGGTGCTGGCGCAAGAACAGGGGCTGCCGTTTGTCAACTTGTCCGACTATAAAATCGGCGATCCTGACGTTCTCCGTCTGATCCCCGCCCAGATCGCGATGAACTACAAGTGCTTGCCGCTCGAGGTAAAGTCCGACGGGTCATTGGTGGTGGCCATTGCCGATCCCTTGAATGTGCACATCCCCGACGATTTGCGATTGCTCACGGGACGGCCCATTATTCCTGTGGTTGCCAACGAGACGGACCTTTCCGAATTGGTCGAGTTGCACTACGGGATCGGTGACGAAACCATCGAAAAAATGGTCGAGGAACTGGAGCAAAAGGGCGAAAACCTGAAACTGGAACGGGCACAGGAATTCGATATCTCGAGTCTGGAAGAGATTGCCAATCAGCAGCCGATTATTCGCCTGGTCAACCTTCTGCTGCTTCAGGCGATCAAGGATCGCGCGAGCGACTTGCACGTCGAGCCATTTACGAACCAGGTGCGGATTCGTTACCGCGTGGACGGGGCGTTGCGCGAGATTCCTTCGCCCCCCAAGACGATGCACATCGGCATCGTCTCGCGGATCAAGGTCATGTCCAACCTCAACATTTCCGAAACGCGCAAACCCCAGGACGGCCGCATCCGACTGACCATGGAAGGGCGCGAGATTGACCTCCGTGTCTCGTGCATCCCGACGGTCCACGGCGAAGCGTGCGTGATGCGTATTCTCGACAAGAACATGATGATGATCGGCATTGTGCAGTTGGGCATGGGACGCGAGACGCTGGAGCGGTTCATGAAGATGATCCGCAAGCCCAATGGGATTATTCTGGTTACGGGTCCGACGGGCTCGGGCAAGACAACTACCTTGTATGCCGCCCTAGCCGAGGTCAACGACCCAGGTGAGAAGATCATCACAACCGAAGACCCGGTGGAATACGAGCTGCCGGGCATTGTCCAGGTCAACATCAACCCCAATGTGGATCTCACCTTCGGGCGATGCTTGCGCAGTATTGTCCGCCAGGACCCCGACAAAATCCTTGTGGGTGAAATCCGCGACCTCGAAACCGCTGAGATCGCCATACAGGCTTCGTTGACAGGTCACTTGGTTTTCAGCACACTCCATACCAACAACGCGGCGTCCAGCATTACCCGTTTGATCGATATGGGAATCGAGCCGTTCCTGATCACTTCGACCCTGGAGGCAGTGGTTGGACAGCGGTTGGTCCGAACGATTTGCCCAGTTTGCAAGATTCCCTATTCGCCGACCGACGAGGAATTGGAGGATTTCGGCGTCACCCGCGATCAAGTTTCCGACATTACGTTCTATATCGGCAAAGGTTGCGACGAGTGCTCGCACACGGGTTACAAGGGACGCATGGGGATTTTTGAAATGCTCGCGGTCTCCGATGCCCTTCGCGACCTGGTCCTGGAACGGGCCAGCGCCGATGAAATCAACCGCCTGGCCATTCAGGAAGGCATGCAGACCATGCGCCAGGATGGGTGGATAAAAATTTGCATGGGGCTGACAACCTTTGAGGAAGTTACACGTCAAACCCCATGGGATGAGCGAGGACGCGGCGTCGGCGTGGAGGCCGTGCCGGCCGCTCCGAGGCCGGCGGTAGAGGGCCCGAAGCGCGAAGAGCTCGAAGCCCATGTCGAACGCAAGCAGATTCCTCATCAGCCCAAGCCCACGCCGCCTTGGAGCGGTGAGGAAGCCGATCTCAAACGATAAGCGATCGGGCGGTTCGCCGGCCGCCCGGACGAGGTGAGTGCGATGGCCGAGTATCTATACGAGGCACTCGACAAAGGTGGCAAGCAGGTGCGCGGGATCATCGAGGCCCCCAACGAGGACTCGATCATCGAGAAGTTGCGGGGCATGGGTTACTACCCGCTGCGGGTCAACATCCACCGCAAAAAGGCCAGCGAGATAGACCTTCTGGCCCTGCCCGGGCTGAAGATCATTTTCCACCGCGTCAGACGCAAACACGTGATGGTCTTCACCCGCCAGTTGGCGACGCTGATTGACGCCGGACTGCCGATTCTACGTAGTCTGCGTATTCTGGAAGAGCAGGTCGAGTCGGCGATTTTCAAGGACATCATTGCCAAGGTTGCCCAGGATATTGAGGGCGGTTCGACGCTGTCGGACGCGATGGGGAAGTTCCCCAAGGTGTTCGACAACCTCTATGTTGCCATGGTCCGCGCGGGCGAACTGGGCGGCGTTCTCGAAGCGGTTCTCAACCGCATTGCCGAATTCCTCGAAAAGCGCGCGGCGATGATAGGCAAAATCCGGTCGGCGATGATGTATCCAACGGTGGTCATGTGCATCGCCATTATCATCGTGAGCTTCATCTTGATCAAGATTGTCCCAAGGTTCGTGGATATTTTCAAGCAGCTTGGGGCCGAATTGCCGTTGCCGACGCTGATCCTGGTCAATGTGTCCACCGCTATAGCGACTAACTTCATCTGGGTGCTCCTCGGGGTGATATTCCTGGGGTTTACGATCCGCCAGATCAACCGGACAAGACCGGGAAAGTACTTTTTTGATTCGATGAAATTGAAACTGCCTGTGTTCGGCACGATCTTTCTCAAGATCGCCATTGTGCGGTTTGCCGGAACCCTTTCGACGCTGATCAATGCAGGCGTCCCCATTCTCCAAGCCATTGACATTGTGCGCGAGACCTCGGGCAATGAGGTGATTTCGCGGGCCATGGAACAGGTCTATAATAGCATCAAGGACGGCGAGACGATTCACGAGCCGATGCGCGAGGCCAAGGTCTTCCCGCCGCTGGTTTGCCACATGATCGCGGTCGGCGAAGAAACCGGCGCCATTGACCAGATGTTGAGCAAAGTCGCCCAGGCTTACGAGCGCGAGGTGGATGACATGATGAACGCTCTGGCCTCGATCATCGAGCCGGTTCTGATCGTCATTCTCGGTGTCATCATCGGAACGATCGTCATTTGCCTCTACCTGCCTTTGTTCGCGATTCCCAAGGCTATCAAGTAGGAAAAGACGACCCAAGGAAGAGACCGTCACAACCACAGATTTCGCAGGTTTCGCAGATGCATTGGACGGAACCCGTGAAATGTGTGGTTTTTTCTCATTGGCGTCGTTTTGGCGGAAGAGGATGATTTCGTGTTTTTTTCGTTACATTCCGTTGACGTTCCAAGCCTTTGGGTATAAACTCCTAATTGAATTCGCGAAGAGCGCGGGGCCGAAAGCGCCGACGCGTGAGCGTGTGTTCCATGCATCTGCCGGGAACCCAGCCAAGAGAAAGAGCGGGCTTTTCCTTTCTGGAAGCCCTGACGGTCTTGGTCATTATTGTCATTCTGGCCTCGTTCGCCTTTTTGGTTTATGGCAGCTATCGGCGCGCGTTGCGGGCCAAAAGCTCCGCCCAACAGATTGTTGCGCTTTTCAGCACGGCGCGAAGCCTTGCCATCAACCAAAACGCCCATACCCAGGCCGTGTTCGACCTCAGCACGTCCGGAATGTGGATTGACCAGATAGATCGCGATGGCCGCGTCCTCGCGCCGAAATTGACCACACCACAGGTATGGTCGGCTTACGTGCACGTCATGGGAATGGATGTGAACGGGATGCCCTATCCGGGTGGATTGGTCCGCATCCGGTTCCGCCCCAACGGGACGTCGGATTCGGCGCGGATTCTCCTGTTCAGTGAAGGGGCCGACAGCCGTTCGGCCGGAGAATCTCTGACGCTGAAACTCTATTCTGCCACTGCGCGAACGCGAACGTTTCCGGGCACCCGGTTGTAGGGAGGCCGACCCGTGACTGAATGGCTCCATCCGACATCCGCAATCCGCAATCCGAAATCTGCAATCCCAAACCGCGCGTTGGGTTATTCGTTCCTCGAAGTGCTGATTTCGCTGGTCATCCTCATGGTTGGAATTATCGCCATTGTCGCCTACTTTCCCAATGCGCTGAAAGCGAATGATCGGGCCGTCGGATTGTCCGAAGCCGCGCTGATCGCCCAACGAAAAGCCGAAGAGATTCGGCGTGACGGCGACCGCGGGCGGCGGTTGATTCAACAGATTCGGATGTTGGCTGCTCCCACGGCTCCCGTGGTCTGCCCTTCCAATCCCAATCTTGCGTATCGCTTTTGTGGCGTTTCTTTGCTCGATCCCGTGGACGATCCGGGTGACCCGCGCGATGATCCTTGGGTGCCGCGCGTGATTATTCAATATGCCGAAGGCTATCGGCCTGATGGCCGTATCCTCTATGAACTGAGATTCGATGAGTAGCGGTGAGTGTCTGAAAAAGAGTTCGCGTCGAACGGCGAAAGGCAAGGGGAGAGGGTGGTCGCTGGTCGAGCTGCTCATTGCGCTGGCCATCGTCTCTATTTTTCTCATTGGCGTTTTTACGGCGTTCATTCAAATCTTGCGGGCGAGCGACCGTTCCGAACGCACGATCGAAGCCTATCAGAATGCGCGAACGGCGGTCGAAACGATTGCGCTTTACGTCAAAGCGGCGCGCATCGAACCGGGCACGCCCGCGCAGTATTTTCAGGGTCTCAACATTCCCACGCCCACGGGCGATCGCGTGGACAACGACAAGGACGGCCGTGTGGACGAGGAGCAACCTGACGGTCTCGACGACGACGGCGATTGGGTGGCCGCGCGCGACGACCGGCACGCCCAGGTGGGTGAAGTCTATGAACGCCCTCGTTTCGTCGGCGTTGCCGATCTGGGCGATGACCACGTGGACGAAGATTGCGTGTTCCATCGCGACCAACTAGCCCTGGCTATCTTTCCCGACCCGGCCGTGCCGGGAGGCAGCGACATCGTCACGTCGTTTGCAATCGGCACATGGGAGGGCGAAAACAACGTCCTGTTGCAGACGCTGTGGCGCGATGGCGGAACAACCGGAACGGGTCTGCCGGAAATCGCTCCACTGGCCTACAATGTGCTCTCGCTGAATTTTCTTTACTGGGATCCGAATCGTTCTTTGCCCTACTGGGTCGAACATTGGGACGCCGCGCTGGAATGGCCTCGGCCTGCGCCGGGCCTCGAATTGCCGGCGGCCGTTTACATTTCTGTTACGGTCTATGCGGCGCAAATACCGCTCGATCAACTCCTTCCGGGGCAGCCCATTGAGACCGTAACCGCCAGCACGGTCGTCAATATCGAGGCGGTCATTCATGATCCGCGCTATGAGCTGGTCAGACCGGATCTGTGAGAAAGAAGTAAGAGCCAAGAGGCGAGAAGTGAGAAGAGACCTGACAAGCGAGAGGTTGTGGGCGGGGCCGTCGAGCCGGCGACTGCGTCGGCCTGCTTTGACTTTTCCTGCCTTTCGCCGCTTGCCTCTCCCCTCTTTCCCGCAGCGTGGCTCCACGCTCATTCTGGTCTTGGCCGTTCTGTCCATTTTGGTCCTGCTCGCGGCCACGCTTTCCTACACCGCCCGACTGGAGGAAATCTCGTCGCACAACTTCGCCGACGGCATTCAGTCGCGCATGGCGGCGGCAACCGGCGTAGGCTCGTTTTTCCTGCTGGCCGAGGGCCAGACAACCGTCGGCGTGCCGCTGTGGACGGCTCCAGCCGCTGTGCCGCCCTTCGGCGATTCGGGGCTGGGATCAGCGGCGAGGCAGTCGCCATTCACCACGGGCGGGATGCCGGTGGCGAGCAGAACGTCCAGGATGCTCGCCAATGCACTCGGTGGACGTCTCGACCAGACGCGCGGCCCCATAATCATCCCTGAATCGGAGACGGCGCAACTCGCCGGCCAATCTTCGATGGCCACCAATCTCATGCACATGCGTGTGTCGGACGAGTCCGCCAAGATCAACATCAATGCGCTTGGCTCCTGGGCCGAATTCCGCACGGCGAACGTTTCGTCCGTTGGGTCCGACGGGCGAGCAATTCCCTCGACGAATCTACCCGCGGGCGGTTTGGCAACCGCAGCCCAATCCATTTCTCTTTCCGACGCCCTCTATGCCATTCTGTCTTCGCGGGAAGTCAACTATCCTCGGGCCTCGCCCGAGATGGCACAGCGCCTCGCTTATGCCATTGTGCGCTATCGCTATGGGCCCGACGGCCAACCCGGACGGGCCGCCGTGGATGATGACGGCGACGGTTCGGGCAGGCCCCAGGCGGGCGCGCAGAATCCGTTCGGCGGCACCTCACAGTCCGCCGTCCTTTATTCACAATCCCAGCAATCTTCCGTATATGCAGGTGGGGGCGTTGACGAGTCCGACGAGTTTGCCGCCGACCCGCGTCTTGCGCCCAAGGGCGACGATCATCCATTTCGCCAGGTCGAGGACCTCTTGCGCGTCGAAGGGATGCCCTCTGGCGTTTTCCAGGCCTTGCGCCCTTATCTCACGGTCTTCTCGGCCAGCGAACGGCGAACAGGACCCGAACGCAACGCGCCGGCGCAGATGGACCTCAACGCCGCCACCGCGGGCGAGATCTATCAGCGATTGCGGCTCGCTGTTCCCGCTGTCCCAGCCCAAACCATCGCCCAGTATGTCGCCAATATTGTGGACTATCGTGACGGTAATTCGGTGCCCGCAGTGTTTCAGCTCGAAGGGTCAACGGATCCGATACTCGGCACGGAAATTACGCCTTGCATCACCGAAGTGTGGCCCGACTCGGTGACCGAAGAACAGCATGGCGACAATGGCGAGTTCATCGAGATTTACAATCCCTACGACACAGCCCTCGCGCTTTCGGGATGGTCGCTTCGTATTGTCGGCGGCGCGCGGGCGACTTTGCTCGGCACGCTTGTCCCCGGCGGATTTCTGATCGTCACCGACAATTATAATGGCCGGAATAGCCCGCAGACGCCGGACGAATCCGCAGGCTACGGCTCCTTCTACAGGATCTTCGGCGCCGTCCCCAATACACGCAACCGTTTGATGATCGAGGTTCCCACGCTCGACATTCCCGACCGGAGCGGGATGATCGAGTTGCGCGATGCCGCCGGGAACCTGGTGGACTACTTCCGATATGGGGGAGACGCGGCGGGCGATCTGCGAAAGAGCTATCAAAGAGCCGACCCGCGACTCCGTGTCACGCACGTCGCCCGCTGCACTCCTTATGCGTTGAGCGCGACGGCGGGACAAAGCAGCGTTGCGGGCTCCGGCAATCTGATTCCGGTTCACAGCATCAAAAACGGGCCGTTCCAAAGCGCCCTGGAACTGTTTTCCATCTGCACCACGTTCGCCGGCCCCAACGAATCGCAGCAGGCAATCGTCTGGCAGATGCCGACTCTCAGCTATGGCCGCTCCGATACCCTCGACGAACGGCTTGTGGACCTCTTTACGGTTTGGACGGATCGCCCGCCGCCTGCGGCGGTCGGTCGAACCGCTACCGCGGACGGGGTCTCGACTTTCGCTCTGACGGTGACTCCCTCGCCGGCCACCGGGCCTTCGTCCATCACGGAATGCGGCAAGATCAACCTCAACACGGCGCCCGCGCCGGTTTTGCGCGCGCTGCCGGGCCTCAGTGATCGTCAAATCGGCTATTTGCTGTCGCGGCGACAGAGCACGCCGCAAACCGACGTCGCCGGAAATCCGGTCGTGTATGGACGACGGAGCGAACTGCTTGCGGATGATCTTTTCTGGGATAACGCCCCGCTCTCGGCTCGCCTGGCCCAACTGGGCGCCTGGATTGGTTCGGTTGCTTTCACTTCTAATGCCTATCTGATTGACAGCGAGAACCTTGCCGACCCGGCGTTGGGGTCTCGCCTGGCCAGCCGTTCCAAGATCGAGGCGCTTGTTTCGACGGATGGAGCACGAAATCAGGTTGTCTTTTGGCGGTATGTGGAATAGACTAATGGGTGGCACGGGCATCTTGCCCGTGATGGAGTAAGGTAAGCGCAAGCATAAGGAACGTAGGATTCCGATCCAAACAGGGGTGGAAAGGTTGCGCGACCTGAGGTCGGCGCCGGCGAAACCGCCGGCAGCAGAAAGTGCGAGTCGGAGCATTTTAGGTTGACAGATATGTGGAACGCACATAAATTCAACCCATGTAGGCGATTGAGTTGCGGCCAACGCAACCAGAGGGATGGATTATCTTTGATTTCAGGCACGCGCAGACTTGCGGGTTTTACGCTGATTGAGATTCTGATTGTTGCCGCTTTGATCACGCTTCTTGCGGGCATTGCGGTGATCAATATTCAGGCGGCTTACGTGGCCAATCAGCGTAAGGCCGCTCTGGGCGAGGCCCGCCAAATCGCCACCGCCCTGTCGTTCGCCTATGAGGATATCGGAATTTACCCGAAATTTTGTTTCCTTCCGCAGAATGTTTTCTTCGTCGCTCCCAACCAAGCCGCGCCCAACGCCCAGCCCGGTTCACTGCTTGTGGATGGGTTCGAATACATGGGCTACGATGTGAACCGACCCTTGACCCTGACGAATCGGATTATCAAGAACTGGGCAAAAGGGACGACGTCGAACGGCTATTTTTCGGCGGGTCAGGGGCGACGCGGCCTTTTCCAAGGGCGGCGAGGCGGCCTCACCCGGATGAGAATCTCCATAGGCCAAAACCCGATCATTCCAGTGGAGCAGGACAGTCTGCCTCCCGAGCAACGAGCGATTTATGACTGGCCGGCCGATCCGTGGGGCCGACCCTATGTTCTTTACTTGCTCCGTCTGGAAAAAGGGCTTCAGACGTCCAATGGTTTGCCACGCGTGAGGTTTGTGAATGGCGCGACGGAAGCCGCCAACTACGCTCTGGCGGTTGTCAGCTATGGACCGAATAACATGCCGGGCGGCCCCGAGGACTACGCTTACGACACTCCGACCATGACGATCGTCCAGAGGCGCTGTCTGTACATAAAGATTCAAGATCCTTGGGCGGACTGCCTCGCTTTGACTCCAACCCAATATAACGAGATCGGGCAAAATCCCGATGTCCCTTTTCGCGCGCAGGCATGGAGCTACGTCAAGTTGGGGCCCGACCCCGAAATGCCGGCGGGTCATCCGGGGATCATTGATGCAGGATCGGACGATTTGATCATTGATTTCTGACGGAGTCTATGGATTTCGGATTTTGGACTACGAAAACGTGACCTCAGTTGGAGGCGCACGAAGTGAAACAGCCCAAGTGGATAGATAAGCGAGGCAACAGGCAAGATGCCTGTTCCACCGCACGGGGATTTACGGCCATCGAAATCTCCATGGTCGTAACGGTTATTGCCATTCTGGCGCTGCTGATTATGCCTCTGTTTCGCGACCGGATTGAGGCGGCTCGGAAGACGGCGGCCCAGGATGAGCTCCTGACTCTGGAAAAGGCGGAGACGCTGGCCCATGCGGACACCGGCTATTACTTCCGCCTTCAGGACCTGGATAATATGACCCAATACAACGAGCCGCCGCAACGGGTGGACCAGGAGATTCCGATCACGTCCTGGAATCGCCCCTTTACCGTCGAAGAGCGGCGAAAACTGCGGGGCGGACCGACAGCCTGGAAAGGCCCGTATATCACAATCGGCCAATTCAAGTTCATGGAATTGGGGATCGCCGTGGATCCCACCCAAGGCATTCCCGAATTCTTCTGGAGCTATACAGGCCGCGGTGGTCCGATCCTGGACCTAACAGGGACGGACTGGTGGCCGAGTCCGAACATTCCAATCACATGGGATCACCAGCAAGACAAGGTCTTGGTGGATCCGTGGGGCACGCCGTACCTGTTCTTCGGCACCGGCGCGGGAGACATGGGCAAGTTGAATGAAGAAGGCGGCGCCTATCTCGCGCAGGAAACCAATTTCGGCAACGCCGCGGTCTATTGCCTGGGACCCGACGGAATGCCGGGTGACGCCGTGCCTTACCAAGGCGCCGCCGATAGACTGTTGCGTGAATTGGGTATTATCGGTACAGGTGACGACTACTATCGGTTGTTCTAGGGAGAAGCGAGGATGCGGTCGTTGAGCAGCGATAGAAACAGGCCAGAGGCCTGTGCCACCGGCTTCAGCATTATCGAGCTGTTGATCGCAATCATCATCATCGGCATCCTCGTGGCCATCATCATCCCCGTCTTGCTGCGCCGCGCCGACGACGCCCGTCTGGCCGCCGCCGAGTCGGACCTCGAGCATATCCAAGGAGCCGAGGAACGGGCCCACATCAACACGGGCTATGTCTATCGTTTCTACGTTCTCGATGACGTGGCGGGCGGCGACGGCACTTATCGGCCGTTCGATCCCAGCGATGTGGACGGCATCCGCGATGAAGAGTTTAACACGATGGTGATGGACCCGACGCGGATGTTCCTGGATTATAAGACGGGTCTGTTTCTCGCCAATTTTGCAAACATCTACAGCCGGATGACGGCCAACGAAACGGAATTCGGCTGGGGTGGCCCTTACATCAACTATGGCCGATTTCGCGACTTCGACCGCAACGATATTCCCGAGGATCCCTGGGGCGAGGACTATCTGCTCTTTACACCCAAGGGGTGGGTCAATCAGCGCACCGGCCAAATCGAAACCGTGTATTACTTCTTTGCCACGGACGCAGGAACAACGGTCCCGCTTGTCGGGCCGTTCTTTGATCGTTTCACAATCGTGTGCAAGGGGCCGAACAAAGCGCCGGGCGATGGCACGTCGGGCGCGCGGTTCGGCTTCGATGACGATATGAAACGACAGTTCTAGCATACAAAACGAGGACAGCCGCCGTCCCTGGGGACAACACGCGGCAGACGAGGAAAGGAGCGGAACACACAATGAACAGCGCAGGGCAAAGAATTCGGCGGGGCCAACGTGCCGTCACGCTGACGGAGCTCTTGGTTGTGATCGCCATTATCGGTCTGCTGGCGACCATTGCCATTCCGGTCTATCTGACCCGAATGGAGGCGGCACGCATCCGCACCGCACAACTGGAATGCAAGGAGATCGCCGAAGCGGAGGAGCAATGCGCAATCTTCCACGGCTTCTATCTTCCGATCCAACTCCTCGACGACATCTATCAGGACGACCGGGGCCCGGGTGTACGCACCCCACCGGCCGACTGTTGGGATAATGAGTCCTTGGCCGCTCTCTACGTTGTGGACCCCTTTATGCGCGCCATCACTCAGGCAGCGGGGGGGCAGTGGCGGTTGTCTGACGCTCCCAACGTGTCGCGCGTGGCTCAACTCATGAACTCCTGGCAGGGTCCATTCCTCAACGCGCAGCGCACTTTCAAAGACCCGTCGAACGTGGGCATGGGCGTGAGCCGAAACGACATTCGCTATGATTTCCCGGTGGACCCCTGGGGCCAGCCCTACCGGTTTTTCTCACCGATCGGCCCGGTGGGAACCAATGCGCTGACCCCCAATCTCAACGCAATGTTCAACGACAACTTCAGCGACGGGCGCATCCAGGACGACACGATGAACGATCCTTTTGATCGTTATGCGGTGGTGAGTTTTGGCCCCAACCAGGTGCTCGACCGTGCCGACGATCCCAATAGAGATGACATCTTCTACGAATTCGGCATGGTGTTCGATGCCACGAGCTACTACCGCTACTTCCGATGAGAACGAGGACGGCGCGGGCAGGATGTCCGTGATTTCTTTTCGATCGGTTGCGAAATTGCGCGACGAGCAGGATTTGGGTGGCGGATCTATATGATGCGCGGGAAACCGGATGAGGCAAGCATGAGAGCCAATCGCCACGGCGTAACGATTCTCGAACTGCTCGTCGTTCTGGCGATTCTTGGATTGCTGGCGACGCTGGCCTTTTCCGTCTATTCGGGACATATCCTGCGCGCCAAGATCGCGGCGACCGTCCTGCAAATCCACGAGCTCGAAACCGCCTGTACGCAATACCAGGTGGACACGGGCCAGTATCCCCCGAGCAGTTCCGGGACCCGCCTGGCGCCTGGACCGATTGATCCGATCAACAACCCGGGCGAGGGAGCGATTGGGTGCGGCTACATGATCACGGCTCTGACAGCCAGCCTCAGCGGCAACCTCTATAACCCGATTGACCTGCGCTGGAAAGGTCCTTACATCGAATTGACGCCGACGCGACTGGGGACTCTGACCGGCCAGCCGCTCGATCCCACGCAACCGCTTCTGATGCCGATGGTGCAGCTGCTCGATCCGTGGGGATCGCCGTACTACTATGTGCGGAGCGCCGACTATGCGGCGTTTCTCGGCACTCGCTTGCCGACGACCAGTCCGTTTGCCAGTGAAATATGGTTTAATCCTTCGACGGTCCAGATCGTCTCGTGGGGGCCCAATCAAACAAGCGGCGGGCGACCCGCGATGGGGTTGGATTTCGACGATGTTACCAATTTCCGATATTGAGCCTGCTCGAAAGAAATCCGGAGTGCTGAGTCCTGAGTGTTAAATGATAAGTCGTGACCGACTTAATTGATACGCTTCTGCGCCACTCAGGACTCAGCAGTCAGGACTGCGGATTCAAGTCACCAGCCACCAGTCACCAGCAACCGGCACTCAGCACTCAAGACTGCTTTCTCGCCTCATGCCCTGAACGAACTCCTGGAAACCGGCCTTGCGCCAAAAGGCCAAGCCGGCTGCATTGCGGCTATAGACCTGAAGCTGGATATGGACGATCCCTTGCGTGCGAAACCTTTCTTTGGCCGCTTCGAGAAGGGCGCTGCCGATGCCGCGGCCACGCCATGGCTCGCCGACCGTCAGGTCGGACAAGTAGCCGTATTGCGTAGGTTGGAACATGGGCAAATTGCGGGCGGGACAGGCGAGGCAGAACCCGATCACCTCGCGTTGGTGTTCGGCCACAAGCACCACGGATTCTTCGCGCGCGATGTAGTAGTGGACATACTGGCGATAGGCGTTGTCGGCCTTGTCGGCCAGACGGATTCGCGGATCGAACCTCTCGTGCTCGCGCATCATGGCCAACCACAATGCGACGATCGCATCGAGGTCGCGCAACGTGGCATTGCGAATCTTCACGTTTTCGGGCAGGGCCATCCCGTTTTTCCCTCGCCGCGAACCTCTTGTTTCATTTCATGACTGAGTATTCGGAACTTCCGCAAGCTGGTAAAGGGCGGCATAAGCGCCGCCGCGACGCATCAGTTCGTCGTGTATCCCACGCTCGACCAATCGGCCGCGGTCGAGGACCAGAATCTCGTCCGCATTGCGGATTGTGGAAAGGCGATGGGCGATGATGAACGCCGTTCGGCCGCGCAGGAGATTGCTGATCGCTTCCTGGACGGCGGCTTGCGACTTTTCGTCGAGCGCCGACGTGGCCTCATCCAGAACCAAGACGTCGGGATTACGATAGATGGCGCGCGCAATGGCGATGCGTTGGCGCTGGCCGCCCGACAGAAACAAACCCGCCTGGCCGATGACGGTTTCGTAGCCCTTCCCGCCATCCATTTGAACGATAAACTCGTCGGCGTTAGCCATACGCGCCGCTTGCATCACGCGCTCCATATCGGGTTCCTTGTCGGGATAGGCAATGTTGCGCGCGACGGTGTCGTTGAACAGGACGGTCTCCTGGGTGACCATGGCGAAACGGCGCCGCACGTCGGACTGGCGGTAGTCCCGGATGTCGCGCCCATCAATCTCAATCCGGCCGCTTTGAGGATCAAAAAGGCGAAGGAGCAGACAGGCGAGAGTGGTCTTGCCGGCTCCGCTTTGCCCGACGATGGCAACCGTCCGCCCAATGGGAACGGAAAAAGTCAGATCGCGCAAAACCGGCTGGTCGTCATAGAGGAAGGTTACATTGTTGAAAGCAATGCCTTCGCGGATGTGGTCGAGCGGACGGGCGTCCGGCGATTCGCGTATCTCGGCTTTCAATTGCAGCATTTCGACGATGCGCTCGGCCGAAACCCGGCCGGCTTGAATGACCGTGTTGATTCGCGACAACTTTCGCAGCGGCGTGTAGAATTGGCTCAACGCCAGGAGATAGATCATCAGCGTGGAGAATTGCATCTGGCCCCGCAAGATCAGGAAACCGCCGATTAGGAGGACTGCCGAACCGCCGATCGCTCCCAACACTTCCATGAGCGGCGACGCGCCGAAGCGGGCGATGCGGCGTTTGAGAAAGTAGTAAAAGAGCTTGAGATTGTGTTTGGCGAATCGTTGCGCTTCGACCTCCTCGCTTTGGAAGCACTTGATGACCTGAAAGTTGCGCAGCGACTCTTCCGTCGCCGACGACAGCAGGTCGGCCTGGCGCCGCGATCGGCGGGTCACCGTTCGCACGGCTCGCGCGAAATAGACCAACGGAATGGCGCCCAGCGGCAGCACCAGCACCGAAACCAGCGTCAACTGGAAGTTCAGAATCATCAGGACCAGCAGGAGGAAAACCAGGCGAACCGGCGCTTGGATGGCGTCGGTCAGCAGCACATCAACCGTGTTGCGCAAGGTGGCGATGTCGCTCTGGATGCGCGATTCCAGGTAGCCGGTTGTCTGTCGAATGAAGAAAAGATAGTCTTGCGACAGGACGCGCCGAAACAGGTCGTCCTTGATCTGGCGCGTCATGTCGAGCATCGCATAGGTCATCTCGTATTGGGAAATGTAGTCGAACAGTCCATGGAAAACGGCCATGCCGACCAGCAAGAGCGACAGAATCCAGAGGGCGCCGATTCGGTGCTCGCGGGCATATTCCTTGAGCCGGTGATCCCATTGTTTTGCGCGCTCGGCGGCCGGTGCAATCAGGCGGTCCCATTTTCCCTTGAGCGACCGAAGGAAACCGACCTCCAGGACATCGCGCGCATGGATTCGCTTGCCCGCTGCGGACGATTTCGACAGATCGAGGCGAACGATTTCTCGCTTGCCCGCCGCCAAGGGACCGTAGCCGGTAAATACCCTGTCGCCGGCGCGTTCGTCCGGCGTTTTGCCGTCGTCGTTCAGCGTCACGGTCACGGTCGTGCCGTCGTCGGCGCGCCGGATTTCGGTCACGGTATTCTGCGGTTCCTCGCTGCCGAGAATGACTTCGAGCGCGGGTTTGAGCAGCAGGAAATTGAACGACCCGAAAAACCCGACCAGGATCATCGCGATGAAGCCAATGGTCAACCGCACCTTGTGCGCCGCCAGGTAGTGCACCAGCTTGCCGAGTTGGAGTTTCGGGTTGTTACGAGCCTTCACGGCCTCTCAGTTCCTTCGTGGTGGATGAAGTGAGTCGTGCCCGCGCATTAGAGTCCGTCATTGCCAACAATTGGTGCGGACGGCAGTTTCATCGGACGGTTTTGATTCTGTCTCCCCAGACGCAAAAGTCCACAAAATTTCTTTGCCGGACAAAAGGTGGCCCTATCAAGATGCGCACCATGGCAGAGAGTCTTTCGGTTTCCGATTGAGGGCATCACTGTCTCAGACGCGGCGGAAGTGCAGGCAGCGGCGCTGACCCGACCAGACCAACACGCGTCACCTCGGCGTCTTCTCCCAATCGAATCTCGATCCCAAGCAGGTCTCTCAGCAAACGCAGCGGACCGGGCAGATTGCCTTCGCTTTGCCGCACGCGCATGTGTACAATTATGGGTTCGATCGAGCGGATTTCGAACGACTCAATCGGCCCGGCGGCCGCATCAGCCTTGTGTTCGGTCACAGGACTTTCTCGGATCGCGGGAGGCCGTTGGAGGTCGCGCCAGCGATTCTCAATCGCTCCGGCAGACAGGTTTTGTTTGGCCAAAAAGGTCTCAAGAAATCTGACCTCATAGTCGCCGGCGATGATGCTTCGGTCGAGTGCACGCGCGTGAACGTCAATTTCAGCCGGTGCGAAAAGGCGCATGTCGCGCGGCGCGGCTTCTGCCAGTCGCCGCACGACTTTCTCCGGCGCCATCCGTTCGCGCAAAAAAATGTCCACCCATTCGGCCTGCGCCCCGCAGCCGACCGGCAGCGGCGGCGAGTATTGAAGCAGCGCCACCGGATGGAATCCCCGCGAATAGGCGACCGGCAGCGCGGCGCGCTCGACGAGCAACTGCCACGTCTTCACCATGTCGAGGTGTGAAAGAAACCGGAGTCGTCCGTCCTTGCTGTAGCTCAGCCGAATGCGCTGCACGGGCGGGGGCTGATCTGTGGCCGCTTTGGGCGGTTGCTGTCGCACCGACATTCGGCGCCGTCTCCCAACGCCCTCCGGCTCTGGGGTTGGCTGCGCCGCCGGCTCAGCGGCGGGCGGCGATTCGGAGATTCGCTTGTCTGTCAACTTGGGTGCGACATTCTTGTCACATGCCTGGCAACCGGCGCAGTCACTTGTCGCGCAATCGTCGAGCAGTTCGCCGCGGAGAGCCGCCTCGCGTTGCGCGAGCAAAAACGCTCTGCTTGGCCCGGCGTCAATGTGATCCCATGGGAAAACTTCGTTGTTCTCACGTGTGCGGTTGGCATACGACGCGGGATCGAGATGGACTTCTTCGAACGCGCGCTGCCACAAGTCGAAATGGAAACGATCATTCCAGGCATCGAGGCGGCAGCCCAATCGCCACGCCCGCTCGACGGCGTCGGCCACTCGGCGGTCGCCTCGCGCCAGAACCGCTTCGATGAAAGCCGCCTCGATGCTGTGGCGTTTGACATGAACGCACCGCGAGCGTTCCAGCGCTTCTTCGAGTCGCCGATAGCGGCGTTGGAGTTCGTGGCGTTCCACTTGCGGCTCCCACTGAAATGGCGTGTGGGCTTTTGGGACAAACGGCGCGAGCGTGACGTTGATCGTCAGACGGTTTTTCCAATACGATCGTCCGATTTGTTCGGTGCGGCGCATCATGCGCACGATCCCGTCAAGGTCGTCATCGGTTTCGGTCGGCAGGCCCACCATGAAATAGAATTTCAGCGTTTGCCAGCCCGTACGACACACAGCGTCCACCACTTTGTAAAAGTCCTCGTCGCCGAGGGGTTTATTGATTACGCGCCGCAGACGTTCGGAACCTGCTTCGGGAGCGAAGGTGAAGCCCGTCTTGCGCACCGCGCTGATCTGCCCGGCGAGCGCCACATCGAAGGTGCTGATCCGCAATGAGGGAAGCGAAACGGAGACCCTTTGGCGGGCAAAGCGGTCGGTCAGTGTCTTGACGAGCGGAACGATCCGCGAGTAGTCGCCGCTGCTGAGCGACAGGAGCGAAATGTCGCGGTAGCCCGTGTTGGCCAAGCCCTGTTCGGCGATCCGAACGATCTGTTCGGGCGCCCTCTCGCGGACAGGCCGTGTCGTCATGCCGGATGAACAGAAGCGACAGCCGCGCGTGCAGCCGCGCCGGATTTCGATCACAAGGCGGTCGTGAATGATGCGGGCCAAAGGAACGATTGGTCGCGCAGGGCCTTCGTCGCTGGCGAGATTGAAATCGCGCCGTCGAAAGGACGAAGGATGAAGGCGGAAGGCGGAAAGCGGGTGGATCGAGGCCATGGCGCCGTCCTGTTCATAATCGAACTTGGCGAGTGATGGGACATAGACGCCTGCGATTTGCGTGAGGGCCGCGAGGCAATCCGCCTTTGTCGTCTCGGGCCGGCGTTTCAATGCGGCCACGCGCTCCAAAATTTCCAAGACCACTTCCTCACCATCGCCGAGAACAAACGCATCTATGAATGGCGCGAGAACCTCGGGTGCGAAGGCGCCCTCGCCGCCGGCGATCACCAGCGGCCAGGGATCGCGCCGCTCCGACGATCGGACCGCAAGTCCCGCCAGGTCGAGCATGTTCAGAACGGTTGTATAGTTCAGTTCGTGCTGAAGTGTGAAGCCGATCAGGTCGAATTCGCGGACGGGACGAAACGATTCGATCGTGTGAAGCGGAATCGCGGCCGCCCGCATCTCGCGCTCGAAATCACCCCAGGGCGCAAAGGCACGTTCGGCCCGGTATTGCGGGTGAGTGTTGATCCGCTCGTAAAGAATGCGAAAGCCATGATAGCTGGCGCCGATTTCGTAGAGGTCGGGAAAAGCCAGGACAATCGTCGCCGTCGCCGGATCGCTGCGTTCGGGCGCCCAACCGCCGATTTCGGCCCCGACATAGCGAGCTGGCTTCTCGACGCGCGGGAGAACTTTTTCGATCTCTGGCCAAAACGACACAGGCGCACCTCGCGTGGCATTGGACTGGAGTGTGACGGGTGAGTCCTTCGATTTACAAGCCGAACTTTCTGGAGCGCCGTGGCACGACTTCACTTTTGACAACGCGGACGATGGATTGCCAGAATCGGATGAGTTGAAGACAACGCGGACAAGGGATGAATCAGGATCATGGAAAATAGAGCGCGGCAATTCACATGGCTCATTTTGATCGCTGTTTTCGGGGGGTGCTCCATGTTGGCGCCGATGAGAACCTACGACCCTCCGGTCGCTCGCATAGATTCTGCGATTGACGATTACCATGGCGTCACAGTCGCCGATCCCTATCGTTGGCTGGAGGACTCGAATTCGGCCGAAACGAAAGCCTGGGTGAAGGCGCAGAACCGGTTGACCTCCCGATTTCTGGCCGCAATTTCGGAGCGCGAGAGAATCAAACATCATCTCACAAATCTGTGGAACTACCCTCGCTATTCCGCACCGCAAAAAGAGGGCCCTCGTTACTTCTTCATGAAAAATGACGGCCTGCAAAATCAATCCGTCCTTTGCGTGCAGAAGACTTTGGAGGGCGAACCGTCGGTCGTGATGGATCCCAACACGCTCAGTAAAGATGGCACGGTAGCACTGGCCAATCAGGCGTTCAGCCAGGATGGCGCGCTGCTGGCCTATGGCCTCTCGGCTCGCGGCAGCGATTGGCAGGAAGTCAGGATTCGTCGGGTGGATTCACGCAAAGACTACGACGACGTGGTCAAATGGTGTCGGTTCGCCGGCATCGCGTGGAAGCACGATAATACAGGGTTCTATTACAACCGCTTCCCGGAGCCGGGCACGGTTCCCAAAGAAGACGAGTGCAACTACAACCGCGTCTATTGGCACAAACTCGGCACGCCGCAATCCGAAGACCGTCTCATCTACGAACGGTCGGATGCCAAGGAGTTGGGCTTTTTCCCCCATATTACTGAAGACGGGAAGTATCTCCTGTTGCATGTCTATCACGGCACCGATCCGAAGAACCGCTTTTATTATCGTGAAGCCGACAGCGACGGCCCATTCATTCGGCTGCTCGACGAGGCCGACGCCCGCTATGATTTTATCGGCAATGTTGGCTCGGTTTTTTATTTCAACACCGACTTGAAGGCGCCACGCGGTCGAATCATTGCCATTGATGCGGAGGATCCCGACCGCGCGAACTGGCGCGAAATCCTGCCGCAGCAAGACGACGTCATTTCGTTTGTTACCATAGTCAACAATCGGCTTGTGGTCGCCTGGATGCACGACGTGCACCATCAACTGAAGATCTACAATCTCGATGGGACATTTGTGCGGGAGATCGAATTGCCAACGCTAGGTTCGATCAGCGATCTCAACGGCAAGCCACAGGACACCGAGATGTTCTTTGCGTTCACTTCGTTCCTGTATCCCACGACCATTTTCCGGTATGATTTCAAGAGCGGCGCGCTCACGCTCTTTCGCAAGTCCCAGATTGATTTTGATCCCTCCGGTTACGAAACCAAACAAGTCTTCTACCATTCGAAAGATGGCGCGCGAATTCCCATGTTCCTCACGCACAAGAGAGGGATTGCTCTTACCGGCAACAATCCGACGCTGCTTTATGGATATGGAGGCTTTCATGCAGAGGTCACGCCGTTCTTTTCGGTCTCAACTTTGATCTGGTTGGAACGGGGTGGCGTTTATGCCGTGGCCAATCTGCGCGGTGGAAGCGAGTACGGCGAAGCGTGGCATCAGGCCGGAATGCTCGACAAGAAGCAGAACGTTTTCAACGACTTCATTGCGGCGGCTGAGTGGTTGATCGAAAACAAATACACGAATCCTTCCCGGTTGGCTATCCAGGGCCGAAGCAATGGAGGTTTGTTGGTGGCAGCATGTATGGTGCAGCGGCCCGAACTGTTCGGCGCAGTGGTTTGCCAGGTTCCTGTGACAGACATGCTCCGCTACCACAAATTCACCGTCGGGCGCTATTGGATCCCCGAATATGGCAATGCCGAAGCCAGCCTCGATCAGTTCAAGGTGCTGTATGCCTACTCGCCGCTGCACAATGTCAAATCCGGGGCGACCTATCCGCCAATCCTGGTAACAACGGCGGACACCGATGACCGAGTCGTGCCTTCACATGGCAAGAAATTTGTCGCGGCCTTACAGGCGGCTGGTGGAAAGAATCCTGTTTTGCTGCGTGTGGACACGAAAGCCGGCCACGGTCATGGCAAGCCGATGTCGAAGATCATCGAGGAACAGAGCGACATCTATGCGTTTCTGTTCAAGGTGCTGAAGTAGGACAGGCTGTCAACCTGTCTGAATTGGGTTGCGACGGTTGGAGGCCGAACTTGGACAGGTTGACGACCTGTCCTGCCCATAAGAGATGGAGCTGGTGAGGGGACTCGAACCCTTAACCTGCCGCTTACAAGGCGGCTGCTCTACCTTTGAGCTACACCAGCCCCGCTGTTCCGGACTATCTCCTGGCTCTCCGCGTGAGATCAAGCAGAATTCGCCTTGTCAGGATAGCCACCTGTTTTTTCGGGGAGGAGCGGACAAACACCAGGGGCCTGCAACTCGACTCAGGACAAGTTTCGGATTGCGTTCTCGAACTGGCCCGCGAGTTGTTCCGGGTCGGCCTTCTCATTGACGTGGAGCAGCGGGCCGAAAATGACCCGCGCCCGTCCGAACTTCTTGGGGAGATAGCTCATATAGTTCGTGATCGGATAGAGGTCGGCGATCTTGACCGGCACAACCGGCACCTGCATCGCCTGGGCCAGAAGGCCGATGCCGCTTTTGAAACGATCCATTTCTCCCGTGGTCGTGAGCTTCCCTTCGGGGAAGAGAAGGATGTTCCAGCCGCGATCCAGCAGTTCGCCCATATACTCGAAACTCTTCTTGACATGAACGCCGCGGGAAAAAGGAAAGACGTTCAGTAGCAAGCTGACGCAGAAGCCTCGAAATCGCACATGCAGTTTTTGCCGCCAGGAATAGTCGGGCTTGATCTCGAACATCAGGTCGGCTGCGCCGGCAATGGCCAGTGTGCGCAAGCGCCGGGGGATCGCCCGTGTGACATAAATCGCGTCATAATGGGAGATATGGTTGGCGATGAAAATGACCGGCTGTGGGACCGCCTTGAGGTGGTTTCTGCCTTCGACCGTTGTCCGGGAAAACAGGGAAGGGAGTCGGAAGACGACAAGGGCCTGAAGGACGGCACGAAGCGCGCGAATCGGCCACCGGAGCGCCCAGCGAGGGAACTCATAGGAGAGCGTTTCCTTTTGCTGCGCCCGGATGATTTCCTTGAGGTCGGCAACCGTCGTCTGTCCCGTGAGAGCGCTTTCATCCACTTCGACGTTGAATTCTTCTTCGAGCAAAGTCGCCAGCTCGACGCGGGCGATCGAGTCCAGCCCCAAATCGGTGGCCAAATTCGCCTCGGGCCGGATGGTTTGCACATTGACCTTGGCCAAGTCGGCGAGAAGATCGAAGATGCGATCGCCACTGGAGGGTTGAACCGGTCCGGCGCTGCGTTCGCCCTGCTGCATGTCTTGCGCGACGGGGGTGCGTTTGATTTTGAGCGTATGGGTGCGCGGAAAGTCCTCGTGAGGCCAGAGAGAATAGCGCCGGATTTGTTGGTGAGGCTGAAGCTGTTGGTTGACAGACTCAATGATGGGACGGACAGCCTCGGTATTCCATTGCCGGCTTTTGTCCATTAACAGGACGGCATGAATGCGAATGTCGCCGCCCTCTTCGAGGCCAAGCACGCAACTATCTTTGACCCCGGGAGTTCGATTCAGCACCGTCTCGATGTCTTCGGGATATACATTGAGACCCGATGCCGACTTGATCATGTTCTTGAGGCGGCCACGGATATACAGGAAGCCGTCGCTGTCCAACTCACCGATGTCGCCTGTCTTATACCATCCATTTTCAAATCGTGCGGCGTCTTCTTCGGGATTTTCATAGTAACCGGCGGTCACGTGATCGCCCCGAATCCAGATTTCATTCTCAGGGCCGAGTCGAATCTGTTGATGAGGTAGTCCCTTTCCTACGGAGCCTCCTCTCTTGTGAGAGAGTGTATTCAGAGTCACGACAGGACTGGCTTCCGTCAGTCCGTAACCCGGCAGCACTTCAAAGCCGAGATGGGTCCAAAAGGCCTCCATCTCGGGATCGAGTGCCGAACCGCCCGTGATGAACATTTCCAGTCTTCCGCCGAGCTTTCGGTGCACCTTGTGAAACAGAAGCTTGCGCGCGAACCGCGGCAGATGGGCGGCGAGGGACAAGAGGTGGGAGAACAGCCGTTCCTTCCCTTGTGCGTGCGCCTCTCGCACAATGTTCTCGCGGAGAACGTGCAGAAAGATCGGCACCACGACCATGATGCTGACGCGATGGCGCTGCAACGCCTCGATGACCGTCGAAGATTTGCGGGAGTAGAGATAGGTGACGGCGCAGCCGTTGTACAGCGGATAAAAGAAACCGGCAACCTGCTCGAATAGGTGACTCAGCGGCAGAACGGAGAGGAAACTGTTGTCGCTGCGGATCGGCAGAATCGCGGCGGAGTGCATGATATTGCTGACGATGTTCTTGTTGGTGATGATGACCCCTTTGGGTTCACTGGTCGTTCCCGAGGTGTAAACGATTTCGTAGATGTCGTCGTCGCAGACTCCAAAGTCCGTCTGGGTGAGGGAAATATCAGCAAGCTCGCGGTCAAGGTCCTCAACGTGGATATGAGATAGTTTCTCCTTGGGAAATGGGCGTCGTCTTGAATGAAAGATGTGTTTGGCCTGAACTTTCTCACCGATGAGTTGTACAAAGTCCGCCTTGGAACTGAAGTCAATCGGAACGGCGATGGCACCCGACAGGGCACAACCCAGAAGAATGGAGCCGTATTCCTGGCCGTTGTAACTCCACACCAGAATTCGGTCGCCTCGTTTGATCCCTTTCTGGGCCAGATAGTTGGCCACCCGCAGGCAGCGTTGATGGATTTCGCGATAGCTGAACGAGAAACTCCGGAAAGCCGACCGGAAATAAATGGCCGGCCGGTCCTCATATTGTTCGGCCAGCGTCTGAATGTAATGCGCAATGGTCAGCCGGGCGCTCATGGGTTGTCCCTTAATCTTGTGCCGCGACACACGGTATAGACAAGATGATCGCCGAAAGTCTTTCGCAATCGCTGTTCGGCAAGCCGCACAGCCAGGGGGGAGGTATCAATGCCGATCCAATGGCGATGCAAACGTTGGGCCACGACGAGGGCCGTGCCGCTGCCGCAGAAGGGATCGAGCACGGTGTCGCCTTCGTTGCTGCTTGTGCGAATGATTCTTTCGAGGAGCGCTTCAGGTTTTTGCGTGGGATAGCCGAGTCGTTCACCGCCAGTTCGCAGGGTGTCGGGAATGTCGTGCCACGAGTTGGTAACGGCGCGCCGGACGCAGATGGTCGTTTCCTCCTCGTCCACAAAGTACTTCACGCGAACTTTGCCCTTCTGGGTGACAGAGACACGGCCTTCGGCTTTGAGTCGCCCGATGCTTTGGTCGGTGTAGTCGCCGCGCGGCGAGGTCCAATAAACTCTGCCCAAAGTGTCGCGCCGATAGCCGCGCGGCAGAACAAAACATCCCCGCTTGAATTCCTTGGGGATTCTCTCGATCCGGGTTTGCTCGTTGAAGACGTGGTCGCCTGCTTTGGTATAGTAGAGCAGAACCTGCGTGTCCACCGGGAACTTTTGGATCCGCCGCTTGCGGCCAATGCCTTGCATGGTCCAGATGATCTCATTGCGGAAGTTCTCGGGCGCAAAGACGGCATCCAGCAAGACCTTGAGATAGTGGCTTGCGGCACAATCGCAATGGAGGTAGAGCGCCCCACCGGGCCTCAGCACGCGGTGAAGCTCGACCAGGCGCGGCGCCATCATGGCCAAATAGGCGAGCAGGCTGCCATCGCCGACGAGAAGCCGAAGCGCCTTCATGACTCTCGACACGTTTTCGGCAGCGACTTCGACGATTTCACGATACGCGTCGGCAGCCCTGCGGTCCCAGCGCCATGTGTCGTTGAATACTTTGATCCGCGAAAGCGATTTTGAACCGCGCCGTTGGATGAAAAAGGTGTTGTGGCTCTGGTTGGTTTTGAACGGCGGATCGAGATAGACAAGCGCGATGGGGTTGTCCGGAATCTCGCGCCGAAGAATCGCAAGATTATCGCCGCCATAGAGCGTATTCACGACCCTCCTCCCTGTCATGGCTAATACGGATGTCCCGATGTCCTTGCGCTGTCAATGTCTAGTCGGCGTTCCATGAGTTTTCACTCACTCAAAACGCCCAAAATCCGGGCACTTTCAGCTAGCAAGCGAAAGGTCAAGATGCGATAATTTCAGGCAGGTTTTTCGTTGACAGGCCAAAGCAGGGAACCGACAATTTGTTGTGACAAGTGGGGTTGAAGGGCTTTTATGGCCCCTATCCTTAGAAAGGAAGTGAGTCGCTATGTTTGCTCGACTTGGCGGACAAATGTTCTTGGGATGGGCCGTTGCGCTGTTGTTCGGTTTGGTTTCGTTAGGTGCGGCGCAGACTCTGATGGAACAGAATACGGCCATGAATATGCAAGACACACTCACCGGAGGCGGCGTGGGTTATACGCCCTCGCAGTATATGAACGTCCCGCGGCCGACCGGTGGAATGCCTACGGGCATGGTTGGGGGACCGCCGCCTGGGATGGGCCCTGGAATGCCTCCGGGGATGTTTGCTGGAATGGACCAAGGCCCGGCGCCGGCTGCTCCGGCTCCCCCGCCCATCAAGAAAATCCTGGTTCTGACCGGCGAGCGTGTGACGTGTCATAGGACCAGAACCCTGCTGGAAGATATCCATTACGAGTATCGGCCCGAAGCAGAGAAGGGCGAATACTCCGATGATGGGACCCACGGCGATCTCCAGCCAAACGACAACATTTATACGAACTACACGGAACGCGACGACGTGATCAGTCCCGAAGCCAATCGCATTAAGCTTCTCTATTTGCGCATGTTCGAATTGTGCGAACAGATGAACCCAATCGAGTTCTTCGGTATTCCGGTGGCGACCTCCGAATCGCTCTCGGCGCTGCCGCGCATGACCGACGAAGAAAATGATCGGGATGAGCGGTTCCTGCGCAAGTGGCACCTGGGCAGCAACCCGACCGGTTCGACAAGCAGCATCCTCTTCTTGGCGCCGTATCGCACAGACCCCGAAGATCCGAGGAGCGATTTTTATCCGATCTTCGTTCCCACTGCGCCGCGCTCACCCGAAACGCCGGCTCCGCCGAATGAGCAGTATAATGCAAACGCTTTCGCCATGGATGACTTCATCCAGAAGACGGTGGACAGCTTGATCACGCCGGCAGTTCAACCCGTGAACGCCCCGACGGGAGGACGGTCGTCGTCGCGGAGGAGTTCGAGCCAAGGAGCGCAAGAGTCCGGGTATCAGGGGGATCGCTGGGGGCAGCTGCGCTCCGATGCACGCCGCTACGGCGACGCCTATGGTGCGCAAAGCAGCCGATACTTCCGCGAATAGCAGCCGTTGACTTTACTGCGAGAAGGTGGAATGGCCACAGAAGGTAAGGCTCTCCCAAGCGCCAAGAAGAAAAAAGGACCCGAAGAACGCGAAATTCTGTTGCAGGACTCGCGCACGCTGCTCAGTTTTTGGTTGCGCACGCGCGACTATTTGCTCATGGCGTTTCAAAGCGAGCCGATTACGCGTGAGCAGGAGCAGGCATTTCTCGAACTGAAAAGCGAGACCGCGCGTTGTCAGCGTGTCGTGGGCGGCAAAATGCCCGAAGACTTGAAGTTTGGCTCGGACAAGATCACCGACTTCCTGCGCCAGGCCATTTCGGTCGCTCACTTGCGTGGCTTGCCGATGGCCGACAAACGCGCACTGGTCGGCTTCTGGCATTTCGCATCGGTCATGCTCCATCGGGCTGTGGGTGCACTGGAGTTTATGAACGAAACCCAGATGGAAGTTGCGCAGCACAAAGCGGGGCCTCGTGGGGTGCGTGCAATCAAGTCCGAAGCGGCCGCAAGGTTTCAGAAAAGCAAGTGGCCCATGATTATCGGGGTCGTTTTCGTCCTCGCGATTGCCGCGGGACTCTATTATTTCCTTTTCGTGGTAAGGTAACAGAAAACAAAGGGCAGAATCGGGTCGGGGGTGCAACATTTGGTACCGAACCAGCGATGAGGCACCTCGATTCCAGGATACCGGGGTCGGTTGATGGACTCGCGAACTGAGCAGATGTACAGGAGGACGGCACCATGATCCTGAGCAACCGATGGCTGAAGGCTGCGGGGACCCTCTTTTTGGTCGCGGTGATGGCGTCGGCGACCGGCTGCGGCAAGCAGCGCACCAAGCTGTATTTGAACAAGGTGGACAAATTGCTGACCGAAGCGGCGAAGTTTAACGGCGAGACGCACGCCAAACCGGATTCCGACCGGGCTCGCCAGCAACGCAACCAGGCCGAGCAGCAGATGCTCGCCAACGACTTCAAGAACTCGGTTCCCTCGGGACGCGAAGCCGTTCGAATGTCGCGCGAGGTTCTCGCCGTGGCCAAGAAGATGGAGGCCACCAAGCAGAAGAACGAGGCCGATCGCGAAGTCCAAATTATGAATGACAATAACGGCATGAAGGAAAATGCGGACCTTTACCAGAAGATCATAGATACCCAAAAGAAAATGGATCAGAAGTTTGCCAAGGAACGTTGGGTGACCGTCATCGAGCTGGCCAGCGACATCAAGAAGGAGGTCACCCGACTGCTGCTTCGCTTGCAGGAGCAGGCCAGTGCCGACCTGGTTGAAGTCAAAGCGGAATTCGAGCGCCTCAAAGGCGAAGGCGGCGAGACTCACGCGATACTCTATGTTCAGCGTGCGGACGGTCTGATCAAAGAGATTGAAACCAACATAGACATCAATCGCGTCCCTCCGATCAAAAACTACCTCAAGGCAACCGCCCTGGCCAAGCAGGCGATGCGGGAATGCCAGGAAGGGATCATCGAAAGCAAGAGAAAAAAATGCGAAGGGCAGATCGAGATTATCCAGAATAATCTGATCAAGGCGAAGACGCTGAAAGCGGAATACTTTGTTCCCGATTTGTGGATCGCTTGCAGCGATGACTTCATCAAGCTCATAGACAATTTCTGGAGGAAAGAATACGACTTCGTTTTGGCCGCGGCGACGCGACTCGACGTCCAGGTCAACGTGCTGATCTATCAGACCCGCAAGAAATCCGCCGATTATCAGCGCTATCGGTTGGACCAGCGGGTGGCCGAGCTGAAAAACAAGGGTGTTCCCATCTATCTCCCCGGCCGGATCGAACCGCTCGAAAAGGCGCTCCAGGAAGCCGAGGCGCAATACAATAAAGAGGCTTTCGAGGACGTGGAAAGCCTCTGCAAATCGGCTCAGATCGAGGGCGACGAGATCATGAAGGCCTTTCGCGCTTTGGCGGAAGAGTGGATCCGCAAGGCGCGGGGGATTGCCGAGCGAGCGCGGACGATCTATCAGGAAATGGAGCGGATATTCAAAGAGGTCCAGCTCACCTATACCAAGCCGATAGACCAGGCTCTTGAGAACAACAAACAAGCGGTCAAGGCCGACTTGGGCCGTCGTCTCGCAAATGCGGAGGCCAATCTTGATTCGGCAAAGACGAAGCAAGAGGCCGAGGAATATCGAGACACCATCGAACTGTGTCGCAGCGTTCAGGACGAAGCGACGACCGTGATCGGCACGATCTACAATGTTGTCGCCCATAATGTGATCAGCGAGATCGGCGATGAGATCACGCGGTACGACCGTGAGGGCGCGCCGGAATATGCCCCCAAGGAAATGGAGTTGACCAAGAGTCTGCTCAAGGAAGCGATCGGGTTGCGCGACAAGGGGCTGTATCAGGAGTCGGCTTCGAAGGCCGCCCAGGCGCGCGCCCAACTCGATGTGACGATCCAGGCCATCGAAGTCGTCGCCGCACTGGCGATCGAAAAAGCGCGCGCCGCGGTCAAGCAGTCCGAAGAAACCCGAACCGCCGAACTCCGCCCCGAGGAATACCAGCGCGTGCAGCAATACCTGATCGAGGCGAAGAACAAGCTGGAGACCACGTATCTGCGGGAAGCCATTCTGACGGCTCAGAATGCCGAGGCCTTGATCCGGCAAGCCGCGCAAGAGGCCGCCCGCATGTGGGCCACCCAGACCCGGAAACAGTCCGACACCGCTTTGGCTGATGCCAAGCAATCGGGGGCCGACATCTATGCCGCCCAATTGCTGCGCAGCGCCCACGAAGATGCCGACCAGGCCGCCAAAGCCTTTTCCGCGGCCGAGGAACTCATCGGGCAAAAGAAGTTTGACGAGGCAACCAAGAGATTCATGGAGGCCAAGAATCTCGCCGTGACGGCCGGCGAGGGGGCCCATCGCGCGAAATTCCGCCTGATTGACGATGCCGAAGCGGCCGTCGTTGAGGCGCGCTCCTATGGCGCGTGGCGCCACCAGCTGCCCGCGATGACCGATGCCGTGCTCATGTTCAACAAATCGAAGGAGGCGATGAGCGCCGGCAAGTTTGACGAATCGCATCTGATGGCCAAAGGGGCGGCCGGCAAAGCAGCGGAAGTCACCGCCGCTTCCAAGAACGTCTCGTTCCTGAAGCGTTTGGGGGTGATGGGTGAGCTTGTAACCTCGGCGACCCAGAGTGGTGGGCGCTACTACGAGCCGACGCTTCTGGCTTCCTTGTCGCGCGACATCATTCATCTGCGCGAGCAGTATAATCCCGACATGTTTGACTCGACCGACAAGAAGGCGACCGAGATCGAGTCGCGCCTCCAAAAACTGGTGGAAGCCATGCCCGACGTGGTTGCCGAGTGGATTCGCCGTCAGAACGAACGGCTCCTCGCCGTCGAGAAAGCCGAGATTCCGCCGACGCTCGCGCCCCGCATTTCCGATGCCCGGAAATTCCTGAATTACGCCATGCTGGATTTCAAGAAGGCGAAATATCGCAATTCCTATCTGAACATGCTCACCGCGTGGCGCATCGTGGATGAGCTGGAGACAGACCGGGCAGAAGCCGAATATGGCCGTCCGGTTCGGGAGGTGCTCGACGAGCTCAAACAGGCGATGACCGAATTCGATCACTATCTCTCGCTCAATCCCAAGACCCTGATCGGGCTCACGAAGGGAGGCGGGGCGGATCGCCAGTTTGTAGCCATTGCCGGCAGGGCGAAACCGGCCGATTTTCGCCAGCGCATTGATTCCCTGCTCGTCAAACTTCAGGCCATCAAAGCGCCCCCGGCGATGGCGAAGTTTCACCAGGAAATGACCGAGATGCTCAATTCGGCTCGTCTGGCGGCCATGAACTACGAGAAACTCTCGGTGCTCGGTGAGTTTGATGAGCCCACGCGGCGGGAGATCATTCAGAAGGCTTACGATTTGATTCAAAGCGTCCGGACCCGCCGGGCCGAACTGGAAAAAGAACTGTTGCCGCGTTCGATCACCACGGCGAGAGGCTGAGGGCACGCTCGGCGAGGGTAGAGCCTATGCTAGAGACATTCTTCTCGCTGATCGAAGGATATTTCATCTATCTGGTCGAGGTGCCGGTCGCCCTCGCCATCGTACTGATTTGCGTCTATGTCATGTATTCGTTGAATCTGTTCCGGAAGGAATAGTCGCTCCGGGCCGCCTGGATTTTGGGGATTGCCGGGACGGGGCAAGAGTGGTGCGTCGCGATGGGCAAAGAAATCATACGCCTCAAAGCCGGCAGTGCCATAGCCGAGCGCTTGGAGAAACGAATTGCGTTTGTGCAAGAGTATATCAAGTTGTGGCGGCAGTTTTTTGAGATGTTCTCGGAGGGATTTGAAGGCCGCAAAATCCTCAAGCGTGACGAAGAAGAGTACGCGCGCGTTCTCAACAGCCTCGCCCACCACCACTATCGTTTTACGGCCATGGTTTATCCCGAAATGAAAGAGACGGATGTGATCATCAGACTCCTCTGCGACACGATCAGCCTTTCGCATCTGAAGGGGCTGTCCGAGGCCCAGTTGAGCAAAGTGCAGATTGATTGGCATACCATCTTCATTGATATGAACAAGGCGTTGGGCCGCTTGATCGCCCATCGTCCTCTGACGCCAGAAGAGGCGGCCCTGGCCAAGCAAAAGGGCGGTCCTCCTCCCGAAGCGCCGCAGGACGTTGCTCAAGAAGCGCCCCAGGTTCCATCATCTCCCGGTCCTGGGCTGTAGGGTTGAGCGCGGCGGGTGCGTGGCGCATGCACCATAGCCTTGGCAGCAGGTTTCGGTAGTCGTTTCGAAAGCGGGAAAAGGGTCAATCCGGCTTCTGAGTTATCGCATACCTTGATAGAGATTCTCCTCGTACTCGTTTTCGTTCTTGCGCTCCACGTGCTGGCTTCGGGGTTCGAGCTGTCCATTTCACTGCTCGAAATCATCGTGTGGGCCGTGGGAGGGAGTCTGCTGGTGATTTTTGGATCGCGTTGGCTGGTAAATAAAATGTCGGAAGGCGTGCTGGACGGTTGGACGCGACGCAAACAGACCCCGGCCGAGGAGGGGCTTGCCCTTCTGCGCAAGGGCGATCTCGACGGGGCCGAGCTCGTGCTCGCTCGTTGCCTGAAGCGGAAACCCTCGGACGCCGAGGCGCTCCGCGGTCTTGCAGAAATTGCTTTTCGCCGCGGCAACTTCGAACAATTCCTGCTGTTGATCTCCCAGCTATTGAATCAACCCGATGCCCTGCGTCCCAGCGAACGCGTGACGCTTGCCCATCGGCAGGCCGATGTCTGTCTCGAAGAACTGAAGGATCCCCAGCGGGCGGTGGAAGCGCTGGCGCGGATTGAGGTGGACCATCCCGGGACAACCGACGCTTTGCGGGCGCGGCAGCGCATCGAGCGAATCCTGGCGGCTTCGACGTCCGAAGAACTTTGAGACAATTCGCCGTGCTTTGCCTGCGGGCCGATCTAAAACCGCCCCCGATCTGTAGTGGAGATTCTGCTTCTCTTCTCTGGGTGTTGCGCACGATTCTTGGCCCGTGAACGCACGCACTCGATGAGAAAGCACGGCACACCCCACAGTGCAGCGAGAACGATCTTGCCGGGAGCCAGGATGAATACCATGAGGGCTACCGTCCCGTTCCACCGCCACTCGCCGGGAGCGGGGTAGGGCCAGAAGATCTGCCAGTAGATCGGTTGATCTATGTCCGGATTCGGCGAGAGAATGAAAGCGATCAGCAAATAGATGCCCCCTCCGATGCAGTAGTACGCCCACGGGAAGGCATCTACCGCCCATGCAGTATTGATCCGCCGGACCGCCACGTAGGATCCCAGCACAAAGACCAGCGCCAGAATCCAACAGACAATCAGCTCGCGAGAAGAGACCGCGAATTCGCCTTCGGGTTCAGGGGGGGCACTGTTTGGCGAGCGCATCCACCCGCAGACCGGACATCCGTGGCGCGGGTCGTAGGTCTCACCGCCGATGGAAAAGTCGAAACTGCATTTCGGGCATTTCATCGAAAGTCAGCAGCACAGCCACACTCTGCGTCCTGTTCCCTCCCGGCGGCCGAAGCCATCCATGCCTTGCAGACCCACCACGCCGGCCAATTTCCAACCGATCCGAATCCCGCGGGAACACTTTGCACCTAGCGTGACGCTGTGGCAGGCACGGGTGTTGAAGCGCGCTCGACAAAGGCGAGCGTTGCGAGCGCCGAGACGCGATTGCGCCCTTCCACTTTTGCATTTTCCAGCGCATTGTTCGCGCGGGCGATCAGAACGTCCGCCGTTTCACTCGCACCCAGATCGTATTGCGTGACGCCGATACTGACCGTGACTGTGAATCCTTCCCCATGACAGGCAAACTGTCCCTGCTCGATGCGTCGGCGAAGCCGCTCGGTGGCGCGCGCCGCGTCGTCCATCTCGGTGTCCGGTAGAATCACCAGGAATTCCTCGCCGCCGTAGCGACCCGCGCTGTCGTATTGCCGACAGGATTCCGCGATCAGGTTGCCCACCCACCGCAGGACGCTATCGCCGGCGGCTTGCCCGAACCTGCTGTTCGTCTGGCGAAGATGATCAATATCAACCAACGCACACGAAAGCGGCTGGCCGCCTCGCATCGCCCGGTTAATTTCGACCACCAGCCGTTCGAGAATGCACGGGCGCGTTTGCAGACCGGTCATCTCATCAATCGTTTCCAGTCGGATCAGTTTGTTCTCGCATTGCAATAACATTTGCCAGGGCTGGTAGCCGACCACCCAAGCGACGGCGGCGAAGACTGCGGAGAGAATCAATGCCGCCGGCAGAATCAGCCCTGCCCGGCCGGCTATCAACAACGTCCCCACTCCCAGGCTGCCTGCGGTCAGAACCAGCAACAGAATCACTGACAGAAGAACGTGTTTCCCGCGACTGGTTTTCTCGGTCATGATCTCGGTTCCCTTCTTTAGGGCTTTCGCGCCATCATGCGCACGTTGACCCGTTCGCCTTGATCCATTTGTTCCCGTTCGGGTCCTGTGGGGTAGAAGAGGCGTGATTCATCCCACATCTCTTCGATTTCCACTTCGGCAAATCCCGCAACAGCCAACAATTGCTGCCAGCCAAGAATGCGAAACAAGCCCGTCGGCTCTTCATGACGGAGCGTGATCGCTTTTTCGGTCATGGCCTCACATTCAAATCCGAAACGGCCTCTGGGTTTAAGAGCGCGGAATGCCTCCCGGATCGCGGCCGGTTTATCCGGTATCCAATTCAGCGTCGCTTGGCTTACGACAGCCTCGAACGTTTCCTCTTCGAACGGCAAATGTTCCCCATCCGCAACATGAAAGGAAATGCGCAAGTTCATACCCAGCACGGCGGTCCGAAGCATTGCTTCAAGAATGCGGTCGAAGCGATGGTCCACCCCAACGACGCTCGAACCGAACGTTTCGGCAATCTGCCGTGCCGGTCCGCCGATGCCGCAACCGATGTCGAGGACCGAATCGTCCGGACCCAAGGCCAGCCGTCGTCCCAGCTGGTCGGTGGCCTTGGCCCCTCCGATGTGCCATCGGCCGTTGCGCAATTGCGTCTCGCTTTGAGCAACGAATTGTTTCAGATTGAAGACATACTCGTCCGATGCGAGTGCGCTCAATTCGCTCAGCAACTCTTCGGGCTGTAGGATTTTCTTCTTGAGCAGCAGACGCAAAAGCGCCGCGTGCTCCAAACGCGCCGAAAGCAAAGCGCTCGAAACCCATTCGGCTTCGTTTTCAAAATGCGTTCCCACTTCTCTGGACTCCCTCTATTGGGCTGGACGAACACCCCAACTCATTACTCTGGTGATACTTCCATACCGCAGCCCTCTCTGGGATTCAACCCTAAAAGCCTATTTCTTTTTTGTTTTGAGCCACGGGATTTTGCGAACAGACTCCTGCCGTTTTGCCGGCTTGAGATTATCGCCAATCCTATTGCTTTTCAACTCAGACCTTGTCTCCTATTGGTCTGTTCGCCTGTTTGTGGCACCCTGCGCCGAATCACAAGGCGACGGTTGCGGTTGACCTCTCCCAGCCGATCCTGAAGATCCAACCACGGGTTTAGAAGCGAGGCCTGATAGGCATTGCTGTTCGCGATGTAAATCGAGGTCGCGTCGCCGGCAAAAGCCAAGGCGTCCAACTCAACCCCTGACGGCAGCTCGATTTCGTCCTCAATCTCCACGAATTGGTCCTCGAAACGAATGCGACGTCGGAAACCAATGGCCGTCCGCGTCTTGCCCGTAATGAGAATTCTCTGAAGGATGCGCCGCACAGGGTTCGCTGCCCAACGCCCGATCGTCAGCATGAACAAACGAAGAAGAATGTGGCGAAAGGGTGTGGGCAGATTGGCTCGTCGGCGGGAGAAAACTCCCGTCACCTCATATTCACCTTCGCCACGACGTTCGACGCGATGGGCGGGATCGCTGAGGTGACTGACGATGACCTTGCCGTCGCGCGTTCGGCCGATGGCGCCTGTGTCGCTCAAAATGCAACCCTTGCGATCGAAGACTTTGATCACGCCGCCCTTCGCCAGGTTGACGACCGCATGGTAGCGCGCTGTTTTGCGCACGATCATTTTTGCTTCGGGCCAATAGCGTTCGTAAGGAGGGCGTTCATCGAGCGAACCCGATCGTGCATCGGGATCGTGGTCGAGATAGGCCTGCAAGTAGTTGTAAACGTAATGGCAGACCAGACGGTCGTCGTCGAGATAGCCGCGGCGGCCGTTTGCCATCCCGACCAGAAAGGCGTCGGCGATCTGGCCGGCCAGCGGCTCGATCGGCGCCAGCAACTCGAATCCGTGCGGATAGAAATGATACGTGTTGCGGCTGCCATATTCACCGCCATAGCTGCCATCGGGATGCACAAAGTGGGAGGCAAACTCGACCGCTCGACGCAACGGCTCGACAACCGCCGCGTCGCCGGTCAGCGCATAATATTTCGCCAGATAGTCAATCGTGAAGGTGTGGTAACCCGGATCGGCACCCTCGTATTCCTGAAACCAGCCCTCGGGCGATTGCCAACTCAATACGAGGTCGCGTCTTTGGTGCGCCGCCTGAGTGTATTTCGTTTCGCCGGTCATCGCGGCCAGCATCGCCAGACACAGCATGGCCAGCGCCTGATGGTTCGACAGCCGGCCCGATTCGTTGTGGCGGATCAGCCAATCGCCGCGCCGACAAAAGAACTCCAAAAAACGCGGTGTTTTGAGATCGAGCAGCCGATAGGTCTCCGCGCACGCATAGAGCGAAAAGACCATCGCTCCCATCGCGCGCTCAAACGGGAAATAGTCGTCGCATGTGCCGTCGCGGTGAGACGAGCGAAGGGCAAAATCTATCGCCGCAATTGCCAGCTCCCGCAATCGCTCGCCGCCGTGGTAGGGGCTGGCGGGGAATGGATAGCGATAGACCAGCGCAAGCGGCAAGCCGAACTCCTGCGACATGCCGCACGGGAAGTCCGTCACCCGATAGTGCCAGTAGGCGCGATCGAATGAACCATAGGTCGGGCTGAAGCGGTTGCGGTCCACCAATTCGAGCAGTGTCGGAATGTAGGCGAGCGCGTGGCGAACATAGGTCTCCGGATCGGGCCGCTGGACCGCGCCGGTTGGCGGTTGGGGCCGCGCTTGTTCCAATCGCTCGCGAAGTCGCACCACCGTCGCTGAATCTCCCGGTTCAAGAATAGCCTTCGGTTGGGAAATAGACATGCGCGCTGCCGCCGTCAACTGATTTCCTTGTGACCGTGTAGGATAGGTTGGCGACTGGTCTGGTCGGCGGCAACGAATTGCGACAAAGCGGTTGACAGACCATCCAGACGGTCGCGATCATGCCTTGCACGTCCGAAAGACCGGAACGCGTCCAAGTGAGCATGATGCTTCAATGTCGCTAACGCACAATGTGAACAGCGCGAACGATTCCAGGACGCCCGTGGGCGTCTCGATTGTTCTTCCTTTCTATAATGAGCGCGCGACGATCGAGCAGTGCATTGTCGAAATCCGCGAAGCGATGCGGGGGCGCAGCGATTATGAAATCGTCATCGTCAACGACGGTTCGACCGACGTGGACGTCGCCGCGCTTGAACGTCTCGCCGATCGCGTGGTCCACCATCGAGAAAACCGAGGCTATGGGGCCGCCATCAAGACGGGCATCCGCCATAGCACGGCGCCGCTTCTGGTGATCATGGACACCGACGGCACTTATCCGGCGCGCGAAATCCCACGATTGCTCGAGCGGTTGAGCGAATGCGATATGGTTGTGGCCGACCGCTCGCACCTGCCGGCCTCGCGGCGCAACGTCGGTCCCTGGCACCGGCGCCTGGCCAAGCGGTTGCTCGCCGCAACGGCGAACTACCTCATGGCGACGCGGATTCCCGATCTCAACTCAGGTCTGCGTGCGTTTCGTCGCGCCGACGCCGAACACTTTCTGCGCCTTTGTCCTTCGGGCTTCTCTCTGACGGCCACGTTGAGTCTTGCCTATCTTTCCGAGGGCATGAATGTTGAGTTTATCCCGATTGACTACCGGCCGCGCGCCGGTCGCGAGCGTTCCAAGATTCGTCCGTTGCGCGATACGTTTCTTATTCTTCTGACGATCATTCGCACGATCACGTTTTTCAATCCGCTCAGGGTTTTTCTTCCGGCGGCCGCGGCGTTGGCCTTGGCCGCAATGGTCCTTCTTATCCATGGAATTCTCGCCCACAACATTCTCGACGGGACAATTGCGGTGTTGTCGCTGAGCGCGGTGCAGATGTTTGTATTGGGATTGGTTGCCGACGGGATCGCTCGCAGCCGTCGCTAAAGGACAGAGGTGAGAGGCAAGAGGTTAGAAGTTGGAAGACCAGGAAAGGCTGCTTTGACGGAGCGCCGCGGCCCCATCTCCTCTCTGGCCTCTTTTCTCTGACCTCTGTTTTCGGTTGACGAATGCCACTGCTGTGTCCTTTACTCTAGCTAACGCTGAGAAAGGAGGTGGTCCAGTTTGACTAAACCGGATTACAGCGAGGTGGCTGTGACCTAGGCCAACTCCCGTCAACAGCGGCTGTTGGGGATTGACGGGGGGAGGCCAGGTCAATCCACACAGCCCACCGATCTTATGGAACCGGCCGGGGAACCGCTCTCCGGCCGGATTCTTTTTGTTGTGTGGACTATCGGAAATGTCTGGCCAGTTCCGAATGATACTCCACGCCCAGGTCGGGGCCATGTTTGGCGAGCCATTCGCTGAGGCGGGTCGGGCAGGTCGGTGGTTTGTCCGAGACGAGCAGGTTGGCCATCAATCCCTGGATTTCATCGCGTGTGACGATCACATCGCGCACCAGCCAGCCCAACGCATGCGCCACGAGAAAGCCAAGGCTCGGCGGCACGTGGACAATCCGCACTTTCTTGCCGACGTGTCGTCCAATCAGTTGAACCATCTCGTCGTAGGTGTATGTCTCCGGGCCGACCGCATCCAGCATGACATTGTCGGGTCGCCGGCCCATTTCGACGGCGAGCGCCGCGAGGTCGCCGACATAGACCGGCTGGACCCTATAGTCGCCCGAGCCGAAAACGCCGAAAATGGGAATCCACCGAAGCAGCCACGCAATGTTGTTGATCAGAATGTCTTCTTTGCCGAACAGGACCGTCGGCCTCAGGATCGCATACGAAAGGCCCGACTCGGCCAGCGTCCGCTCTAAAAGGCCCTTTCCCCGGAAATACGGCAGCGGCGATTGTTCGGATGCGTTGGTGATGCTGATGTGAATGAGCCGCTTGACCCCGGCCTCGACGGCCGCGCGGATCAACGTCTTTGTGTTTGCGACGGCAAGGTCATAGTTCATCGAGCCGCGGTTGAAGCGCACCCAATAAGTGTTGTAGAAGACAGACGCGCCGCGAAGGGTTTCGGCGAGCGCCCGCGGATTGTCGAATGAGAAGGGTGCGACTTCGACGCGGTCGCGAAGCGGGTCCCGCCGAGCCGGATGACCCGTTAATGTCCGAACGCGACAGCCTCTTTCGAGCAGCCGATTGGCGATGTATCTGCCCGAATAGCCAAAGGCCCCCGTCACGACGTGCAGTTCCGGCTCGGCCATGGGCCGTCCTCGCACTCCGATGCCACGGGCATATGCAGGGAAAGGAGTTCTGCGTCACCGCTGCGGAGAATTCTGGCGGAGAGGCTGGGATTCGAACCCAGGAACAAGGTTACCCCCGTTAACGCCTTAGCAGGGCGCTGCCTTCAGCCACTCGGCCACCTCTCCGCCCTGCCGGTTCACACAGGTAATCGTCAGGATGGGACAAACTATGCGCCTGTCAACCAAAAACACCGGTGTTGCCGGATTCCCACCGTTTTCGGATCTGCCAGGTTGAGGATTGCGCTTGATTTTGTCGGCCAACTCGCGGCCAATAAGCAGCGGTCGGCAAACGTAGCAAACCCCAGGAAACCGAATGGGTGGAATCGGTTGCGTATTCGTGTCGGTCCAACAAATCCTCATTCGCGCAGGAGAAGGGCAAGATGGCGGATAAGTCCAAAAAGACGCCCGGCAATGTCCCAGGCAAATACTATGTGGATGAAGAATGCATTTTATGTAATGATTGTGTGGAGCGGGCGCCTGAGAATTTTGCGACCGGCGACCAATATGCGAACGTTAAAAAGCAGCCTGCCAATTCAACGGAAGAGGAGCAATGCCAAGACGCAGTGGCCAGTTGTCCCGTGACGGCGATCGGCGACGACGGCGAATAGCCAAGCGGGACAAGCGACGATGTTTCACTTGATATTCCGGCCGGAATGGAATATACTTAGAGTAACGTTTGGTGGCATGAGCTTTATCGCAGGCGACTGTTCACCAAGATAATGACAGCCAGGGCACTGGGAGGCTCTCGATGCAAGGGTTTCGATGGAGTAGCCGGTGGATGATCCTCATTGCTTTTGCGTTGTTGGTCGGCATGGCGCGCGCAGACGAATACCCGCCCGCCGATCATCACGGAAACGATCTGGTGTTGTTGTCGGGTGACGTGATCTGGGGCGTCCATACGAGCGTGGGCTGGTTTGTGGTCGTGGAGGGAACAAGCGCGACCGTCAAGGCTTACGACGGCACAGAGGGAACGGGCATGTTCGAAGTCCATGCCACAGATATTGTTGTCTCCGGAACGTTGACCGCCCAAGGTGCGGGCCATTGGGGCGGTGGCGGTGGCGGCGGTGGCGGTGGCGCTTCGGTCTATGGTTTCACCGGCGTGCTTTCGCCTGGCCATGGTGGGTTCGGCGGGTTGGGGTCGGGCCTTGCGCCCGACGGCTTTACGGGAAGCGACGGCCGAGGCGCTTTTGGAGGCCCCGCAGCAGGCGGCAATGGAGCGGCGGGTGGCAACGGCGGCGGGCTGGCGGGCGGCCACGGCGGCAACGGTGGATTGGCAGGAGTTGCCGTGGACGGCGGATGGGGGACTAATGGCAGCGCCGGCGGTTACTTGGCTCCTGGCGGTAATGGCGACCATACCACAAACGATGAAGTGTTCATGGGGAGCGGCGGTGGAGGCGGTGGCAGTGGTGCTGGTGGGGGTGCCGGTGAACCGGGCACGTTCGGCAAAATCGCGGGCGGCGGCGGCGGCAGCGGGGCCACTGGCGGCAACGGCGGTGGAATGATCAAATTCTTTGCTGCCAATTCGTTGCGCATCTGTGGAAGAATTGACACGCGCGGGGCGGCGAGTGGGGTTGTGGGAAACGTCGGCCAAGATGGCATCATCACACTTTTGTCGGCGATCGGCGGCGCGGGGGCAAACGGCGCCAATTCCGCCGCGACTGGGGGAACCGGCGCAGGCGGTCTGGGTGGCCACGGGATTGCCGACCGGGCGATTGGCCAAGGTTACAATGGCGGGACCGGCGGTGGATCGGCAGTCGGCGGCGGCGGCGGCGTTCTGTTTCATTGCCCAACACTCGACGGCATAGATCTGACCAGCGGCACGCTCGATGCGCGTGGCGGCGGCAACAGCACCGTGAACGGCGGCACGGTCAAGATTCTGTTTACCGGAACCGATCCGACGACGAGCACGGTGATCATTCTGGCGGGCCGCGTGTTCAAAGACGTGAGCGACCTCATCCTTCCTGTCCGCCATTGGGAATTCTATCGCTGACTTCTATCAGCGCGCTCCTATGCTTATGCGTGAGGGGGCGCAGCATTCACACATCTTGCGCTTTCCGATTGAGAGGAGAATCAAATGAGGCGTGATCTCGTTTTTGGGGCAGTGGCATTAGTTTCCATAGTGGCAATTGTAGCTTGCATCACGGGCCGCGCCACCGGTGCCAACCGGGATCAAAAGGTTCGCGTTGTGATTGCAACCGGCGGCCATGACTTCGAGCAAAAGCCTTTTCGCGAAATGTGGGATTCGTTCAAAACGATCTCCTATCGCGAGGTTCAACAAGGGAAAGCGGCGGACGCTTTTGCGCCCGAGAATCTGAAGGACTGCGACGTTCTTGTCACCTACGACATGGCGCAGAAAATCACCGACGAGCAGAAGGCGGCCTTTCTCGGATTCCTCAAGCGGGGTGGCGGTTTGGTGGCCCTTCACCACAGTATCGCTTCGCAGCAGGACTGGCTGGAATATGAGCGGATCGTCGGCGTTAAATACTTCCTCAAGCCCGAGACGCGCGAAGGCAAACGGTTTCCCACGTCCGGCTATCAACACGACGTGGATTTTCGCGTTCACATCGCTGACCCCAAACATCCCATCACCGAGGGCATGAGCGATTTCGATATCCACGATGAGACTTACAGCGGCTATCTCGTGAATCCCAAAGTTCATGTTCTCCTGACGGCCGATCATCCCAAGAGCGACAAGATTATTGGCTGGACGCGCCAGGAAGGCAAAGCGCGGGTGGTTTTCATCCAACTGGGCCATGACAACAAGGCTTACTCGAACCCAAATCTGAAGCAATTATACGAACGGGCGGTGTTGTGGGCGGCAGGACGAATCGGCAAGTAGAACAGTTTTGGGTTTTGAATTCTGAATGCTGAGTCAAACAACCATGAGGAGGTAAAGACGATGGGGTGGCGAACAGATAAAACAGCAACTCTCTTGTGTGTTTTGGCGATCCTTGGATGTGTAGCGAATCGCCTTGAGGCGGCCGAGCAAGGGCAGAAGATTCGCGTTGTGATTGCGACCGGCGGCCATCCCTTCGACCGCAACAACTTCTTCGCAATGTGGAATACATTTGCCGGCATCAGCTGGCGTGAGACCAGCCAGACCAAAGCGTCCGAAGCATTCACGCCGGAAAACCTCGATCGCTGCGACGTTCTCGTTCTGTATGACATGATGGGCGATGCGACCGACGAACAGAAGGCTGCGCTTTCGGCTTTTCTCAAACGCGGCGGCGGCCTCGTGGTGCTTCACCATACCATTTGTGGGCGGCAGCAATGGTCCGATTTCGAGCGGATCATCGGCGGCAAGTTCCTCGCGAAACCTGAGATGCGCGACGGGAAAGAACTGCCGAAGTCGGCCGCCACGGGCGGCGTCAAGTTCCGCGTCCATGTCGCTGACCCGAAACATCCTGTCACTCAGGGCCTGACCGACTTCGACGTTGACGATGAGCCTTACTCGGCAATGGTTGTGAATCCCAAAAACCACGTCCTTCTGACCACCGACGAGCCCAAGAGCAACAAAGAGGTCGCCTGGACCCTGCGGGAAGGCAAAGCCCGCGTGGTTTTCATCCAATTGGGACATGACAACAAGACCTATGCGAATCCGAACTACCGCACGATTGTCGAGCGCGCGGTCGAGTGGGCCGCGGGACGAATGAGCGAAGGCGACAAGCAAAAGTAAAAAGGCAAAAGAGTTTCAGGTTTCAAGGCGCCGTCGGTGAGAGCAGAGTGCGCTTGATCAATTCCAGCCTTTCTCCTTTTTACTTTTGCCTTTTGACTTCGGCCAAGGGTTTGCCGACGTGATTCTTGCGGCGTTGCGTGAATTCTCGTACGATGTGGTCCACTTCTTTTTCCCGCCGATTTGCACGCTATGCAGCGACCGATTGACCGAGAATGATCAAGTGATCTGCGACCGCTGCCGCCACGAGATGAGCCAGGTGCTCGAACCTGTCTGTCGGCTGTGCGGCAATCCCAACGTTGAGCGAAGCATGGAGCGATGCGGTCTTTGCAGGAAGATCAAGCCGGCGTTCGATTGTGCGCGGGCGGCGACGTTCTACCGATGGCCGGGCGAGCAGTTGGTGCGCGAACTCAAGTATCGAGAGCATCACGAATTGGCGCCCGTCATGGCGCGGCTGATGTATGTGTGCTGGCAACGCGCCTTGCCGTTCGAATCCCTCGATCTGGTTGTGCCCGTTCCGCTCCATGCCGTTCGATTGCGCGAGCGCGGCTTTAACCAGGCCGAGTTGATTGCGGCGCCCTTGGCCGAACTTTTCCAAAAGCCACTGGTCACCGATGTCGTCGTGCGTGTCCGGCCGACGGTGAGCCAAACGGAGCTGTCGTTCAAGGAAAGGCTGGAGAACGTCCAAGGTGCATTTGAACCGCTCATCGGGGCCGACGAACGCTTGCGCGACAAGGCAGTGGCCTTGATTGACGATGTTTGCACGACGGGCGCGACCGGCAGCGCTTGTGCCGCGGCGCTCAAACAAGCCGGCGCCGCCCGCGTCATTCTCTTCACCTTCGCCCGCGCGACGCTCCAAGAACAAAGTACTCGTTGAATCCCGAGGGATAGTGAGGTATCAGATTGATCTGGCGGAGAAAAACGGGGGAGGATATGATTAACCCAATTCAAGAGGGCCATCCGTATGGCCTAGATTGTTCTCTGCGCATCACCATTGAGGAAGAGAAGATGACCAACAACCCAGGCGGCATGCTCTCTTGGAACCTCGAAGAAATCGCTCGTGCGCTCAAGATTGGCACCGATGACGTTCGTGAGTATTTCACCGATGGGCGAAGAGTCTCGTTCATTCTTGAGCGGCGTATCGCTTATGAAATACTCAAAGGCAGACTAGCTCCCAGTGAAGGAGCGGGTTTTGACATCGTCGACCCACAGGGCGGGAAATGGGAAGTGCGTAGCATTTCAAGTGGGGGCATTTACTTCTGCCCCAGCTACATGGTAGGTTCAGGTCGCTCATTTAACCGCGCCGGCTTTTTGAAGAAAACGGGCGAAATCAAAGGCTATATCGTTTGCGACATAGAGTCTTTCCCCAACGTTCCATTTTGGATTATCCCAGTCCGACAAGTCCGCGAATGGTGGGATGCGGGCGATTTAGGTACGACAACCAAAATCTCGCGCAAGAGAGCATTGAATCTTCTCCAAGGGGATGAGAAATGAGCACTGTTGGGCAGCTTTCGCTATTCGATAGCATGCATCACAGCACCTCACACGCGCTCCGCTGTGAGCTAGGCGACGAATTGCGTTCTTTTCATGAGTTCGGGAGAACCACCACAACGGCGAAAATACGTACGTTTTCTCCTTCAGGCCAACCAGTTGAAGTGGAAACGTTCACCAACGAGTTCTGGACGTCAAGACAGCGAGCCGCCCACAGCCTACATGAGATATCCTATCGGGCATGTTTCAAGCCTCAGTTGCCACGCTTTTTCATTGAACGCCTGACCCGGCGTGGCGAAATCGTCTATGATCCCTTCATGGGACGAGGGACATCGCTGCTTGAATCTGCGCTTTTGGGACGCGTTCCAATGGGATGTGATGTCAATCCGTTGAGCGTGATTCTCGTCGGCCCGCGTCTTGCTCCTCCGACGAGTCAAGAGGTTGCCGCACGTCTTCGAGAAATAGACTTTCATGATTACGACGAATATCCCGAGGATCTGCTTGTTTTCTACCACAAGGAGACTCTGAGGGCGATCTGCTCCTTGAAGAAGTACCTGTTGGCGCGACAAGACGAGAATCAACTGGACGCAACAGACGCCTGGATTCGAATGGTCGCCGTCAACCGCCTGACTGGGCACTCTCCGGGATTTTTCTCCGTCTATACGCTGCCGCCCAATCAGGCGGTTTCCATTGCAGCACAGCGAAAAATCAACCTTGAAAGAAAACAAAAACCGCCGGAGCGCGATGTTCCAAAGTTGATTCTCAGAAAAACAAGGCAACTTTTGTCTGACTGCGATGCTGAAACCCGAATGACTCTCCTGAAGGTTTCCCGGCGCATACTCCTGCTCACACAGCCTGCTGCACGAACCCCCGAGATTCCACCCGGTTCGATCAATCTCGTTGTTACATCACCTCCCTTTCTCGACGTTGTAGATTATGCACAGGACAACTGGCTTCGATGCTGGTTTTGCGGAATAGACCCTCAAAAGGTTCCGATCACAACACCCAAGAGGCTGGAAACATGGCAGGCAGCAATCCAAGAGGCTTTTATCGAACTGGGACGGGTTCTAGCGGTGGGCGGTCATATTGCATTTGAGGTCGGTGAAGTTCGCGGGGGAACACTGAAACTGGAAGAAGCGGTCCTGCCTTGCGGAATTGAAGCGGGACTGACACCGGTACTCATTCTTATCAATGATCAGCGCTTCACAAAAACGGCTCATTGCTGGGGAGTGGAAAACCAACAGAAGGGAACGAACACGAATCGCGTTGTGGTGTTTCGCAAAGACTGAGCCTCCGGGTGCTGGATGGTTCTCTTTGGTGTCTTCGCGACCGGCAGCGCTTGCGCCGCGGCGCTCAAACAAGCCGGCGCCGCCCGCGTCATCCTCTTCACCTTCGCCCGCCCCTCACGGAAAACCTGACGGACAATTCCCATCACCGGTCAGAGGGATTTCTCACGCAGAACCTGCGAGATTTCGTTTGGGAAGATGGGTTCCACAAGGCAGCGGTGAATTCCTTGCTCCATCAGGTAGCCGATCTGAAATGCTTGATCCCGACGGACCACAACAACGATCTTCGCGTTCGGACAGGCATTTTTTACCGCTTTTGCAGTGCCGATGGAATCCTCGCGTTTCTCTTGCGCATGCAGAACAATCGCTTCCGGTCGGACCGCTCCGCTGAGCACTTCGTCAAGCTTGTGCCGGTCGAACCGAACAGACGGATTCCCAGTCACCAAATCCTCAACCTTAGCAAAACCATCGGCGATCAACGTGACCCTCAGTTCTGCTCCCTGTTCGGTCGGTTTTGGCGATGGGCGAGCCAGCACTTCGGCGAAGACATCTCGTTTCCAATAGTCTTTCACCAGAGCGGTTGTCTCTTCCTGCGAAATGCCGCACGCTTTGGCCATCCAGACCAACGTAGCGGTTTCCTTTTCCTCCAGCTTGCCATCCGCCGCCGCCACTCCAACCATCAGTTTGAGCAGATCAAGGGCCTGCTTGCGTTCGGGCACGGGTTGAAACTTCAAGCCTTCCGATTGCGCCTCGGCCAGCCACCGATTCGCCTCTGCGTTGGAAACGCGGACTTTCTTGAGAAACCCCTTTACAAAATTGCGCTCCAGCGGGTCCACCGCTCCATCGGCCTGAGCCAATATAGCCATGTTAATCAGCAATCCTTTGATGGTGGCTTGCTCCATGGTTTTCCTCCCGATTTCGTTTTGCGGGCGCTACCTCTATTCACTCGATTCTGGCTGATTCTGACACCTGCAAGCGGCCAAAAGTCAAATACTGGAATTTGAGCGCATTTCATCGCCGCCACCATTTGCTCCCTCCCTGCGTGCGGGGAGGGTTGGGGTGGGGTTGCTCGGCGCTCTCGATGTTTTCTGTGCTCCGGCTTAATTTCGCTTGCAGCCGCCCGCCACACAGGCATAGGAAAACCTTGCAGTGTCAAAGCGCAAGGTCGGTGGGCCATGGAGTTTGGCGTAGGTTCTC